>Ga0065711_1040092_pt1 | contig 17253 bp, 5 predicted proteins | sample Hoacrofraction12_FD_59098 | JGI IMG/M metagenome (GOLD analysis project Ga0065711, IMG submission 59098) | Hoatzin crop microbial communities from Cojedes, Venezuela - Epithelial fraction 12 v2 (version 2) | ecosystem: Host-associated > Birds > Digestive system > Esophagus > Crop | place... | reverse complement strand
CTGCCCGACAGCGTGCGGCTGGCCCGGCTGCTGCAGGCCCGGGCGGCCCAGCTGCAGGAGGAGGTGGGTACCGCCCGGCTCGCACCCGCGCACGGCCCCGGCGCGGCGGCCTCCGGCCAAGGCACGACCGAACCTCTCGGTGTCTCTCCCCCAGATGTGCGAGAAGTTCACCGTCTGCGCCAACAGCATGGAAATGCTCGTCCAGAACAACCTCAAGCTCCCCAGGGTGACGGAGGAAGATGGGTGCCTGCTCGCCGGCTTCAGCGAGGCAAGGAACCGCTCTCTTCTTCCCAGTCTAACCCTACACACCCGGGGCGATCTTTGCCTGCTCCGGAGAACGATGGAAGTTGACATAAAGACGGGTGCCAGCCAGCTTCGGCGTGGCACAGACCTCCACGCTCCGTACAAGCAGACTCCCCTCGCCCGCGCTGTATGCGCAGTGCTGCAGTCGAGGCATTCCTGAGCCCTACGTGACTTTCTCACCTTCCTCTCATTTCAGGATAAATGCTTGAAGAAAATCTCCAGCGGGCTTTACGCATTTCAGACATACCTTGAATACGTACGGGACACTTTCACCAGCGAAAAGCAGAACGTCGAATCGCTGTGCTACGCTACCGAGCACCTGGCACGTACCCTGAGGCAGATGGTGAGTCGCTTTTAAATTCACTCCGATAATTGTTAATGGCTTAGCGCTGATGCGTAGTCAGAGGAATAGGATGCTGTGCCAAGCTGAACATTTCCCGCTTTCTCTTCTTTCAGCAGAAACAGGTGGTGGTTCCTTACGCTCTGATACTTACCCTTATGACTAACTTTCAGGTTTTACAAGCTTTTGTTCTCTTGTCTTAAAGAAACAACTCTCCTTCCTACTTTCTATTGTTATTTCTAACTTCCAACCCAACAATTACATGCATCATATTGTTGTAAGAACAAATGCACTAATGCTGCCTGGCTGACAGAAGCAAGATTTCTCAGTGAGTTTGTTCCTTACCGCAGAACTGCAGTTCAGTCCGAGCCTTCTAGTGTTGCAACTCCCTGAAAAGTAGAAACAAGTAACTTTTTTTAGAAGCCCACAGAAACAAAGGCAAATACATTTTTATAATATCATTAAGCTTTAAGACTCTTCAAAAGAAACTTTTCAGCCAAGCTGTATGGTATACTGAGGTATCAGTAGCTTAAAAAGCAAGGAAGACAATTAAATTCAGAACATGAGTTAATAACTTGACTAAATAAAAGGTGCTGCCTACTGAAAAGCTCACTTTTTGCTTGTAATGATCACAAAAAAAAAAATCTTCCTTCTTTACCAACACCTGACTCTCTTTTGATTCAGTAAACTAAATGCTATTCATTTCTGACAGTCATTTTGCACGTTTTGGAGAGCTCTGAAAGATCACACTTCAAAAATTCACTTCATTCCTGTACTTCTTACTCACGCTAATAACCCTTGACATGAATACCGCCTTTGTCATCAGGGAAACTATTTGCCTCAGTAAGAACCACCCAGGTGAGTAAGGGCCGCAGAATTAAGAGCTGCAGAAATCTCAGGGCATGATTTCCTCCAAGGTGGTTTTTGGCATCCGAGAAGCCCATTGTGTGTTTGCTGTACCTCTCCTAACACATTTATTCATGTCCATCATTCTTTAAGTGAAAGGGAGCTGACCTGCTTTTTTCACACTGTACTAGCTAAGAACAATAGTCCCGTCACAAGACAGCAGCTGGCTACTGATACATTGATACATTACTTGGTAGAAAGTTTGTTTCCTAACTGGCGGAGAGTGGCCTTTTTGGAAAATTGGAAAGACTGAGGCAACTGGAACAAGCAGAGTTGAACACAATGGTCAAAAGCAAAACCTGTGCTTTTAGAAACCGCGGAGATTTTAAGAAAAAGAGGAGTCTTGATCTCCCGGCTGGAAATTCTTCTTTACGAGAGAAGTCTATCTGCTATGTAAGGCGAGGAGAGAAAGGACAGAACCTGTCACTTGCGGTCAGGCAGATCCACCAGCACGATCCCTGTCTGGATATCCAGATAAAAACCTGTACAGCGTGCATCAAGGAGATGGATACACCAGTAACTTGGTGTGTAACCAGAATTCTCTTCGAAGTGGTCTGGACAGAAAGGATATTCGTATCTTACTGAATTTCATATAAAAATACTTTCCAGGAGGAGGTGCACATGCTTTTGTCACTTGTTAAAGGGTAGGAGAGATCCTAAAACCAGGATGAAGCAAATAGTTTATTGTTAGACTTCTAGATGCCAGCTAAACCAGTTCCACGATTTGGCTAACTCCCATTTTCAGCAGTCACCTACCTGCTCCAGGGGACAAGTTCTTAACAGGCGTTTGGGTACCAGGCGCCCAGTGCTGTCAGTCAGCATTAGGTACATCGCTCCTTTAATTCACCTCGCAGTTAGCATCCCACACATCACCGAAAGTCGGTGATGGTTTCCCACATGCCTAAATGCCTGGAAAGTAAGAATTAAGCAGCCGAACAAGTCTGACATCTGTGGAAACTGTTAATCCACTGCAAAATGTGAGTGTACTCCAATGTCATCTAATTAACTTATGACTCAGGACGCAGCAGCCAGTAAAGGTTGCGACGAATCACGCTCAGCACCTTCCCATCTGACCACGCGGTCAGCAGAGAGCAGGAGAGGTGCGTCCCTCTGCCCAGCGCAGCGTGTGGGACCGCGATGCCAGACGCTGCATTCAAACCAGAAAAAGTAGTATAGATCAGACAAGACCCCTCGAGTCTTCCGCAGTAATCGCAGCAGGTATCCAGGCACCTCGAACCCCGCGGCGGAAGCAGGGCTGTAGGGCAGCGCAGGTCCCAAAGAGGTCTGTTGGCAGCAGTGCAGAAACAGTGGACACGCAGCTGCTCAGGAACATACTCTCCATACAAACCAATGCTCTCCAACAAGCTCAGTCACCATGCTTTAACCAGGGCATCTCAATATCGTCCTTTTCCTTTTCACAGGTGATAAACCCCGACGAAGTCGTCATCCCAGACTCAGCTACCCAGGAATCCCTCCGCGCAAAGCTGAGGTCCGATAAGGCCTGGATAGAGAAAATCACCACCCACCTCATCCTCCGAGGCTTTACTTCATTTATGGAGAAAACCGTGAGGGCTGTTCGCTATTTGAAAAACACCAGGAGTTTCAGTGTCTGAATGTTTTAATTCAGGCACAATCCTTCCTAACAAATCTGTCATGTGGCAGACGACAGTTGTTCTGTTTTAAGAACCAGAAATAGTAATAATGGTTTGCATTTTTATATATATATATATTCTCATTTCCTTCTAGGAACCTATTTATTGTATTTAAAATATTTATTCGTTTCTAATGTTTCCTATTTATATTTTCGATATTTAGAAATAATTTAAACAAAGGACCTACTTTATTTCATTTCTAATGGTACTATTCAGAATATCAGTTTAATATGTATTGAACAAAAAATATTTTCAGAAGCCAGAGACACTGTTGTATAACTTATGCTTTTAAAATATTTGAGATGGTATTTATGACTTATTTATATTTTTAGAACAAATAAAATCTGATTTAAAAAACCCGTATAACCTGTTTGAAGTTCAAATAAGACCAAGGAACTCTAATGTTTCCAATTTTTAACACCTGCAATTATCAAAATAACCACTTTCACCAGCTGAATCTGTATTAGGTCAGTTGTCTACACAGCGCACAGGACACACAAACAGATGGCTTGATCAACATAAAATTCTTAAAATGGGATATAAAGGAACCAGATGCATTGAATATGGCACTTCAAAACGCACACGATAAAGCATCATTGCTCGAGAAACAAATGAACAGTCCCCTATATTTAATAAACAACACTCCATAAAACCGTAATTGTTTTTAAGCAGATGCTTACAAGTCAAGCAGTCTCTTTTAAACAAATAAAAGGGTAAGATACCACATTAACAGCTCCGACGTGAATACCATCATCTGATTAGACTTGTTGCTGTCATCCAAGGGAATTTTCCAAGTCTCCCTCCTTCCCCAAAAAACAAACAAACAACAACAACAACAAAAAAACTTAGGTTCTTTCCACAGGTGATATAAACCAACATATTGCTGCTGAGATGTCAATGACTGTTGACAATCTAATGCAAATTTGTCTTTTGTCATTTATATTCCACTGGCATGGACAGGCCACACAACACAAACGCAAATTCTTGAACATACTGTAGAGAAAAAAAACCCTAACACATCTTTACCCTGAGTACCAAACTGCTGGAACGTTCCTTAGCTGCATCATCTCCTTCACTGTGGCTGTGCAGGCACCTCGTACACCCAAACTCAGAGGAGTTTCAGCTCACAGCACGCAGAAACGATGCAAGCGGCCAGAGCCCCTAGAGCTTTGTTCCTACAAATGGTGGAACACTAATCGCCCTCTCTTTCCCACAGCACGGTGGTGCATGGTGCAGGTGAGGAGATGAAAGGCACGCCCGCCCTGGAATGTGGGTAAGGACGTCAGTAAATTCTCCTCTTCCTCTGAGCGACCTGATCGTCCACACATGCATTGCACAGCTGAGGATGCCAGAATAGTGACCAGTCCACCCAAAGCTCGCATCTCAGAGGCTCAAACCAAACCAAGGCTTTGCCCAATATGGTAAAGCCAACGTCTCAAGTTGTGCAACGTCTCCACAAGCAATGAGGAGACCTCAGGGTTGTCACTTTCAAGATGTCTGTGGTGAATGGGTTTTTCTCGCAACACATCAGATCCCACTTCAGCCGTCCTGACATGTGCTGTAGGAGACGTAGGAAAGCCTGGTTTGGCTTTTTCACAGCGATTTTCTTAGTGACCATTTGGTTAGGTACCATTCTGGCCCTTATTACGTCCATAGCAGCTATGAGACCCAAATGTGGATCCCAATTTGGACCTTCTAAGGACTTTATTATCACTATGTGAGAACAGAGTGGGATGGGGGGAAAGACCAAAAAGACAGACATCTCCCGGTCTCACCTCTCCCAGCAGTGGGTGGCTGCCCGACATCACCGTTAGTTACTACGTACACTGCAGCTAAACAAACTCACACAGATTTCCTCTTTGAATTCCACGAGGCATCTAAGATACGGGGTACGGAAATCTCACACAACTGCCAGACAAGCGTCCACACTTCCCACCGGCACCCTTCAGCCGGTGGCCACCCAACGTTGTCCGCCATTATAGTAAAGATGTAAATACTACATTTTAGGATGCAGAAGACGAGCAAAGCTCACTGCTTGCTGTGAGGGGAGGTCAACTTCAGGTCCCTCCTGGAGTGGCGGGTGTCACTGATGCTGCCACTGAGCTGCCATTATTTTACCTGTGGCTCCTCCACAGCCACCCACCATTCTCAGGGTACTTCAACCCAGCAGCTGCCTTGCTGGCCACTGTTCTGCTGTCACTCTGCCAGCTTCAGGGACTGTCCCCAGGACAAGAACCACTTGCTGAAATCCACACTAATTGGTGCTTGTGGCACATGAAGACTCGAAGTGGGGAATTCATATGGAAGTCAGAGAACTAAACAGTGTTGAGCATGTTATGGGGCCTCTCACACTAACCAAATTATCGTCCTTTTTCCAGTTTGCTGTGTAGAAAGTATTTTACAACAATCAATAAACACACACGGACATTTATTTTAGTTGGCAGACCAGCACAAACACACAAAAAACCCTCAGAACAATAGTAAAAATGAGCATTCCTAACTCTTATAAATCAATCCTCAAAAATAACTGTGCTACTTTTCGCAATAATGAAATACCTCAACACTTCTATTGAGGAGAGCTCCTCCTAACTGACTGCTAACTCAATAAGGCAAAAAAACAAACCCAAAAAGAACTGCTAATAATTGCCTATAAGCATTCGGAAACTACCCAGCAAAGCAGCATTTTGGCTACTGCTGTACAGGACCAGCCTCTCCGCACAGATCCCAGCTAGCCCTTCCCCATGTCTGCACTGCACCCCTACTTGTTAACCCCACATAAAGATTTTGGAATGCCCAAAAGATTACTAACTCCCTTTATCCTGAATCAGCTTTCCTAACACAGGAAGAGGGTAAAGCTATGTTAAAAAGCATGCATACACTCTACGGCATGCAAGAAGCAGCCCACAGCATGAAAAGGCAGTGTTAAAGGTGAGAAACAAAATACTCCTCAGTGCTGTGGACATGACACTAAAATGCTAGACAAGAGGAAACAAAACCTAAAAAGACAGAATGCAACCTAATACTAAAGTAATCTGTAATGCAGAATTACTTTTTTTTTTTTGCAATTACAGTCTCTGAAGTATCATTTTTCTATTTTTTAAACAGACTCTTTTGTCAGATGTTGAAGAAATTTAAAAAAAACAGGAAAACATTTCAGCCTGATCCACTTCTCAGGTTGCAGTACCATTGCCTGCCCACTAAGCCTATGTACTGATGTAAATGCTAAATTCTGCCAGCAGGAACAACAGCTACTTGAAAGAGACTGTCTGCATCTCCAGTACCTTCACAGGTCCCATTAATGGCCGACGGCAAGTGAGGTTAGCAAGACAGAGCTGATGCTACAAGAGACGGAAGAGTTACACCACCAGCGAACAAGGGGACCAGGATCACTTCTCAGCAGTAATGAGCCATCGGATGAGCTTAGCTCCATGGGAAACTTCCCCCTAAGTTTGCCACTGTTCTTTGTGACTAAGAATCTTTTCAGTATTCAATTTAAAAGATAAAATAGTGGAAAGGTAAGCATACAATAGCATACATCAACATCAGATCCCAGTGGCCAAGAAGTGCTGCCAAATATATCTACATATCACTACAAACCTTGGGATATTGGGTGGGAAGTTTTCTGTAAACCCTTGCTTTTCGAGTCGAACGATTAGATAACAATTTCTGATCTCTCAGAGAATTTCTTTTTTCTTCCTGATAAGAGGAAAACCAAAACTCACCCTTCACCCCCAGAAAATGCAACCTCTGCAGGCTCCAACACTGAAATACCATTTCCTCCCTGAACTCTTAACAAAATCAACTAACTTCTGTGATCTAAATATATTTAACCAAATCTCAGTATACTTTCAATACTGACTTGGGCGGTCTCATCAGATAACACACTACAGAAATTTGGCGATCTGAATTTCTATTCAGCGACCAGAATCTAAGAAGATTCAATCTTCCATAAGAAAATCTGTTTTTTTAAAAAATTAAACATTAATCTTCAAATTCAGAAAACTGAGATTTCATTTGCCCTTCCGTACTTATTTCTACCAGACAGCGCTTACCTAACACAGTGTTTTCAAGATTTTATTCCATTTCAACTGTACCGAGCACAAAATTCTGGTTTCAGTTACAGAAAATGTATTTATGATTAGTTCGTTTTTTATCCCTTTGAACTTATGTATTAGTAGATACAGTTCCACATTCTGTACCATGTAAATAGAGATAATATGACGTATAAGCAAATTATATTAACAGTTTAACAGTTTTATTACCTGAGAGAATCACTTAAGAGTTGTTATACACACATACACAAAAGTAAAATCACCTAAGGAAAGCTTGAAGTCCTGCCCTCAGCTCAAAAAAAACTACCTACCACGCTGTCACTACTGCACAGCAACAGCCTTTGTCTCCTCTTCCACTTCTGCTACCAATCTGGGAAAAGGGATCATATATTGACTATGCCACACGTTAACAAACACAGTAAAGTTCAAAGACCTCCCCCGAACTGTGAGACCTATACCCTTCCTGATCGTATAGCACAGTGACCTTGGACAGGGCTATAAAAGAAAATGGAATTTGTTAGAAGAGAGACCATTTGAGATGAAGGCAGATGTAGAGGCAATCTTCCAGCGTGGCTGGAAAGGGACTGCTTTCAGGTTGCACTGTCATGAATTGCACCATTTGGGGCTCTCTATGAGAATAAAGTGGGTCCTGAGAAACAAAACTGGAACGGAACTGGAAATCCAGGCTTATCTCACTTCCCAGGCTAACAACTGCTCCCTGCTTCGCAGTTGCTCAAACTTCATATTTTTGATAGAAACTTGGAATTGATTTCTTAATCAGAAAAAAGCATGAGAGCTAATTCCCTTTTCCACTTGGCAGATAAGCATCTCCTCTGCCTTATCCGTTCCCTAATCCTGAATTAATATAAGCATAACCAAGAAACAACGCATGTAACCCACAGGCTTAACCACAAAACAGCTATTGCATTGCACATCATCATGGAAAAGTATTTAGTAATTGCAATTAAGTAGTCACTTGTAAAAATTTAATTAGTCATATGACATTTCACCAGGATGTGGTCTCTGCTCCTGTGGTGAGAACAGATGTAATAAGCTTTTATTTCCAAACGTATCATCATAGCTTAAATTCCAAGTCTATAATGAAATATTTCCAAAAATATCCAGGGTATAAAGCTCGTTTCAGCAATTTTTCCTGATAAAAACCAATGCGTTCGATCCCTGTTTCACTTACAACATAATGCAGTAAAAGTCCATTTTAAGAAGCACTTTGTCATCAGCGGCTATTTTGCAAGACGGCTGTACAAAGAATCAACGCACAGGTTTTACACATTGCCAACACAGGGACCCGCTGTGACAACATTCTGAACGCTGCTTTGGTCTGCAGAATTTACATGTTCAAAAGCTATCGGTTTAAGTCAATGTGAGTTTTGCTGACGAATCAATTCAAGAAAAAAGCACCTACCCTCTGCTTTATACCTGACGAGATACAGTAGAGTGACTTTATACCACCCATATCTACACCAGGAATTTGTAGCATAATTAAGTACTTGTTCCAAATTTCCTATCAGCTTCATTTTCACCAGACAACTGGCCAGGCCTCGAAGAGGTTTTGGAGCAAAAAGGTAGGTTCCCTTGTAGATTAGCTTATCAAGAACAAATTCATACTGAAAGACAGGTATCTTCCCCTCCCCTGTTCAGCAACTATACTAAACGGCCGAACTTTTCCACACTCTACTACCAGGAGATCTCCAGTCCACACACCAAGACCAAGAAACCCACCAAGCTCTCAAGACTCCCTCCCTCGACATCACACACCAAGTATCACAGGGCTCTACGGCTCCTTCTCTGATGTGAACGCCTGTCTTTCTCATCTGTTACCTAATTTTTACCTTTAAAAACCTTGTCTGTTTTTCCTACTCCTTCTTCTGACCAACCTCCTTACCTTTACTGTCTTTCCAGGACCCTAACTTTCTCCCTTCCTTCCTCCCTCTCTTAGCCCAACATCTTTGTCCCCCTTTGCGCTGTTTGCTCTGCCCACACCCAAGGGCAGCTCCTCAGATCCAAGCCTGCAGGAGACGCTTTTCTAAAGGGGCTGTCACAACTGAGAGCTATAGAATTGCTGTCCACCACGGCTGCCCAATGGTACCAGGCCGTAACTGATCTTCTGACTCCAGCTGCATACAATGATGGGCAAAGCAGTTTTAAGAAAATACAGAAATGACAGAAAACATAGAAATTATTCCTGAATGGTAAAACCACCACCAGTTGTTGCGGTCAGTGTGCCAGTGAACAAGATACTCAGAAGACAGGATACCATGCTGCTCCTTGCCCATCATAACCTACTCACACTTTGCTAGTATTTCACACTCAGTCTGGCTGGATGAAGAGAAACAGTCCTAGGTTAAGGACAATCCCTGTTTCACAGACACCCTCCCTGGAGGCAAAACAAAAGCCACTGCTGCCACCGTCACACTAGAAGGAGGACGCAGAGGCCAACTAGCACCTTCTGACAAGGAAAAATGTTGCCTTCCTGATGTGAAAGGGCCACGGGCATGGGACTGCAGGTCACTCGAGATGGAGAATGGGGCATTCTTCTTGCAATTAAGTCCTCAAGATGCTTTAGTTTTTGGCAAGCAGCAGTGAGCTGGGGTATTTCCCTGACACTAAAGCAACCACAAGCACACTCCACCTCCACTTTGTAGGCATGAGGCACACAGACAAACAATTCCTATCTCCATGTAAGATCAGCTGAAGACACCTTGAAGTTGCTACGATTTTCACAGCACACAGGAAGGCATCAGTGATTTTATCTCACATATCTCAGACTGTAGCCTTGAGCTCAGCTGTGGAAGTCATGGCTCGATTTTCAGTAAACTACACTCATTGACTTTATTCCAACGCTTCCACGAGTTCAAACGTGGTCTCACGGGACTGCATCACAAACACCACTCCAGGAAAGAATCCATTCTTGGCTGTGGCAGCCACCAATTCACTTGACAGAGATCAACAATCCAGCAAGGGAGCTCACGTTTGTTCTTTTTTAAGTGTCTCCCATCCAACAGCAAAATAAAACTTTCTCAGGTTTTACTGGGAACAAGATGGAAAAGTGGAAATTAGAGACTCAAACACCTGGAACAAGTAACACCTAACTTCAAGTCCCTAGCCTTGTCAAACATGACAGTCCCTCCACTTACCTCCAGAGACCTGCCCTCTTCTCCCTAGCACCACCAAGAAAAATCTTGATAAAGCTAGCATATTTGCTGAAGCGATTTTAGGGAATGCAGATTCTTCACAGGAATCTGTTTAACATATAACTTCAAGAACACATCTGAATTTTGTGAAAATGACAATAACTGCAAAGTAACTTCAAGATATTGCTACCAAAGATTCCCTCATATTTACACTTGGGAAAAAAAAAATCTAATTCCGTTTTTTGCTACCTTACAATTAATTACAAAGATTTACGATTAATGCTTATTGGTTTTTTTTCAGGGGAAAAAAATATGAGTGTTTATTCAAGGAGCTTCACTCAGCTTTTAGCTACAGAGATAGAGCTATACTGAATGAAACACTATCTGGTTGTACAGATGAAAAATGTTATACAGCATATTGGCATTCAATTTAACTTGGCTTGAATGCACTATGAAAGACATTTTTTTTTCCTCAATTTGAAAACACAAAGGTGCTACGCTAATGACTTTCCTGAACCATACTTCACTTTTTCTTTAAGAGAACAATAATTTCACTGATATCCACAACAGCAGTGCATTACCAAATATTTGCTATCCAATGTGGTTAAAGTGAAATTTTAAAAGAATTGCATAAGCCATATTTATCCAATAGTTCCACATCAAAAAAAAAAACAACCAAAACTGCAACTACTTTTAAGGGAAATTTTCAGCATGGTGAGGTCACAGAACCTGTCCTGTGCTTGATACATCCACGCTTACGTAAAACTTTTAATGAAAGAGACAAGAACACTTCCCTATCTCTCTACCCACTTGCCAAATACTACTATTCTTGGAAAGCAGACAGAGCAGCCATGTGGTGGTGAAGACTCACAAACCACATCCCCTAATGTCTGACACAACAGAGCACATGAAATACACTTCTGCAGGTGTTTGGGTCCATCCACCCACTGCTGCATTTTGGGTATTGTATACCGCTGTGAAATGCAAAACTTGATTTTGAGAAATCTGAGTTACTTTACACTGTATATCTTATCTCTTAGTATTGAATATCTCATGTTATTCCACTAGATTCAACAGAAGAAAAACACTCTTGATCATGATTAAAGCCACTATATCAAGTACCAACAGATTATTTCATTACTATTGTAACTAGGATCAGTCAAGAAAAAGGATCAGCATTACATCTCCTTTCATAATTCAACATATATGAGCAGTTACATTAATCTGAGTTACCATTAGAAAAAAGGCACTAGAAAAGCTGCACTAGCAGCAGGATATAAGGTCACAAGAAAAAGTGTTCTGCGTTCAGTCCTTGCTCTGTTCCCCTGTAAGTGGTCTATTATCACTAGCTATTCCACTATTTAATGCCATTTTATTTAATTACCGCAATTAATGGTATTTTAAGGAACAAGCTGGTTTGCATTAGCTCTCATAAATGTTTCCCAATTCCTGTCTTTCAATTTACTTTTTTCCTCTTGGCTCATTTCTCATTTTCTTTCCAATCACGTCTGCCCTTAAAACACAGTAACATTTTACCATGAATTTTCACAGCAGATGAGAATCTGAGGAATCTCCCATTCCTCAAACATTTAATTAATGTAAAAACGGTCTGAAAATTTATGGGGTTAAAAAAAAAAGCCAATGTGAAAATTGGAATACTTTTCTTGCAATGATAATTTAGAACCAGTAAGTTAATTTTTTTTAAATCACTGCATAGACACAAACTAGCCTACACAGTTCCGGAGAGGAGAAAGTGATCTACCCAATGCAGCTTCTGCTTCAAAGAAACCAAGCAGTTGCCATTTCAGTGCTTAGACAGCAGTGTTAAATGGCAGAAAACCAACTGAAGCCAAACCAACAATATTCCAAAGAGCAACACTTCAGAGTAAAAATAAAGCATATACTTTTGTTTAATGTACTTGTGTTCTTCCTTCAGTAGTCCATTAATAACTTCCTCTTACAATAAGAGCGCTATATACGCATACAAACACAGAGAGCACTCCCGCTCCATTCCAAATTATGAAAAACACACCTAGTGCTTAAAGGTAAATTTGGCAGAAAAGTATACTTTTTACTATCTGGCTATGCTAGGAAAAAAACGTGTGTGTATACATTTTTATATATATATAAAATATATATATATACACATTTTTATATATATATATATATATATATAAATCTCTAAGCTATTCAGAAAATAACAAATCCAAGAGGAAGCCGAAAAAAAAATCCAAACAGGTCAGCATAGTGACCAGCAGCAGAGGCTTACCAACATTAGAGCAAGAAATCTTTGAAGAATATGGAAGTATTTAAAACATCAGCTCAGTTTTGTAGTTACTGTGAAGATAAAGAAGAATCTTTACCCAAAAGACCATCATAACAGGGATAAATATGGGGGTTAAATGTCACCATATTTTGGAAAAAAACAACAAACAAACAATGGGTTATCCTTTCTGTAATACAGAAATTACTAGATTATATTTATGTAAAGACTTAAAAACAATGTGTATCCATTCAAATTGTATTTATTTAATTATATTGTAATGCAAATAAGTTAGGTCCATATAAACTCCATTTTGTTGTATGTACAACCTATGTCATTAGCAAGCTGATTGAGCCAGCTGGTGTAAGTGTCCGCCTCATCCTCTGGAATGTGCGTATCTTCAGACACTTTCTCTGTCCATCGGCTGATTCTAGAACAGGACTGCCACATCCTTCATCCCCAAAGTAGACTGAAAGGGGAGGGGGGAGGAAACAAAAGTCAGATTTGCAGCATGTATTTGTTTTTTTACACGGATATTTGTAAAACAAAAGTCTGGAGGAACAGCCCTGGAAACGTACAGAATAAATGCTACCCCCCAAAACACTGAAATAAAGCCACCTTTAAAATAAAATTTAAGCCTACAGAGCACAAACACGTGCCCAACAAAACAAGTGTCTGCAAGCTTTAGATTAGACCCAAACACATGCTTCTGGTATTTGTGTACATACGTACTCTGGTATGAGATACATATTTTACGCTGTGCAGAGACACACTCAATGGACCAAGAAAAAAGTCTCAAACTGCCAGTGAAGCTAAACATAGAAACACTGTCAGCAAACAAACAACTCCAGCAAGTTAGTTCTTAAGACAACAGAAGATTTTACTGAAATTGTAACACGACCTTGATACTTATTTTCATATTTTCTACTGTTAAAAGTAGCTACCTTGAATCGTTGAACCCTAAAAATGGGATTTCTCTACAGTGTAACTATGTGACACTCCAAGAGTTAATATATGACTTTGCAATCAATACAATCCATCAGTTATTTGTCTTACAAATATCTGGTTCTGCACAGTAACCAAAGCTATTTAAAGAACAATATGAGAGCCACACTTTCTTCAAAACTTTAATTGAATTAGTTTGACCAATGGAAGCCCTCCAATAAAACTCAAATACCACAAGAACTCAAGTATTACTAATGCCATGACATTGCAGCACTAACAAACAGTCCCACAAGAAAGAGGTAACATGAGCAAATGCACTTTGCTTCACGACAATGACTAGTACAGAAGGATATAGCCCTTTATTTCATGCAGTGTTACTACCACATTTGCAAAGGCAGAAGCAGACTGGATTTTGTATTAAATTTGTGCTAGAAAGCTGAGAAGTTATTCCTCAGTGCAGAAACTTGCATAAGCTAGCTCTACAACAGACTGAAGGGCAGCTTCCACGCAAAAGGCACACGAAGTCCCACATATTAAAAGCTATGCAAGATTAAGATAAAGGCCCTCCCAAGAACTTGTGTTTTGCCAGTCTTCTCATTTGGATTTCAAAAAAACCACAAGAACCACAACCAGCTATGCTTTCACCCTAAGCAATTAAAAACACTGGACAAAAGCAACCTTCACAACTGTTACTGTCCCAAGTTAACACCCAAAATGGCATCCACACTGGGTTTGCATGCACATTTGGAACTGATACATACCTCCAGATAGTTGGCTCAGGCATTCCAGGATCTGCACCTCTCTTAAAACCTGAAGTGAAACATACATTACATACATATATATAAAAATGTATGTGCAGACTCCTACACAGTTAAATCACTACCACATTATTCCAGCCTATTAAATTGCAATAAAAAAAGAAAACCTACTGAGCAGAGAACTGTGATTCATGAAGTTGTATACTAACCTGAATAAAAAAAATGCACATTCTTATCAGGCTTAGAAAGCAGAGAAAATTCATACAAGTGTACAGTTTTTGGTTTGTGGGGTTTTTTTTGTTTGGTTTTGTTTTGTTTTAATTCTTACTGCATCTTTCTCTGACTTAAAATTCCACGACAACTAGCTATGAGAGACAGAGGAAGTTATCTACCCCGAAGATCAAGACATACACACTTACACATACGCAAATATGCAGATTTTAAATGTTATTCAGAAACCAACCTAGTAAGGCAGTACCAACAGTGACACCAATAACCAGTATAAGCGAGCACCTTGAGTTCTAACCGGCAATGTCCTGCAATGACATTTGATGCAGAACTTAAAAGTAATATTTCAGTAACAGTTCACCCAGTTTAGGATGACAATTCTAAATGTTAAATCAATTAAATCTAAAATCTTTTATTTTTGCTGGCACTTTTTCAAAAGCTACTTAGTACTAAAGCTTGCAAAGAAACAAGATGTTTGTCACTCATCCCCAGCTAATGACTCAAATGCCAATTCACTAAAGCAAATGTATGCTAGAGAAGCAATTGAAGGCTCAGTGTATGAAATATCTTTGCCCGCTGGACTGTAAATTAAAAGTCTTGAAGTGGAATCATGTAATTCATGCACTGTTCAACACATTCTCTCCTACACTTGCTATCTAGAAAAGGATGTTATATGAAAAACACATTATTTCCCTTGTTCACAGAAAATAAGTAACTAATGTCAGCTTGCCTGAAACACAGGCCATGAAGGTTAATGGAAAAACTTCCAATAACTTCATGGGCACTGGGTTAGCTCTTTGAAGATAACCTTGTGTGATCTGAGACTATTAAACACTGTGACCCACTGTCTTTGGTTGCCATGCTGTCCAGCAAAATTGCTTGAAAATTCATGAAGCTGTATTAGGAGCTATATTCTGTGTGTGTGAATGTTTCTGGTTTCCCCCTCCAGTACTTCTAAATAAGCAAGCTAGGTTTAACAAAACTGCACCAGTTTATCTACTTAAAACAGGAGCAGCCACTTCAAAGCAAGATTAATACATAAATAAATTTAAAAAACCACAACAAAAAATCTGACCAATGACCTTTAATTGCACATTCACATACCAGAGTCCCTTGTACATCCCCTGAGCATCCCATCCTGACCTAGAACACCTTTCAGAGAAAGTTTCTGAAAGTTTCCTTGCCTGTGTTTAGTTCAGCATGCATTTCATGTACACAGGCGTCAATACAAAAATTTATCTTGAATCAGTGACACCAAGGACCGTGTAGCCTCTTGCCCTTTCACTGCATCACAACTTCCCCTCCAGATGCAAATGTAATCCCAGTACAAAAGAGGTTCTTCCAGTTCTACACACTCTGAGCACATGCTACCTCCAAACCTCTATGGCAAGCAAAGGTGGCACCTGCACATCCTCCTCCCACCTGCTAACACTTAATGTCCTTTCACTACAGCAGACAAACTTACAAGGTGGCAATATAGATGTGGAACAGCACACGTATTCTCTGGAGGTATAAAGTTAAACTACTACAACTTAGTTTCTCGCCACTACATAACAGAAATAGACTAGGTACCCTGATATTGGTGCAACTGTAAATACAATAAGTTGGCTTTATATGACTTGAAGTAACTTATTTAATTCCTCTGGTGTCCCTCAGAACAGAGAGGGTCTTTCCCATATTCACAGATATTGTCATAACAGTAAAATAAAAACAAAACTTCAACAAGAGCAAGATTAGGTCACAAAACACTGCTGAAATTCCCACCCAAAAATTTTCAATTTAAAATAACTGATAAACTAAAAAAGCAAATGTAATTAAACTTTAAGCCTAATACTGCTGGTTATTTCTTTCCATAGTGTTTGAAGCGACCTTTTTTCACTTGCAGTTGTTTAAGCATGTATGTAACTGTTGAAGGGACCAACTTTTTCCTGATTGTTATCTATTAGGTGAACAGAGTCCTTCAAATCGGACAGTGCATTCCCCTCAATTAATTAAAACAACCTATCAGCTTTGGCTGTAGACACATCGAGCTCCCAACCCTCCTCCACGTTTGCATTCAAGGCATAGATGCCTGCCTGTTTTAGATGCTTATCCCAAAAAGCCCAACAGAGTTGGGGCTGAAAGTAAGCCAGATGGACCGCGGGAATCAGCCTTCCTGGGACCCCTTGTCATAAAAGAAGTGAACAGCAGTGTCAGGCCTATCGCATACGCGCATACCTTAAACAGGTCAGGCCCTTTAGCGAGGACAGCTGAGGGCACACAGCCCAAACTCAGCGGGAGAACCACCACGCGGTAGCGATGCCCAGCCAGCCCCACGGCAGGAGCAAGCGAAACACACCCCGGGCGCTGGGCAGAACATCAAGGCACCCCCCGAATGCTCCACAGCAGCTCGGAAACAGGAGCCACGGCACTCGGGGAGAGGCCGCAGCCTGTACCTAGCGAAAAATTCAACCTCGACCGGAGGCTGGCAACCCCCTCGGCGCCCCGACGCAGAGCTCCCGGCCGCAGACAGCTTTCTCCTCACTGGAAGCAGCAGACAAGCCAGCCTACTACAGCAGCCAGTCACTGACACACGACCAAATGGCAGCTTCGCTCGCTGCCAAGCAGCTCCAGCGCTCCCCAGAGAGGCCCGACCGCCCCCCCCCCCCCCCCCC
>Ga0065711_1040091_pt1 | contig 17254 bp, 17 predicted proteins | sample Hoacrofraction12_FD_59098 | JGI IMG/M metagenome (GOLD analysis project Ga0065711, IMG submission 59098) | Hoatzin crop microbial communities from Cojedes, Venezuela - Epithelial fraction 12 v2 (version 2) | ecosystem: Host-associated > Birds > Digestive system > Esophagus > Crop | place... | reverse complement strand
TGTTCAGCCTGGAGAAGAGAAGGCTGAGAGGGGACCTTAGAAATGCTTATAAATATCTGCAGGGTGGGTGTCAGGAGGATGGGGCCAGACTCTTTCCAGTGGTGCCCAGCAACAGGACAAGGGGCAACGGGCACAAACTGAAGCACAGGAAGTTCCATCTGAACACGAGGGAGAACTTCTTCCCTCTGAGGGTGACGGAGCACTGGCACAGGCTGCCCAGGGAGGCTGTGGAGTCTCCTTCTACGAAGATATTCAAGACCCACCTGGACTTGGTCCTGTGCATCCTGCTCTGGGTGACCCTGCTTGGGCAGGGGGGTTGGACTGGGTGACCCACAGAGGTCCCTTCCAACTCCTACCACTCTGTGATTCTGTGATTTGCACCCAAACTAACAGTCTGCAGAATTCCATACTGCTGATTTGGTGGCTGCTGTCCAAAGCCAACCAGCAAGGGTTACTTGGGACACTTCTGAGCGAAAACCAGCCCTGGAATTGGACATTACCCCAGTTCTCCTTAAAGGTGCTGGGATTTAGCTAAGAAAGCCACTTTTGAAGGCTAGGAGGGAAATTTTTCCCCAGATGAACCTGGAAATCCTTCGGCAATGAAGCCATCACAAGTGAAGTTACGCCTGGAAATGGGCAAAAAGCCTCCAAGCCTGTTTGGCTGGTGAAGCTCCTGGTTCCTGGCAATGCAGGGGTTTGGGTGCAGAAAGGATGCTGCGATAGCCAGGTCCAGCGCAGTCACGGGGGTCTGGGGGACATCCACCCCACAGGGTGCTGTCAGGAGGAGACGGATCTGCTGTTGGGACACGCTGTGGTCCCTGTAGCCCCGGACCTGTTACAGCTGGTCAGAGGCAAACATCTGAGCAGTGCTCAAAGCCTGGATTAGGTAAATACGTATTTAGGGACCTTTTACAGCAGAGAGCACTCTCCCAATTAATTCTAAAGGCCCCCTTGGAGCTGTTAGGGTCTGTTGTGTAAACACATGGGAATGAATCTTTTTTTAAGTTCTTCTTCTTTACCCCAAGAACGAAGATTTCTAACACTACAGCTTAATACAAAACCCCTCCCCCTGACTGCAGCTTGGCAGGTAGATTCATACACCAGGAGAAAAATTATTTTGCTGAAATTTGGATAAAAATTCATATCAAGTTCTTTAAACTACTAAAAGAGAATATTGAGATCACCTCTGTGGAGATTCTTGATTTGCTCTTCCCTAAGAAAATACCACATATTTTTTGAAATATTGCATTTCTCAGCTGGCCAGGCGGTGTTGCTGGACCCGTGGACTCCTTCAGCCCCTGCCAGGCTGGGGAGAGGGTCATTCTCCCTGCCCTGCATTAGGGCAGCACTGAGGAAAGGAAGAGTTCTCTTTTCTTCTCAGTTTTTGCTACAACCACAGCCCTCGACAAATGGCACAGGACATCTTCTCACAGTTCAGAAGCAAACTGGGGAATAGCAGCAGCGTGTGGGCCCATCCAGGTTGACCCCTCCACCCAGCACGGCTGCCCGGGCTCCCCACCCACCTTGGGCTCCTCTCGGTAGCGATTCAGGAAGGGTGCACGTTGAAATCGGAAGAAGCAATGCCAAAATCAGCCTTACCACTCTCACTTCTTCCCAACCTGGTGATTTAAGATGTATGCTCTGATCATGTCAGATTTCTAAGGGGAACCAACACAAAATCATTTTGTCTTAATTCTGAGTTATCTTCCAATATAACTAGTTTTTTTTCTCAGCATTATCTTTTTCCCAGCAGCATCAGCATGCGTATTATTACTTTGTTATATATTGATAATATATAATAGTTCTACATTAATAATACAATACCTTAATAATGTAATATGTTGTTATATAAAGCCATATATTATGTAATGTAAAAGTAATATATTATATTATATAGTTATGTATTGACTATTTTCTTTCCATTATATTAATAATAAAAAATATAGACACTTAACTTGAATTTCTGTGATTATATAAATACATATCTTTAATATCATCATTAAGATTATATTAAAAAATATCATCTTCTTTGTTATTATTTTATTCTTGCCTTTCTAGTACATTCAAATTTATTTTTCCAGCTGCAGTCTTTTCTGCGTGGAAAAAGCTGCTAAATCAGTGTAAAGTGCTGTTTTCCTTATCTGCCTGAAAGCACATTTTCTCCTATTTATAACTGGGCATTCCTACACTGCTGACCCAAACAAGGAGAGGGCTGGAGTTTCATATTATCTTTTTTATTCTTCATATATGTAGAAAGCAGAATTTATGCCCCTGCTTTGGGGAAGTCACTCCTTTTCACCATACATGGTAGCACGCAGAGCTTGGCAGCCCGTGTTGTGTTTTCCTTATTAAGCCATATACAAGGGTAGCAAACAGGGAGCTGTTGACTACGCCCGTTGCAAGAATCAGAGGCGGATGAAAAGCCGTGGTGGGGCTAGACAGTTATGTCTTGCCTTTCCTCTTTTCACAGCTGTCCAGAAGGAAGACCTGGCTGGTGTTGAAGCCAACAGAAAAAGAGTGGCTTTATGCAGAGAAGAAGCAACACTGCACAAGTTTTTATCAATTATTAACTTGGTTGTTGTTAGTTTTAAAGAAAAAATCATATCAAGGCTAGCCAGACAAATGTGTATCACGCTTTTCAAGGAGACTTTGCGTTTTGGAGGCCATGGGCTTATTATGTGGCTAGGTTTCTAGACGCCTTCTTGGAGGCTTTGTGCCATTATTAGTGTCATTAAGATAGTCCCTTCTTTTACAAGTGCCCATTATGACTAGGAGCCACAGAAAATACATGGGCTTTCGCACAATGATTTCCTGAGAGAGGAGAAATCAATGGAGTTGAGAAATCATGCTCCTAGCACGACCTGGTGGGACGACAACCCCAGACACAACCACCCGAGACGTCAGCCTGCCCTGAGAGCTGAGACGCTACCGAGGTCTCCCACCCCTCACGTACCTCCTTCTTTTCCATGCACGGAGCTGCAGAGCATCAGCTCACCCTGGCTGGGTCATGGTGCCCAGCCCGGGCTTGGGCCGGAGCTGGGGCTGGGGACCAGGGATGTCATGGAGGATGCTGTGCCTGCCTCTGACTCCTGGGCTTCCCCCTCCACCTGCACGCTGCTTCTTCCAGCACTGCCATCCCATTTTCCTTTCAAACAATGTCCACACTCTTCTTCAGAGAAAAAAGGAAGAGAAAGGAGCGGAGCCTTGTTGTAGTAATTTTTGTGCGGAGTAAAAACTAAGAATTTGGGCTTCTCTGTAACGGTCCCTGGAGGTTGAAGACTATGAGCTGGAGTTTGGGAAGAGTCTGGGTCTTTTAAATGATGGAAACATTCAAATGAAAGGAAAATTTCCTACACTCTTTGCCAAGGAAACAAACCATGTTTCAATTATATGTTTCTGTTTAAACTTGCAGGTGCTCCTGGTGATACTTAACATATTCTTGCATTTGATGCTCCTGTTTTGCTTTGCTTCCCAAAAGCAAGCGGTTATGTTTCACATTAATGGGGCAGTTTGGGTTCTGGTCACTTAGTTTTCCTCATTCACCAGCACAAAATTAATGTATTGTAGTTGCCCAGTCTATAGGTTGAAAAAAGAGACAGGACCTTATTTTGGAATAAAATATTTTCTGTATTTTTTCATTCAATGAAAACGTTCCTGCTTCATTTGTATTTCATAAAATTCTTTCTTTTAACCACTTTTCTCTTCCTTTACCAATGTAAGTTTCAGCTTAAACCAAGTTGACATATTCCCTTTAATGTGTTTTTAAAATATGCTTAATGGTGCTGAAAGCTAAGGAAACTCAAATATAATTGCACAAGCCTGAGCCCACCAGAAGCCTAATGCAAACACTATTATAAAAACCCTGCAATGGTGAGGGGTTTCAGGGAAACCTGGGTCTTTGTTACCAGACTCAGAAATGTTATCTGCACGAGGAAAATGTGTTCTGTCGTTTGGCATCTTGACGGCCATTCAATATTTCTTTTTTTCTGCACCCAGAAAATCTGTTTCCAATGTTTCTGCCGCAGAGAACATGGAGCAGCAGGAGCAGGAGCAGAAGTTGATGCAGGAGGGGGATTAACGATTGTTATTCAGCTCACATCTCCAGCAGGCACACTCCCTCTCCCCAGATTTCTCCCGAGAAATCGGCTGAATAAAGAGCGGCTCCGAGACGAAGGGCGGGAGAGAGGAAGAATATTTCTCTTATCCACATGGGACAGGCACACGAATTGTCCAGCAAACCTTAATCAGTGGTCCTCACACTTCCCCAGCAGTTAACCTTTGCCAAACGGAGGAGGACAGAAAGTATTTTTGCAGGCTGGAGAAGGGCAGAGGGTGCAGGGGTCCCTTCATGCCAGACGCCCTCGTCCCGCTGTGCTGCTGAGGACAGGGACTTTTAGGAAGTTTTTCGCTTGACCATATCATCCCCAACCCAAAGGACACATCCCCCGACATGCGCTGCAGAGAACCCCCTGCCCTGACCCAGGAGGACCAGTGCCTCGCTGGGCTGAGCATCCAGGAGAGCACTGAAAAGCCTCTTTGGAAACAAAAGCAAATTGCCCCAGTCCTCAGTGAAAGAACATCTGTGAAGAGCTGTGCCGGTGGTGGTTTCCAGGAGAAGAGCTCCCTTGCTCACCCTGGCACCAGCCCCTGCTATGCAGAGACAAAAATCCAGCTGGGACTCTTTGGTGGCGTCTGGTATTCTGCTCCAGGCGAGCACGCATCTCAAGCGTTGCCTTGAAATGGTTGCCGTTTGCTGGAGAGCTACAGTTATCACTTCCAAAAGAGGCAAAAGCAGAGGTTTCTCTAGATATTTTTCTCTTCCCACCTCAGCAGGGCAGGAGCGTGCTTCATTTCATCTCTGACCAAAAGACTTCTGCTCACAAATGGACCTTGGGTTTTCACGTAGTGCCATTCCTTTAAGGGAAGGAGAGCCAAAACCAAAACAACCTTCCTGGAGATATGCCATCAGCGCAGAAATAACACAGGACTTCTCTCCCTGCCTGCCACAAAGGAAGGATTTCATTCAACGTCAGTGGGCTCCCTCCTGCCTGCCTTGTGGCGAGAAGCACGTGGAAAACCTGACTGCAGTGTCTCTGCCGCTCTTCCATTAGGGGAAACACCACAGTTACATTGCCCTGCAGACACGATACGCAGCCATGTCTCATTTTTGGCTGTGTCGCCTCAGCACTCCTCGAGACAAACCTGAGCAGAAGCCTGTCTGTTCGGCTGTGCTGCCCCAGCGAGTTGTCCCAAGGAGGAATGGGGTCCAACCACTTGTGCCTTCCCTCCGTGTAGGATGGCTGTAAAACACCCTCGCGGTGCCATTAATCCTTGCTATGTGTCCCGGATTTCTGAAAGAAACGTGGCTGGAGTTGCGATGGGACCAGCACCTTTCACGGGAGACCCGATTACAGGATGGGGACCTCATTTTTCGGGAGTATTATTTAGAGCAGCCTTTGGGTGCAAAGCAGATACAGCCCGTCCTGCCGCCCGTCCGAATCCGCCAGCTCTGAATTGCTGCTTTGCCATCGAGCTGCATCCAGTCTGGCACAAAATCCCAAATTCTGTTGTTTGCAATTTCACATCCAGCTGTTTCAGGCTGGCTTCCCTATTTCACTTGTTTTGTGAAAACTCAGAACAAATAATTACATAAAACCAACTTGATTACTTTTTTTTTGCCTGCTCTTCAGATAGGAAATTTTCTTCTATTCTTTCTCTTGAAAAATGTGCTCAGCTGTGTGAATTCATTCACAAGAATGCTCACTTCTATTGAATTAGCAGCAAAATAAGAAAGGAAAGAAAACCTGAACTCAGTGAACCATGATCAAGTAATCCGAGGAAATCAGCATGTTTCTCTCTAGACACTTCAGAATACCAAATGCTAAGACGCAAGAATCCCACTAAATACACCTTTTCTCTTTATCTCTGTAAATGTCTAACAGTATTTTCAATTCTCACCATTTTATCATGAATTGTCTGTGTTTACTAGTGATTTAGAGCTTGGATCAGCTTCTAACCTAACTGTTCAAGCTTTCATTTTTTCAGTTAACGCATTTCCAGGCTTCCTGAAAGGCACACGAGTGCAAAATCTTCAACCTTCAGAGAGCAAATAAGAGAACCTGGTATGAAATATTTCTCAGCTTTAGTTTTAAGCCAAGCTCATGATTTCTGAAAGCTTGGATTAAGCACTACAGCTATATGAAAACAAACAGACTTGAAATGATGTAGACTGGAGTAAGCCATCTATTTGACACACAAGGCCTTGATTTTATTTCTGTTGGTTCTTTCTTTTCCTTTGCTGCTTGTCTAACGATCTCTTTCAAAAGCACTATTCCAGGTTCCACAGCTTAGCACCTGGCTAGCATCATCCGACCTCTCCGCAACTTTACCCCTCCGACTCCGACGTCTCGTTGGGTGGATTTGCGAGGACTGAGGGGACGGCGGGTCCTGTGCTGAAGCTCATCTTCAGCTGCCACCCTCGGGCGTGGAGGGGGATGATCCAGCACCCCACTGGGATGAAGCTGCCCCTTGGGTCTCCCCTGTAAAAGCCTTTCCCAATGCTGCAGGACGCCGCACGCTGCAGCCCAAATAATTAATGAGAGCCTGATTTAATGCGTATATTTGCTTTATTCCTTTATTATAACACAATAAGAAAGGGAGCGGGGGAATTCGGCCGGCAGCCAATGCAACCATTCCCAATGAGCGCTGTCAGGGCAAGCCCTGGCCATGCCGTTGAGGAGCCCGTTGCAGACAGCCGCGCGCTGCCCTGTTCGGTCTCGCCGCACGGATGGGGCTGGTGCCACCAACAGCCGCACGCAAACCCCATGGGAACCCTTCCCTCAGCCATGCTCCGGGCTGGGCCAGCATCCCAGAGAGGGGTTGGAGGATGCCTGGCCATCTCCAGAGCCACCACAGCAGCACCAGCGAGCACCGGCGATGCTCCCGTCGGCTCTCGATGTGCCAGTGTCCTCAGCTGCAGGAAGGGTGGATGACCAGAAGTAGTCCCCAATAGGGGAAATAGGCAAAACACCATAAATCTTATTTAGTCTGCTGAAACCTCCAAGTGATAAAAAAGTTGAAAAGACTACTTTATTTATAAAACACATATGGAGGCCTTAATCAAGCCAGGAATGAGGTCATTTCTGCCAATTAAGTCTCAGTCATTCTGCAGTTGGAAGCAATCAAAACAAAGGCAGAATTATCAATGGCATGTCTTTGTGCTGCAGCCCCAGAAAATACCCGTTGTGCCGGGGCTACAGTAAATCACCTCTCACCGCGTGCCGGGGAGGCTCATGCCCTCAGCTCCCCGGGACCTGGGGAGGAAAGGAAGGCTTAGCTTTTTTACCTAATTAATGAATAGTATTTTGAACACATCCTATCTAAGTCTTATTTTAAAGCAAAAGGAGGTATTGTAGCTAAATGGCAAAGGGACAGCATTAGCTCCAAGCTCCCGTTTGGAACTGGTGTATGTCTGTCCCCAGCACTCGCTGGAGCTGTCGGAGGGGGTTTTTTGCCCAGTGCAATTTATTCAAGTCAAGGAAGTCGCACTCGTTGCCTTTTGTTGAAATATCTCCATTATATGTTATTTGTCCTAGTGGTGACCAAATGGTGAGAACTGCTCTCACGGAAAATAATAAGAGCAGAACTGTGGCTATAAGCATCACGTGCTTTATTTAATATTAGTCACAGAATACCTGCCAGTCAACACTTTAAAAAGGCATGAATTAATTAGATTAATGTAATGAGTAATAAACTGACAGTAGCAGTACTTTGAACTCCTAAGCAACTTGAAGTCTGAGACTTTGGCCACACATTAATGATACATCCAACACCTCTACAATTATTAATACATTAATTTTAATTAAGCGGAGAGTGGGGCACAGAGAGGTTTTGTTCCTTGTGGATGTAGCAAGCCCATTTATCCTCATCAGCTTGTGTGCTGCTTTAATTCAAATCATTCCTCTGCCATTGCAGAAGCGAACAGTGAAGCCAAGAAATCTGCAAAAGGACTCAGATGCCCAAGCACGAAATGATGATCTCCAAACCTCCCTGACCTTGCAGCAAGCATCTATAAACATCTGTGTTTTCTACATTAAAGTTCTCCAGATGTCTAAAATTCCCAGAAGTTCTCTGCTCCTCTCTGTGCACTGCAGCTCAGGGCTTATCTCACACGTCAACTGTGCCGGCATCTGCAAAGGAGGCTTCTCCACCCATCGCCCCCGCAGCGCCCAGCCTGGCAGGCACCTTCACGTGGGAGAGGAGCACCCTGAGCTCCAGCCCCAAGCCCAGCTGATGTTTAGGAGCTGTACACAGAGACCCCCTCCTCTGAATGCAGAGGACTCCATCCTTGTGCACTATATGGGTGCACCATCACCAGGCGTGGTATCTCGTTGCCGGAGGTCAGTGGCACTGGGGAAGGCTGGATGCCAGGGCAGCCCCTGCAAGACCCGGGGTGGGTGCAGGGGAGCACCCATGCAGCACACCGCCTGTGCACCCTCCTCGAGCAGCACAAGCGACCAGCGCAGGGCTGAGGAGCCCTCGCCGGTGCCGAGCCTTGTGAAACGCTGCGGTGGCAGGGGCGCGGGTGCCTCCACCCCAGCCCTGGTCGTTCCTTCACCTCTGGAGGCTGCGGACACGTCCCAGCAGGTCGATGTTTTTAACTCTTGGGGAAACATTGGGGCCAGGTGATGAAAGCTCTTCCTGCAAGGCGGAGCCGTGACCCGGGGACGACGCATGATTCCTGCTCCTGGTGTGCAAGCGAATGACCGCCAAGGAGAGCGCGTCCTTCCTTCTCCGCTCACCCAGGCTTTCCTCCTGCCTGGCCTCAGCATGCCCTCGTCACGCTCAGGATACCACCTCATCCCAGGCGTTTCCTTGCTGCAGTCCAGCATTGCACCACGGCTCATGCGGGCACAGGACGCTGGCGTTACTGCAGCAGGACTAGCGTTCCGTAGTGTTTTACACCAGTAAAAATACAGACACAAAACCAGGGCACACAAAGTGGTAAATTCAGCAACAGAGACTTTGTTATACCGGCATCAGATGTGCTCCTTCAGTTATACATCATGGACTCAGGGGATCAGCATGGATACAACAAACTGCAGGGAGAGTCTGACACAGCGGGATGAGCACCCCGGATCAGCCCGCATGCCGCTGGGAGACCACACCAAGGAAATCATCTAAAGCTCTGGTGTCACACTTTGTCCCCTCCTTTCCCCATGAACCTTCCCAGCATCCACTTGATTTTGTGGCAGGATTTAGTGTCCAGATGCCAGATACCCATTCTGGAGGGAGGGCGCATCCCCACAGCCCAGCACTGTGAGCTGGCCCTCACAGAGCATTTCACCCTCTCCTGGGACAATGAAAACACCAGAAATGTTGTCTCTAGCTGACTTTGCTCTGGTGTTTGCTCACACCTTAATTTGCGAGCCCTGGAAGAGCAAGATGGGAGTCCTGAGAAGGAGGTGATGGATGCACAAGGTGCCCAGATGGACTCTGTGAGGAGGACACCAAGGGGACACTGTGCAAGTGCCACATCTCCTCCCAGCTGGTCCCCGCCATTTTGGGATAGATGATCCCATTGCCTAATAGCTGTTAATCTGCAAGATGTGCCATTGCATTCACCCATTCCCAACCCTCTGCACTGAGCCAAGCTGCTGCCATGCATCTATGGATTGACACCTCTATTTGGCATTTGTCTTAAATCCTCAGCTGCTGGAGACACATGGAGGGGTGAGCAGCCTGACCTTGCTTTCTCCACAGTCATATTTCCACCCAAGCCAGCTGCAGAAAAAGCTACCCTACTTCTAAGCTGAAGGCTCAAGAACAAAAAGACAAGGTATAAACACCTTCCTCCCACTACTGCAGGAGGAGCTCAAGACCTCTGAGCCAAATTCACAGCTTCCTGAGTCCTGATCCAAATGTCTTTATCATTTCTAGGGTGGGCAATAATTTTAATGGTCCATTTCACAGAATCACAGAATCACAGAATGTTAGGCTTTGGAAGGGACCTCTGTGGGTCATCTAGTCCAACCCCCCTGCCAAAGCAGGGTCACCTAGAGCAGGCTGCACAGGACCTTGTCCAGGTGGGGTTTGAGTATCTCCAGAGAAGGAGACTCCACAAACTGCCTGGACAACCTCTTCCAGTGCTCCATCAATAGACTTTGAATAGACAGAGAGGCTGATCCATGACAGTTTTGCAAATGGTGGATGCTTGCATCCTCAAAAAGTGACTCTTGATTTATCCTAGTGCACAACAAGTTAGCACTACACCAAAATAACAGCAAACCAGCTCAGTCGGTGACTCAGGGGTCGTTTCCGTTAAGCAGACCATATCTCCCTGTAAGTAGACTTGTAGCAGAATTGCACACCTGCTGTTCAGAAATGCTGGTAACTCCAGAGGGTGGAGGCCCTGGGTATCAACGGAGTAGAAGAGGATTTAAAAAAAAAAAATCTCTAGCAACTCACTGAAAGCAAACTGTTCTCCTGAATCATATCACATTGGTCAAAACATCTGTCAGAAAGACTGTGTAGGTCCAAGGTGGAAGCTGGTCCCCAGTTAGAGCCATTCCCAGTCCAGGCAGGGACAGGTCTCTACCCAACCGCGTACAACAGTGAAAGAAAATACAGTAAGATTAACTGAAATATTAATTCCATTGTAATCAAATGCTTTATATCAACATCTATTTCACTTACAATAGCCATCTTCTTATTTCCAGGTACATTTTAAGGTTTACTTAAGCTTCATTTGTATAAGTGTTTTTATTGATGTACATAATAGTGGATTTACATTGCTTCTTGTTCCATTGTAATCCCAAGTCCAGATGGAAGGGATATTGTTATGTGGATGCACGAGTTTACACAGAGCAGCAGCAAAACCAATGAAGCTGGGCTTGTGCTTAACCCAAGTGCTGTGTTGCATTAGGGCACTGGTACAGGGAAGGTTTAAGTCTCTCTTCTGAACTTCTCCTTTTTTCTGAATAAAGAAATAGTGAATTTGTGAAATAGTGACTTTGGGGTCACACTAAGGCTTGCTGTAAGGCGTTTGAGCTCAGCCAAAGCCAGTGTCTCTCGGTGTCACCAGGATCACAGAGAACTGCTCACAACAACGCCAGCACAAAGTCAAGGGGGGAAAAACATCAAAAATGGAAGGCGATGGTGCTCAGCAGAAACCCTTGAACTCTGTGTTTACGGGAGATCTCAGAACACCCTTTCCTTCTGCCTACCTGGCAAAACCTCCCACTGCCTGCTCACACCATCCCAGAATGGATTGATAGAAATTCTGCTGCTAGGCAAAGGAAAGGAGAGTTGGAAAGTCACTCCCATTTATCTTAAATGTTTGAACCAGGTGCACCTACAGAAAAAAAAAAAAAAAAACAACAAAAGGTTGCTATTCATTACTGTATTACTGCAATTGTTTGTTCTGTAATTAGTGATGATAGGTAAGCAAGCGGGAAGCAAAGCAAATAAGAAGTTAGTACATGGAGCAGCATTCCAAGTGGGCAGAAAAGCAACAAAATGAGACTCAAAATGACACTGTAAGGGTACGCTAATCTCTGTGCAGTTACTATTTCATTAGCACCTGACTTTCAGCTCGACGGCTTTCTGCCTGAGCGCAGCAAGGCTACCGAGCTCCAAAATCAGCTCTGGGCTCAGGTGCGCAGCGAGCCGCGCCAGGGCAGTTGCAGGGCATCAATCAGCAGGTTCTCAGTTGATGGATTAAAATGGAGAGGTCTTACCCCAAGTCACATGGCCAACGGAAAGCAGAGTGTTTTCCACCGACTGTCATGCCCGGAGATAGTGCTGGCACTGCTGAAGCTCTTGAAACATATTCGCTGTTTAAAGAGGGGGAAGGGTTTCCCAGGGGCAGTTTTCGCTGAGAGACTGAAGGTTTTTCAAGCAAACAGATCAGTCTAAAAGCCCATTTCTATCGCAGATTGCGTAATGTTTGAAAGCCTAAAACTTCAGATATGCAGAGGGCTCTCTGACATTTTACAGGGCAAAAGAGTAACAAAAGGAGAAAAAACAGCTTGGCTCTATTTAGGAAAATATTATCTAGCAGGGTGAACCACGGATGAAGGCTGTGCTCCTGCCTGCTCCTGGCTGGTGTCTCCTGATCTCACCCAAGGTTGAAAGCTAACCATCCCCACTCTCACCCTGCTCTCGGCAGCCCAGGTCTCACCTCCCCAGCAGACCAGCAGCTGTGAATGGACCAGCAGCTAGAATGGAGATGGGGGTTGGAAGAACATTAAACCAAAACACGCTTTTGGGATTTTGAAAGCACCGTGTTGCATACGCTGCCATGCCACCGTGTAATCGCAGCACCGCACCACACCAATGCCTGCCTTTGTGTTATTGCACTCATGTTTCACATCATTCTCCATCCTACCGCGCGTTCTTTGGGGAGGAGATGCAGGTCAGTTGCCAGAACTATTTAGACACTGAAAGACACAGAGGTTGGATGCCTGGGTGATTTGAAGACAACCTAGAGGAGGGACTTCTACAAACACTGCTTTCCTGTCCATTTTACCTCCATCCCGAGCACACATATCCCACTACCTAGAATGCACTTCAATAGATGGCAGGTTTCTAATAGAGTTTTTTTCAATCTCCATATCTTATCTTCATCTTGAAGTACTTAAACAACTTCACACCTAGCCAGCTCAGGCCCTGAGGCTTCTCAAGGGCAAGGGCTGCACCCTGATACCTCATCAGGCTCAGAGCTGAACAATGGAGAGGTTCAACCCATGGAGAAACCTGTGTTGGGCAACCTTCCCACCCCATGGAAGTCACGGCAGCCACACGCCTCCACCACCCTTGGACGACAGAAGAAGGCACAGTATTCTGATCAGCATGGGACACAGGAAAACTCACTGGGAATGGAAGTTTTCACTGGCTTTCACTTTCTTTCCCGTCTATTCTTGCCTACAGCAGGGCATGGTCCCCAGTGGGTTCCAGCACCCAGCTTGACTGTCACAGCTATTCTGAGGTTCAACTACTTGCTTTGTTAGGGCTTGAAGAGGAATTTCTCTTCGGCAATTACTCATAGCAACAACAATCTCTGCAGAGTCAGCTTTGTCAGTGACGGTCCTGAAGGGTTGTCAGCCCCTCCTAAGTCACCTGGTGCACAAAGCATCATAACACTTGATATAATACGCCATTAAAAAAACCCCGTCCAAGGCCCTGGCTATATTGTGGGGGCCTTGTAATTAAATAACTTTAAATGAGCGGCCTAGGAATATCACACAAAGACCTGAAAAAAGCCCAACAAAGTGATAAGATCACTTATTAGTGCCAAACTTTTGATTTAATTATATATTCCTGGAGCCCTGTTCTCAAGGGAACTGCTTACACAACCACATGGTGAAACAAAAGAAGGGATTAAAACCTGTGGGAGAGAAGCTGGAGAATTTGCTCCCGATTCACAAAGAAAAGTCTCTGCACATCTGACCGAGGAGGACTCCAAGACTAAAGAAGATGAAAAGAAAAGGGTTTTCTTTCTTTTTTTTTTTAATGATAAGAAGGTAATAAAGTATTTATTATTGACCTGAAATGAAGAGTCTGACACAGTGCCTCTCTCATTAAGAGAGTTAATATTCACACCGGGGACAGGGTGCGCCCGAAGGGCAGCGTCCCCTTGAATCACCATCCCTCAGCTGTGTTTTTTATTTTTACGTGAGGCCCTTCGGAGTTTACCTGTCTCCATGCTTTGCTTTAGCCCAAATGCCAGGTTCAAGCTAGAACCAGCTCGGCTCACGGGAGTGTGATGTGAGGGACAAAAGTGCTTGACTTGGCATTTTGGGACCAGACCTTTAGGCTGTTGGCAGTGTCGGAGGAGGGGAGTCCCCACCTCGGCTGTCACCTCTGAGCCACCTCCGCTCCATCTGCCCGTGACAAAGCCTTTAATTGAGCAGTTAGCTGTGATTAACATCTCACTCTTGCCCACACACTGAGGCTGTTTCAAAACCCTCTTGTTTAGTCCTTATGACATTTCTCTGATTCTTTCCTTTCCTCCCTCTGTTAGCATAGCCCAAAGTCCTGTTTGGGCCATACCTTCTGCCATTTCCCTCGTCATAAACCCAGGCTATTTGGCTTTTCTCGTAACCACTTCCTCCTGACTGATCTGCTTAACCAGTGCCGGCTCCCAGTGGTGGCATTGCCATTGCCCCTACAGTAGTGCCTTCTTGGGTGAATGCTGATGTCTCACCCTGGTCTTCACAGGGCTTGTTCCCCATGAATCCCACAGAGAAGTCTTAAAATGGACTCTTAAAAATCACCATCTCCAAATTCACATATCTACACAGATTCAACAAGCTGCACCAGATTCCCACCCTGCCATGTTGTTGTAAATCACAGCCAAAGTGGACACAGACCCAGGAAGGTCTTTCTTTTCCCTCCACTTTGTCCAATTCCAGCATGACAGCAGCACAAAACATGGTCCCCTCATTGGCCAGCTACCTTGTAAAAACTGGCAGCTCGGAGCACTTTAGGAAAACTGTGGAAGCAGTCCGTAGGGGTGCCAGCCTCAAGCTGAGATACCTCCAGCCAACTGGCCAGCCTCCACGTAGGGTGTATGACACAAGTGCCCCATGTGCTCAGCAGGTTGCCCCTGGCACCGTCCAAAGTAGATGAGCAGTGGCAGGGATGGAACAGCCAGCCTGGCAGCAGCGAGGAGCTTGGCAGTACCATGTTTTTTGAAGTCCACATGGTTTTGCCTTTCCTTCGCAGCCTGCAACACCAAAGCTCTCAGTTTGCAGAGGGGCTGGCTCAGACAGTGTCTGCTGCCCTCAGGAGCTGGTCCTCAACATCACTGCAGGCACCCCACAGCTCTCCGTGCCTGCAGCAGCCAAACGGAGCCAGCAGGCAGGTTTCAGACCAGTGAAGCTGCAATCCCGTGATACAGTAGAATTTTGTGCACTTAAAAGCTTAGGACTTCTTTACCTCCAGGCTCCTGAGTCACCAAGCAGCAAGACAAACAACAGGTTTTCCCCCAAACTTTGGTAGGCCCTAAAGGTAAAGAGGCTCATTACAAGGAGGTTTAGCCATTAATCAATCATTCTTAAGGACCAAGGACTTAATAGCTCTTAAAGATCAGATCGCAGCTCCAGAGCCTGAATATGCTGTCTGGAGGAGACACTTGCCGCAAGAGGAGCATCTTGCAACACGGTCTGGTCGCTCCCCCCTCCCAGGGCTAAGGCAGCCCCCGCGGTATGGAGATGATCCTCTGCCTGTCCAAGATAATCCTATTCAAAGCAATCATCTGTTAAACAACTGGAGAGAGGCCAGCCCACACACTGCAGATCCAAACCTGAACGTTCCCACAACCTGAGGAAGGAGCTCGGGATCAGGAAAGGTTTTGAAAAAAGAAATATCAAATAAGAAGTGAGAAAAATGCTGAACTGCTCTCCAAAGGCAGCCGCCAAGCTACTGTTTATTCAAGAGATGCATCGATGCTTTACAAAGATGCCATTTGCATACAGGGCAGACCCTCCTCCCTGCAGAGCAGCCAAGTGTGGTCTACAGAGCCGAGCACAATGGAGTACACGGGCACTGTGCTCCCATCTCTTCTCCGCCATGGTGGAGGCAACCTGTGCCAGCCCTGCTGGGTACCACCAGGCCAGGGAAAGCAGCCGTGCTCCATCACCAGCTCCAGAGGGAACTGAGCCCAGCCTTGTACCCCAGCCCGAGCCCTCCACCCATCTGTGCTTGCTACAGCCCGGATTTGGGCCAAAGGGTCCCAGCAAGGACCCCAGTGCAGATTGGCTCTGGAGATATCCCCCCAATACACCCATCTACAACTAAGCTTTCGGGTGGTTGTTTGGATATTTAAAGGAAAAATTCTGTGTTATGACAAACAGACAGTTTTCCCCATTTATTAAATGCTCATAATTTGTTTTAATGGTTTCTCTAAACAAGTAGACTTTTTTCTCAACTCTTTGAGCTTTTAAATGACACAACTGTTATGTTAAAAGGGAAAAGGGTGATGATTTACATTTGGAGCGAGGCGGGGGCGGCCGGGAGGCAGCAGGACAGCTGCAACCCATCGGACATGGCTCTCCTCCACACAGCTATTTTGTTTGCCCCATTTCAGCGGCTCGGGTCTGCTGGTGCCCTCAACACCGACTATGGGCTCAGAGGCCGGCACACAGGTGGTGGGTGCTCCTCTGTGCTCGGTGGGGTGGGCTGGGACAGATCCTGACATCTGTGGTGCTACAGCTGGACTAAGCCATGCTTCCCTCTTCATGAAACCCATGAGGATGGGAAGTGTCCCCTAAAACCTGGGTGAGCTTCTGCAGCTCATAACCAAGCCAGCACCCTTGGCTTATAGCAACATCTTCCTGCAGCTGTGATGATTTGTTGTGAAAATCAGGCTCTATTATTTCAACTTACAGTTGTCATCAAAAAATAGTTGGCACGCTTGACTCCTTGCATTGGTAGCATGGCCAATGGAGATCTTATGGAAATCAATGAATTATACAAAATGGCATTAACTGTACTTTTGATGGACGTTCCAGATACTGCTAGATCAGCCGTAAGTGGCAAACCAGATGAACAAGCTCCACTTGCTTTTGCTTTATGTATAAAATTTGTCTGTTCACAAGAGAACTCCCAGCCATTGGTGCCAGCTGGAGAGCGTTTGTCACTCATCTATCCCCTTCCTCTTAACTTCTTCTCCTTGTGTCTCTGGAGACCGCTCATCTCTGCGGCAAAAGCCACAAGAGGAGATGGAACAAGTATGTGTGTGCAAACCCTAGAAATTATTTTTTTCAGGAAACATCTTCGGATAGCAAACACCTGACTCAGGGTTTTCTAAAGCCGTAGAGCAGGTTGGGTTATCTGATCACCCACAGGTATTTGGGTGGCATCTGCTGTGATTATTTCCTTCATATGTACATAATCTGCAGGAAACATGGAGCTATGCAGCCAGGGGATGTATTCCAAAGAATATACATGAAAGAAACAACATGTTGTGCTCATTTACAGAGGAGCAAATCGGAGCTTCCACATCTCCCAAGAGTTACAAAAATCAATGCCAGCTTGAAGCTTCAGACGATAAAGCAAAGGATGTACAGACCCAGTGGAGAGCCGATCGCCCTGCTCCTTGTTTTTCTTTTTCTCCTTCTGCCTCTGGTTGTTGTTTCTCAAAACTTTAAAATGTTTGTACAAACTTCCATCTTGGAAGCCAGGCAGAATAAACAAGAATATACATGAGCTGCAAGAAAAGCCAGCAGACGGGAAAGAGGCGGGGGGGGGG
>Ga0065711_1040090_pt1 | contig 17256 bp, 16 predicted proteins | sample Hoacrofraction12_FD_59098 | JGI IMG/M metagenome (GOLD analysis project Ga0065711, IMG submission 59098) | Hoatzin crop microbial communities from Cojedes, Venezuela - Epithelial fraction 12 v2 (version 2) | ecosystem: Host-associated > Birds > Digestive system > Esophagus > Crop | place... | reverse complement strand
GCGGCTGCTGGGGGGAGGGAGGGTAGGGGGCTTCAAAGCAGCGAGGGGGGGACAAGGAGGAGGCTGGACACACACAACCTACGCTGCCGGTGAAGGGCATCCAGGACCGGTGCCGGAGCGGGGACAACCCTCTGTGTCCCACAGCATGGTGGTGGGGTACCCGGGGGGGATGCGGCAGGAGGGGGCAAAGCCACACCAAGCGGAGTGTCCGCATGGGACATGTACCTGGGCTGGTCCCCACCGTGCCACCGTCCCCAGAGCCACGTGCCATCCCCGAGGCAAACCGGTGGTGGCCAGCAAAACCAGGCAGGGTTGGCAGTGGGGCTAAGCTATGGGGTCTGCAGGGAGACGGGAAGGGCCGGGACCCCCCAGCCAGGGGCTGCCAGGGGATGCCGAGGGCTTGGGGTTGGGTTTCCAACTAGCCAAGGGGTTGTCGTGCCCTTTTGATCCTGCACTGGCCCCTCACATCCCGCAGGTCTCAGCTGGAGTTTCCACCCAAATAAGTGTTTCCCCTGGAGGTTTTTGCTAGCTGAAGCTCTCGGTTTGGCCGGAGCCCCTGGCAGCGGGGCTGGACCACGGGCAGATGAGTCGCTGGGGAGGAAAAGCTCCCCAGCCTTTCCCAAACTGCCCTTTTCCCCCACTAGGAAGAAACCCAAACCGCTGTGGCCAATTCACTTATTTTCCTGCATGACATCTCCTCATTGGTTCCTATTTTAACTGAAAAACTTTGCACATCCCAGAAGGAAAAAAAATATAAATTCTTCAATCAATTAAGGACTTTCTCAGGGTCAAAGCAAAAGCCAGCGCCAGCGTGCTGGATTCTGCTGCTTTCCTGCCTCTCCAGCTCCTCCAGCGTTGGACCACCACTCACCGGCTCCCTGCAACCACCTCCTCCCATGGCCTCACTCTTTAATTTTTAAATACCATCAGCATTATTTAGCATTTAATAATGCTATTGTTATAGCCATTATATAGCATATATATATTATATAGCATAATAATGCTATTATTTGGCATTATTAAAGAGAAACACAGGCTTTGGGCAATTTTTACTCCATCCCCACCGAAACCACCCCTGTCCCCCACGCACCTTCCCCCAGCCGCAGCATCGCCTGTGCCTGGCAGCGAGGGCTGACCTTTGCCGTGTCTGCGGCCTGCCCCGCTTCACACCTCGCCAACCCCCTCCTAAACAGGCTTGTAAGGCTGATTTCTATTTTTATTTCTTTTTAATTCAGAGCTTTGTTCTAGCAGGCGAAAGACGGTCTCCCGCCAGCTTGCTGGCAGCCCTTTCCAGAGCACGGCTTTTTGAAGGTAAATCCTTCCCTCCGCAAAGCAGATTTTCCCCTGATGCTGGTATTTAAGAGGAGCCGAGCGACCCAGGCACACGGCGTGGGGCCACGCAGCCTTGCGAGGGGCGAAGCTCTGTGGGGACAGCGTTAACACCAGGATTTCCGCTAGCAGATCATTTCCACCCTCCCAGCTCCCATTGCTGGGTTTTCTTAGTAAATTTGTCTCCCTGGGAAACGTTCAGATTTGCCTTGCACTGACTGTAGATACGTATTTTAATGCTGATCTGATGCTCTGGGCAACCTAACCCCCGGCAGTGACGCCCTGGCTGGAGGAGGATGCCAAACCCCTGCACACCTCCAGCTGCGGTGCCACCTCTCCTGCAGCCCCCCTTGGCTCTGTGGCGTCCCCACAGTGTCACCATGCCGGGTCTGCAGTCTGGCTCTGGCCATCAACCACCTGGGAAGCCACTGGGGACACAAGATTTGCAGGCTCCTTGCCTCCAGCTCATGTCTTAGCCCCGTGCCTCAGTTTCCCCTTGGTATTAAAAAGGGTGGCCACAGCAGAAGGAGCTCGCTTCGTGCACTCAGCTTTTCCAGAGTCCCAGGCGAGGATGGTGGGGCACAGGGGAGGGACACAGAAGGTTTAGCCCAAGGTAGTCAGTGGGATGCTCAGGACCATGACTTTTTTTTTTTTAGGAAGAAAACTCTCATTTACAGTGTATTTGTACCAGGGGCAGCTCCTTCGTTTCCCCAGGCGAGGAGGTGGGAGATGTCACCTTGGGCCAGCACAGCTCTCCCCCCGCCCCCGGGGAGGCTGTACGCCCCTCGGGATGGGGTGCTGGTGCTCTGCACAGGCCAGGAGCACAAACACTTACAGAAACGAGCCTAAGGAGGTGGGGATGGTCCCCAGAGCATCCTTCAGCCCTCTGCTGCTGAGGTCCCCACTCGTGCCCTTGCCACCAAGGTGGGAGAGGCTCTGGCTGGAGGATGCAATGGTGCTTACAGAGCTTTTCCATTCGGACCACGGGGCTGAGGTTCAGGGCAGCAAGCCCAAACCTCACCTCCAGACCCCACCACGCTCACAAGGGCCTAGGAGCAAGACCAGCCAGGGAGACGCCGGGCGCGGGCGGCCCCTTACCAGAATCCGACAGAGCCGGGCTCACCAAGCTCAGCAGCTCCCGCTCCTTCTCGTAGTCGCCCTTACAGAGGAGCTGCCCCTCCTTCAGCACAAACTCGTCGCCCTTCTGCAGGCGCCGCTCGCAGACGCAGCAGCAGAAGCAGCGCAGGTGGTAGACGCTCTTCTGGGCGCGCATCACCAGCTCGCTGGGCGCGATGGCCTCCAGGCACCCGGCGCACTTCACCGCGAAGAGCCTGGGGGAGCAAGAGGAGACCCCGTGTTGGGGACCAGGGATGGGGAGATGGGCATGGGAGCAGGATCACCATGTCACCCCGCTGGTGCTTTGATCACGTTGAGGGGCTGGGCACAACGGTGCTGGCACCCCGGAGGGACTCAGCACGTGCTGCAAGCTTGCCCTGTGCCAGGGGAGGATGCTGCCTTTGGGTCAGCTTCGGCATTTTTGATTGACCTGTTATCAGGTGCTCACCACGAATGCCATCAAAGGACAAAGCAGTCCTTGACAGGACAAGGAGTAACGGTTTTAGACTAAGGGAACGTAGATTTAGACTGTATATAAGGAAGAAATTTTCTACAATAAGGGTGGTGAAACACTGGAACGGGTTGCCCAGAGAGGCAGTGGAGGCCCCATCCCTGGAAACACTCAAGGCCAGGTTGGATGAGGCTCTGAGCAACCCAGTGTAGTTGAAGATGTCCCTGCTTATGGCAGGGGGATTGGGCTAGATGACCTCTAAAGGCCTCTTCCAACCCAAAGCATTCTATGATTCTATGATTCTACTGTCAAGCAAAACGGTACTTCCTAAAACAAAACACACCTGAGCTGACAGTTAACACAGACCTCAATGTGCGGATACTCCAGGTTAAAATCAAACAGGTGTCAAACCCAACAGTCCAGTTACCACCACCACAAGACACAGGACACACCACTTCTACAAGAGCTTTACCAGCCAACCCCACGTGTCCACCTGCCTCCAGCTCATGCCTAGATGTAAGGAGATGCTGGAGATGGCAATGGGGCCACAAGCTCATCCGTGCCTCTCAAACAGCATCCGCAGAAAGTTTCTGCGCTGTTGGTCACCCACAAACCACCCCATCCCTCTGGCCTGGGTCACTGGAACCGCCCCATTCCTGCTTACAAACACATCAGGAATGTCCAACACATTACAAAAATCTCCATGGCAGCGAATGTGGGGTTAAGGCTGGTGACAGACTGAAGATTTGACGTGTCAAAAGGAAAAGAAAAAGCTCAGCTTGTTTTATGACATTGACGTGACAGTGTTTGAGGCATCCTTAATTGTACAGTTCCCAGGTTTCAACACACTGTCTTTATACTTAAAAGCCAATAATAATAATGGCAGCAATAACAGTTAGGTTGAAACAGAGCTTTTTTTTCTCTGACTTTAAATGTCCTTACCAAGTAGCATGATCAATGATTTACAGTTGGGGAAATGAGGTGAGGAGAGTGGAGGTGGCAGCATCAGTGTTGGTTTGAGAGGACTTGGAGGCACATGGAGCTAAGCCCTGGGCTGGATGTTTGAAGTGAATGTTTCCCCCAGTAGACATGTCTGAAGGTACCAAACCAGAACCTCTCCACCACCCCCAGCTATCTGTGTTTTTGGCTTGGGCCCCACAAACTAAAAAATCACTGTTTACCCAGCCTCACCCTAAATATCTGTGGGAACTGGACATTATTATCTTGATGACTTTGGCCCAGAAAGACAAGTCAGAAGTCAGCACACATCCTGCAGAGGTTATCTCTGAGCATCGCCTGTGTCCCAGCCCAGGGATACCCCAGGGACCCGCACGAGGAGCGCTGCATCCAGCCCTCCACCAGCCCCAGATAGCTCCCACCTCCGTGGTCCCCATCCCCATGCGTCAGCTCCGGGGGGGACCTGGGGGGCCGGGGGGCTGCAGGCCTGGGGAGTGGAAGAGCAGCCCTGCAGCCACCAGCGGGCTTTCAATCCTGCTTTTCTTCTGGCTACCACATAGGAAATGAAGTCCTGAGTCAGCCCCATTCCAACCAGGAGAGGAACAGATGTATGCAAAGCCCTTGCAGCAAAACCATCAGAAAATGGGAAGAAAACTTTAGAAGTTTCTGTGATGAGCTTGATAGGCCAAAAAACAAGGAGACAGGGGGGGAAAGCAAGGCATGCACGTGTCTTCGTGCCCCAGAGATAGCTCCCAAGGCACCCGTAACGCCAGAGCTGCAGCCGAACGACAGCTCCCCAGCAGCGAAGGGGCACACATCTTGCTGCAGCCCATGCTCAGCCTCTGCTCCCGCGAAATCCCAGCCAGGCTTCATTTCACCTTTTTATTTCGCCGCTTCGGTCGCCCAACAGCCAATAAACAAGACGGTCAGCTGTGCAAACCGCTGGAGGGGAACGGGCAGGCTCCCCCGCGCAGGCAGCGAGCCTGGCAGAGTCAGTGGCAGCCGGTCACATCTGCGCCCGTCTCAGCAGGGACCAGCGCTTGCCCGTGTGAAGCCAGCGAGCCCGGGCAAGGCAGCGCGTCCCGCCGATGTGAGGAGGGCAGAAGTGTGTGGGAGCAGGGGAGAACGCCTGCCTCCTGGCACCGACGGGCAGGGTTGGTCGTGGAGCATCGCCCCGCACCCTGGCTGGTGAGCATCAAGCTCCGGAGCTGCCTGCCAGATGTGTGCACAGCTGGTGGGGTGCCAGGGCACACTACCATCCGCCAGCGGTGCCCCACAGCCTTTGGGGCTGGGTGCTGGGGGCTCGAAGGGTTGGGAAGGGGGGATCCCAAATGGACCCCGCTTTGTTGGCATCGACTCCCTCCCACCTTGGGCTCATCCCCCGGATGCTTCACTCTGGCGCATGAGCTATGCCCATGTGCTCCCAGGTCTTCCCAAAACAGCGGCGCGAGCATGAGGATGGGGTTCATTGCTCTCCCCACGCCAGCCAAATCCTGGGCACGCTCGGCAAATTGCAACATCCCCCAAGAACCAGGAAAAGGGTGTTACAAAGCTGGTATAAAACACTTCTGTTGCGACAGAAAGTGGAAAATTATCAGATAAAAGGTGGAAGTTAGGGAGTTTCTAATTCCAGATAATGCCATTGGTAAATTTTAGTTTTGTAGATTCAACCTTAACTTGAATTAGGCTTACATACACCTGTCTTTCTTGAAGGTATCTGTATTTTCAACATCTCTACGACTGCCCTGGGAGGAGAGAGATGTCTATTCCTTTGAAAGCATCCCTTCTGAAGGGTCATTTTTAATTGCTCTGAGAAACATAGGCTTGTGTTAAGTTCTGTAGTCATTTCATCTTTCATTATGCCCCTTTTATGTCAAAGCAGAAGCAGTTTGTATTCATCCGGTAACGCATTCTCATCCTGTTTCAATGAAGTTTAAGCCCTACCTGTTGGGATTACTAACTGCTCCCAGTAATAAAATACTGATAAGTTATTACGTTGGTGCTGTCTAATCTTCATGAACGAATGTGACCAAAATCTCTATTTCTAGGGCACTGATTTGAGAGCCATCAATCCTCGCCTATGAGGCACGGCAGCACCAACCGAGCGACGGGTGTTTCTAACCCCAAAGTGCGTTGCAAAATAGGAAGGTGTGAGATTTAGGTAAACGGTTGCCTAATATTAGACATTAAAGCCATACTAAGGTTGCGGAATAAATGACTTCATTTCCAAACTGCTGAGTCCCCAACAGCTCCTGCTGAGGGATGCCGGAGGGACGGGACCTCTCTCACTGCCCAGTGCAGGGCCCTCCCATCCCTGGGCAACGTGAGATGCAGAGAAATCCCCATAAAACCTCCTCCACAGCATGAAACCATAAAGAGCCCCTTATAACCCCACAGTAAATCCAGACTGTAGGCACTAAAAGGTCACGGACATAAAAACTGCAATTTACCTCAGGTAGTAATGGGGAGACAGCAAAGGGCATCACCGATGCCCCAGGTCCCTACAGCCCTGGTCCAGCCCTGGCCAGTACCAGCTCCTCTACGGGAACTGGGTGGGATGAGCATGCTTGGATAACCCCACACATGGATAACCCCACGCACGGATGTTCCCGCTCAGGAATAACCCCACGCAGGGATAGCCTCACACAGGATAACTCCAGCATGGATAATCCCTGCATGCATAACCCCACCAAAATACCCCTGGCCAGCCTGGAACGTGGCTGAAGGGAAATTTTCTTCCAGCACCAGATCTAGCAATTAATTTAACCTTTTCGCCTGAGCAAGACACACCGGCCTGGATCCAGAGATGTTTTCATCCACTCCTGGAATCTCCAGTTCTGCGCCCAGCTCCCTCCTGCTGCAAGCAGCAGGCTGCAGAGCAAACGCCACTTTTTCTCCCCTCTCCACCTCTTTGCCCTGCAGCTGCAAAGGGGACTTTGAAATCACATTTCTCTACAGGAGGCTGCACAGAAGAGAAAAGGGATGGGCTCTGCCCAGGGACTGCAACAGGTTTTAAACCAGGAAAAAATTAGCCACCCCTAAATTGCAACCAAAGCACCTTCATTTCTGCCATCCGAGGGATGCCGCAGGCTTTAGTTCTCAGTAGATTTTTTTTTTGCCCTCTACAACATGGGCTTCAAAGGGTAAATCGGTGCTGGCTGGCAGCCTTCGGGTTTGTTGAGCCGTGCCCAAATCTGGCAGGCGCAGGGGCAGGGCACGGTGCGGGCTGACCCTCAGCACTGTGATGCTGGGTGGAAACCCAGCCTGCCACGGGCAGCTCAGTAAAGCCTCAACGAAGCACTGACAGAGAATATTTGTAAACAGAATAAGCAAAGCTCAAGTTAGGAAGAACTGGAACAAAAACATGGCGACGCAAGCAATTTTTATCACAACATATGACCTTTCGTTTCTGATCTTAGAAACCTTCCTTTTTCTGTATTGATTAATCCGCATTGAAATATTCTTTAAAAAATTCAGGTCCCTTTTGAAACGACAGTCTGCAGTTTTGAAACAGAAAGGTGGTGGTGGTGGGTTCCAAGAAAATCTTGAAACCAAATATTTTGCCGTTTCCCAAAGTGCAACGTTTCAGCTGGAAGACCCCCAAGCGAGCTAGCCGGCATTACAGACATCCCCCCCGCTCCCCTGGGACACAACCCCACATCTCCACGCAGTTCCTCTTCCTCGAGAAAGCCATCCCAGACCTCTACTTTGGGGTCTCCCCTCCGTGCAGCTTCGCTGAGACCTAGAAATTTCGACACGAGGCCAAAGCCGCCTCTGGGGCAGCGCATCCCGTCCCTGGGGCACGGACAGAGGGGGAGCACGCAGGCAGCCCCCGTTTCCCATCGGAGCCGCCACCCCCTCTTTCTCCCTTTATTTCGAGGTGACAGGCTGAAAGGGGCCGTGATTGACAGGCGCTTCCCGGCTGCTGTCTGTCTGCGTGCACAGCATACAAACGCGGCCCTCCGGAGCCTCACCGGGATGGGGCGGCGGGTCAGGGATGCCGATATTAAATACTGATGGACAAATATTAAACGCCTCATGGAGGCTTCGTTCGGGCGGCGGGTGAGGCGAGGCAGCTCTGCCGAGCTGGGGGAGGGATGCTTTCCTCCCTGCCCGCACCAGCCTGGCCCAGGAATGCGGTGAGAGGGGCAGGGGCAGCCCCCGAGTGACCCTGCGGGCTCCTGGCCGAGGGCTGGAGTGGGCACCATTGGCACCGGTCCCTGCGAAGCCGTGCAGGCAGATGCATCCACAGGGATGCTGGATTTTCCAGTGTCTCGGCGCTGAGATCTGAACAATTCAACTCCTGCTCTCACTGTGGCCCAGGAGGAGATGGAGCAGACCCCGACCAAGCCATTGGAGGTGCAGGGAGCTCCAGCCCGGCCATGCTCACAGCCATCCCCAACCGACGGCTCTCCGGAGAGCAAAGCCGTGACCCCAGCATGGGGACAAGCTGATGGCCGTGCATGGGAGAGAGAGGAGGCTGGCAGCGGGCGCTGGCGACGAGCCGCAGGGCTCCATGGGGAGCCAGGACGTCGGATTGAGTTGTCTTGGCACCGGGTTAACTTCTCACTCACTGTCACCCGTTGGAAGGGGGGATGGCAGGGCCAGGTCCTCGATGGGCTGGTAGTGGAAAAATGCCAGTCGCTGTCAACCCTGCACCCATGGCTTGGGAACGAGTCGCTGACCTGCTGCCGCTGGGCTCACATCACCCTGTCCCCCTCTTCAGCCCCTGTGGGGTGAAAGGACGAGGGCATGGACTGTGGCCTGGCAGGAAAGGGGATGGATGCATCCCCCTGCGAGGGCATCCCCTGGCCGCAGGCATGGCGGGACCACACGGACCCTCGGCCCCAAGCCCTGGAGAGCTCACCAGTGGGACGGAGGAGGGATGTTTTCCCCGGGGCTGTTCTCCTGACCCTTCCCCGGCTCCCGGCTCCCTCCCCCCGAGGCGGACAAGTGTTCACTTTACTGCCTGGCAACGGGGCCAGGGCTAAGCTTGCTAAAATATGAGTGTTTTTTGGCTGGAGTACCAGAAGGCTGCAGTCCTACAGAGAGAAAAAAATTGAGCACTCCATGCCATGGCTCCAGAAAGGGGGAGAATTAGGTTTCACACCGAGCAGGCTGGACCATGGCATTCTTTAGTTAATGCTTAACAAACGCCCAAACAAAAGCGGCCAACTTCGCTGCATGTTTGTAAAATGTATTCTCAGCAGATTCAGGTTTATTGGAGAATTCGCTCGCTTTGCGGCGAGTGGCATTTTCCCTTTTTTTTTTTTTTTTAATTTCCCTTCTCCTCCCTCCCCCTCCCCGGCTCAAGCACTTCTCATTCCTGCTGCCTGAATGCGTCTTCTGACGCTTCGAGGGGACATGGCAACCGGGCTGAAAGGGCCTTATTTCATCCCGGGGGCTGATGCAAGCTCGCCTCCACGGCCCCGGGGTGCGAGGTCTCACTGGGGTCCATTCCAACCACTGCCAACAACCGGGGATGGGGATTCCAAGAAGAAAACCACCAGCCTGTTGTAAATCCACCCCTGAGCAGTTGTCTAGTGCCTGTGTTCTCCAAGGAGCCAGGGAACACGAAAGGAGGTGAAGCCTGACAGTCCTGCTTTTCACTTTTCTTCACCGAACCCAGCTCTCTGGGTCCAAACCCGGTGGTCCTTCCCCATCTGGCATCCTGCTCTGCAGCACATCCCAGCCCTGCACACCTCCCGGTCTCGGAGAGCCCATCGCAGCGGTAGCTGCTACCAAGCACAGCTTGAGGTCAAAGGCAGAGCCACTGTCGGGGACAGCCCTGTCCAGGGACCCCAGAGGCTTTGGAGGGGTTAAACAGGGGGGTCCATGCATGGGTGTCCTGCAGCAGCATCGCTAACCTGATGGGAGCACCTAAGTGGCTAAGCAGGTCCCACATCCCCTTCTGGCACCTGGTGCTGTGGCAGAGGACAGCGGTGACAAGGGACACGCTGGGGAGGGGGTGGCAAAGGGGAAAGGGGGGCAGCAGAGGAGAAGCGGCCGGTGCTGGGCTGTTTAACCCTCCCTCCTCTACCACCTGAGCCTTCCCAGGAAAGGGGACCTTCGTCCCTGCCTCCTGGACGAGGGCCAAATGTGGTCACTTAACACCCCCCAGACCCTCTAGAGACCACACCGTGACACGCAGGGGCACTGCTAGAATGATAGGGTTAAACAAACAGACAAACGAAGCCTTCCCAGCAAACAGCCGCTGCCAAAACACACTAGCAACCCCTGAGCCGTCTCTACACCCAAGAGAAAGGTCAAGCAAGTGCATGGCTTCTAAGGCTACTTTACGTTGCTCCATTGCTGATCAAGGACATACCAATAAGAATTTCACCAGCAAGGTGCTGTAGGAGCTGATGGCTCTGGGTCCTCTCCAGGCCCTGGAATAGTCTGATAAAAATCCTCTACTGACTTTGGGAGCGGCCAGAAAGTGACCTCCTGGGCAAGGCCAGAAGAAGACGACCAGAATGCTGATTTTGCTCCCTGTTTCCCCAGAGGCTGCTTCTTTTTGTGCCTCCCTCCCCTCCGTAAGAGCGTGTAGCGTTGGCCAGCGAGCCGGCCCCATCACAGCACCGATCGAGCAGTTGGTTTTGGAGGCGGGAGAGACACAGGTCGGAGGGGGAGAGGCACACGCAACGCTGCGTCCAAGCCCAAATGCCATCCCAATGGACACAACCCAAGGATCGACCCCATCCAGCCACGGCACAGCAGTTCTGCATCCCAGCCGATGCATCTCCCACCAAGCTGAATTTCAAGTGGTGACCCCCCCCTCCCCGCCCCGTGCCCCCAAGAAAACAAGGATAATTGAAAAAACACAATATCACTAGTCAAATTTAATATTGAGAGTGAGTGAGCGGGAGCTAGAGGTCAGAATTAATTACACCCCACCATATTTCAGCACGCTACTGCGGCTCCATGTCCTTTCCTTGGGGAGCAGCGCTTCCACGGAGAGGTCGACAGACATTATTAGAAAGGACTGATTTAAACGTACCCCCAGGAGCTTTTCAGCTTGTCTCTTCAGAGCCTTTGTTTGTGCTGAGATTAATGGGGAGGCAAATGATGGAAAAGCAAAGTCACCAGGAGCAAGAGGATGTGCCCCCGCTGCCACCACCCCGATTTGGCCGGCTTTTTAAGCGGGGCAGGAATAGCTGGGAGAGAAAGAAAGGCTGCTCGTGTCATTCATTTTGCAGATAAAACGTGATGATCTTGAAATCTACTTTCTTTTGCTTTCCAAGAAACAGAAATCCTGGCTAAAAAAAACCCCACAGGCTGGTTTACTGACCCCCTTGGGGATTTTACACACCTGCTGGTTTTTCGATGTGCTGTACCACCGTGGGGGAAGGAACAATTTCCATTCTATTCCAGCTTAGGGTACCCCCTCTTGCAAGTCATTATATTTGCCTCAGAATCTTTTGTAACCCTCCCATGATGGAAAACGAATATACAAACAAACCCCAAAATTAAAACCTTTCTATTTCTCATTCAGAATTTCAAAAGGAGGGTTACGAAAAACTAAAGAAAGGATAAGAAAGAGCATTCAGATCAAGCAGAGGAACCTCCTTCCTCTGAGGCAGCCAGCACTCGACCGATCTCAGCCCTGAGCAACCTGATCCAGCATCCAAGCCAACCCTGAGAGTCTGGGAGGAAGATGAAGGGCTGGGGACCTCCAGTCCCTTCCAGCCCCGACACCACGGTGATGCCATAAATTCACCTCCACCTTGTGTCAACAGGTTCAAACAGGGATCGGGCAAATCCAGGCGACCTAGCCTGGTCCCACAGGTCCAACCTCACGCTCAGGACCTCCCAAATCCCCGACTGCCCAGGGCAGGACGGGCTCCTCTGGCTTTTGGGGGGCTTTCCCGGAGCATCACCATCGAGGGCAGTGTGGGTGGACGTGCGTTGGGCCCAGCCTTGACGCTGAGGCTCCCGGTTGCTCTTGAGTCTCCTAGGTTACTATCAAGACCCTTGTTTTCCTTTATTAAACAGAAGATCCATGTTCCCCCCAAGGGCTCTCCAAGCATCCAGGGACAGGGCTGCTGTTTCCCAGGGGTTTAAAATTCACGGGGCATTCATGCCGACGTGCCAACACAACAAACTCTCATTAGGAGGCGGCCAATATCCTGCCGAGCTTCCCGGCGCTCCGGCAGCTATAAAAATCACTCAGCTGTATAAAAGCTAAACAGAGTAAACTAAGTCGGACACAGAGACCAGCTGCTTCGGACCCGCTCGGCAAACAGAGATCTGCGGGAGCGCACCGGGTGCTGCCGGCAGGGAGATATCAGTCTCCCGGCTGGGTTAGTTCTCGCCTTATCTTTTATTTCCATGTGCCCCAGCTCACCCTCGCGTGGGGTTTTGCACAAATATAATCTGTGTGTGTTGTCAAGTTGTCAGGGTGTGTTGTTGAGGGTTTTTTTTTTTCCAATAGCATTTCCACAATGGGAAGCAGCTGTTGCGGTTAACAGGCTGCTCCGGAGCAAAAGCTGCACTGCACCTCGAGATCTCTCCAAAGAGGCATCCTTCATTCATAGCTCCGTGCACTAGAGAGCACTGTAACATGTGTTTCAACGAAGTTTCTTAACTACTCAGCTAAACAAGCGCGCTGGAAATGCCAGAGGAATAAGCTCTGGAATGAATGGAAATATTCATCTAAAAAGACATTAAACTTAAGCTATCTTTTTTTCTCCCCCCCCATCCTCCGTTGAGCTCATGTTGCAGCTCTCTGCTAGCGTGTGCTCTCGAGCTGGGGTTTCGGGAGAAACAAATGCTCGGGGCACGTTTTGCGACCTCGGCGGCACCCGAGACGGGGCTGCGATAACAGATGCTGGCGCGCAGGGGGGTTTCTCACGCCATTGGTGTCCGGGGACGCGTCGGCAGAGGCAGCCCAGCGATGGGCAGGCAGGACGGGCAGCTTGCCACCAGCATCCCAGCAAGCGACCTGCTCCCAGACGACATCTCGGGCGCGGAGAAGTGGAGCTGCTCTGCCTTTCGTGGGTCTGAGCAGGCTCTCCCCATATCTATTGAGCGTCCTAGAGGAGCTCAGTCTCATAATAAACAGGGGCAAAACCTCAGGAAAATGGGATTATCGAGTGTTTAAAATCCACTGGTTCTTTAAACCTTTTTCCTCTTCAGTCTGGGGAAGTTTGGGAGGAAAGTCTACATTTTTAGGCAATACTCTCGAAAATTCAATATTACACTAAATGCAAATCCAAACCTCTTTCTGATTTCTGTGTAGTGACTGCATTTCGAAGTGGCTTCGGTAGCCACAAACACCCCCAAAAAAGGCTCTAATTATGCCAGTAAATGAGGCGCAGTCTCAGATCCTGATGTCAATTAGCCGGGTCAGTATTCGTCACAGGGGGAAGACACTCAGAAGGCTCCAAACTGGCCTCAAGATGTTCAGCGCCAGAGCTGGTTGAGAGTTTTCCCATAAAATCATTTCCCTTCCTTCTAGTTGCTGAATTTTATACATATATACATATATATATACACACACATGCATGAGCAACACACACACACACACGTACATACATTACATGTTTTTTCTCTGAAAAATCTTTGTTTTCCACACTTTTTTCAGTTCAGATGTGAGCCCAAGGGGAGCTCTCTGGTTCAAGGCACTTGGATACCGAAGGGCTGTGCCCAGGGATCCTGAGCAACCAGGAGAAGAGGGACCCACCCCGGCACTCTACTCCTGCTTGGCAAAAGCCCTGGGTGGACCCCATCTCACCACTCCTTACCCAAAAACATTTTTCTAGAGCTTTTTGATCTGAAAAAATATCTTTGGGATTTGTTTTTGGTTTTTTTTTCCCTTAACCATTTTAATTTCCTCACCAAGGCGTGCTAGAATTCCCTTCCAGACACAAAGCATCGACGCTCTGCCCCATGCACCCCTCGCACCCCACAGGACCCACGTCCCTCGGAGCCCTCCCCAGCGTGCTCCCATCACCGGGGCGCTGGAGGAGACTGTGCTGGGATTCAGAAGCAAAGAGCAGAGACCCCTACGAGGGGGGACAAGGCGGCAGGAACAGCACTGTCCCCTGTGCCACCACCGGGCTTGTGCCGCGGTCGCCGTTGCAGGGATGTGGGGCCAGTGCCCAGCTTGCCGGGCTACCTGAGACAGGTCCCAGCGCTGCTGAGGTGCCAGGATGAGCTTTTGATGGATTAGATGGTAAAAGCAAACACGCTTTCCTAGGAAACAGGTTCCTGCCTCTCATCTGCGCGGGGTTATCACAGCGTCGGGGGCAGCAGCCCTTCCCAGCAGCCTCCGGTGGCCGTGGAGGCAGGATATTACTTTGTTGCTTATTCATTTTATTGCTTCTCCTTTCTAAATATTTGCTTGGCAGGGAAAGGATTCCCTTTACACAGTATCTGTTTTTACAGGTCAATTGAATTTCTGGCACTCTCAATCCCTCTTTCCCTCCAATTGCATTTGCAAAACAAATATTGATTGTACCAATTAGCTGCGAACCCCTCACAGAAGATGGCTCAACGCCTTCAGCTGGGAGAAGGCTCTCCTGGCCCCAAAACATGCGCCGGTAGACAGAGCTGGTGGGATGGGAGCCCACGGATCAGCAATGGCAGGGCAGGGCTCTGCAAACTGCCAGCAGGACCCTCTGGAAGACAACAGCAAAAATGATGTTGCTTATCCTTCCAGCTAGCAGGTAACATCTCTGAAGGGTATTAAATTCAAGCTGGGGTGGCCCCTCACACCTGAGACAAGAGTAAACTACCCTATGCCTATTGTTCACTCTGGAACCTAATGATTACAACCAAGGGAGGCTACAAATGCCACCAACAGCAACAACAAATGTCTCCAGGTAGCAGGCTGGGTCCATTAACCCCCGAAGCCACCCATCCCCAGCAGAAACCTAACTTTTTTCACTGAAACACTAAACACACCACCTTGCTGCAGCGGGTGTGGGGTACAATACCCCCTCCCGCTACTCAGGTGTTGGGGATTCCCTTCTAGCTCTGCTTACCCAGCATGCGATAACCAAGTGGCTTTGGGCAGCAGGAGATGGAGACTCTGCTCCTGCCTGCCCCGGCAACACTTTCACTCCTGAAAAGCTGGCAGATGCCATTTTTTAAAGAGTGGACTAGACCCTGACAATAAAAGAGCAAAGGACCATGATGATACCTTCTTGCAAAATCACATCCTTTAAATTGGAACCAAAAAAAGTAAGATTTTACCCCCCCCAAATGTCTTTAGGGTTTGCCTGTATGGTGCTGGGCTTTTCTGAGCTGCCTCACCGAAAGCAATGGGCATGTCCAGCCCAAGCACCACGTCACACTTTTTCACAGTGATTTCACTGCTCTGGGTTTTATTTGCGGTTTGCTTGGGAGGTTTCGTCGAAATCCTCACTGCCACAGGGAGAAAGGAAAGACGTCTCAGTGGAAAAATCAGTCAGCGATAAAAACTTGCTCTGTTTTGCTCTGATGCAGTCAAAAGAACTTTTAAAAGAACAAATGAGATGACTGAATCGCACGGGGGTGCGAGTCACGGTGGGGAACCTTCACCCCGCACACGGAGAGCCACGCCAGCCTTTGGTGGCCCTTACCCATCCCTGTCTGCCACTGGGAGATGCCAGCTCTGGTGTCACTCGATGACACAGCCCCACAGCCACCGGCCAGGCTTTCAGAGCACACTGTTAAATGTGTCCTGCTCGTGTCAAAAGTCACAGCCCAAGGCAAAGGCACAGTGGGGGCAGCGGGGGCTGCTGGATTAGACACTGAGGCGGGAGTCCCCGTCCGCAGCCTGCCAGGGCCGGGAGGTGGACGTCCCCGCTGCAGGAGAGATGCTGGGCACGGCTCGTGGCCGGTCCATCCAGGGGAGGACTCCAGGCTGCCAGGGATGCCCAGCCTGGGAAAAGCCTCTTTACCCAGCTGTCAACATCAAAATGACGCTGCAAATCCCAGAAAGCAGAGACAGTCCACAGCCCCTTCAATATCCCCCGCAGCCTAGGGAAGGTGGATTGCCTAGCACAGTCCAGGAGCAGCCCAACGTCCCGGAAAAACGCTTTTATCCCCAAAACGTGGGATTATTTCCCCCCCTCCCATCTCTCTGAATCGCAGCCGGGGGAATTCAGGTTCCCGCTGCCACGCTGGGGTAAAATGAGACAAGAAAACAGAGCAGTCGCCCTCCCATAGCCAGACGCAGGACGCAGGGTCTGGTGCATCCTTATTTTGTCCTGGTTTTGGGTACCCCCTGCAAGCTAAAGCCAGGACGGAGTTGTCGATATACAAGATGTTGACATACAAGATGTCAATATATAAGCCAGTCCCATCCACTGACAGCACGCACTCATCCAGCATCCCAGGGCGGAGGGCGGGAAGCAGATGCCTGGTTAGAGAAAGCAGGGACCAGCCACGAACCGCTCGCGCTCGTCTGCAGCTTGGACGAGCTGTTTGGCTCCGCGTTTTGGGCTCAGGCCCATCTCTCCGGTTTAAAGCAGTTGAACCGAGCCCAAAGGCTCATTAAGTCGGACTGCCTGGAGCTGGTTCCGCCTCCAGGACATTTCATTCCAACGTGAAGTCGATGTTTCTCTTTGCGGCTACAAGGGATTTGGGATGGCCGGGGCAGCGCTGCCGGCTCCTGATATTTCACTTGAAATGGGTGCTGGAGGCCCCATGCCTACAGCCTGGGACTGGGGAAGAATCCCACCTTTTCACTGTTTCCCTGTTCTCTCCTCCCATTTTAAAACGACCTCCCTGGGCTGCATCAGGGATGGGAGCTCTCAGGCCGGCGAGTCCCACGAGCTCAGAAACAAGCCGGCAAAGGCAAAGAGCCCAGTATTTATCCTCAATTCATGTCATACAACATGATGGGAAAACCAAGGTCAGGAGTATTAATTTATTTTGCCAGCCTGTCTCCTGGACATGCAGGGCAGAGGCAGCCCGAATCCCCCTCCCTCGCGCCAAGCAACACGTGTGTCTATTCCCTCCCAGTGACATCCCTAAGAAGACGTCGCCGTGCCACCTCCAAGCCTTGCTGAACCCTCTGAAGGTCAGTCACCGAAGGTATGTCCACCACATATGGTTATTAGTTCTTCGTGGGTCCGTCCATGTCTCCACTACAGCTGGGTGAACAATTCACAGCGCATAAATTTATCTAGCAGATCTCAGCCCACGTGCTGTTTGCTAACAGTCTGTAGAGAGGCTATATTTTATCCCTTTGGGTTTCTTGGCCAGCTTTCAAGCTCCTGACCCTGATTTATTCACAATCGGTCAAGAGCCACATTTCATCTCCATAGGCCACGTCTGCACAGAGCTATTCAGAGCACGTGGCTCAACGTCCCGCAGCCGCACCAGGGCACCTTGCCGTAAGCCTGTCCCGGTTCTTTGCGGCACCTCCAAGAGGCAATCAAGGCGGGTGGGGGGGGGGTTGTGTTCAAAAA
>Ga0065711_1040089_pt1 | contig 17257 bp, 16 predicted proteins | sample Hoacrofraction12_FD_59098 | JGI IMG/M metagenome (GOLD analysis project Ga0065711, IMG submission 59098) | Hoatzin crop microbial communities from Cojedes, Venezuela - Epithelial fraction 12 v2 (version 2) | ecosystem: Host-associated > Birds > Digestive system > Esophagus > Crop | place... | reverse complement strand
GCCCAGTGACAGGACAAGGGGCAACGGGCACAAACTGAAGCATAGGAAGTTCCGTCTGAACATGAGGAAGAACTTCTTCCCTCTGAGGGTGACAGAGCCCAGAGAGGTTGTGGATTCTCCTTCTCTGGAGATATTCAAGACCTGCCTGGAGGAGGTCCTGTGCAGCCTGCGCTAGGTGACCCTGCTTGGGCAGGGGGGTTGGACTAGATGACCCACAGAGTCCCTTCCAACCCCTACCATTCTGTGATTCTGTATGCACCGAGCCTCTTTGCTCCCCACCCGATGGCTGTAAAATTTTTGTGTGCTTTGCTGACGGAAGGAAACAAACCAGTTTGTACTTCAAGAATCTCCCACGTTTTCCTTTGTCTTGCAGCCCTACGTACCTTTCTTTAGGCAGGGTCTGTTTCACCGCGTTCTGTCTATTTGGACAACACCAGGGACATCACAGGTACAGCCGCTAGCTAATACGTCATCTAAACAAAATGTGTTCTTCCAGCTGTGTGAGCCCCTGCAGATACAAGAGTCGAAATGGTGCCTTGACCTCTTTTAGGGGATAAACAGAAAACCCCGGGGGGTCCCTAGGGAGAGGGTTCTGCCAAGCGTTGGTGTGGGTGTACACATGGAGAGGAAAACGGGAGGACACCAAGCGCCCGAGTAATCCTGCGTCCTGGGCAGAGCAGGGTGGAGTGGAATCCTGTGTCCGGATTAACATTCCTACAGCTCCTGAAACGTGCCGTGAGCTTGTCTGGGTTGCTAAAACATTCCACATGCTTGCAGAGCAGCAGGGTGAATTTGACAGCTGCACCTTCGGTTGACGTAATTTAGGCATGTGTAACAATTTTGACAAATCAAAATATTGTAGAACTTCTAGGGGATGGGAGTTTACCTTTGGCATTACCTTTCAGGGCAGTACTTTGTGTGTTCAGCCTTACTTGTATTTGTAAAAGACAGATAAGGATAATTATTATCTGGAAAAAAAAAATACGACTGGTCAACTAAATAAAAATGTAAATTTGCTGACTGGTTAAAACCCCCTCTGTTAGCGAAACAGGATACAATGTCAGGAAATCTCAACAAGATATTTTCAGTGCAAACAAGCTGGCCGCTTCCACGGCGCCAGGGAAGCCAGGCAGTGCTGAGCACTATCTCACCATCTGACGCACCGCTCCCTCATCGGGAAGAGCGCGTCTCTGCTCTCTATCCCCTTTCTTGTCCCTGGGAAATCTAAAAATAACCGGAGACACAGCCGCAGCCGTTCTGTGAATCTTCTGGGAAAACACAGGAAGACTCGCACACAAGTAAGGTCCAAGGGCAAGAAATTCAACCTAAGCAAAAGGGGGGAAAAAAAGATGGAAAGAGAAAACAAGGCAAAATGTATTTTACCGTACCCGTTGTCTCTCTCTCTCTATATATAAGGAGGCAGGCAAGAAGCATTTCTGATTGCATTCCTAGGGAAGCTGGACCAACCTCTGTAATTTCAGTCTAACCGACGCTTTTCGGACCACCAGGAACAGTGTGGCAGGGCTGGAAATGCCAACCAATTTTTGCTCAACAGCAGTGTGTGGCACAGATACAGTTCCAGGCCATGAGGCAGAGCAAGGGGGCCTTTAGCGTCACCCAGTTCCTCCCGCTCCTCAAAATGTCGGGCGGGGGACACAGCAGCGGGGAAGCATCCGCTCCCAGTCGCAACGCATCGGTGAGGGTTGCTGGCGTAGCTTTCACTCCAGGGCAGGCTCACACTGTACCCATCCAACCACGAGGGTCTGTTGCAATGAACAAAAAATACCGTGAATGAGAAATATATGTTAGCACCATCTTAAAAGTGCCCGCGAAGCAGAGTGGACAGCCTGCCAGGAATCACAGAATGTTCGGGGTTGGAAGGGACCTCTGTGGGTCATCCAGTCCAACTCCCCTGCCAAAGCAGGGTCACCTACAGCAGGCTGCACAGGACCTTGTCCAGGTGGGTTTTGAATATCTCCAGAGAAGGAGATTCCACAACCTCCCTGGGCAACCTGTTCCAGTGCTCCGTCACCCTCAAAGGGAAGAAGTTCTTCCTCACGTTCAGATGGAACTTCGTCTGCTTCAGTTTGTGCCCATTACCCCTTGTCCTGTTGCTGGGCACCACTGAAAAGAGTCTGGCCCCGTCCTCCTGACACCCACCTTGGAGATATTTATAAGCATCACCGAGACAAGGCAGCACAGCATTTCAACAGGACTGTCAACCTGCTCACGCGCCCCTCTGCTGCAGCCCTGCCACAGAGAACTGACAATATTACAGATGTCTGATGTGTCTACGTTCCCTAGGATGTTAAAACTGAATATTTTAGTATGAATTCAGGTTGGTACAGATTATAGTAAACAGTTTCTGTCATTAAAGCTGCCACATATTTTTAAAAAATAGGTTAATTGTATGAGCCACCATATGTTGTCAGAGCTGATGAACGATAGTTTGGAAGGATCACAGAATCACAGAATCATTAATGTTGGAAAAAACCTCTAAGATCATCAAGTCCAACTGTCAGCCCACCACCGCCCTGCCTGCTAAACCATGTCCTGAAGTGCCACATCTACACATTTTCTGAACACCTCCAGGCATGGGGACACCACCACCTCCCTGGGCAGTCTGTGCCAATGTCTGACCACTCTCCCAGTAAAGAAATTTTTCCTAATAGCCAATCTAAACCTCCCCTGACGCAACTTGAGGCCATTGCCTCTTGTCCTATCATTAGTTACCTGGGAGAAGAGACCAACACCCACCTCGCTACAACCTCCTTTCAGGTAGTTGTAGAGAGCAATAAGGTCCCCCCTCAGCCTCCTCTTGATGAGCAGGTAACAGATGCCAGATGACTTCTCGGAAAACTCTGGGAGGATACTATGTACGTTTTGATTTCAAAGAATATCGTACAATGTCCTGGCTATTTAAATTTCTGTGAAGGTGAATTCTCATGTATAATTCAGTCGATCAAGATTTAGACCATTCAACACAAATACAAAAAGGTAAAGGCTCTCACACTTGCATGGCTGGAAATTTCACCCGAGATGGTTGTTCTCAAGTGGTTAGTACCATCGAGTGTTAAGTTTCTCTCCCCACACTTCATTATGAAAAATTAAACGCAAAAATCAGGTTGGACATCGACTACGAGCCTTTACTGTGTGCATCTCTTCAGATGGAAAGCTTGTGTTTAAATCATGTTGGCATTAGCTGGGTTTCCCCTTGGATTACACGTAGCCACAACTGTTTCACACATCGCATGTAATGGGCAAATTTCTGCCTGTAAAAATGTCCATGGGCGCTGACTTAGATCACAGCCAATGACTTAATGAGGCCAGAAGTTCATTTACTTTACATTGCTTTGTTGGCATACTCTAAATACATATGAATGTGATGTAATTACACTGTATCCGTGTAATGTGGTGGTGTTAAAATACCTTCTCAGCATCGACTCTTGGAGCTGCCTGACTGCTGAGTATTTCAGTTTAATGCTTTGATACTCCCTAAAATGATTTTATAATTTTGCAATTAATTTATCAAAAAAACTCCTAAAACTAACCTCACTGGTTTTAAAAGTGTTTTGAATTTACCCATGCAGAGTTTCCAGATGTAGCTGTCGTAGCTGCCAACATAGGCCTGCCAGCACTATTTATCTGTTATTTGTCTGGATAAAGAATAGCTTGCTCATATGTTTGCAAAAGAACATTTCTAACTGGCTCAAGGTTTAGCAGCTTACGTTCAGAGACAGAGAAAGAACACGGAAATTTGCTGGGATTTTAGCAGTAGTATGCTTACCAGCTCCAAGATGGCGTTCCGTTCAGGATCAACCTTTGGTTTCTTTCCAGGGAGGCTTACTCTAGATAAGAGCTATTCATTTCCTTATCATGTAAATTATTTACTGGGAATTGGTGTGTAAGTCTTACTTTATCTGCTCTCTTTCACTTAGTGTTATGTGCACATACATAATTCTCTGATTTTGACAGCTGTGAAATGATCCTTTTTTCCCCCCCACTTTCCTCTCAGTAGACTTTACACGACTTTTTGACTACATCTGATTTTTTTAATATTCTGACTTTTCCACAGGCCTTCTGTATTCCAACTGCTTCGTTCCAGTTACAGAAAATTTAGACATTATGTTTTAAGGCAAGAGCTCCTATTGAAATGTTTCATTTCAATTGGTAAGTAGTTTCTTCTTCTGTGTCATCAGAGAGGTGTTAGTTAAGGAAGGCTGACAGTTTTGCATCTCCACCCCTAGCAACGTGTGACCGGTGTCTGAAGCTCTGGTTTTTGACTGGGAGTAGGTTTCTTGGACTGGCCCCATTTTTCTATTTCCTCAAATGATAATTCAATTAAGAAAATAGATTATTTTGAATTGTGGGTAGCTCCAGAGAAATAGGCTGGCATAAGTAACGGCATGACAGGAGGTCAGAGGAATCCCTAACTTGTCAACTCGTAATCCTTCTGCAGTCCATTGCTTTTCATTTTACTCTTGTGAGCAGATTCATTCTGTAAACCCAAATGGTGAGGACAGGAAAACGAGATTACGGTACCCCAGAGTACCTGGAAGATATTCCTGGAGTCATCCCAGGATCTGGGGACAGATGGATTCCATTCCTGGTGCAACACGCCCCATGGATCTTGGGAAAAGATTTGCTTCTGTGTTTGCTGAAGCTTCTGTCTGGCAAAGATATGACAGGTCCACTCCCGCACATATTAAAAGCAGAATGGGCCCCACCGGTTTAGGTATTTCATCCGCAGGACAGGGAGGAGCTGTAGTATACAAAGGAGAACCCGGTAAAAGCCACACAGGTCACACACAATAGCAATTTTTTGATTTCTGCTCCCTCCTCCCCCGTGATCACCTATATAGATTTCCTTTTTGGTGATGAACATCAATCGTTGATAAAATAACTGCAGGCTCATCTGAAAGACAAAAGTAGCCTGCGGTAAATACGTAACCTACAGATGTCAGGCATCAGGCTGTTCTTCCTCCATGGAGCAGAAGCTATTCACCTGTGGGTACATGAACTTTGGTACGGATTAGGCAGATCGTGGTACTGATAGCTTCTCACTTCCTAGAGAAGTAGAGAATTTTTTAGTGAATTCTGTGAGGATATTAACTAATTCTTAAATCTTTCTGAAAGGGTCACTGGTCATCTAGCGTGTTCCCAAATGATTGCGTCCTGTTAAACATACTGTGAGGACTTTTCTTCTATTCCATTTCAAACATTTCATCTTAGGCAGTTCTAGCTTTAGCTTTTGAGCCAGTCTTGAGAAATAAAGAATGAAGAGGAATTCTAACACAGCTTTGGGCAGGGGTCAGAGGAGGTGTGGCAGTCATCTAATTCACAGCATAAAGGAGTCCAGCTGTGGCTCTCCTACACCTCACATTGGTGAAAGCAGCAAAAAAACCAACAGTCTCAATTAAAAGGCAGCATGAGGAACATACTACTAGGCTGAAAAGGAGGATCACTGATGCTAAGACAAGAATGAAATTCTGCAAAGCTCTTGCAGGCGCCTCTCTTCTGTCTAGCCCTCACATATCACTGTGGGGTGGTTATACAGAACGGAGACAGCTTAATTTACGTTGCTCATTGAATAAATCCACTCTCAAAGATGTAGATCCTGTCCTTGATACCCATCTGGGCAAACCACTCGGCCAACTTGCCTGGGGACCATTGTTGCATGAAGGAATCATAGAATATCTCAGGTTGGAAGGGGCCCATAAGTCTCATCGAGTCCAACGCCCTGCTCCTCACAGGGCTACCTGTCAGTAAACCGCACGACTAAGAGCGCCGTCTGGACAGAAGAACAATACTTTGCCAGAAAAGGAGGCTGCCGAAGTGGCACGCTGTCTCTTTCCTCTGTCTTCTTTCTTTCCTCTGTCCCTTTTCAATGCAGTTACACGTGCACGCAAGCGCAGCTGAAAGCGTGGACAGACTAGACTTGCACCTCCGTACTCTTCCCCTATGCCTATTAGCTAGATTACTTTAAACCACACCCTGAGCGCTTTCCTGCGAGTGAACAGCCCTTGAGCTGGGTTTTACACCCACCCTTAAATTCCACCGCCAGCTCTTCAACCCCTCGCAGTAGGACTTTTAGTACAAGATCGGACAGTCCTCGCTGAGACGGTAAACGCGCACTGCAGCCTGGTGTTCTCTCCGGGCCTGCTTATTTGGCCCAGGGAGTGCCAAACCGTCCCATTCCGACTCAGTTACTGAATCTGCTAATAATCCGAATCCTTGCTGTTCACAGGCAGTTCTAGTGGTGGGAACGGCCAAAGATAGCCTGTTAGTGTAGTTAATTCCTTGTGAAACCACATACCTGAAACAGATGCAGAATGACATCTCAGGTGGGGACATTCAATGCAAATACTAGTAAGTGGGGTTTTTTTGGCATAAATAATCAAACCTTGTGGATTTGGAATGCTATAGGAGCTCTTTAGTACGGTCAACTTCTCAGACAAATGAGGATGAACTTTGTGCTTAAATACATTTGAAATCAGAAGATATTTCCTCCACTTCCCTGAACTCAGGGGATTTCTGACTATATAAACAGGCTGATGATCACAGTAATTTAGTGTCCCATTGGCTGAAAAATGGGAGGACTGTTCTGCTGGTTTTGACTGGGACAGAGTTAATTTTTTCCATATTAACTTGTATGGGACTACGGTTTGGATTTGTGCTGAGAACAGTGTTGGTAACACAGGGATGTTTTAGATATTGCTGAGCAGCGCTTACACAGAGCCAAGGCCTCTTCTGCCTCTCACACTGCCCCACCAGCGAATGGGCGGGGGGTGCACAAGAAGCTGGGAGGGGACACAGCCGGGACAGCTGACCCCAGCTGACCAAGGGGATGTTCCATACCATATGACATCATACTCAGCATATAAACTAGGGGGAAGAAGGAGGAAGGGGGGGACCTCAGGAGTGATGGCGTTTGTCTTCCCAAGTAACCGTTACGCATGATGGAGCCCTGCTTTCCTGGAGACAGCTGAACACCTGCCTGCTGATGGGAAGTAGGGAATTAATTCCATGTTTTACTTTGCTTGTGCACACGGCTTTTGCTTTACCTATTAAACTGTTTTTATCTCAGCCCACGAGTTTTCTCACTTTTACTCTTGCAATTCTCTCCTTCATCCCACCGGGGGTGAAGTGGGCCAGTGGCTGGCTGGTGTTTGGTTGCCGGCTGGGGTTAAACCATGACAACTGTGTATACAGCAGCAGACTATGTAGGGAACAAACTGAATGTCCTATGAGCAAAAAGCAGCAATAATTCATAGACCACAAAAGCTAATATATTTATTTAACAGGGTCTACTTAAAAGCACATCTTGCACATCCATCTTACAACCTAGAGCCAGTTGCCCAGGACCGTGTCCAGATAGCTTTGAAGTTTCTCCAAGGATGGAGATTCCACAGCCCCTCTGGGCAACCTGTGCCAGCACTCAGTCACCCTCATGGTAGAAAAAGTGTTTCCTGATGTTCAGAGGGAACCTCCTGTGTTTCAGTTTGTGCCCGTCACCTCTGGTGCTGTCACTGGGTACCACTGAAAAGAGCCTGGATCCAGCTTGTTTGCATCCTCTCTTCGATGAGATTTCCCCCCACCCTGAGCCTTCTCTTCTCCAGGCTGAACAGTCACAGCTCTCTCAGCCTCTCCTCATAGGGCAAATGCTCCAGCCACTTAATCATCTTTGTGGCCCTTCACTGGACTCTCTCCAGCATGACCATGTCACTTTTGTACTGGAGAGCCCAGACCTGGATGTAGTGTTCCAGGTGTGGCCTCACCAGTGCTGAGGGGAACCTCCCTCAACGTGCTGGTGACTCTTCCCAGCGCAGTCCAGGATACTACTAGCTTTCTTTGCAGCAAGGTCGCATTGCTGTTTCATGTTCAACTTGGTGTCCACCAGGACCCCCAGGTCCTTTTCTGCAAAGCTGCTTTCCAGCCACTCGGCCCCCAGCATGTCTTGGTCCCTGTGGTTGTTCCTCACCAGGGGCTGGACTTTGCGCTTCCCTTTGAAGGTTCCTCCAGCCTGTCCAGGTCCCTCTGGATGGCAGCACAACCCTTCAGCGTATCAGCCACTCCTCCTGGTTTTGTCTCACCTGCAGACTTGCTGAGGGTAACCCTCTGCCCCATCATCTGGATTGCTGATGAACAGGACTGGACCCAGTATCCACCCCTGGGATGCACCGCTAGTTACCGGCCTCCAGCTAGACATTGTACTACTGATCACCACCCTCCAGGCCGTTGTTCAGCCGTCATTCAATCCACCTCACTGCCTGCTCATCCAGCCCATCCTTCCTCATCCAGCCCATCCTTCCTCAGCTTCGCTGCTGCTGAACCTCCTTCAGCAACACAGGATCATGGAGGAAAAAGATAGCAGTGGCCATTTTCCTAGAGTGCAGATTGAAGAATTGAGCTTAGACATGATAAAAGATTAACAGATGTAGAGCCAAGAGAGACCGGCAGAAGAACCAGTGCAGGAAGGGTATCATCTGGGGTTTGTAAGGAAGGAGAACAGCACAGGACAAGGGGTGCAGGAGAAAGTCTGTAACAACCACCAGAACAAGTCCTCCCTAGAACAAAACTAAGCCTGAAGTGCATCACTGTTCCTCTGCTGTCAGCAAACAACTGGAAAAGTCACGGGGATGTGTGCACCACATTCTCATCTAGGTAAGCAAGAAAATGACAACATACTATGACTGCTTACAGCATAACAAAAATCAGAATTGCGGAATTAGTTCTACTAGTGACCATCATATACTGACAATGGAAGTCAGAAAAACCCAAATGTGCAAAATGCAAAATACATACTAAATGAGACTGTTACAAACGCAAGCACTAAAAAGGTAGGAAGCATCCAAAAATTATCAAGCTGTCCAAGGAACCTTAATTTAGTCCACTTGCATGTACAAACTTCTATACGATCCCATGTAATGCTTTCTCCAGGTACCATTTCTCTCAACGCGTGCTAAGTCTAGTGTTCAGGGAACTTAAAATTTCACAGTAAAGACAACCATGAACTGTATGATTCCTGTTGTTCCAGCAGAAGGTACGATCATGAAAAAAATTTTCTCATTGTTAAACCAACTAAATACCGCATTTTAGATGTGAACACACGACCCATTGCTACAGGAAAACTATCTGATATTTGGCAAGCTACTGAAAAGTATTTTCCTGTGGTCATTAGCTATGTTTGTATTTTCAGGTGCCCAACTTGAGACTCTTGGGGTCGGATTTGCAGGAGTATTAGCAAAACCAAAGAAATCAAGTGACAGCTCTATACAAGTACTGCAGAAAGCGCTCACCTCTGTAAACATCTGAGCAAAAACTGGAGAACAGAATTGAACGCTCACTTCAGCTCTGGCTTCTGATAATCTCAGGTCACTAAAATTTCAGTGTCAGCAAACAGTCCTCCTCACCACAAAATCGTTTTCTCTCTTCAAGTAGCCAAGTAAAGAGCAGACGTCTTTTTAAGCTTACTTTCCAACACTCCCAAGTGAGAGTAGCTGGAGTGTGAATTTCAGCAGTTTTAAGCAGCTTAGCTTAGTTAAAATAAAATGCTTTTAACCTCTTTCCCTGAACTTCCGCAATCAATTTGCAAAATGGAGATAATGACATCGAGCAACTCTGACTGTGGACAAGATAAAGAGAGAAGCAAGTTCACATTGTCTAGCTCCTACTGGCCTGAAAAATTTTGTGTCTAAATAAAAGCATTTGAATTAGACAATGTCCCCATGAGAAAAGGGAACCTCTTTAGACTCGGAGAACTTACTTGCTTTAGACAGACGACTGGGGCACAGGGATGCAAGCCAGATACTGAAATCAGGCTGACTATATACTGCATCCAAATTCATTAACTGTATATGAAAGACTGAGAATAATTTGAGCAGCATGAAAAGCTCACAAAAATGACTGTACAGTAAGGTGCAGAGCAAAAAAAGAACTAATAAATTCATTCAGGGAACAATGCTTTTGCAAGAAAAAGGCCTGGCTTCCCAGGGGGAAAAAAGCACCCTATCGCTTTCTGGTTAAATATCGTATCATAGGGTGTCCACACAAACATGTTCAATACATTAATCCAGACATTTGTTAAAAATGTCTTCTTGATTCTGGAACCTAAACATTCATTTGCAGTGGAAGGAGTCAGTGCAAATTTTGTTTCAAGTCTAGAAATTTCAGTGGTCTTGTAGGATGGAAGGAAGCTGTGCAACTTCTCACGGCCTTTCATTGCCCTTTTGTAACACGGACAGATGTTATTACAGTATTGTTTATAAAGCAGTTTAGCTTTCAGAACAAAGGAACATTTAAGTAAGAAACATACTCCATTTGTTTGCATTCCAGCACAACTTATGTCCTATTCAGTTTCATTTTCTGAGAGAAACATGTCACGCTTTTAATAGTGCTCTTTGGGGGTTAGCCTGATTTTCCTGCATTACAGAAGCCACGCGCTATCCAGCGTCTTCCTGAGGTACAGTACCAACTAAATTTCCAGGCCTGAAGCTACAGAGTATGAAGTTCTCTAGAGCTAAAGTAATTACCCTGTTTTCAGCCTGCCATATAAATAGTGGATTAACCCCAGAGCTTTAAATTCCCAACCAATTATTTCCTGAGAGTTCCTACAGTTCATGCCGTAGGTTTGGTCCAATACACACCAACGCCCCTATCCAGGCTACCACTGCACGTAAAGCCAAGGGAAACACGTTGTTTCCCAAAACAGGAGCCAGGAAGGACAAACCCGATGCAAACAGGCACGGTCACACAGCTTGACTGAAAAACTTTGCTACTCGGAGGCCAATGGGGGTAGAGGTTTGTGTAACAGTTTGCCAACTACTGCTGCGAGTTGGCATCAGTATATTTAGCATATATATATTTAGTAGACATCAGTATATGTGCAAAAGTAAACTAAATTCCTAAACTTAGAAATATGCTTAAATAGATACGGCTTTGTGTAAATAGTTGGTAAATTTCACTAAGTTAAACCACTGGGGTAATCCAACATGTTTTAATCTCTGGGTTAAAGCCCAGAGTCTAACCAGACTGATCACGAGCAGCTCCAGCTGGCCGGAGCAGGGCGCGTCTCCCATAAGCGGGCTCCTCATGGCTTACCGGGGAACAAACACGCGCCTGCAGCAAACCAGTCTGGCTCCCACTAACCTTAAAGGTGTTGTCAGCTTACAGTAACAGAGAACCTGGTCCTGAAGATAGAATGTGTAAACATCATCTGCATCTATGATACTGCACAAACGGACACACGTGTGACGTGGATTTGACCATCCCATTAAAATAATCCATCTACTTACGAAAGTACATCCAGCTTTTTTGTTGCTGTTTAGACTTCCATTTAAAAAATAGTAATAGTCGTCTTTCCTCCCCCTCCTTAATTACCATTATGTACTGATGACTGTTTTTGGTAAAGTTATACCCCAAAGAATTTGTAAAGAATCTCTGTATACCTACAGAGAATTTGATCACAAAACCCAACAAAATAAGGAAGGATGAAGAAGGGGGGGGGGAACAAAAAAGGCAGACAAGGTAAGTCTCTTTTTTGTTTAGTAGAATTTGGATACTTCTAAATCCATATACCCTTCTGTTTGTATATATTCATATATGAACACAGTTCATATATATTTTTAAGCATCATGCATCACAAATAGTGCTGTTTACTCTCCTCCCAAAACATCAGCTACGAGCCTCACAGAAAAAAAAACAGAAAAACAAAGACCTAGCAAAGAAACAGCCTGGCTGTTTGAATCTAGGTTGCGGCTAGCAATTACCCACACGACTGAACAACGAATCCCCAAGGCACGGTGTACATTACCAAGTTTCCTTTTGTAACCACAGGTTTGCATGAGTCCACATGCAAATTTGTTAAAAGCAAGCAAAATCTAGCCTGCAACAGACCACAACAGGGAGAACAGTCATTTTCCAGATTACATCCTCACTTAACCAGACTGGAGCCTACAAAACAGCCATCCTTCATTACATCTTTGTGCAGGCATGACTGAGTTAAGCAGAAAGGATTTGGTTTAAAAACATGGTGGTGAAAGAGAAGTAAAATGGCTGTTACCTCACTGTTGCTGTATCAAAGTTGTAGTTTGTAACATCAGCTCCCCTTTGATTTCCAGAATTAGATGGGAAGAGTCCAAAGACTTGGGGAGATGAAGTGCCTTTGTGAACCCAAGTTCACAGAGGTTCTTTAGAAGTACTGAGTATGCAGAATTTAAGAAAGACTTATAAAAAGCGTCACACCAAAACGAGATAAAATCCTCTATCCAGACTCCACTACCTCTCACCATCACGGCCCAAACAATCAGAGCTCCAGAGAACAAGCACCTTTATAGCTACTTCTTCTGCTCACATGCTAAAACGCAAGTACTGTGCTACCAACAAAGGGCAATGTAAAGCTTTAACCAGTGACTGAAAATACATCCTATTTAAACACCTGAGTAAAAAATTACAGTGGATTGGTAAACTAAGGAAACTGCATTTAGTTCATCAAAAAAGTCTAGTAGTTCACTCTGATATCCAGAAGAACATTAGCAGGAATTTAAAACCATACACGCAAAAAGCTTCTTGTTTCTGCTTTACTCATTTGCTATGCAATACATAAATAATAATAATAAAAAAATCAGCAGTATGGTTTTCTCATCATGGTGTAAAGTTTTCTTGTTTTTCAACTCTTTCTTTACTGAATGTTTTAGAAGTTAGATTCTTCCAAGACAAGAATGCAGTACAACCTCAAAAATCAAAACCGCAGTTCTTCTGTTTGAAGCCTCCTAAAAGTGTGCTCAGTTTCTTAAGCAGGAGAAATAGGACTGTCACAAGGGACTACTTAGATGTCTCTCCTGCTTTTGCAGCTATCCTGCAAACCTGCACCAGAAGTACATGCATTTTTTATGCTAAGTAATCTAAAACTTCTATAAGAATTCTTAACTGTTACTCTATCCCACGTGAAAAACAATACAAACAGATACATTATTAGGTGGCCATCTGATACCCTGCACTGCAGAACACAGCCACGCTACTCTCCAAGCATCTGTAATCTTAAATCTTATAAAGGAATACACAACTTCTACTTTCTTCAGAATATATGTGTTGTCATACAATTATTAAACAAACATATCTAGTCCCCACCCCGCTAACTTCCACTGAATAAATCCGATTCAGAAAATTCACTGGTAAAACTCTTTGTTAGGTTCCGAAACACCGTACTGTAGCTGACCATTATGCTAAGAACAAATCCCTAGCAAGCACATGCGGTAGTGAGCTTTTTAAATCAAGTCAGCAGGGTTTTAAATAACTCATTCTTAATTCTGTTTTTTTCTATGAACATCACATTTTATTAAAAAAATAGGTTTCCTATATTTAACATGTATATTAGCTTGCTGTATATGACTGCAGATCTCGAGACCTTTAACATTAAATGATAGTAAATCAAACACTTTCTTCACAGCTTTGAAAAAGGGGAGGGAGGAAGAAGGGGAGGACAGGAAAGAGGCAGGAAAAGGAGGAAGCACCAGGCCATTCCTAGCAAGAGAACCAAACAGTTCTACAGCATCAAATTATGAACCTGCATCACAGACGTCAGAAAAAGGAAAACTAGCTATTATATTGATCAAATTTGGATATATTCCATATCATTAGAACAAACCATTGGGAAAGACTACACTGGGAAGGAATACATTCTATTTGCAATTGCGTCTTCTCTGTATTTCCAAGAAATTATTTTACTTCTGTCTCTACAAGCCATCACCGATTTACTTGCATTTGTATCTTCTACTATTCCAGCATGTCGGTTGCACGAAAGCCAGATACACGTGACCCTGCAAGGGAAAGAATCTGAAACTATTTTAATCACTGAATTCCCTAACAGCAGCAAGAATGCTGGATAAATTCGATGGAGGAAACAACCTGGAGGTGTGCACATTACGTATTTAATTTGTAGGCCAGACGTTTGCCCTCAACAAGAAACCTGCGTAGGACTCATCGCTAACATAACGCATGTATGTGGTGCTTACATGTTCTCCATGGAGCCCAGGGTCTACGCGAAAAGAAAGAAACGAAGGGACTGACAACTCCCCTAACTGCCACGGGTTATCTGTGCGAAAGATTAGCAGCCCATGGTTGTACTGCGCTGCGTGCGATCGCTCTGCCTCGGTGAGTGAACCCCCTTTTCACCAGAGGGTGTCACAGAGTCACCTGAGCAGAAATGCCCTGGCAGTAATGTCACTAGCAGCCGTACTTTCAGGGTTTAGTAGAGAATAAAAACTCACGGAGAACCTTTAGTACTAGGTTAGACTTTATCTTGTGTATAAAATTGATCTTGGGGGACACAGAGTTCAGCTAGTGAATTCTCTGCTGCTTCTCTTTGGGAGGAAGGAGTGACAAATGACATTCCCAGTAGAAAAATCAGGTGAGAAAATACCATCTGCAAGGAGGGACGGAAGGTCCCTCTCTTCCCTTGACAGATTCCTTCCTGGGAAAAGACAGTTTCCAGATCCCTTCAAAGATACCTACACTAGCAGAAGACTGGAGAGAGATACCTGTATTCTTGCAAGAACCATTTCTTATTTTCCTCACTTGAATACCAAAGCCTTTCTATAACAAGGATAAAAGGCTATGTTTGCACTTCAAGCCACAATGGCATTTTAGATTGTTATAAAATCAAAATACAGTGGAAATATCCAAACAAATCCCGACATTAATCTGATGCTACCTAAAGGCAAGAACAAACAAGCAAGCAATGAACACTGGTGTTTTGGTTTTTTTGCGTGGATATTACAAAAAATAGTAATCATACACTTTTTTTCTTTTTAAATGTTCATTACTTAGATAAAGCACATATGAATGTAACATTCAGAATTGTAACATAGAAAATGTAATGTGGGCAATCCGCTAATCCAAGTACACTTACCAAAATACAATTTTATAATGAAGAAAGTCTCAAAATACACCTGTACAACAATTGGGATCCACAAAATATGATTTAATAGTATCACTCAAGATCACTTCATTGAAACCACTTTTTATAATACTGTTTGAATAGTAATCTCTGGTCAAAGAGCATTCCTTTCCCTAGCCCATCTCACTAAAGCAAGTGTGGAATTTTAATTGCAATGCGTATCTTTTAAAACCCCAAATCTGAAGCAGTCCTATTAACTATTACACTGCCTACACTTAGATACTGGGAGGATGGGAATCGCCCTCTCTGAGGTCATGGTACACTGAGACACTTACCCATATTATTGTTTGCAGCACAAGCAGAATAATCTTGTAAAGGGCAACTAAACAGGGTCAAAATATGAATTATCTTACTACCAAATCATTCCCTATGTGTTACTTAAGCCTGTAACATTACAACTTTACTGAAAAAGAAAAAGTTAACCATTTTATCCTATAAATATTTTCTTTATTTGCTTTATGTTTAGAAGTTGCTATTTCTATTAACAGAAATACATAACAAAAGCTCCCTAACAAGTGGAAAAAAAGTAATTACAAATGCTGAAAAAGTTGGCCTCATTAACATATGTACAGACTTGCTTACTTAATACACATCCTTGTGGGAATTAAATCATTTTATGACACACATTTATACAGGCATTAAACATTCCCAAGTAACTTTGAGCAGAGAATACGCCAAATCTTTAGTCCGGGCAGACAAAAATGTATATTTCAGTTTTGATTGTGGAGCTAACATGCAACAGATACAACATTCAGTCTGAGCTGCTGTTGGTAAGTTGTTCTGTTTTTTCCTGCAAAGATCTTTCCATTGAACTTGGGTCCTTCTGTCCCTTCTTTTCCTTGTTCTGCTGTTCCTGCAGCTTCAGAATTATTTTTCGTATTTCTTCTCTTTTGGTTTTCATTCTTGGGCGTGGAAACCAGTCTGTTAAGTTCATTGGTAGCTCAAAACTCAGAATGGGATTCTGAAAAGAAAGGACATTTAGATATCACAGTAAGGAGTTATTACCTAAAAGACTGGAGAGAACTGCAGTGGGAAAAAGCACATTCTTCCCCACTTCATCCCATCCGCGTGAAACAAAATTTCTACAATGTGTGTGTTTTGTAAGTGTACAATTAAGGTAAAAATCAATCAAGCTTCAGTATGTTACAGAGTAACATTCATCCAGATCACAGTTCTGTTTATGAGTGCCCAAATAACCTGCTCAGTTTGCTACATCTTTTAGACAAAGCATTTGACTGCATAAATGTCTAATTTGATAAAAAAGAAAGAAAATTACTGTAAAGATATAGCACTTTTTTTTTTAAAGGATGACTAGCATCAAAATCTAGAGCTGATTAGGAATCCGTTGCTAAATACTCCCCGTCTTATAAATACCTTTAGGACCACAACCAACTTGGAAAGTCAGTTTCACATTTCATCCTAAAAAACAGCACTTGTGAAAAGCCCCTGCCTACCACCAGCCCTTTTGATACTTACATTCTGCTTTCTTGGTAGAGGTCATTCATCCAAAGTCAAGAGAATGATTATTCCAAGACATTATCTACGCCACTTCTGTGACACTGCACAACAATTTCACCCTAACCAAGCAACAGTTTGTGGAATAGTGTTTCCTCTCAAAGAAATTCCTCCCTTTGTGCATTCTAGCTTACATCATTAAGAGGGTTATTTAACAGTGAATTACAGTCATAGAATCATACAGTCATAGCATTATGGGTTGGAAAAGGCCTCCAAGATCGAGTCCAACCATCCACCCAACACCACCATTCCTACTAAAACATATCCTGAAGTGCCACATCTACATGTTTCTTAAAAACCTCCAGGGATGGGGACGCCACCACCTCGCTGGGCGTTCATCCACTGAGCTAACACTAGCAAGACTCCTTGGGAAGAAACCGATCACATTCCGCACAGGAGCAATGTTGCTCTATGCACTGCGTTGAACTGACTTTGCCAGCGAAGCTGCTTAACACCAGCTGTAAGCAGACTTCAGCAGAAGGACACTGAAGATGCAGAAAGCCATGGACGAAAGCTGAATAGGTTTTCTACCGATTCAATTATGAAACAGGCCAGACAAAGGAATAAGAACATTAACAAAAACTAATTAGTGTGGTTACCAACAACAGTCAGATATTTCAAGTGAATCTGAGCACATCCCTCACTCGGGCGTTGTTGTCGTCGTTCGGTTTGGGGAAGCAAGGCAGGGATAGGGGTCGGGGCCAGCGGTGCAGACATTCTGCCTCTCCGCAGCCTCCTCCCGGCTCTGCCGAGCCGAGCCGACCCCCGCTCCCCCGGACCCCGGGG
>Ga0065711_1040088_pt1 | contig 17258 bp, 5 predicted proteins | sample Hoacrofraction12_FD_59098 | JGI IMG/M metagenome (GOLD analysis project Ga0065711, IMG submission 59098) | Hoatzin crop microbial communities from Cojedes, Venezuela - Epithelial fraction 12 v2 (version 2) | ecosystem: Host-associated > Birds > Digestive system > Esophagus > Crop | place... | reverse complement strand
CTAAAGGGATTATTCAGGAGTCCCTTGTCTTGCAACCGTCCTAATATTCACAAAGAACCAAGACTTGTTTCTGACAACCTGAAGTGATAACATCCCCCACATGTTACATTTGTTACATTTACAGTTATCACTACTCTTAGAGCATGGAAGTCAGTATATTAGGCTCGTAAGGAAGCTCAAGACTTGCATCCATTTAGATGCCAATCAGAACCTAGTTCCTGACACCTGGCCCCCAAATATGCTTGTAAATAACTAGTTAGCAAAGTTTCTAAGAAACTACAGTTAGGTTTAGGTATGTACCTAAATGCATACCACTTTAGATGCACTAAGCAGAGGGGGACCAAGTTATTCCTTATTCACAGAACTGAGATGTTGAATCTTTCTTGCTTGTGGGTATACGCGCTCAGACCACATGTATGTCCAAACAAGACACAAAGGAAATATCATCATTATCTCCTACCCTGTGATTAAGACTGTCATCCAGGATGTGGGAGACCAGGGTTCAGTGCCCTTATCTGCCTTGTGGATTAGAATCCATATACATCTATGCTTTTTTTCTTTTTATTTTCCCCAAACATCAAGCTATGTGATACCTTAAGCAAGGTGTGAAGACATATGCCACTAAAGGGAGATATCCCACTACCCTGACACAACATGCTCTTGTGCATCTAGCCATTACACACTCTCAGAAATTCCCCCCATAACATTTGTTTACATGGCATTTTGCAGGCAGCCACATGAAAATTCCACCCAAACTGAGCCAGCAGGACACATGCCAGTTCTGAATGAAAAGCCACACTGTTGCATTTAGCACATCATTGAGCCTCAAAAGATAAACTACCTTCAGCAGTAAGCAACTTTAAATCCTGGCATTTCTTAACTTCTCACTGTTCTAACTACATTAAAACCAAAAACGCCTGCTTGCAATATATTAAGTAGCAAGATGAGGAATTTTCCTCTGTAACATTTCCCTAGGACTTGAACTAATGGTAGTAATAAAAGGCTGGCTTTCATTTTGTGGCCTTATCTGCAGGGAAAAAAGGCACACACTTTGCCAATTCGTTTTACAGCTTTTTGCAAGACAACAATGCAATCTGAGATCTGGGAGGATCAGTTCTGCAGGCAACCAGGCCATAGTTAATGTGCCAGTCAAAATGACCTAGCTGCCTCTGAGAAAACGGTTAGAAAAAATGCAAAGCTTAAGAAAAATTATGATCTTAATGAAAGTATTTATCATCTTTGACTTCCCTGTTCCCTTTGCTAACAGCAAGATCTATGAAAACCACTGCAAAAATGTCCAAGATTCACACAGAAGACAGCGACCTACTATTGCTGCCAGTTACTTGCTTACTTCAAAGGCTTTGCTTCTATATGATAGACAAAAGATTTCAGTCTATTTAGAACCAAAAAAGAACCTTAAAGAAAGTAGTACAGTTATTAAAATCAAGCACTAAAGTGTGACAAAGAAATGAAACTGAGACCTGCTTATGCAACATTAATTCAACTATCTGTTTACGTATACTTATGTCAGATCAAACAGGGAAGGGAGCTAAAAGGACACCAGCCTTTTACAATGACACTTCTCAAAGCCAGAGCTAGTAATATTCATTGCAAAATTACTATAATCTAGAAAGTTACTGAAGACCATCCTGTCTCGTTTCAGTTAAGAAGTAGCAATGGTTTCTGCATGCTTTTGGAATTTTTATTTTGCCTATATGAAAAACTGGTTTCAGTGCGTAAGGCAATTACATGTGCACTTAGAGCCAAATCCCAAACCACCAGTCCGACATTCCCCTCACAACAGGTTAACAGTTTGTGTATATTTCAGCAGCAGGGCAATGATTAAAAATTTCTGCTTACTGTTGGGAGTCTGAACCTTGCCCAAAGGTCCTTCTACATTAAGGCAGATAGGTGTTGTGAACAAGCCACCAGCAGAAGTGTGAAGCCTAACATTAAATCCTGACTGCCCTTGTATTAGTAAGAAAGGGGCCTGAATCTGAACAAAACCTCAGAAGGAGTTCAATATTACATGTATCATTTTATATCCACGACAGATTTTGCGAGAGGATTGAATCTTAGTCTTGATGTGAAGTATGAAAGTCCTCACCAGATGAGAGAGGAAAAAATCCTTCAGGGGTTCATCTAAGTTAACATTGTAACTATGGACTTAATACAGAGTTAATACTGAGGGTTGGGTAAATAGCTATTTACTTACTTGTCTAATATTTTCTTGTGTAAATGTTGATTCCAGCCTAGGAGACCGAACACCACTGCATTCCTTTCCCGTGAATGTGGCAATTCCTGAAACTGAGGGAAGTATAGCATTTCAGCATGGAGAGCCTGAACCTCAGGACACTCCCTATGAGTCTGCAACACTCCCTCACTCCCCTCATCTGTCCATGATTTTATGTTGCATACTTTAATGATCACAGAACAATTTTTCTTGAATGAGCTCTGCTCCATTCTGTATGTTCCAGACTTGGAGGGTGAATCAAGGCTGCACATGCAGTATAAAATGCTGTCTTCTGCGAGTACTCAGTTTGGTGAAAAAGTTGGAAGAAAAATTTGAATGAAGCCGGAACTGCAGAAAGAAGGGTCTGGTTTCATAGTCAAGGCTGATAAGTGATAATCTGGAGCATTTTTCTCTGGACCTGTCCCTGCATAACACTTTACTTTTCGTTTTAGTTAGTGCTATACAATACCAAGTACACGGGAAAAAAAGACCATGGGGGAAAAAAAAAAAAAAAAACACAAAAATGGGAAAAACAAAAACAGGAAAAAAATCGTTTCAAGGCTTCTGAAGATGGACACCCAAAGGGGGTTACAGCAATGAATTGCAAGATGTAATTCTAATCTATTAAATAATGAAATATGGAGCCTTTTAACATGCTAAAAGTGTTCTGAAGATGTTAGTCATACCTGACTAATATTTGAGCATGCTTAGATATTGTTGTAGAAACTTTCACATGAGAAACCATCAGGATGTTAATAAATCTGTTTAATTAGCATAAATTTTAGAAAGCAGAGTAAACATGGTCAAATTTAGCCTTTGACTTGCATGCTATTTCATCATTAGCTATGGTATTAGGAAGTAGCACAGTAAATAAAAGTAGCATAATATATTTGGCCCTATATGCAAAACCATGGCACATGGCATAAAGAATCTGTTTTAAAATGTGGAGTTTTGTTAACAACTATCCTGAATTCTGAACAGTTTTTCTGTTGACACAGTCACGCTGGTTAGGCTTGATTAAATTTCAAAAACAGAAAAGCAACAACAGATCTGGGAAGGAAGGTCTTGGTTTTTATGCCATCATTAACAACAAAGTGTTAGAGGAATATGAGAAAGAGACCACTTTCTCTCATTCTATGCAAAGTTTCTGAAGCTCTAAAGCATCTAAGATGATCTTTATCTTAAACACAGAGACCTACATTTACATTTTTACATCTTGTTCTTGAACGTCATTAATGAAGTTGCTTACATAAGGAAATACTACCTAGAGGCCTGCTTGTTATCCAGGGATTCAAAGGAAAAAGTCTTTAAAACTTTCTAAAATGTAAAAATTTTTAGGAAAGTAATGTTAAATAGAAAGTACTCTGCAGTTTGCAATAAACTTGATTTCTCAGGCCAGAAAGTATATTCCTTCCTTGTGGCCTGTAAAACACAGAGAATTCTATTACAAAAATTGACAAGTAGTTACAAGGTCAATAAAAGATTTTTTTTCCTTTATCTTTCTTATAAACTGCCTTCAGCTGATACTGGTTTGACCACAGGACTTCAGGCTACATAAATTCCAAAATCATTGCACAATACTAAACAATTAACTTGTGATTTTTCTCCTCTTCCCAGGCAAATTGTGGTTTTCCTACATGGATTAATCTTAAAATAAATTGGTATCTTCTCCTGCAATGTTACGCTTACTTGACACTGCATACCTTCCTTGCTTTGTTTTCAGGACTATTTCTGGGACAAAGAAAGTTTCCCCTCTAACACTAAACTCCAGGCTGCTTGTAATTCAGGAAACTCTCCTAAAAACTGAGAGAAAGTGAAGTGTGTCTTGCTTAGTTTGTTACTATGCCTGCTAGTGGTAACACTTAAGATTCTGAGAAGCTTCTTGCTGAGTCTAGAATGAATTATATCCTAATAACCACACTCATATCAGGCAGTAAAAAATCAAGCCCCCATACCCATGGTCAAGAGAAACAATTTCATACATATAAGGTACATAAGTTACTTCTTCTGGGTAAATATCATTGTTACGGCTTAGACTAAGAGAAAAAAGTTATTTTAGACTCCACATACTGGCAAACTTGTTCCAAGGTTTAGGAGATTATTTTATATTTAGAATGTTTCTTCTTTGCTCAGAAGTTATTATCATGTACTCAGAAACCTTTGAGCATATGCTGGAATATGACATTTAGTATGATAGTATTTAACTGGCCTATATCCGTATTTCGTGTTTGAAAGTATCTTATTTGTCATCTGCTTTTGAAGGTCTGAGGTTAGATTTGACTTTCTAGGCAAATAACAATGCACACCTTTTTTTTTTATTTCCAGAAAAATCAATTACAAATTCCATGTTACATATAAATTTGCTTTAAAAAAGCAAATCCATTGTGTTTGTGTAGATTAACTATGCGCAGATACGTAATCCTGTTTCACGCCACCAAAAGAAGACATTTTAACCGTAGTATGCAAATATTTTGCCGGTGCTGAGAATGAAGTATAATGGAATATTTTAACTGTTGGAAAGAACCCATTAAAAATCCAAGCAAATTAATATTAAGAAAAATAACATTCTGTCACATTTAAGATTTTGTATAATCTTTTTAGTTTTTGTCCAAACTAAGTGTTGTCAGGAGAGGATTTCCACCATTACACAAAAAGATATTCTCAGCTTCTTCAAATATTTTCCATTTACTGTGTAGAAAGTGTAGCCAGAAATTCAATAATGTAACCTGTGTGGCATATTTTGATGGTCATATCCTGAGGCTGCAATTCCATAAGTGATTAACAGAAAGGAAACAAATGCCTCATTGTCACCTATTGGCTGAAGTAATTGCATCATGGCTGTCAAAGAAAGCGGCAGAAGTTATTGAAAAGAATAAGAAATGAGCATCTCTCTGGGCATCAAGTATACAGTACTAAGCTATTTCGCTGCAATATACAGAATAATTCAAAATCAGATAATTCCTTACAGCATGAACAACTGTATAGAATAACTTCACACACTAAACAGATATTAACGATTTCCATAAAGTATGATTTAATCCCTTATTTTTTCCTAAAGTAAAAGAAACTGTGGAGTCTAAAATTTACTAGCAAGTAAACCGACTTCTTATTTTGTGACCATTGAAAATGGAAAGGAAATGCGATTTTTAACCTCTTCATCAGAATATTGTCCTGGTTATCGGTACGGATCCCTTTAAAAAAGTACTGACAAATCAAATGAAACGTCAAAAGAAAAACAGCCTGAAAGGAGTTTGCTTTGTGAGGGAAAATTAGAAGAGCTACAGATCGCAACCTCTCTTCCTACACCTCTCGAGTGTCTGGACCACAAGACAGGGCTGGGGGAGCAAAGTCCCTCCCATTATAAGAGATCAGGTTTGTGACCACAAAAGGAACCTGAGGAGCCTGAACATACATGACTCTATGGGACCTGATGAGACACATCCCAGAGTCCTAAGGGAACTGGCTGATGTAGTCACTCTCTGTGATATTTGAAAAGTCATGGCAGTCAGGTGAAGTCCCTGGTGACTGGAAAAATGGAAACATTGCACCCATTTTTAAAAAAAGTAGAAAGGAGAACCCTGGGAACTACCGACGTGCCAGCCTCACCTCTGTGTCTGGGAATATCATGGAACAGTTCCTCCTAGAAGCTAGGCTAAGGCACATGGAGAACAGGGAGGTGATTTGAGACAGCCAGCATTGCTTCACCAAGGGCAAGTTCTGCCTGACTAGCCTACTGGCCTTCTTTGGTGGAGTGACTATGCTATTGGACAAGGGGAAAGCTATGGATGTCATCTATTTGGATTTCTGTTAGGGCTTTGACACGATCCCCCACAACATCCTTGTCTCTAAATTGGAAAGACATGGACTTCATGGGTGGGCTGTTTGGTGGATGAGGAACTCGCTGGACAACTACATCCAGAGAGCAGTGGTCAACGGCTCAATGTCCAGACAGAGAGTGGTGACGAGTGTTGTCCCTAAGGGGTCTGTACTGGGACGAGTACTGGTGAGTATCTTCATCAGTGACATAGACAGTGGGATCGAGTGCACCCTCAGCAAGTTGTGAGATGACACCAAGCTGAGTGGTGCAGTTGACACGCCTGAGGGATGGGATGCCATCAAGAGGGATCTGCACAGGCTCGAGAATTGAGACAGTGTGAACTTCAGGAAGTTCAACAAGGCCAAGTGCAAGGTGCTGCACCTGGGTCGGGGCAAATCCCAGTATCAATACAGGCTGGGGGATGAAGGGATTGAGAGCAGCCCTGCCAAGAAGGACTTGGGGGCACTGGTGGATGAAAAGCTGGACACAAGCAGGCAGTGTGCGCTCACAGCCCAGAAAGCCAACCATATCCTGGGCTGCATCAAAAGCAGCGTGGCCAGCAGGTCGAGGGAGGGGATTCTGCCTCTCTGCTCTGCCCTGGTGAGACCCCACCTGGAGTCCTGCATCCAGCTCTGGAGCCCTCGGCACAGGAAAGACATGGACCTGTTGGAGCGGGTCCAGAGGAGGCCACAAAAATGACCCGAAGGGTGAAACACCTCTCCTGTGAGGAAAAGCTGATAGAGTTGGGGCTGCTCATCCTGGAGAAGAGAAGGCTCCAGGGACACCTTATGGTGGTGTTCCAGTACTTAAAGGGGGCTTATAAGAAAGCAGGAAAGGAACTTATCAGCAGGGTCTGTTGTGACAGGACAAAGGGCAATGGTTTTAAACTAAGAGAGGGTAGATTTAGATGAGAGAAGGAAGAAATTTTTTGCGATGAGGGTGGGTAAACATTGGAAGAGGTTTCCCAGAGAGGTGGTGGATGCCCCATCTCTGGAAGTATTTAAGGTGAGGTTGGATGGAGCTCTGAGCAACCTAACCTAATTGAAGATGTCCCTGCTCATTGCAGGGGTGATTGGACTAGAGGACCTTTAATGGTCCATTCCAACCCAAAGTATTGTATGATTCTGTGATTCTATGGCTCAAGTAGGGGAGCCAAATCCTGACTAAGGAAAGAAAGACTGCAAATATGTTTTAATAATTTGCGATACAAAATTATATTCATTCACTCAAGCTAGACCATGAGCATTCATACTCTTGCTTGTTCCTTCTTTCGCATCCTTTTCTTCAGAAGCCCACATGTGACCATTTATCCAGTGTGGGTCCTAGCTTTTTGTGAAGTATCCATATTGGTCTAGCACCACAGCTTGAACAGTGTAAATAGCTTTTGTCCCAACAAAATCCCAGTATTATAGGAGTAACAAAACATAAAGGCTGGTCATGTTGCTTAAGGAGCTGGAATGTTGTTCTTACAGACGTTTGTTCACAATCTTAGAGATGTTGGGTTTCTCCAGCCAAAATGGGGAGAGACTTTCGTTAAGGATCAGTTGTAACCAAAATCTTCCAGGTCTTTAAGGGATCTTAGAAGGCTTTTTCCACATGATGGAACACAGTGAGATTTCTAAACATCCCACAGCAAGAGTGAATCTTTTTCTAACTTCCTGCCCCCAAGACTCTGCTTAGCAGAGATTAGATGCAGACCACTAGATGCAATTAAGCGGAACAGGCCCACCAAATGGAGGAGGAAGTGTAGGCAATCATCTGTTACTGTTGTGCAACTATTTCCACTCCCACTGCTCCTTCCTTTCTTACTTTACTTTCTCGATTTATAAAAGTAGAATAAGAAAAGCTTGTTGTACATTCGTCTCCAGTGGCTTACACAGGACATCATCTAGAAAATGAACAGGTAAACATTTTTGTCCATACCCTCAAGGTCTCTGAAGGTAATAATAAAAAGATTGTTCTTAATTTTTTTAAATTCGATTTTAGCTTAAGTATTTCTTAAATCTTCTTACCAAAGAGACATGACTATCTAATCATGACAGAGATGACAGCAAGAGTCAAGCTGATATATCAATAAACAAAGCTGAATCCAGGATTTTTTCTCCTTTTTAAAAATAGCAAAGTCATTGACCATCCAAAATAAATCTGAAATTCAGGTTTTATATAAACAAAAGTATTTTGGCCACAGAACTACAACATCCTGTGCTAATTTAGGAACAGGAGGGTAGACCTATTCAAAAAGTAAAGATCTCCAAGTCTCAAAGCATGGAATATAGTCTGGATCCAGACATTAAGAAAAATATTATATCAAGTTCATTCTTCTTTAGTCTCTTTAGAGTTCAAATTATGTGTAACTATTGAAACAGCTTGTGCAGCCTCATGCATGCTTAATGCAGGTACTTCCAAAAATCATGGGTTTATATGACTGCACTTTACTGAACTTCAGAAGCTGTTTAATTACAAAGATTCATTATAATCTCATTGACAGAGAGTATTATTTTCTCTACTAGTCAAAGCCTCAAATTGCTAGAATATTTATATATGACCAAAAATATATCCATATAGTCAAAGAATATTTCACTTGTGCCAGGCTAGGAAGGAGGATGTAACACACCTTGCAGTCAAGACTTTAGTGAGATACTGAAAAGAGGACTCTCTGCTATAAAGCCCTTATCTTGAATAACAATAGAACCTAATTGTACTAGTCATTTTCTATCAATTAGCTTACTTTGGGATACTGCATCTAGAGCAAAGCAAGGTAAGAGATGGGTCAAAACTGTTTAAAGAGGAACAGAGAAGTTTTCTACAGTGTTGTTTGCCCAGGCCAGGTGGGACATATAGGAGAACTTTAAGGTCATTTGGGTAAGAGCGTTCTCAGCCATTTTAGGTGCTGACATTGCTTTTCCACTAATAAGATGACTGAGGCTGGTTAGCTAGAGTACTGAGTAGTTTCGGCAAAGAGCTAAATAAATGTAATGCACAGCGATCACAGCTCAAAAGTAAAAGCTATCAGATTGCTTTCTAATCTGCTCAGAGCTTAAAAGTCATTCGGTATTGGTATATTTTAAACTTCACCTTTACATCAAAAGACAGATAAAAGAACTGGGATGTTTTACTTGCATACCTCAAGCCTCTGGAATAAAGTACAGGTTAGTTCTTCAATTTTGGTGTTATAAGAAACCTGTACAAAGCATCCCTGACTAAGGCATGGCTCTTCATCTCTCAATTGTGCATGCTTTAGTGATTGGTTTTAATTACAGGACTGTGTTTTATCTGCAGATGTCACTTCATAGCATGGAGATAAACATCTGGCAAATAGGGTTGTACTTTTACATTCCCTCCCATTCCTCAGAACCTATGTATCTGTGTTTGATAGTGGGCTGCCTCCCTTCCTCAAGGCAGAGGAAGGAAACATAGTAAACAAATATGTAAAAATCCAGGTGGCTAGTTCTGAATGTAGAAAGCTGTATTTCAGTGAACAGTCCTTAAATGGAAGCTTTCTTTATGTTGGCAACGTCAGCAATGCTACTGCTTTAACTTATGGAGAATACTTCTAAAATATATGGTAGACAGATCATTTACGGTTTGGTCCCAAAATCTGTCTTGGTTTACAACACGATGTAGTATGGTATAGAAGTATTTGTCTTGGTCCAAGGTAAACAAGAAGTACAAATTTGGTAAAGTATTTGTCACCAATTAAGAGTATCTGTGTATATGAATCACAAGATAAAGAGAAATAAAATCAAAATAATTTTGATCAAGTTTTGGTCTCTCATTTACAAATGAAGTAATAATATTGCTATTTCATTTTCCTTATCCTGGGCATATCTGCACAGCTTGTTTCTCCCTAAACTAGAAGCCAAAGATCAAGAGACAATGCTAAGCACAGATTTACAGAGATTAAATCCCATCTAAATTTTTGTGACATATTTCTTACTGGCTACGTGACTACCAAGGCCTTGGCAGTTGATCAAAGGCTGTACGAGCAGCAGGTACATGTACGTAGGTGGAACGCTTAGGTAGAACACTAGATAGGCATGTAGGCATTTAGGTAGAGGCCAGATGAAACTGTGCCCAAGAATCATATTCAAACAGATCTCAACTTGCATGAGAGCCATTTTTTTTTATGAAACAGCTGCTGCAAACACGTTTGTCTAATTTTCACAGCTCTGAAATTAAAAATTCTTCCTCTAGTTCAAACTAATACAAGACAATTTCAGTTTGCAGAAGCTTATTAAAAGTACAGCTCTCCACTTCATCAGGAATAAACTAGAAAAGTCCTGTTTTTCTGTCTGCCATGTCTGAATATGGACAGTTTTATGAAGCCAAACCACACTGTGAGTCTACTCTTTACATAGCTCTGGTCCTCCCCTTCCGCTTCATTTTTTCCATTTTTTGGGAGGGGACTGGACATGGTGGTCATTCCTTAGGAGTTTTTGATTCGGACTCCTGCCTGCTGTTGTGCATCTCTGAGCTCCTCTGGGCTTGTGCAGATGGGCCTTTAGTGAGCTGCTGACTCCTGTGAAGGGCTTGGCAGGATATGTTCTTTGGCCTCCCCTTCCGGCCATTGTCTCTCTGAACTCCTTTGTGGGTGTTTTATCACACAACCTACCACTTAGATTTAAAAATAAAGAAACAGGTAAATAATTTTGAAGGAAAATTTCATTTTTAAGGATTCTGTTCAGAGTGGTAAGACATCTAGAAATTGCTATTTATAATTTAATCTTCCCATTTATCTTTACAGTCGCCAGCTGTAATGACTGACAGTTACAAAATATTGGTGGAACCAAAGGAAGTTAAGTGGGGATAAAGCAATACTTAAAAAAGAAGGTTGCATCTAGTTTTGCACCCTTCTTTCTCTCTTTTTTTTTTCCCTCTCATCATTTTTGTGCCTTGTTTGGCAGATCTTAGAATGCACATTTTGAACACCCTCTGAGCTATATTTCTCCTAAGGTTATCATATTCTTAGCTTCATCTTATCATAAACCTTCTGCCTGTTTCAACATCACATAGCATGTGACAGATACATGGTGATAAGTACTAGCATTAGATGGGATAAATATACATTCTGACTGTGGGTTTCAAACACTGCCATTGTGAAACCACACTTGGACACAGAGAGTCTGATTAGAGCCAAGTGTTTAATCTTTTTTTCTAGAGCCCACAGTTCTGGCACAAACAGCAGGTACCTCAGCTTCTTCTACTGCTTTTAGAATAAGACAAAATGCAATAGCACAGTATAAATTCAGTAAATATAATATCAAAGGAGTTTTGGCTTCATATTAATAGGGAGGCCAATGAACAGGCTACAAGCAGGCAAGGAGGGGACTCTTACTTTACTGCGTTTGGCCTAAGATTCCATCGGATAGGGAAAAGAGAAACCATAACTGCTTTTTTCTAACCAATGCAGCATAAGTTTGACTGATAGCAATGCTTGTTATTAAGATTACTAGATTTTCTTTTTTATAACACCTTGCTTCTCAAGTGATTAGCCATTCAGCAAGACAGAAGCTTTAAATACTTCTCAGTTTCTTTTCACCACCTGGGCTTGCAGCATCTGTATTTCTTTGACCACCAAGAATCCAATAACAGATTAAACCTAGCAACAGTCAAGTGCCACTGTTTCAATTTATTACCAGCATTTAAAAAAAAAAAAGTAATTTAATACCTATATGAAAGCAGAGTATTCATAGAGTTTCTATCTCTCTTTCCCTGCTAACAGGGCTCAAAATAGCTAGTCACACGAATGCAGGATCTAACTCTCTAGACTTTATCAAAGCTCAGTGATGACCATTTGAATTGCCTCTTAGTGTGCACACATGCCAGAGCACTGCTTGATTTCAAAGCAAAGGCTCAGTCAGATTGATATCTTCTGAAAGCAGGCATGCACCATCAGACCTACTTAGTCAGGTCAAGAGACCAGATCTCTACTTATGGTTACCCCACTAGAGTCTGCATGAGCTACAACCTCTGAAAGGTACATTTTCACCAAATTACCAGATACCAAATACTTGCTGCGTCTCACAGCAGTGAGGTGACCTCCCTTGTCACCCTGCAAGGCAACATCAGTAAAACTGCACTAGCTACCTGAAAATTCTGCTGTAATCACTGCAGTGCCAAAATTGTTGCTGGCTCTGACTGCTTTGGCACCATCAGCACTGAAGGTCTTCTGGCTGCTGGCAGGCTTAGTAATGAGTTCCCAGTACTAGGCAATTATCAGACCAGGCCTGGTTTGTTCTAAGCAGAGACCTAATAAACAATGAACGTGCTAGGGAAAAAGTGTTACTCTCCATCAGTGATAAAGAACGTTTTCTTCTAGCCTTTGAAAGGGATTAGAAGCAGTAACCATCACCTATTATGTTAACCCTTTATTGTATATCCCACGGGGTAAGAGACTAATTGTTAAAATTATCTATACATACATATTTGTCTATATCTATATCAATATCATCATCTATATCTATGTCTTTATTTACATCATCATCTATATCTGTATCTCACAGGTTATAAGACACTGCAACATCATGGCCAGCCTGAGATCTGCCCCTGTGCCTTCCTATTTACCCTCACAATTTCCTTTTTGCAGCTCCAGATATCAGGCATCCCTGGGAAATACAAGCATCCCTATGGACTGCTTTATCACTTCAAGTGATCAACTCATGAGAGCAGCACAAAGACTTCCCAGAATAGACTTGGGAACAACTTCCTATTCAGTAGAACTGTATACTCCAGCCCCAAGTCACAGGAGTGCCACCAAGAGCTTCAGCTTTCCTTCAGACAGAATTTTTCCAGCAGCAACTCCAGAAACACACTTCTAAATCACAGAGCAAACATTATAGAGCCTATCGACAGCCCTCCTTAATCTCCTTTTCAGAAGCCTCCCTGCAGGGACAGCCACCTAAAGGCAGTTTTGAGAGGAAATGTAAGAGCCGTGGATCAACCCACTTCACAGCCTGACTGATACTTCTGTTAGTTTTACAATGTGCCCGTGGTTACCTAGGACTAATGGTTTCTCAAAACTCTCAGCAAAGGGTTCATAGACAATTTCCAAACTCTTTCAAACCTTTATGTGTTTCCAGTGCCTAGCTGGAGGATGAGCAACAACGAAGTCATCACTTCCCTAACACATTCGAAGTATCAGAGGAAGCATCTACAGGACCTCAATGGGAAGAAATTCTAACTCTACTTCTGTTTCACAAGCATTTTGGAGTCTCTCATTTCTAAAAGCACAAGTACTTGACTTTGTTTGTATACCATCCAAAATCTATAAGGATATGGCACTTCTCACAGCTGCGATGACAGCACTAAACCAGGCAAAGTAATACATCAGAGTGATTACTTCAGTGCAACATCTTAAGTGTTTGTAAAATAAGCAAACACAGTACTGCATCTCACATGCATTATCAATTCTCTTCCCATCTGCCTTTTGGGTTAGTCACACAGAATTACTATCTCAGATCTTAGAATCATAGAATGGTAAGGGTTGGAAGGGACCTTAAAGATCATCTGGTTCCAACGCCCCTGCCATGAGCAGGGACATCTTCCACTAAAGCAGGGTGCTCAGAGCTCCATCCAACCTGGCCTTGAATGCTGCCAGGGAGGGGGGATACACAGCTTCTGTGAGCAACCTGTTCCAGTTTTTCACCACTCCCATGGTGAAGAATTTCTTCCTAATATCTAATCTAAATCTGCCCTCTTTTAGTTTACAGCCATTCCCCCTTGTCCTATCAATACACACCCTTGTGAAAAGTCCCTCTCCATCCTTCCTGCAGGCCCTCTTCAGGTACTGGAAGGCTGCTCTAAGGTCACCCTGGGGCCTTCTCTTCTCCAGGCTGAACAGCCCCAACTCCCTAAGCCTGTCCTCATAGGAGAGGTACTCCAGCCCTCTGATCATCTTCAAGAAACAGGAAAAGCAGTTTTGTGCTAAAACCACTCCACTGCAAGCCAATTCAGCAAGTGCATTCCCTCCTTTCTGTGGCATCACTGCCCCTGTGTCTGCCTCTGCCAACTTCTATACATAAGGAACACAGCACAAATGTGTCACACCTTACCTAAAGCAGGTTCATCACAAAGGTAACAGAGGAGTTGCTGTGGATTATACAGAAAAGGAAGGTGAGATCAGTATTGACAGAGACCTTTTACGGCTGCATCAGGAGTGAGACTTGATTCCTTTTAGGGACAAGGGATGATCTGGAGTTGAACATGAATGCAGAGATGAAAAAAACTGCCCAGACATACAAACAGGCAGTCAAGCGTATGACCCAGTCTGAAGTCATTTATTTGAGTACCTTGAGATACATCATGTGGGACAAAGCCTAGAATAGGTAAAGGACTACTGTAAAATGAGCTCATTCTGTAACAAAGTAGTTCTGTTAAAAAAGTTTGTCAAAAACCCGCAAATTTCATATTAACCAGAAAGCAGTGTAAACACATCTTATGACACTGTATTGGTTCTTGCTAATCACCAGGAAACTAGTGACTAGTCTGAAGAGAGGAGAATGTTAAAATAAATGTCATAACATGAAACTTATATAATCTGGTACTTGGTGCCAGGTACCAATGGAATAAAATGCTATAACTTTTAAGGTTTAAATATGACTGCTAGTGTCCAGTTTTCAAAAATGGAGTGACAGGTAACTTCTCGCACAAAATTGTTCCCAAGCTGCTTTTCAAAAAATTCCACTTTAATAGAAGAAAATACCTGTGACAAGGTAGCATAAGAAACACCTGGAAATTCCCAAAGGTTATGTATAACACAGATGCAATGCTTATGTGATCATCAGTGAATAAATACCTTAGTGGCTGAGTATGCTGATTGACATGTGATCTGGAGAACACTGGTGAACTTTCCAAAGCATTAACTGATTTCTGTAAAATGCATCAAGACCCACTAAAGAACAGAGTGAGCTAAGGGTAAAATCAGTCAAGGAGGAAAGAAGGGGGGACTGAAAGGAGACACTAAGAGGGTTTTACATTTTTCTGCTGTCAATAAACTGCAATTGCATGTTAGTTATGCAACACGTGGGTCATGGTGAAAAAGTTTCTTTGCAAAGTTGGTTCTCCAAATAATGCTTTGTGAGTATTTTTCCTAGTGCATGTATGTATTATTGAAGGAAACTGGTAAGAGCTTCTAAAGACTCTTGTAATTCTAGTTCTGAGTCAGAAATGCTGTTTGTGCTGTTTGTTTTTTTTTTTAAATTTGAACTGAAATTCCAAGACATTCTTCAAATCTTCTTACCCCCATCACTACTTCAACAGCTGCCTATATGATCACTCTGTACCCACATGGTAGGTTGCAAAATAACCTTCAGCAGAAGAAAGAGGAGAAAGAATACTGAATTTGGGAAACATCTCTGTCAGTTTGTAACTAATGACACTGAAGGAAACTCAGTCCTTTATCTCATTCATGTATAAGATAAAGAGTTCACTATATTACTTTGTGTTAAGTTTTCAGAAAACTATAAAAGTAAATAAGCCTTCCAACCATTTGTTAATCATTTTGGATGAATCACAGGAGCATCCAGATACCATTATATCATCATAGTCCTTCATCTAACATTTACGTATGAAAATGGGTCAGACTATCCACACAGAAAAATCATACTCTTCCTTGTATGTTTACTTCAACATTGTGATGTACTTGTATGGAATTGTTAAACTAATCATATTTTTGCCAAACTGGCTATAACATGATCCACCTCAGACTGACCAACTACAGAAATAAAATTAAACAGACATTTTGCTTTTGTTAAACTTTTTTCCTGTAGGTTTGAGCTTCTGAAGCCAGAAGGTCACTTGGATTATGTATACAATGTCGGCAATTGCATTCCTTAAATCTACAAAATGCCACGAAGCTCACTATTTTCCAAAATAGCTTTGCAAACAATGACAATTACTACCCAGACATTTTCAAACACAGCAGGTTATTGGCTTAGGCAGTGATGGAAACCCTAAAAAGACGATAAATATTTTGAAATGCACTATAAATCAAATTTGTGCACTGGACTAAGAATGGATTATCTGCCTCTAAACAGCAAAAGATGTTTTCATTTTAGGTGAATTTTCCATGCTTATTTACTAGAAATTATTTTAAATTGTGTCTTTGTGATTTTTTTTTTATTTTATCAAGATTTTCAGCAGTTGCATTGTAATAAACACTCTACTATAATCATTTATACATACTTTACTCATTACATTTACTGATGTCCAAGAATTCACTGTTTCTCAATCTTTTAATAAAAGGTACATTTTTCAGATCAAAAATTGATTGGGACAATGCTATGTCAGCTTCATGCTGCTCAGCAAGTATTTATAGAAGATGTATCTACAGTCCCCACTGGGCAAATTTCTAGGATGTCATTAACTGCACCCTTGACCAAGAATGAGTCTGTAAGGAGGATTATTATATTGTGATGTGCTATATTCTGATACTGTGGTATCGAGACAAATGCAGCCACCTTTTGCATCCTTCATTTCAGAAAGTAAGTATCTGAACAAGAAAAAAACTCCAAATTTCATAAAATTCATACAATTGACTGTCCAAGCAGCTTTGGCTATTATCAATAGAGAAGTAACATCAGGAAGCCAAAGGCACTGGTCTTATGTATGCACACTCAAAGATGGTTATGAATTATCAGGTTTCTGACTTTATGCCAGATTCACATTCTCTGGCAGAGCAAGGCTGTTGTAGGATGAAGAAACATTACCCTCCTACTCTCCAAGGAGTCCTTCAGCAGGCCACAAGTTCAGGTTTGCTGGGCACCTTCAGGAAAGAAGCAATATAAGTAAGACAGGATGCTGCTAGATTGTTGTTGAGGGTTTACTAATTAGTATGGAGCTGGTATTGCACCCTTCTCTATCCTAGCAATATCATAGATGTTAGAGACAAAGAGAATGTGGGCAGAATACCTGTGGGCTCTGGCAGTTTCCAGCTGGAAGATAATCACAGAATCACAGAATCACAGAATGGTAGGGGTTGGAAGGGACCTCTGTGGGACATCTAGTCCAACCCCCCTGCCGAAGCAGGGTCACCTACAGCAAGCTGCACAGGACCTTGTCCAGACGGGTCTTGAATATCGCCAGAGAAGGAGACTCCACAGCCTCCCTGGGCAGCCTGTTCCAGTGCTCTGTCACCCTCAGAGGGAAGAAGTTCTTCCTCATGTTCAGACGGAACTTCCTGTGCTTCAGTTTGTGCCCATTGCCCCTTGT
>Ga0065711_1040087_pt1 | contig 17258 bp, 7 predicted proteins | sample Hoacrofraction12_FD_59098 | JGI IMG/M metagenome (GOLD analysis project Ga0065711, IMG submission 59098) | Hoatzin crop microbial communities from Cojedes, Venezuela - Epithelial fraction 12 v2 (version 2) | ecosystem: Host-associated > Birds > Digestive system > Esophagus > Crop | place... | reverse complement strand
TTTTTTTTTTTTTTTTTTTTTTTTTTTAAAGATCTTAGGTACAGCTGAATCAAAAAAGTGAATGTGTTTTCTGCTTCTAAAGCATTTTTTAGCTCACTAGAAGTGAAGAGATTTTCTGAAGGGATTTGGTATTTTTTATCTTAGGCTTCCAATTGCCATCAGAATTCATACATGTTTAGGGAAGCTTTTTCAAAAGGTTGATCCTTTGATCCCTCTTCCTATTGTCTTTCATTTTCTCCTTTAATACTTTTTCTTCCAATCCTACAGTAGTTTTTTTGTTTTGTTTTGTTTTGTTTTTTTAAACATTGCTTTGACAACACTTTCTTCAACTTATCCCAAACATACCCTTCCTTCTGCGTCAAAGAGTTACACTACAACACACTTAAATGAAGGAGTTGTGTTCCTCTGGCCCCACTTCAGCACTATCACTTATGGAAGTCTCAAAACAATTAAGTTTTCAAACACAGTAGATCTATGGATAGCGAAGAATTAATCTACAATGAATACAGATATCATCTAACAATTAATAATTTACTGGAATTCATTAATTTAAGATGCTAATCCAATGGTAATAACACAATGTCCAGGATGCTTCTATAGTCCTCAAAATGAGACATATTCAACAACAGTATGAGTTGTTTAGTAAAATGTTGTGAAAGATGGGACAAAGCCTTATTCTGATGCAACTACAGGTAAAATTTAATACACCATTGCAGGCTGTGAATGTGTCACTGTGAAAGCATGGTCAAAATGCTTCTGTCTTGTAATATAAAATTAGATAAACTAGAGTACTAATTAAAAAAAAATCATTTGCCCCTATGCATAAAATACTTCTAAGCAATCAACATCTCACTTTTTTTAAAAAGTCAAGAACATCAGAGTACATATCAGAGGTTTTTGTGTTGAAGTCTGTTATTTCCACTGAAACACTAGATGCTTTTTTTCAGGGAATCTGTACATTAAACTAATCAATAAGTTGCATCAAAAGAAGTCCATGCCACAGATTATGTGTACACACACACAGCTACAGAATATACAAGCACAAAACATTAATACAACAGTATCGCCCAACAGCTCCCAAAACAAACAACACACATTAGCATGCTGGCACGCTTGGTGGCAAACCCTTTTCTTGTGGGGTAGACTCTTTATCATAGAAGAGCTGCAGAATATTCATTGGTTCCAGATCCTATAATCGTCCAACAACACTAAGTTACCAACAAAGAGTTCATAACTTAAGATTTAAGTACACTTCATCAAAATAATTCTAGAAAATCTTACCATTCTTACTATTTGGCCAAGAAGAGTTTTCTTCGAGTATTGTACTCTTTAGGCTTGAGCACCATAATTACACATATCTCCATAAACCTTCCACTCTCTTTGACTGGGGTTCTTCCAGGTATCAAAGGTCAAAATTTGTCCTTCCATAAACTGAATTACCATAGCTGTGTGGATCTGCTGCCCTAAAACCTACAAAGGGGAACTTACATATCATGGGAACAGAGGAGTTACAGACAGTATTACTTTTCTTAGACTGCAAAGAGTTAATGTATCATGTTCCAAGAACCCCAGTCAAAGAGAGTGTATCTGAGGATTTGCCCAGATGATGAAAATTTGGAATTTGGATCATAGTTTTTGATATAAAAGCTAATTCCTTCCCCTTTAAATACACTAACTATAAAAACAACAATTACGACAAGCACACTAAATTGGTCAATGAGTGCAGGGAGCATGCAGTCTTCCTCTGTCTTGCAGCATTCAAGATTATCCCTACATAGTGTGCTGCTATGTTTGTTACAGATGCTCGTGTTTTATCTGCAGCTCATACAGGAGGCACAGCATCCACCTTGTCTTTGCGGAGGCATTAACTCAGACTTTCCTGCCATGTTTCTCCATTAAGGTAAGTGCTCAGGGCAAAATGCACATAGGTTGCTACCAGTCAGCTCTGGCTGTATTATAAATCTTTACAGAAGACTATTTCTAGCTTCTTTGCATTTTAAACTATGTTAAAGCATCATAACATTCAGCAAAACAAAATATATCATATTATAGACTACTAACTACAAGTTAGTAGTACAAGTGCATTGTTTTCAAATTTCTGAGTTTTTGTATAGGCAGAGTTGAAACTGTGCCGATCTCTTTCAAGGATCTTTAAAGTAAGCCAATGGAGATGAAGGCATAATCATATCTACCAGCATAACAAATACCATTTTTTTTCTTCTATTTATTTTGAAGACAGACTTTGATCCTGTTCCCTCATCCAACAAAGCATTTGAACCTGTGCTTAACTTTAAACAAATTTCTAAATCAGTCCACAAGCGATAGACAAGGACTCAAAGTGACATGAGTAGCTCTACTCACCTGCTCGTCCAGATCAGCCCTAGAGTATTAACACTTTACAGAACCAAGCTTCTAGGAATACTCAGGATTCACATTAACATCACTCGCTTGCAAACTCCTGGGGCAAGACTGCAACTATCTGCTACAGTGTCTGTTTGGCACGGTTCCATCCCAAAGAGGGATACCTTCATACAACTTCAATCTCAGCACTAAAAAAGTGGGAGTGTTGGATGCATTGGTGTGCAGCTATACGTGCATAGACTTCAGAACTCATCAGCGTAAGAACACACTTTTAAGCAATTAGTAATGTCTTAGCTAATATATATATCTAATTTTGCCAATCTCTGAATGGACTTGGGACTTTTAAAAATAGGTAGTGTCATAAATCCATCATTCGAATGTTCCTGTGCAATACATCTTAAAAATTACTCTTGTAATATTAATGTTAGAATAGAAATTTGCCAGGAAATTGCCTCAGGACTGTTTTATGTGATACAGTGGGATGAAGAAAATATCACTATGTGCATCTAATTAAATAATAGAGTATTTACATAAAATAAGGCAGGCAGAATACTGTAAAAAAGGAGGATAAAAATCAAATCAATTAAGAACATTCACACAGTAAGGTTCCTCAGTGTAGAGAGAAAATAGTTGCCTTATCACTAGCAATTTACACATCAATACAGTTCATTAACCACGGGGAAAAAACACCAGAAAACAAAAAAAACAGTTACCTCTGTAACCATCATTTCACCACAATTTTTATCAAAAATACAGCAGACTTCCATGAGGCAGTGTAAACACTTAGATGTCATTCACACATATTTCTCACCACTTTGAACATAACCTTTGACACTGCTTACCTTTGCTGAATTTATCTCCTATGCAGTGGAGAAGTGATTGTTGGGGGAGAGAGAGGAACATAAAAGCTTTAGTTTGGCAACTGATATGATTCATCATTATTTCTAATGTATTAGAAAAACCTCAAATGAAATCAAAACTTTTAAGAATTCTAGCTCAAACTGAGGGCAAATAGTAGCTTCTATTTTTATCTTTTTTAGAGATGGCATGGTCACTATCCCACTCTCAAGTTTAGAAAAACAGATCAAAACATTATGATGTCCTAGTCCTATTTCCAGTGCCATAAGTCTTTTCAACATGTACATTCCATGAACAGCAACACTCAGAGAAGGAAAACAAGGAACCTAGTTGTCAATCAGTGAAGAAAATCGGTCGCTAATCAAACAAATCTAATACAGCCATATTTGCTTTGTGCACTGTGTATTTGGACAAATTTCACTTCAGTTTTCCGCGAGAGGAAGTCATCTTGAACATCAGCTTTCCAGGTGCATTTGCGCTCAGTGTTATACTGTGGCAGGCAAAGTGCTGTGTATGTGTAAAAATTAACTTCTCCAGGGAATGTCGGTATTTCAGCTATGCCAATTCCATCTCGAAACAAAATCTGGTTTCTTCATGATGCACGAGAAATTCCTTATAAACACGCTTTCACACAGCTAATCTATTATCGCAACAATGGTAAACTGTTGAGTTTACCATAGCAGTACAAAGTCTAAATTCATTTCAGTGTTGGATTAACCGCAGGTTTTTCTGCTTAATCATAGACATTGGAAGTCTGTGTCTCCTTCCTTCTTGTGTTTGTACATTTCTTTGGCCTTGGCAATATCCAGTTTCTCCATCATTTCAAATTTTTGGAAATACAAGTATTCCACATGATTTACCATGTCCAATAAAAATTTCATCTTGAGGATTTAATTAACCAAACAGCGATAACACATAAATCCCCCTTACCATTTGTCACCTTTGTGATACTAATTTCTTCTCTGACAAGCATTTTCTCCTGGAGATAGAAAATAATTTAATTTAAAAAAACCTTCACAGGATAAAAGAACAAATGACAAAAAAAATGCTTCAGAAATAGTTGTGCCAGAAGAGCATGACTGTAAAAGAAGGGGAATAGATCAGTTGCAACACAGGTAAGAACTTCAAATGTCAAAGACCTTTTGAGCAGCAGAACAAAGAAGCCTCTTGATTTGGTACAGTGTGTTCATTTGTCTTCCATAGAAACTGAGCTGTCTATCATCACAACTGCTTTACACTTTCATCTGAGTTCAGACAACAAACAAGCATTTGACCCTCTTCCTTTCATGATATTTGTCTGAAAAACTCTCAAGATAAGTTTCATAATTTTTCCATTCAAGAGAGAAGAGTTAAAATAATGAAGAATATGTAGTATTAGAACAGTGATTTCCTAAGCAGTCCAACTCTTTTGATGGAACACCCTGAAGCCCTAGTGCTGGACAGTATTTGTCCAGAGCCACACAAAAGAATCAGCTGGAAAAGTGGTCAGTATAGGACACACAAAAAATTTCATATTTTCTTGTCTCCTGCGCAGCCCATTGAATCTGCACAAATAGCTAAATATCTGCAGCCAAAACTGAGATTCCTACTCTCCCAAAGCAGAAAAGCACCACCTTATACACAGAACTAAGGAACTGCTTTCTAAGATCAAAAAGCGTGTGTAGGGTGAAAAATCATCTGCGTGCAAGAAAGCATAGCAAGATTTTGGTCTCATTTAAGCTCCTCTTAAAATTGACTTAAATAAATGTTAAGTGATGTGTACTTTATTTGTTCATGCGTCAGATAAGGGGCAGAATTAACACAGACAGAGGTCAGATTTGGAGTCAGGATCTATTGAGAGATTCTTTGCCTCGTCTTGCAAGGCAAAGCACAAAAGTTATTTAAAATTACCTACTACTATATAAAAAAATACATACCCAAACCTTCTGATTCAAACAGGCAGGTATCATCCACCCCTACATCTCTGCACCAGGATAAGAAATTTGCTGTGTTGTCCCGTGCAAAAAAAGACCCTGAAGGAGCATTGGCTTTGCATGGAATCTTCCGTACTGGTAAGGTCTGAAAAACAGAAGTTATCTATTTAGATAAATGACACATGCCAGCATAATAATTCAGTATCATAAAATCAATATGCTGGTTTTGCATACATTGGTGACTGCCACCAACATATTTCCTTGTCTATTAAAGAATTCCAAGCAAAGAAGTGAATTTAACAGCATGAAGTTCTCAACCATGAAGTTTCTTCAAAAGCATCACGATAGGCTATGTGATGTGAAGTTCAGAGCTGAATCAATGTTAGAAACCTCTTGGGGATATTAGAAACTACAATTTTGGGATTTAATGTTTGGTAAAGTTCAGTCAAAAAAAAAAAAGGAATAATTTTATAAAGACAGACTTTAAACTACGAACTGAAATTTCCCAATATTAAGGGTGAATAATTTCAGATCTAAGTCAGGAGGGAATCACAGTGTAAAGCTCTAGTCTTGAGGACTAGAAACCATAAACACTTCAGAAACGCCACTGTCTCCCATTTAACAACTCCCGGAAGCCCCCCTGCACACAACACAGAAAAGTAACCTGGTAGCTACAAGATCAAGGTCTAACACAGAGCCAGGCTCTCATTGTATCAGAGCAGTTCCATTCTGGTGATTTTGATATCAGAGGAGATGCTACTGGTATAGCATCTCAGCGTCTGAGCCAGAGTAATTACCACAGCAAGCTTTTTGCTTGTATTGGTACATTTATTGAGACACATACAAAGAATACTTTAGCATTTAGTTCTCATTTAAGGTTTCTTTTCCTTAAATGAAAAATAGCCATCACCCATGGCAAAAAGAAGAAAGAATGAAGCATTGTTACTATGTAACTTTAGAAACCTCTAAACCATGGAGATCTCATGTTGATTTGAATGTGCTGCTTTTCTATTAAGTTGATTTATTAAATACTTGCTTCTCTTCTGGAGTCAGTAGTTACTCAATGGCAAGTGAGCTAAGAGGTAGAAGACTGAAAATGGTGTCTCTACTAGTTCCTAGATCTACATCCAAAATTCTGTTTTTAACTGTCCAAAATAGTTCTTGGAAATGTGGAGAGGGGGAAAAAGACACAGGAGTAGACCTCCCCTTACAACAGCTGCTGGTAGCATACTAAAGTCAGTATTTCAAGAGAGCTTAGAAAGAGTTTACATATGATTTTATATTAGACATATGATAGCAGCAATATAATTGCAGAATACATCTACATGCACAGAACTACTCATCTCCATATATCTGATAAACCAAAAAACTGGCAAATAGAATGGCTACAGAGATAAATACTATCCTACTTATTGTCTCAATATGTCAATGAGAGTGTATAAATTGCTTTAGACATATATACATGCCTTATAAATGTTTAGACCTACTCCTCAGATCACCATCTAGCTCTCATTCCCCCTTGATTCTTATTCCAATTGCACTTTTTTTTACATTTTCTTGTTTTGCAAAAGATAAGGTTATGTTTCAAAATATTTATAAGGGATATTAATACTTCTCTATATTGTATTAGCAGAAAACACTGACCATTTTTACATATTTTAAAGGCAAATCCAGGTAAACCTTGTGTCACAGACACCACATCACCCCCTGGACCATCCTGGAACAAGGGAGGGGAAGGAAAAAGAAAGTAGGGAAATAAAGACAGGTATTCACTAAGTCCAGAATAAGTAAAACCCAACGAAACCTGAATTCTTCCAAGGGGCTTTAGATATGGAACAACCTTACAGATCAGAGCACAAGGAACTTGTTAACCATTATTTTAATTCTCTCTCCTTTCTTTGGGGGGGGAGGAGTAGGAAAAAAAAAAATGCTCAGTTCCTCACAGACCAAGGCTTTTTTCTTTTCTTTTTTTAAAAAAAACACAAGCTATTAGCACTAGACACATTTCTCTACTAGCACCCTTTTTACCTCACACTAGTTTCTTCAAAGAAACAATGAGTATCTGTACCCTGAGGCAAATTCTCGTCATACTCTACAGACAGCTTCACATGTTGAACTTCACCTTGTGACTTACAGCCTTTAGGAAGAAGTAACACTGCATTTGTCCGTCTCTGCCCCCCCATATCCTTTCTCCAGAGATGTTAATCGGACAAGTCTAATAGTCTTAAAAGAGCACCCACTTCTGTTAGAAGGAGTCACACAAATTGTCTGTCAGCCTGCTGGAGGAAGGTCAACTAGTCCAGCCTGCATTCGGACAAAAGCTGTCAAAACAAGCCTTTTGTTTCACAATTTCCTATTAAGATCTTACACAAAACATTGCAAAAACCTTGAAGAAGTTCCTTCACCAAAATAATTTCCGCAGCAGAGGTCTAACCTGACCTTACTTCCTCCGGTGCAGAACAGGAACAAGCAGTGTGGGCAGGGATGCTCGACTGCCCAACAGCAGCATGAAGCAAGATGGGAAACAGGCAGGAAGCAGCAAGAGCTGGGCTGCTCCATGATGGAAGATCAGCCAGGAGCCAAAGGTGGCCCCAGCACAGGTGGTGGCAGCCCTCCCCTGCAACGGCATGGTCCCACAGCATCCGAGTAAGGCAGTGCTGGTGACAAGACAGCTTTAGCTGACCGTCCCGTGACAAGATGAGGTGACAAGTCAGGTCTAGTGTCTCTCCAGGAAGATGCGTCAGACACAGCAGCAGACAAGGCTGGAGGCAAGGCCACAGTAGAGGCCGAGACTCCATTCATGAAGCCCCAGCAGTGGGAAACAAGGCTGGAGATGATCTGGCCACGATGTGGCTCCAGGAAGAAGTGGGGCTGAGGTCAAAGGGAGCTCCTGAGCCATGGGCAGAGTGTGCAGGTTGGGGTCCCAGGTGAGGCTGGTCACAACTATCAAGGTATTTTGGTTCCCTCAGGTCCTGACAGCAACTATTGTGTGTTTTTCAGTATTTTGGTGGAATCAGTCCCTTCAGAAATACATTGCTAGCTTGTAATCAGCTCTGTCTTGTCTGTAGACTGAAAGAGGTGCCATGTCACAGCACTGTATCTTAATCTGATTAAAAGTCCACTGTACATACAACATACTTGATCATATTGTCACAGAAACAAACTACCAGCAGCTATATAAGTTTAAAACCATTAAAAAAACCAAACAGAATGAAATACTTTTCCAATAATACCTCTGCTCAGACCAGACTGTCTGAACATGGATGTTGAACTGAGTTAACAGGTCAACATAAGACCAAACAAATTATATCTGACAAAACTATACTCTTTGGAATTTTTGAATGACTATATCCACGTTAAAACACAAGTCCTGGATGACCTTATAACGGGTTAGCAGCGCTGGGACAGGAACAAGATGACAAAAAGCCAGCTCCAGTACTCCTGGCACTTGCAGATTTGTACATAAGCTAGTTCAGAGAGCATGGAAAGGAGATAAAGATACAGTTGTTTTTTGTCTGAACGCACACCTGCAGTGTCAGATTACGTCACCTCCCTGTTCACTCCTCCGTTCTTATCCCTGCATTTTCCCCAATGCTTATATATTGCTTTGCTTTCAGGCTCTCTTTTGCAGAAATCTAGAGAGTCTTCTCCAAGACAAAAACTGTTTATCAGCCCAGAAGGGCATTACAGGTGAAATCAGACCAGGTTTGTTTCCTTCCACTCAGTTCTTCAACTCCAGACCAGCCATTTCTGTGCCTTTAAACTACGTTGTCCTGCCACATCCCCTGATGACCCACCTATATTCTTTCACGTCATGCTATGGGTATTAAATGCTGTTCTGGAAGTCTGTGATAAAACCTGCATATTATTTCAGGAAATTTGAACTAGAAAAAAAAACAAAAAACAAAAAAACACACACACAAAAAAAGAGAAATATTGTGCTATATGGCTGGTGGATGCCACCTGGCAGTCACAGCAGGCTTGGGTCCAGTGTGGGCACAGCTGATCTGCTCTACTCAGCCCTGAGCAAGTCTGCAGGACCGGTCCTGGAGAGCAGGCACTGCTCCTTGGCACCGCTGCCCGCAGCAGTATGAAAGCAGCTGGAAGCAAGCAGACAGCCAGGAAAACCTAAACTGCCTTTCTTATAAGGGGCTGTTGGGAAGACATTGCCATGCCTGGCAGGAACACAGAAAACCACAGTTTTCCCCTGGGTCGCTGCTGCTCCCCAGTACTAACAACAGGTGAATAAATCTGGTTCTAAATATTTCATGTCTTCCGATTTAGGTAATGACTGAATATAGAAATGCTTTCAATAAAAGCAATTCAGAACAGATGGTTTGTGTGTCAGAAATCCGTGCAGTTCAAGTCAGCAAATAAACCATCTAAAACTTCATGTACGTAACGGACTACTCATAAATTACGCTTCTCTACCTTGACAACTAAGACAGACCTTTAAACACGTCAGTCAACCCAGTGCCACTGTGCAACTTCGACATTTACGGAGCTCTCAACATTTCTTCTACATTTATAAAGATCACGGTGTCTATTAGAAGTACAATTTTGTAGTAACAGCTACTGACAGCAAATATTAAGAGCCTAGATACAGAAGTATCACACTTAGCTAATAAAACTTGTGATATTCTCTAGTTTCATAGAGAAAGAAGAAATGTCTGATTAACAGGTGCCCTAAGCAACTCCAAATTGACAAACGTCCAAATGTAAAAACAAGGCATGTCCTGGACTATAGAAGGGGAAAAAACTTACACTTTTGAAGGGGAAAAAAAAAAAAGCTTTAAGTCATTTTGTGGAACAAATACTACATAAATAAATATCTCTGGCATCACATGATCTCACTGAAATGTAGCATTCTATATTTCATCCAATTTCCCACAATTTCCAGTTTCCCCTGAAGAGACCAGCAAAAACTCTCTCCATTCAACAACAGCATGATCAGGTTTATCACAGAAATCATAGAGAAATACTTGTATTTTCTTATCACCTAATAAATTTCCCTACCACCTTTTAAATAGAAGCCTACTTTTTTAACATTTGCAAAACTATCACTGTAACGTTCAACCTATAACACATGAAAGCTCTTATTTAAGAAAGGTTTCATGCACAAATATGTTTTACTGATTTGTATAAATGGCCTGACTATCTCAAAAGTGCTTTCTAACAGATCATTCTGAAGTAATAAGGTTTCCATATGGCAAAAGTGACTTTTGTTGACATAGTATAGTATAACCACAGTTGCTTTGAAACAGCAGTGGCCGCAATTACTCCTATCGAATATCATGAAAACAGTTCCCCAGTTACACTCCTTTTACAATCTTGTCTTGTTGATGTGCATGCATGTGGTTTAATGCAGGATGTGAAAGTGTGAGTGAAACATATGATGCAATCCTGGAAAAATGCTGTCAGGTTCACTTCTAAACCCAGAAGGGACTCTCTTACACCGACGCTCTGAAATCACACGGAAAAATGTATTTTTTGTGTTGTTCTTCCAAAACGAGGGTCCACAAATACATGTTAAAAACCCCATTACTTTTTTATAGCAGACTTGAGCCATGTTTTGAAGATCCCTAATCATACCCCGCACAATGAATAGATGCTTTCACAACTTTTTGAACTGTCACTCACACTTGAATGAAAGGAAAAAGATCAGCTATATTGTTTGTTATGGAAGAGGGTTACAGTTAGCTAGCAATTCACAGGACAAATTTGGTTTTATCGCCTGATGACCCGCATTAACCAAAATGGGGGGAAAAATTGCACTATGGAGACTGCAGTATCTGACTAAAGTGGTCTCTCTCACGTGGCTATTTAGTGTTATGAAAGCATAAATTCCTACTGAAGTTTGAGTATATCAGCTAGCTAGAATCTGTTTCAGAACTTTTTATAATTTTGCCTTTAACTTGGCTATGGGCCTCAGAGCTACTCTTTTCCCTTCCTAAATTCTTCCCTTATTATGATCATGTGTTCTTAAATAAGCCCTCCTCCCCCTTATAAAATCTGAATTACCTCTTTAGGGTAAGAAACACAAAAGAGAAGTTCTGCCACAATCTTCTGTCTAAATACGATTTTGCTCCTTGTCTTTTATTAATTTGTTAAACATAAGTACACTGAAGCTCATTGCTACAAGAACTTACTCTTATTGAGCTGTTACAATTCACCTCACCACAGAGAGACAGCACCCCTAGCCAACCATCATTTATCCAGTTGCTATTCTTAATTCTTCAGGAACTCAAACCTACGTTTCAGATCCCATTTATAAACCACAGAAGTGGTGTCCCAGACACTCACTTCAGCAAGGGACAAGTAAGTTCACCTTAGACTGCTCTCCAGTGCCAAAATTCAGGTTTAGAGAATAGCCATGAAGTATAGACAGGTATGAAACTGTTACACCTACAAGGTAAAATAACTACTCCTTGCCAAGATGGGCCCAGTTTTGTTTTCTCCCTGCCCCATTTACTATGGGACAGAACACTTTCCAAATCTAACAAATAGACAAACAGTCATAAGAATCTGCTAAATGCATATGCAAAATGGATAGAAGGAACTCTGAATATGGAAATACACACATAGAGTTTAAAATACAGCATTTCGCACTACAAAAAATAAAACCTATGGGGAAAAAAAAAGAATTCCCCCCCAGCCCTCCCAAAGCCGCAATAAAAGTTAAAATCCAGGAAAATTTAAAAAACAAAAACTCAGCATGGAAATTTTGAAGGCTTAGGAGACACCAATAAAAATTGCCAAAACTCTTCAACAGACATGGAACCAGGAACAGCTTCCAGATTAATGAAAAATGACATTGCACTTAAAACAAAGAAGGCATCCCTAAGCCATTCACTTAACAATTGGCAAAGATTGTCCATCAGTGAAATACAGTCTTTGCACTGTCATATTAAGTACTGTAGACAGATGTCATTTTAATGGAATAGCAGGTTGGATTTCAAGTTTAAAGATCACATGTTGACCAGATTTTTACCCTATGTAATCACTGCAGAGATCATCAAAAGCCAAAAATCACTCATTATCAACTTCCTAGATTCTGCAAAAGCATTTGTGATCACTTTGGAATACCTAATGGATTTATGATATGCCAATAAAAATAATTAACATCATCAAGGCTTTGTATCAACATACAGACTACAATGTTAAAATAAATACAGAACTAAGGGAAGAGTTTAGCCATGCTATTAGTATCAAAGTAGCATACATTCTCTCACTTTTTCCATGTAGCATTAGTTTTAGCTTTTTAAGAGTAAGCATAGATGGGAAATAAACTTAGTGTAACAACTATACTCTTAAAAGTTAAAATTTTGTTCATGGCTTTATTCCTCTAAAAGCTCTGTGTAAAAGTCAGCTTACTGGTCACGTAGCAAAAGATTCAAACGTAATTCCAATAAAGATGGGGTTCATAAGTAGTTATGAAAAACTAATCTAGCAGAAACACTGCAACAACTACTTCCAGCAGCATGTTAGAAAACCAAGAAATACAAGAAATGTTTCAGTTCTCATAGAACACATCAGCTAGCTAGGATAGCCAGAAGTATATCATGTCAAAAATTGGCAAGGCAGAAGCTTCATTCACCAGCTTAGGCATATTTGATTATTTGACTAATAACTAATTTAAATGTAGTAAAGGAACATGTCCATTTCAACACGTGGAGGCGAAATCATGATGTCTGCCAGAGTAAGAGACATCTATCTAACTGAAAGCAAAGGCCTCAGTAAAATATGACACAGGATGAATTTCTGTTAAGAGTCAATTGATATTCAGCAACTGAATTACCTGGAAGTGACTGGAAAGAGAAACTAAATGAGGAGATGTGTGGGACATTGTGAATGATTTAGGTGGCCACCTGCGAGAGGCTGGCTGTTGGGCAGAGATCAACAACCAGAAACCTTCCATTGGAGAGCAGGTGAGGCACAACTAATGGAAGCTGACAAAAAGAGCCTATTTAAACAGATGTCAGACCCTGTTCCTGCCCACTCAATTTGTGTAATTGAGGATGGGATTAAGTCACTACAGTCCAAAGTCTTGGGGAGGTCTGTAAATTGACTTTCAAAATTTCCAGACATTTAACTCCATAACATATCTGTGCTTACTGACAAGTTCACTTTTATTAACAGTCTTTCAAAGATCATGTAGAATTAATTTACAAACTCCAGGCACGTACACAGCACAAATTAAAAGCTATTACTTCTATTTACCTACAACCTGAAAATGCTAGCAGGCCAAACACAAAATTCAAAAGGTTGTTTGTTTGTTTTTTTTCTAATGCTATAATAGCATTAAAGAAAGAGACTACCATTAAATAGCATTAAAGAGAGACTACAATGAAAATAAAAAAAAAAAGTTTATTAGAATTTCATAAACAGAGAAACTAAGACAGAGACACTAAGGTAAGTTGTGGCAAAGACCTCCTTGCAGTGTTCCAGAACACAAATGCAAGGGGCAAAGCCTGGGATTCAGTAGCTTATTTCCATTCAATAAAACCTTCATACTTTGTCCTTAGACCTCTGGCTTTCAGAGCTTACATTTAGATGAGATTTTTAAAATTGACATTTCATAATGGGTTTCTTCGACAATATGTGATTGGGGCAATGGGGCAATAATGGGGCAATTCTCACAAGCGCTCTTTCAGAGGACAATTACAGCTTATCTTCGATACGTGACCATGAGCTTTGCCTCATCACAACCACAGAAGCCAGAGCTGAATTAACATAGAGTTAGTTGAAGAAGCTGAAGAATCCTAGTTTCTGAATTTCCCTTATTTATATTGTAATTTAATGAGAAAAATAGGATTGTATTTTAGTAAGTTGTTTGTCGCTATTTCATTGTCACACAGCAGTACCTGTCAATGAACACGGCAACTACATGCATAAGCAGCAATTTTTCCATGAGATATAAACTTGTCAAATTTGAGTGGATTTTCACAGGACACATTGCAAAAAGCATCTTATTAACCGACGATCATGTCTTATCAAACGTCACATTCTTGAAAGTGATCTGATACTCTCTAAATAAAGTTAAATATGAAAAATATTACATTTTGGCAAAAACAACTCATTTTAGTCTCAGAAATTTCAAAATCACTTTTTCCCCTTAATCATTCCAGAAGAACCCAAGCTAAGGACAACGCTTAGAAAATTTCAGTCAGAATAGCTGAAGTCCATCAAAACACATAATAGGTTCTAAAATTTCCTATCGAAAGATGTTTCCATACTCTCGCTTACAGTGTAGTGTAATATAGTTCAAATAACCAATATATGTCTTTGATCTATGAAATTATAGTGGATAACCTTTCACTGGCAGTCTGAATAACAAATGTAAGAAGCCATTCAAATTCCTTGATGCAATAATTGTAACGCTGGGTATACTGCTGTATTACAGTCATGCCTCTTCTTCCTTTTCCTCCTCCTGTTTTTCCCCTCAATGATCAATCTCACACTTGGTGAGCTTTTGAAGTGTGAGGCGGGGTGGGGGGTTCCCAGCCCTTTCTGTAAGATTAGTTCCAAATGATGTTTTACCTAACATGAGCCAAGTGTCAAGGAAGACTGTGATAAAGATCTATGCAGTCTAAAGGAAGACAGAATGTTTTCAGATGCTTTATCTGTTCGCTTTTTAGATTTCCAGATGTTTAACAAAGATACAACTTTTATGGAGATGATGGAAACATTCAGAAAGAATTTCACATGTAGCTCACTGTGGGTAAGCCTGATTCTCCAAAGCCGTGTATGTTAATTTTTAAGAAAAATTGCATCTTTGCCTTTATGATAAAGAATCTGATTTTCTGCGAGTTTTCCAATTAGAAACCACAAGGAAACTGCCAGAGCCCTGGGAATTCTAAGCTGGCGTAGAATTTAAAAACGTCCATGATTTGAAAAACATGCTGGAATGTTAACCTATACAGCCAAATTTCCAAACCAGCCTTAAATCAGCCTCTAAAGCTGCGAACAAAGCTCTACTGTATACTTGAAGCATTTGGGGCCAACTTACATATACAAGCCCAAATGGGAATACATGCTTATTTAGATAAACTAATTAGATATAATTATGATATTTATAAATTGGTGTCTGTGCCTGAAGGTGACTTCTCTTTTCTCCTTCTGCATTGGAGTCATCACTTATGGATGTACATTCACTATTCCCACTGTTTCAGAAGTTTTGGCTCATTATTGTAAGTTCAAGACTTACTATTGGTAAGTGGACTAAAATCTGTAGTTCTTTCTTATTCATTATTCCCTAAAAACTACTAATGTTAAGTTTGACCTAAGAATTTCACAATGAAGCTGAAGTTATTTGGTCTAAATTATATTTTCGCAAGGTTTTAAAAATATATGCTAATTTCCATCCACGTCCCTAATCTTACATTTCTGTTTCAGACTATTCTTAATAGTTTAAATAAAAAGACCCATAGAAATATCTGGTACAAAGGTTTTTACAGTTTGCTTTAAAGACTTAACAAGATAAATAATAGGTCTATTACAATGCATTTCAGGTATAAGGCAAATCTAGCAAATCTAAAAATGGCTGTTTATATATTTCTCTTGGAGAATATGGCATCCCTATTTGGAATACCTGGACTGAAGTAATGGTAAAAATGTTATGAAAATTTCCAGTTTTAATACAAAATTTTATGAAGTGTCTAAGTATTAGTATCCCACACAAAAGCAATGCTAATTAAAAAAACCTAAGAAGTCTTCTAGTTAAATGATACTATATAGAAATCAAAGTTTGGTTCTCCTCTTGACCTGATTTGCAGCCTGAATCACTAGGATATTTTCCAAAGCAGGATCTAACAGGCAGTTAACTGTTTAAATATGCTTTGCTTTTTCCGTGACAACTACCTTGAGATGCAAATTCTGATTATTTCTGCAATGTCAAACAGGAGCGGAGGGAGGGGTATGCAGGAGAATCCTCAGTTCACTGACAAGAACAAGGCCTGTTCACACAGAGATTAAATGTGCTCCAGCCAAATGAGGGAACAAACTATGCTTTCCCAAGGACGAGAAGTATCAGCAAGAAGAACGATCTGGAGAAAGATAATGTCTCAGTGCTCCTTCCAGGATCGCGTAGCTCTGTTGCCAACACAGCGCATGGCTTCAAGTGCATCTAAAAGCTTATAAAAAGTTCTTCAACGTGTTCACCTGGAAGGTGCTAAGCAGACAACCACAGAATATCCAAACTTTTTTCAGAAATCTCCTTTTGTGGTCTGGTGAGAAACAGAACTCTATCCTACCATGCAAACCTCCGACAAGCAGAAAAGCCTTAGAAAAGCATATAGGCTTTGTCCATATGACCTGTTGCAGGCAAATCTTACAGTATCGGCAAGAAACCTGGTAGCAATCCAGTTGAACAAGAGCTCAGCAAGCCATCGACATGTCTGAGAAAGGTACAAGGAATTCTCTAACAAACAGCTTTACAGTCTTGTGGAAATGATTCTTTCCAGATGGATTAGCACTTGTGAGTCATTTCACAAGATTATTATTTTCCTCTTATATCCACACTAGTCTGCCACTATAAAGATTAATACACAAAAAGACAATGCTCTGCCTTTTTTTTTTTCTCTCAAGTCACTGAGGGCCATATCTATACTATATATGATTAGAAATTGGCTCCACAAGCTTTTACAGCAAAACAAGTCTCCAGAAGAGTGCTAGTGTGCAGACAAGCCAATTTCTGCCCCAGACCACAAAGAATCTGTTCATAGCCTAACCACATTCACACAATTCTCGGCTAGAGACTCAGATTTATAACTTACAGAATTCACCTGAATACAGTTCTGCTGTAGCCGAGGACTCTACACTGGGCAGACAGGCGCAAGGCACCAAGCTTACAGAATACTGTGTTTGCTAGGAATCCATCCCATCTACAGGGCACAGTTCTCTGCCCTAGTGAGGCCCCATCTGCAGTACTGTGTCCAGTTCTGTGCTCCCCACTTCAAGAAAGATGAGGAGCTACTGGAGAGAGTCCAGCGGAGGGCTACAAGGATGGTGAGGGGACTGGAGCATCTCTCCTATGAGGAAAGGCTGAGGAAGCTGGTCTTGTTCAGCCTGAAGAAGAGAAGGCTGAGAGGGGACCCGATAAATGCTTATAAATATCTTAAGGGTGGA
>Ga0065711_1040086_pt1 | contig 17259 bp, 8 predicted proteins | sample Hoacrofraction12_FD_59098 | JGI IMG/M metagenome (GOLD analysis project Ga0065711, IMG submission 59098) | Hoatzin crop microbial communities from Cojedes, Venezuela - Epithelial fraction 12 v2 (version 2) | ecosystem: Host-associated > Birds > Digestive system > Esophagus > Crop | place... | reverse complement strand
CCCCCCCAAGTAAACCTGGCAGCTTGCTGGTTGCTCTCTCCAAAACTCTGTGGAGTGAACTGACCTGTGCCTTCATTTGAAATGCATCAGTTTCTTCAAGTATTTTACTTGTACCTGGTTGTGGGTACTTCCTCTCCATATACTGACTAATAGTGTCCCATTCTTGCTTTTTCTTAATGCAAATCTGAACTAAAATGTCAGTATTTTGGGACAGTAGTTGAAACGCCTTTAGTCTGATTAGTCTGAGTGTCCCTCTGTGGCAGGGTGGACAGGGCCCTGTAAGGGCTCAGGAGAGTGGCTACACCCTGTAGGCAGCGAGTCAACAGAAGGGAGGACTCCCAGCTGGTGGATTTAAATAGCATATCTTTTGGGGAGATTCCCAGAGGAAACCGAATACAGCAAAAGCCTTTACAGGCGGAGGAGGTTCTCCTTCTCAACTCTAAGCTGAATGGAGGTATTGAACTTGAAACCTGGCATCAACTGCTGCTGCTTTTACCCAGTTTTAGAGGAGTATCTGTAATAAACATTGCTTAGATTGGTAGGCGGCAAGAGCCCATGTGCTGACCTTTCCCAGCCTTAAAAATAGGAAGGACAGAGGGTGAAAAAGAAGGAAAGAGTTCTCTTCTTTTAAAGAGAATAAACATTTGAGGACAGATGCTGTCTCAGTTTGGGAATATGCCATTGTATCTTTGTGGCAGTCTCAATGAGAGACAGTAGGTGCATCTGTACCACTAAAAATAAGTTTATGGTTCACTCTTTCCACAATTTCATATGTAGAAGCTGGAATCTGTTCCAGCATATAAGCAGTAGAGATTGTATCTTTTCTAGTGTTCTGAAGTCCCACTCATGCAGGCAGAGTTCTGGGCAGAAGTCTGCGGTTCTTCACAGTGAAAAGCCATATGTGAGTATGGCATAGTACCCTAAGAAGCTATATAACCTACTTCAGCTTGAATAAGCTGAGATAAATTGAGCTTTTGGCCTACCGGTGATCCACTCACAATTATAAATAAAAAATATAAGTTATTGGGGTTTTTTTTGCCTGATGTCTTAGGGGAGAAGGGGGGGGACGTGAGGGGGGGATGACAGGCTATCTGACATCCTGCTGGGAGGGCCAGATTGTGCTCTTTTCTTAACAAAATGAGCACTAGCAGTGTGTGTTTACTTTCACAGTACTGCAAGCCCAACCAAAAGACCTGGAGGCTCCTAATGGAAACCTCTATTCTACAGAAGTAGAAAGCTTTAGTGATGTAGCATGATATACAAGACAATAAGCACAGATTGCACTGTTGATCTTCTGTGCACTTCGCCTGAGGAGATCAAGTTACAATTGTTGAACAGCTTAATTGCAATAGTACAATGCAGTTTGGGATGGCTAGTGAAGGCTGAATTTATCATAGAAAATTAATTAAGAAACAGATAGGAAAAAACATTAGCAAGAAGAGCAGGAAGTTGGCCAAAGTGGTGGAGGGGTAGCACCTAACTTCTGTGAAAAATGCTGTGAGGTTGCTTTATGAGACTACAGTTCTGAATAAACACTGGCTCCCTATGGAGAGCTTTGACTGTACTTAATAAAAGTAGCCCCTTCCATTTCATTTTTATCTTAACCGGTATCTAGAATATGAGATGAAGAGGAAAGCGTGCACATTCTTGCATGGACAGACATCAGAATAGCAACACCAGTATTTTCAGTACATGCAAAGAGTCTCAGCCATCACCTTCACAATAAACTCTTCTAACAGCTCCAAAAGCAGTCTGGCAACCTTTGAGGCCTGCAGAACACAAAATTACTTACTTCAGTGTTGAGGTAAAAATCAAGACTTGGAACAGACACTGAATAACAAAATGCTAGCACAGCAGCCTTTTTGTCAGCTGTTACGAGAGCTTACTCTGGTTGACTGAGTGGACTGGACAGTCAGAATACTCTTTCACTGTAGAAAATTGGAATGAAAAGTTTAATGGAAGTGGCAAAAGGCTGCATTCCTGCATGGAGTAGGTGTGTATGAAGAAATTTGCAAAGGAGTGATCAGCGATATAAAATTACTAGGAGCTTTCTGAATTTGGAGGAAAAATGTTCGGTAGACTTGAAATTACTAGAAATTTCTAGGTCAAATTCAACTTTGATGTGATAGAAAAAAAGTTGTTTTGCTATTTTTCTGTAAGGGTTTAATGCATTGGTACTTAACAAGCCAAGAAACCTCACACTGTGAGCCACCAGATATTCTCTTTCTGACTGTGAAAGTAAAATAATGTCCAAGAGGTAATACTTCATGTGTAATGCAAGATTTGTGCCACAGCAATTGTACATGCACAAGTACAGAGCCGGAGAGGTGAGCAAGGTACATACTGACAGTCTGACTTGTCCAGAGGGAAGTTTGCCCCTAATAAGACAAAGCTAATTTACTGTTAGTCTTAAATCGTAATATTGTAGCATTCAAAATCTCAAGCATCTTGACTTTCCCCTGCCTGATATATTTACCCACTATTTCTTCTCCTAATGTCTGTGTGGTTCATTCTTTCTGAGGCCTTAACTAGAGTAAGACAACCTTATTTTAAGCTGTCATCAGTGCTTCAGTTGAATGGTGATCAAGTAAGGTAGAAACGTGTTGTAGTTTAACACAGCAGCTGGCAACTAATTTCTATACAGCCGCTCACTCACTCCTCCCCAGCAGGATGGGGACGAAAAGTGTATAAAAGGGGAAACTCGTGGGTTGAGATAGAGACAGTTTGATAAGGCAACAAAGGAAATACTAATACTACTTATACTACTACTACTAATAATAATGATAATAATGAATATGCAAAACAAATACCATTTTTCTCACCACCTGATGACTTATTCACAGCCAGTCCCTGAGCAGCAATTATGGAACCTGGAAGTAGAGAATTTTACTAAATCCTGAAAAAAGTTCAAACTTCAGGACAAGAGAAGATTTGAACTCATGGAAATGGGAAGAGCTGAGAGCTTCCTGCCCCCGGACAATCCCATTCATAAACTGAGCATGATGTCTAAGGTATGGAGTATTTCCATTGCTCGGCTTGGGGTAGCTGCGTGGCTGTGTTCCCTCCCAGCTCCTGCACGCCTGCTCATTAGCTGAATATGAGAAACTGGAAAGAGTCCTTGATTTCTTAGCAGCAACTAAAAACATTGGTGTTATCAACATTCTTCTCATACTAAATCCAAAAACAGCAGCCACTAACAGGAAAATTAACTCCATCCCAGAAGAAACTGGGACAAAACATTTTGTGGATATGTATGGAAAATGTTTTTTCCATTTTGTGATGAAGTGGGTGCTTGGCTTATTCCAATGCACAGCACCTCAGAAGTGGCCCTGCTGGCATCAAGTCTCTTTTGTGTGCCACAAGAAACAGTAGCTCTGGTAGAAATATTGCTATTTCAGCTTTCAAGAAGAACTGAGCATTTTGGCCTGCAGTTTGTTTTCAGGGCCTGGTATGAAAACTCAAAGCTTCCATCAAAACTCGGCCACAGTCACCCATTCTTCTCAGTCATAAACCATAGCCGTTCCTGCAAGCATATTGCAGGCAATTTGGTCAAGGTTCGTTGAAATTTAGCCCACTCTCATCATAAAGCTGTGGCTCTTGGTGAATCATAGCTGAACTGTGGAGCTGTGCCGGGACTGTCAGGAAGAGTCGAGGGAAGGTTTGGAGGTGCAATGTTTTATCTGAGTGTTACGGAGCCTGTGCTGCAATTAACTCTAAAAGTTAACTGCAAAATGGTCTTGCCAAATAAGCTAAAGGGAGCTGCCTCAAAAGCTACTGTGAATAAGATAAGGAGCGATTTCTGATAGGAGTTGTCCTGAGGAGTCCCATTTGAGCACACGTGGAGTGGAATTTGCAATCCCTCAGTGAGTACAGATGGCAGCATGGTGTCATTCATAGTGAGCGGCTGCTTTATTCACTGAGCCCCTGTTTGCGCATTAGTTGGAGAAGGACATACGCGCAGGTGCTGCTTAAAGGCGGATTTTCACAGCTGTGGAGTCATAAACCATCTGGCTTGATGTTCACAGGGGAATTATGACTGGATCCATTTCCTTGACTTTCAGTAACCCAGACCACACATGCAAGGTGGGTGAGTGTGCGCAGGGGCAATACAACACTGCGTGTCTAGGTGTAGGAGATGTGTCTTCTGACTATGCAAATCAGTTGGTGAGTGCTTGAGATGGAAGGTAACATTTGTTATTCACGCTTGCAGATGTTACTTGTGAGGCTACACATTTAAAGAGAAGCATGTCCTTTTTCTCTGCTGTCTGTGAGTTGCTCAGTGTCATTGGGATGTCTATAGCCCTGGCATTCAAATGACATCTCTTTTATCTCCAACTATTTGCATCTGCAAAAAGTGGCCCTAAAGTGGTGCTGTTTCTGAAAGCATGATACTGGGCCTGCATTTTAAAACGCTTTCATAAACATTGAGTTTCATAAAATAAAGCATTCCCCTTGACAATATTAGGATTTCAAAATAGTTTAGAAACCCTCTTTTTCATTCAGTACAAAAGAGAAGTATAGCTTTGTTGTTAAAGGCAGATAATAACTGACCTATATTTCACATACGTTTTTTTCTAGAAGTTGACAAAGGCTCTTGGAGCTGATAAGAGCTTGTACCGGAACCAGGTTTAAACTTTTTCTTGTGGTCCTCTTTGCATATATTTCGAAGCTCAAATAATACTGATAAAAACTGTGGTACATTGAAATTGTTAGTGTGATGAGCTGTAGTTTTAGAGAGGAAGAACAAATCCTGTGCACAAATTACTGACAAGTTATGGGATGCTGTCCTATTTAACCTTCAAAAGTAAATAAAACCAAACAAAAGACTACTGTCTTCATCTTTCCTTAGCCAACACACGATGTACCTAAAATTACAGGGAAACTGTAAGATTTCTGAAGCCTTTCTTCGTAGCAAGAGGAGAAATTGAAAATCAGAAGTTCACAGTAAATCAAAAGAAGTTGAACCCCCTGAAAAAACAGTTTAGCAGTAGCCCAGAAATGAATTTAATTTACTTGCATGGCCTGTAGGGCTCATATATTTTAACCTCACCTAAGGCTGCACAAATACTTTAGTAATTCTAGTTCGTGAAAGAAGATTGGATAATTGCATCTTTTTTTGCTTACAGCAGGAGTTAAAAATGAGCATAAAAACTTTAAAAGATCTTGGATATGTGTACAAATATTTGCAGGCTTATTGCAAACATAAATGAGTTTGCACTCAGGCTTTCATTCTTAGCTTACTCTTGTACTTCTGGTTCAGTCTAAGTTAGATTTTTCAGCAGAATAGTAGCCGCTGTCCCTTACAAATATCATATTTCCTTGAAAATGCCATTGGTTTCAGGTGTTCTTTTCACCTTGAGATTGGTGAACTGCATATATAATTAAAGCACGCTGGAGTAAGGAAGATCATCTGCGTCATGAACAAAGTCTACGCTCTCCACATAGCATGTCTGGCTACGGAACTGAACCAAGGGTGTATGAGGATGGGCTCTCTCGCAAGGTCAATGCTTCCTGATAGCCTGGGAAACAGAAAAAACTGTGGCATCGTGTCCACTAAACAACAGCTGCGATTAGGGAACAGGCCCCTGATATAGCTAGCCAGGAGAAAAAGACTCATTTTAAAGAATGAATCAGACCTCCAGTGTATTGCTGGTGAGTTCCCTGTTTCAAGGCAGTGCAGTCTGTATGTGGAGTATGAGCTGATTATATGTGTAAATTAAGTGTGGCAGCAGTGTCTCTAAAGACACATAAATTCAATCAGGACTTCTACAGCTGTTCTAGGTGGGAACTGGAGAAATGTCAAAAGTAAGGAAAAACAGACAGAACATGTCTGATTGAATCACATCCTACTTTTTCTTTTTTTCTGCGTAGTGTAATTGTACTAGGCCATGAATTTGAGCTTTTGCTGTGGAAAGGGAAATATGTCAGGTGTTGTTGTTGTAGAGAATTTTGCATTGATTTTTAATAACTCTGCCTTCAAATGAAGGTTTCATGGAGACTGCAAGTCTTGTGATTTGAAAACTTTTATTTTCTAGTTTCATTAAAACCCTGCCATTCTACAAAATCAGATGTTGTTTGGTTTTGTTAAGATTTTCTGGCCAGTTTTAGTAACTAAGTAAAAATTAAACTTGTTTAATTAGCAGAGATTTCCTTGTTTGTTTGCTTCAGCTTTTTGATTAGTCTAGATTTGTGTTCTAAAGCTCTATTCCCCTACCTCACCCCAACCTCCATGGACTGCTGTAATCATATATCACTGCTAGTCACTTAAGGGACACTAGCATATCAGAGAATAAGTAATGAAAGCAGAGCCAACCTCATGATGCTACATGAAGGGAACTGCCAATTTTCTAAAGCAAAGGTAATGCTGAAATTAGCCATCTGCAGGTTGTCAGACACCTCTGGCTTCTTGCAGTTTTCTGGAGCCCTGAATTCCTCACACATGAGTGAAGTCTTTTCTAAATGGCCATGTTCTTTTGTTTAGTGGTTATCTAAAAAAATGCATTTCCTGATTTGGGGTTGGGGTTTTTTTCTGTGATTAAATATAAATCAAATGTTCCCAAGCTGGAAGAGAGAATAGGATGCATGAAAGAACAGAAGGCTGCAGACAGCTGTTCTTAATGTGCCACACTTTATCGCAAGATTGTCGTTTTGATTTGTTAAATTAAAACCAAAATTCTTCCTCCCCCGACTAAGTACTGCAGCCCAAGAATAAAACAAAGATTCATTAATTAAGGCAACAAATAAGGAAGAACAAGGATAAAAAGCTGATGAAGGAGAGAAATTAGCTCTAATTACGAGTCCTGAGTGTGTATTGAAATACCGTATGTAGGTAAAACATGCTGGCAACTTGAGGCTGGGGTGCAAATGCTCCAAGCGTTTGCTTTGCCAGCCTATGTCTCCTCACTAGGCACTTCCTGCTTAAAAATGGAACAATTCCTATCCATCAAAGACAATACTGTTATATTCTGTGCTTACGAGTACATATTATTTTTGATACCATGATGAGGTCTCTTTCTTTGTGAATACTCCAAATCATAATTTCTTTTTTCTTTTAAAAATGCATGTTACAGAGCTTGGTTTATTACCAGGAAAAGGCTTTCAGGTTATTTTCCATTTCAAACAAAAGAGGAAACCTTTTATATTCAGAATTGACTGTAATTGACTGTTCTCTAGAAAACTTTCTGAGGACATCCACAGACATTCAATATGTTGGCATTGTATTTAAAAAAGAAAGGGGGGAGGAAGCTGGGAATTTAAAGTAGATCCAGTTCAGAGACACATATATGTATATTTGAACACTTGGAGAATATTCGTATTTCAGTGGGAACAGGTAAAGGGTTAATTAAATATGATCAAGGCCTCGGATGAGTATAGAGTACTGAAAGCATGATCAACACTGATCCAGAGTTACTTAAAAGACCATTAAACTGTGGCCCAGAAGACCCCTTAGTCATAGATGTAATCTGCTCTGCATTCAGGGCTGGAGGGACAACAGCTGATCCAGGCGCCCATCGCCATGCTAGGAGCATCCCTGCCTGCTGCTCCCCAGTGAGGGCTTCTCCTGCCTCACCTTGACATGGTGTCCTGCAGATGAGCTGGAGGAAAGTGGCTGTTCTTCCGCCTGGAGTGCCACTTACCGGGCATTATCAATATAAATCAGTCAAGCAGTACATAACTGGTAGCAGATCACAAGCGCAATATCTGGTGGAAAGACTGGGTTTCCTGACAAAGATTTCTCTCACCCTTGAAAAAAGCACATTCCATAAGAAAAATTTAAGCCTCTTCTCAGAAAAAAAACTCTGGTATTGTTTTTGAATTGTCTCTTTCAGTCCAGCAACATCCCAGCTCTGACTGACTTTCAGTTCTACTTTAACGATTAAAAGAAAAATAATCTACACTCTCTTAGAAGGACACACTTCCCGGATAACAAGAACATCCAAATAGAATTTGGAAAAGAGAATAAATTCACACCCGTCTGGCTAACTAGCGTTTCATCAGGTCATTCATAGCACCAGATGTATCACTGAGTTTCTACCTCTCCACTCTGCATCTGACACAAATGTAAGCAAAAGAGAATGCTTCTTAAGAGTACCTAAACTGAAATAATCCTCTCCAATCTCACAATGAGTTGTGGTTTTCATAAGATGACACTCACAGGAGATTAGTTTTTTATTTCTTCCCCTAGAGTCAGTGGGAAAATTCAACTCAGTTTTGGGTTGGCTTAAGTCTTTGAGTGCTCTCTGAAAAAAAAAAAAAACCAAAACAAAAACAACAACAACAAAACAAAAAAGAACAACAAAAACAAACCCAACCATGACTTTTTCAGATATGAGATTCTCCTCAAACACAGGTGCCACATCTTCCTTCTTGCTGGCACCTGGGGATCTGTGTGTGCCTCGGCAAGCACAGGTGACCTCCTACCCCTTCAGCCTCCCAGGGGTGTAGGGGCCACCGCAAAGCTGCTCTGTGCAAGCAGGCTGCTGAGAGGAGTCAATGACACTTTGGTGTGAGGTACAGCAGGAGAAAAATATTTGCAGGTGTAAGGATAGTGCAGATTTCTCCTCTGGTCCCTGAAATCTTATGAGGCCACTTATAGCACGTCTACACTCAGGTGCCAGCAGTAACCTGGCAGGTCACTGCCCACCATGTGGAGCCAGCAGGATGTGGTCCTCCTCTGGCAAGTGATGCCCTTAGCATTTGGCTGTCCAGAGGAGGATGGAGGTGGCACAGGTTCTGTCACAGGTGCCAGAGCAGCCCTGCGAGTAGCCCTGTGAAGCTGGAGGGCGAGCAGAGCCCTTACCTGCAACGCTGCTGGGGCAGCACAGCCAAGCGCATCCCCCGGAAAGGGGTCAGCTGGCTCTGCGCCTCCTCGAGAGCCACTTGCTTAGGTTCCTTCTCTGAAGGGAAGAGTTGCAGCACTCTTAGCTGCTCTGGCACTTGCAGACAGGAGTGGCCTCGTGAGCTCTGGCTTCTTCGATGTCCTGCCACTGCGGGTCTGTTGCACCACCCTACCTGACGCTTGCAAGTGGCAAACACCCAGCAAAGGCTTTACCAGCATTTGTCATGAAATATTAGTGAGGGGAGAGGATTTCTGATGTCTCATGCTCATAGGTCATGCCCTATCTGCAGAAAACTGCCAAGAGGAGGGATTGTGAAGACATTGAGCGAAAAGGAGAGAAATAATGAGACCTGAATCAGATATAAATCCCTAGAAAGGTAAGGGCTTCCTCTATGACATCTTGTGTAGGTACTAGTCTATTCTGTCTTATATTTTGGGATGATCCAGCTTTGAAAGTTTCCAATGACTTTTAAAATTCTCTTGCAGCAATTGTTTCTGCTATTTTTGGACCACTAGCTCCCTGGCCCCTGCTCTGCTGAGTCGACTCTGCAGAAGAAAAGCGCTTCTCGGGGCAGTGACTGACAGCACACCGCCCCAGCAGCAACGGCGCCTGAAAGCAGGTTTGTGGCAGTCGGCAGGGGATGTCACACCTTCAGGTCCTGCTGCTCCTCCAGATGTGCAGGTAGCACAGCTGGAGAGGAAACCTGCTTAACGTCGCAATGCACAGACGGTGCAGGACACCAAATTAACAAGCCTGCACGTCAGTGTTAATAAAGCGCCTATGAAAGGAATACAGTTTAACTGAGCCGCTGATCCCACAAAGAAAAATCTGTCAGAAAGTCCATTTGTGTAATCCTGTAAAACAAGAACACAGTGTGTCTTCTTCCATTTGACACCTCTTTTAGCAAAAGCCGCAGCATTTGGAGTGTGCTACGGACAGCATGGGAGTGTGGAAAGACAGGTCCTGTTCCGAAGAGCTTAAAATCATTATTTTATGCAAAAAGTGGGAGGAGGACAGGGAAAATGGACTTGGTATCAGACGCTGGCAAAAATGAAAGCGAGCTCTGATAAAGAACTGCAGGACTGAGATCTTAATGCAAATAAGTTTAAAATTTTCAAAATGTATTTAGAGGTTTTCTGGAAGCCTAACTTCTCAAGAAGTGCTGAGTATTTACGCTGGGGAAAACGCAACTTCCTTAATGTGACAGGTCATGAATGCAGAATTGGTGGCATGCAAAATCATTGGTTTCTTTCATAAATTTTCACTTATGTACAAAGAACCAGATTAAAATAAAACATATTTCTGAAAAAATACTACTAGTGTTTTTAAATAGTTCTCACTGGTTTTGGCAAGGGATTGTGGGTTTTTAAATAAAGAGATAACACACTCACAAGAAGTCAGTTAATGCATATCAGGAAAGAAAATATTTCAGATTTGACAAACAACAACAGAACGCCTTAAACTTAAACCCGCAGGACCTGAACTTTAAACTCAGATGAGACCCAAAGCAACAAATCAAACGTGTGACATAGGACGTAAGCTGAGCCAGCAGCCTGCTGAGCTGATGCACTGCCTGGAGGGGAGGCCAATGGTGCTCATGTCATGTATAATACAAGCCAAGCAGGCTGCAGACTTCAAAATGGGAAGAATGCGCTAGCCTGGAGCAAATCAGACCACAGTGCTTTACACCAATTTGAACTGCCAAAGTCTTCCTACAGTCTTCCTATAGAGTATCAGAAGCAGCTTAGCTCCCAGGCCACAAACTCACAGACATCCGTGTATGTGGCTCACGGACTGGACTGCACGGCTGATGGGGAAGCAGTAGAGCAGGAACCTACTTCAATAAAATGGTTTTAAAAAAAATCATTGAGGATTAAAGTTTAAAATATATATGCAAGGAAAAGAAGTGTGTAAACAAAGTGCAACCCACTAAAAGCACAGTCTAGTTCCATGACTGTTGTTAGAATAGAGCTTTCTCCTCTGTAGCTGTAGAGGAACCGGTTTGCTGCTTCCGCACTAGAGTAGCATGTGGCAAGGGGCCTGCAATGAGTAAGAAGAAATCATTCTTACCGGTGAGGATAGATGGCAGCCCACGTAGGAGCAAGGCCTGTGCCTTACAGCCATGCCCACTTCTAGCTCTGGTCTCCTGTTCTTTCAGAAGGAAAGCTGAGCCTAAGGGTAGCAGCCACAGCTATAGGGAAGCCCCTATAACCTGCATATCTACGGATGCCCTGCAGTAAGTGTGGTCTGTGGGGCTCAGTGTGTGCATGCAACTGGACAGAAGACTTCTCCCCAAGTAAAGCACAGCGTTAGTTAGGTGCAAAGCTGGGCACAGTTATATATGGACACTAATTGCTCCAGAGAGTTATCATACTGGGGTACTCCAAAAGCTGTGTTACACATGCTATTTACACTACTTGTGCCTCTTGCAGGGATATTCTTTTTCAGAAATCTTGTGCCCGGTGCAAATGGCTTTTGAAAATCTGGATTTTTACAACAGTGGTAACTGAGCCCAAAGTAGCCCACTAAAAAATGCTCAGTTTTACACATGGAAAGGCTAGAAACAGGTTCCTGAGAAAAGCCCTATCTTAAGCCTACCCTCTGTCTTGTATCTGTTTTCTTTCTCCAAAAGCTGCAGCTCTAGTACTGCTTTGCTCTTGGAGCTGAAACTAATGAATTTACCTTTATACTCTGCTTTTCTTTCCGTGCTCTGGTGGTTACAGAGAAGCCAGAGCTCCCTGAAAGCAGAGAAACAGAAGTAGGTTACAAAAAACCTAGCTAAGGTTTAAAATTCAGCATTTACTACTTTAGGTAATTGCAGAAATTTGCAGTTTAATTTAGACAGAGACATCATGGCACAGCTGCAGCTGCAGAGTGCCTCTTAAAGGAGTGCTTTTAAGGTAACATCTTCTCTTTTTCCCTCCTTCACAAAGAGAGGCCACACACAAAACACGAAAAAATTGGCATCCTTGTTGCTTGGTATTTTTCACTAGGTGTTCAATGCTTTTAAAAGGTCACGGTAGGGCATTGCTTGTTGGATGTACCAATCACTGCAAACTTTTTAAACTAGCTTACATTCTCTGCGTGCTTTTAAAATTTCTGCTCAAGTGCTTTTGATGTTTTGCAATATTTCATGGACTACAAATACCTGAGAAGGTTAGAATCACCATGCTTACTGGCTGATACCTTCTTTCTGCTGCAGAGGGGATGATCTAAGACACAAAGGATGGTGAAAGGTTTCCATTTGCAAAGTAGTTGTACAGAAAACAAGTCACAAAGGCGACATGGAACAGCCAGGATTAAAGGGCACGCAGGATTGCTCAGAAATGCTATTTAAAAGATAGTGATAACTGACTAATTAAAAGAGCAGCAAAGCGTTAAAGGATTATGTAATCTAAAGCTAAAAAAAAGAATAATTCTTGACAAAAAAGGGGGAGAAAGAAAAAAACCCTACTTCCTGCATAGGAAGAGGAGGCTCTTTCATATAGTAACTAAATCAAGTTTTGATATTATGCCTTCTGTGTTGCCATATGGATATGCTTGGTGACTTCCCCACCCCAAAACCAAAAAGCATTCTCAACTTCCCAACCTGGGTAAATATTGCTCCTGGTTGGTCTTCCTCAAAGGAGTAATGACCATGTCTCGTCCAGGCCATTGATTATCCTACACATCCAATTCCCATCTGCTCTATCTCATGGTGGGTTCACATATAGGGTCCCTAATTGTCACTTAAATGCATTAACCTTAATTTCTGGGAAAATGAAAGTTGTTACCATAAGGTAAAGGAAAATAGGACTTAGTATTTGTTTTTAAAATGGCTGTGAAGTTAAACATGTGCAGCCCTCACAGTGCTGGCTGGTAATTGAGTTGATGAGATTTTTAACAAACTGATAACAGTTGATACTTGCAAAGCAAGAGTCAGTGTTCTTTCTAAGGCCAAACCAAATCAATGTTGTCTTCTTAACTGCTGTCTATTCAAAAGAGAAAGTGACAGATCATGGGTCATTTCACCATCTTTCCCATGTTTTCTATCCTCATCTCTCGGGACGACCTTGGTTCACCCAGCTCCTTCCTATTCAAAACCAAATTATTTCCTTTGCTTATGGCCTGCATTTTCCAACTATTTCCCTACTATTTCTTCAGTACAATTTCCACCAGGAGTCCAGCTCCAAAATCAAGCTTTGTTAGAAATCTTTACTCAATATTGGCTTTCCTTGAGAAACTTACCTATGAAAAACTCTAGCAATAACTTTAGACCTTTAATATTGTTGCTCTCCTTGTCTGAGTCAAAAGCATTGTACAGAAAAATTCCCACTTGAAATGTAAATCCATGAACATTTATCCTGTAAGTTAGAAGAGCTCAAAGAAATGGAGAAAATGTCTTTTCTGAAAAGAAAAATTTGAAAATCCCTCCTAAAAATAGTATCATTGTGCAAAATATAAATTTTCTTTTAAACTAAAACTAGAGAAATTTGAAGTTCTTCTGTAAATACAATTTTAAAAGCAGGCTTAATTATATAAATTCTCACAAAACTAATATTTTTTATGGCTGAATAGCTAGCAATGACTGGCTGGAAATGTAACAGAGCCTGTTCCTCTGATGCTTCACACATCAGGCAGTTATTTACATAAAAGCAGACCCTTGTTTTCTGCTTACAGCAAGTGGCTATAAATGACTGACAGGTGTAGTCTACTGTGTTCAGCAATAGCAAAAATGCAGGTCTTCCCTTGGTAGTTTGATTTCGGACAACCTGGATGCTGGGAAAGAGAAGTCAGTGACTATACTTATGTGATGTGAGAGTGTGTTCCTCAGATGTGTGGCCAAAAGACACCTGAACTCATCACAAAACACCCCCATTGTGTCCACGCCAAAACAGATACTTTCCTCATGAAAACTTTGGGTTTGCTGTGCTCACTAGCAGAGGATGAACACACCAACCTTTCTAGGGATCATGTACTCTTAGAGTTTCTTTTAGGTCACATTTCTGACTGGTTATAAACTGCAGTCTGTACCATAGTGGTCTGGGGGCCCAAGAGAAAGAATAATTTCCTCAAATGGCAAAAAAACATTAAATGTGCATATAGGGTTATTAAAAGTCTGGAGAAAAACCTGCTTGCTATCTAGCCATTTCATGCCTCACTTCATCACATTGCAAAGGCAGAGGAAAGTACAAGATTCCTGTGTTACATCTGAGGTTATGGTGGAGTACTTCAGTGATGCCACAGCCAGCTGATCTACTAGCTGTATCTCACTGGCTTCTGCGGCAGGGGCAGAAACCATAGCACACAGGAGGGAAGACATTGTGACTCCTTTGCGGGAGGGCTGTTTGCATTCCTTTCTAACTCACAGAGCCAGTTACCTAGAAGCAATTAAGAGATAAGCATACTTTATCATGGCCAGGAAAACCAGGCCCCTCACCTAGAGCTATTTTGAGTGCCTTTCCTCGATGCAGTTGCATAAACAGCGTAAGGCTCTTTTTTAAGCCATTCAGGGCAGGACAGGACCTTCCAGCGTGTTTGCTCACATTCATCTGCAATTGCACAGTTCAGTACCAGGCTTTAGCTCTGCACAGTTCAAGAGCAAGTTCAGATCTGAGATTTTGGTTCAGGTGCACTGTGAGAAAGGAAGTCAGATTTTGAACGTAAGAGCAGTCCAGCCAGCTACGGAAGTGCTGGCTGCTCAGCTACTAGTGCTTGTCATTTCTGTATGCTCTGAGTTTCAGCCAAATACTGAAAAGACAAAAGAGGCTATTTACTCTGTGCCATACAAATATAGGTCTGGGTGCAGGTTGTTAAACCTAATCTATTTACCTGAGGCTGCTAAGCTTGCAGCCTTGTAGCAGAAATTGGAGGATGAAGGAAAAAACCCCACCATGTTCCTCCAGCCTTGACTCCTTTCCTTTTGTTTTCCGTTCAGCAGGGCTTCATGATAGAACTAAAGGGGTGACATCACTCCACTAGATAAATTAATTTAGATTCTCACCAGAAAGCTGGCAGTCAATACCAAGGAAGAGAAAGGACCGCAGGAGGAGTGGGAAGGATACCATCTGCACAGTGAGGTGGCTGGTGCCAACTGGGCCCAGGGCTAAAGGATGGAGAAGAGGAGAGGATGACCACTGTTCTGTGTTCATGGCTTTTGTTGTTTTGCTAGCTACAGATGGGATGTGCTCAGCCTTTGGAAGTTGCTGAAACTGCTAGGAAAGAAGAAAGGTGGAGAACCTGGTACTGGAAATATGTGGCTGAAATTTGTCTGGGGTACAATTTGTAGTGTATGAACATGCATGATGCAGTGAATTACATCAGTCCTGTCCTTCTGTGTTTATTTTAAAGAGTTGGAAGGTTTAATATTGCAAAAAGATCAAAGAAAGAGTTGCTTCTTCATGCTTAACTTTCATCAATTTTTTATCTGTCACTTTTACCAAAGCAATATTTTCCTAGTCTGGAGAATTCAAGACTATGATGATGTGTAGGAAATATCAGGATCTTCTCTCTGCATAACCCCATTCAGTCACTAGGAATCTGGTATTAGCTGGAGACTGCTACCGTCGCATCTTTAGTTCAGACACAGGCTGTTGCAGAGGAGATGCAGACTGTGTTCTCTCACAGAGTATTTACTTTTAGCTTCTTTTGTTGTTCCCTTTTATGCAAAATCAGTATTTTTGAATGTAAATATAAGATTAGGATTTGTATATGGAAAATGTGATTAGTGAGTGTGCGCCTACCAGTATGCATATTATTTTCATTATTCAGTGGTGACAGTCATTTTGTTTTCATGGGTTTTGGCAATCCATTTGCTTTATTCTGAGAGACTTGGTAACTAAGGAGTTTGCTGGAAAAAAGAATTTTGCAAGAAGACACTGGAAAACCACATTCTTTCAACCAGCTAAATGCTGTCATTGACAGTTACCCTCACATTATATGCAAACTGTGTCTTAAAGCGCAACACAAGCCCCGCCCCGTCCCCGCCTTTTTGTCTGATGAAGGCTCATGGGGATGTATTGCACATATTTCAAGATGAGGGGTTTTTAACATGCTCTTTAGCTCCCTAAAGCAGGTTTCTGACTTTTATCAAAGAAGCATTTTTATGTCCTCTAATCAAAAAAAACAGTGAGATTTCAACTAGAGCAGGTGCTATTACCAAACCTATCACCACTTCTAAACTAAGACTGATTTCTTGCTAGGGAGATATCTCTGACTTTATGGCTGTGTCATTTGGCTATTGGCCTAAATAAGCGTATGTATGACTGATGTGTCAATGGTAGATTTCTTCTTGATGAAAACCATGTGTCTGGCAGTATTGCCTTAGCATTTCCTCTTCATAATGTTAATCACAAAGAAATACGATCTGTCTTTTCCAGCTGTAGCCATCAAAATGTTATTCCAGGTCATTCACCTAGGCTCTTACCATAAACCATGAGGCAATTCTTAAAAATTTCTTCTGTCTTTATCTCTTCCCACCAGCTAAGGAGATACGCAGATGGCAATAGCAGATACCTAACTTTAACATGACTAACCATAAATGAGGTGGTTCTTCCTTAGTGTGAATGACCCAGCTCCATCTTAAAGTAGCCATTTATGTAGCCAGGATGCAACCTTTCATTTCGTTCCCTACCCAGCTGGAACAGTTGAAAAGTCACATAGGGCTAAAGCTGCAAAAGACTCACCTTCTGGGTTTCCATGACTCCAGCTTACAGTTTGAACCCACAGTCTTGAATCTGGTGCCTAAACTGCAACAACCTTGGATCCCCTCTCTTCCCTGGGGAAACTGGCACTTTGGTGGGATGTTTCCAACAGCTTGAGCGTTGATCTTGTAAATATGAAATGATTCTGACACAAGTTTTTGTCTTAAATCTTACCCTTTTTCCAAATCACATACAGCAGGGACATTCAGATACTACTTAGACTACTTGGCCTAGTGGTCTGGAGAACCAAAGCACTTCCCAGAGCTGGGAGCCTAATAGACTTTGGAGGCAGAATTCTTTTCTATTTAAAACATCCATCCCTGAGAGAGCTCTACTAGTATGAACTAACCTCAGCCAGGCAGGTGTATGATGACAAATAATGAATGAATGAAAAGTATTAACAGGTCTTAGGGGACTGGACTCCAGTTACTACTTTGAGGCTTTGAAAGGTTAGATGTGTTCTTGCTGCCCAGGGACTTCTCATCTTTATAATGGAGGGCCGTGCTCAAGGGTCAGCATGGGAGTGCTGTATCAGCTGAGGCCTGGTGGTTGAGAGGATTTTTGTATCCCAAAGCTGGAGACAGCAAATCCAACATGAATTAACTCATAATTAGGGTGCTTCCTACTATCAAAGGGAGTAAATATGCATGTGTTCATATGGTGAGGAAGGCATGCTCAATGTCATTCTCCTGAAACAGAACTTCGGGGAAATTTATCTTTTTTTTTTTTTTTTTTTA
>Ga0065711_1040085_pt1 | contig 17260 bp, 9 predicted proteins | sample Hoacrofraction12_FD_59098 | JGI IMG/M metagenome (GOLD analysis project Ga0065711, IMG submission 59098) | Hoatzin crop microbial communities from Cojedes, Venezuela - Epithelial fraction 12 v2 (version 2) | ecosystem: Host-associated > Birds > Digestive system > Esophagus > Crop | place... | reverse complement strand
TAAAAAAATGTTCAGAGTTCAAAGCTAACATTTATTCCCTTTTTTTTTTTTTTTTTTTTTGATAAATCATTTGCCAGGTCTCAGTTCTTTTGGGAGGTCGTGGGGAACTCACAGACTCAAATGCTGCAATACTCTTAATGTAACACATGGAAATCAAGCACGTTATATTGAAAGGAAGGTTGGAATGACAGTGCTTATCACAACAGGGTTTGACAGATGGGCAACAGTGTCACATGCTACATTTCTTGGTTGTGACGATGAACATACCTTTGTAACATGAACAAGATCAGGTTTTTGTATAGAAGCCACTCTGGAAGAGGAAAAACATACACGTAATCATAAAAAAAAGTTCTTTAATATTTAAGCATTTCCCTTTTCCAGCTCACCACATCCACTCACAGATAAATCAAATACTTCATTTTGTTTCTTCTAAAAAAAAGGAAAGGTTTTTCTAAAGGAAACAAGAAGCATTCAAGTTAAACCTACAACATTGTTGTTATACAAGAACAAGGCAAATACAAAGCGGATGAATTTATCCGGACACAACGTTAGGAACTCCAACATCTATCATCAATTACTATTTGATTTTTAAATTCAAAATACCATATTACTAGTTAGGAGACTTCAGCTCCAATTTCTTATGAAAGTATGGAAAACAATAAGCAAACTACATTACTTAACTCAAATGCTCAGGTCAGATAAATTGCATTTTAAACAGCGCATAACCTTTATTCAGGCTTAAAACAGAAAGCTTCCTTTTAGAACAACAACAACAAAAATCCTTCTGAGGGACTTAGCAAGTTAAATAATACAGAAACTTTTTGCACAGCTTTTGGTCTTCAAAGGTGAGGTTAAAGTGACTTGAACTCCACAGAAGATTGCAAAAAAGTTTCTTCCAAACAAACAATGGGTACATTGAAACTACTGCGGGGTGGTGGGAAGGGAAGGAAGTATCACAAGGGAAAGGATGAAGGAGATAGAGAATTGAGATTTTGTTACACCTACAGTGAACTGGCAACATGTTACAAGTAAAGGCATCTCATTTCATTGTTTTTTCAGATTTTCATATACCTACATGAAAAAAAACACACACAAAAAAAAAATCAAAAAAAAAGGCAATAAACCTGACACTAACATTTTGTCTGCAAACATTGACACTTGAGTCTTTTCATGCTGTTTCATTAGAAAAGTGGCTTTCTGCCACATTTTAAAACATTTCTGGCCATATTTGGTAGCTACTCAGAAAAGCTGGCACCCTTAACGACCCAAGAACCAGCAATGGTATCCTGCCTAAATCACACAATCCTGATTTCCAACAAACCTTTTAAACAGGGTTGTGAAGAACTGAAGCTGGTTTCTCATTTTACAAAAGCTAATTTGCAAGTGAGGCAAAAAGGTTAGTTTAATTGGAGATCAGCTAACAGAGGCTACAATTCAAAGGACTTCTATTGTATAAATCAGCTTTTCTATTTCTACTAGGAAAACGTGGAGAGCTAGATTTGAATTAGGCACACTTAGTCCATTTAAAAACTCCTTTCTTTTTTACTTTCCTTTTTCCCTCTTTTTTCCTTTTTACTCATTATATTCCAAATGTTTACTTCTTCCTTCAAAGCCATTTGCCCCTCAGGGCTCATCAGATTCCAGCAATAGTAATCCTGGTGCAGGGTTCAGTAACTAGCTTCCAAAAAGGGAGATGCACTTAATCCACATGATATGTTGGCATAAGAAAAAATGAAAACAAAAAAAACCCCAAAACATCACATGAAAAGATCATCTTCTGCACCTCGCCTTCACCATTTGTGCCTCACCGCTGACACACATTACGTCCACATCAACAGTGATTCTCAACAGAGCGAGGGCTTTGTCCGCTCCAAGGAGCGGGTCTGCTCTCCCCTTTCTCACAGGGTTCGAAGCCTCCCAGCACACTGACCTCCAGCTCGTCGAAGCGCTGGGGCGTGTCATTAATCACTCTTAATTGCAGAGCTGTCAGTTTGCAGCAAGAAAAGCAACGAGAAGAAAAAAAACAAAATGCCAACACATATAGAAACCTTTCTTTCATTCTGAAGACCACAGTCAGAAGGAAACACGCATCTTACTCCATATCTTAGGAATACTTTTTTAAATAAAGTAATTTGGAATGCTTTGTGTATTTATTTAGCTGATCTAACAGTAAAAAGTAGAAAGAAAGACATTCATAATTCACGTCAACTGCCATACTTCACGCTTGAGAAAAACCTTCTCTTTGCTAATGCTGGACCTTGAAGTTCCAGACTTATAAAAGGAATATACTTAATTTCTGTTTTATTTTTACAAAATAATCAAAATTGAGTTTGCAATGGATGAGATTGCTCTGCATTCATCAATATTGCACTGAGCAAAAATTATTTCAAATCACTATTTCCAGATGATCTGAAGATATACTCTTCAAAATTAATCTTCAAAAATACCATACAAAAAGAAGAAAAAGAAAAAAAAGGGTGGAAAAAAGGCTTGATAAAAGAACATTGGGAACGTTTCAGTTAACACTGGAGTCAGACAGCACATTAGTTTATTTCCCCCAAACGTACTTGAAACGAGGACATAAATTTGTGTGTCCCAGACATACTTCAAACAGTCTAACTTGGCCTTGCTGACTTCAGACCATAATCAGCCTAAAATCAGTGATTTATCCTGTACTGGATAAAGAAAATGCTCACCCAGCAAACTAAGCCACCATTCAGATGAATGTGAAAAATGCATGGTGGTTAGACAAGACAGTACAAAAGGAAATGCTCACTTCAAGCTGAAAACAAAAACACATCCATCACATACATGTAAAAAAATACTTCCTTCAGGGCTATTTCCCTTAGGATTTTGATGGATATTACCAAATTGCATAGCAAAAAAATAATTAAACCGCATAATCTTGTACATTTCCTTAGCTGTTAGCACTTCGCTTGCCACCTAGCAATTAAACACATCAGGATTTCATGCTGCTTTGGTCACACTGAATGTATGAATAACTGATGACAAAGGCTTTCAAAATGAGATGACACACTTACCCCGTTACTACTTCATTACTACTTACTAGAAAAGTAGGATGGCTTGAAGTAGGATGTTTTCTGAATGATTTAAAACTAGCAGTTCAGTACACTAGCTTATGTAATATTTTCAATAACATACAAACAAAGCAAAGACATAAAAGCTCGGTATAAACGCTTATTATAAACAACTCACAGGGAAGACCTTGGCAAACGGTTACAGTTTCAAGCTTCATATGAATTATTATAGACAACAAAAATAGAAGCAGCAGCCATCACTTACCAACAGCCTAATACTGAAAATGAAAGCGCGCAAAGTTTTTGCACAGGCTTCTACATCAAAGTTATTTATTCTTTCAGAAAAAAAAGCTATATTTAGCGTGTGTAAACAATTCATTTCGACCAAACATGACCAAATTTGCTCTCTAAACATACCACAAACCACTTCTCTCTGATGAATACTTTTGTGACATTTAATGCAATTCAAAACATTCCAACTTCCAGTACAGCCTTATTAGGAAAATGAATTAGTCTGCTCTTCACTGTGAGCAACATGCCCAGCAAAAACTATCCATTCTTTAAATTCTCCTTTTATTCATTCCCCTTCCAAGTATTTCACCCATGAAAAAAAAGAATGACACAAGCAATATAACAGAATCCTTCCATAATTACTAATATTTGGAAAAAACCCCCACATTATTAAAGCTAAAGCTGCAGTACTTCATGGTTCTGCAATGAGCACAATTTAATACATCATCTCTAAAGATCAATCATCAATGAAAACACTATAATCTCAATAATTAGTGTTATGGAATTAAATTCAATGCAAAGCAGGCTTTTTTTTTTGCCAAGTCTCAGCTGTCCTGCGTGTATAACCACACAACAAAGGCCCAAACCTTCAGCCAATAAATCCCTAAAGCTTCATTGAACCTAAAATCCAAAAGGCGTTTCAGCGTTGTCACTCCTCTGAACTCCACTTCACCTCCCATCACCCCCAGTCACTCTGCTCCTTAGTAAAAGCGACTGTGTTACTTTCATAACTTAAAAAACAGATGCTGAACTCAATGGAAAAATCACAAGTAGGTAACTGCACTTATGAGCCCCTCTATAAACAAGGTGAGCATGCAATACCCGCATTAATACAGGTATTGCATTTGGAGTTTTCGTACCTCTGCAACTGAAAGCATTGTTCAAACTCCGGTGTGAGAGAAAACAAGAAGCTGCAAAACCTCTGATCCTGAAACAAAGTCTGCAAGATTTTCCACAAAATTGTATTTGTTGTTCTGAACTGAACCTGTCTAAGAGGAGGAAGGATTTTCTCCCCACCCCTCTCGTTTTTGAAACCAACTCCTTTTTCCTAGCTCCTCAATCAGGATACAGGTTTTGGCAGCAGATACTACACCCCTGAGAAGCCAGCAGTCAGATCTTCCTTCTGAAAACCTGATCTTTTACTGGTTTTGCCATTGTAGTCTGCAGTTCTGTTCATCTGCTTCATTTCATTTCTAGAGAGCAGTCAGTTGACAGGGCAGAAAGCTAAATGCATTCACTTTCCATAAATTAGCCTACTCATACAAAAAGATGACAAGTAGAAAACGTTTAACATCTATAACAAGCCATGACTTCCACTAGGGGTTATCTGAACAAAAACAAATGCAGATGTAATTTAAAGCACAGAAAAAAGAACAATCCAAATGTATTTCTTTTTTCCTTAGACCCAAGCCCTTTCTCCATCACAGACATAACTCATTTCTTACCAACCTTGCTCTGCCTCACAATAATAGAAAAGCAAAAACATTCTTAAACTTGCTTCTTGTTGCAACTTCTACACCATCAGAAATGGATGCCTTGCACACACTAACATAGCATACAACTACATTTCCCACAGTTTCATACACACTGCCAGTCGGCAAACCAGCGCTTCGGCAACCCTCCCAAGACAAGCACCTGTGGCCTAGAGACTGCAGACCTCTGCACATCCCAACACACGGCAAAGCAGAGGTAGCAAAATTATCACTAGGTAGTACTCCATCCGAACTGGAATCTGTTTGCGCTCCTTGCAAAAAGGAGATGACTTCTTTATCTCCTTAAGAAACTCAGCAATATTTTCAAATCTATACTCTGGTCATCGTGCTTGGTAACATACCAGCTGACAGCTGTCAACTATGTTTTATGTCTTAAGTCATTCTCTTTGCGCTTGTTTATTATGTTAGTTTTTATTTAGTTGAACATACCAAATTATGACAAATATGGGAATGTTACTTACAAACAGCACTGACCGCCTGCTTAAAAGAACAAATGGCAACTTCAAACCAGAGAGAAGGGATGCATAACGGCACTTCAGATACCATACATCTCCAGCAGTCTTAGTATGAGCATCTCATTCTGCAAACTACTTCTTACACTAAAAATGCACTGTTTCTCCTCTTGCCCTAAAAGCTCAGGCTGTAAACTCCTGATTATTCAGACATTAAAATGCAAACAGTGTGAGACAGTTGTCTCAGCACTAACAAAATACTGAAAAGAGTTTCTGCGGATGCTCCACTTGTATAGGAAGTGACAGAAAAGGATCTCTTTAGCCAAATGGGCTATTTTTAAACAGCTTTTATCTTTTGGGCTCCATGCTCTTTGATGAGGTATATTTAATGGAGTATGCTGAGAATACTGGTATTTATTTCTCGACAGAGTAGCACCTTGAGATAATACTTAACACTTCATTACATTTAGCCTGGGAATACTAGCTCACAAGTCACTCTCAACTGATTCTACATTTTCAGTAAGTTTAAAGGGGGAGAATTAATATAATGTGCATGTCAGCATTTTACATTTAGTGTACACTACATAATATCTTTACATCCTCACATTGTTCACTCCCCCAGCACATTAGATTATGATGAAGCACTAGGTCAGGTAAAAGCAAGAAAAATTATGTTCTTGCTTTACTGGCTTATTTGATAGTTGGCCAGATCTAACGTAGGTCCCCTCTCTTACATTTAAGTAAGGTTTGGGATTTCACCATCATGTGTTAAAATAAACAGTGCTGACATTTTAGGAGAGAAACAAGCTGCCCTCTGCTTTGGTATTCCTACCCACAAAGGATCAGTTGTTTTCAAGACCTCCCAAAGGCAACCACTGCTCATAGTCTCATTCCTGTGGTCTGTGGCAACCCTACTGAATGCATTTGTAAAGAGAGTTTAAGTGCAGGCAGATAATATTTTATTCTATTAAAGCAAAACCAAAAACCAAACAAAAAAGTTAAAGAAAAAATACCGTGGAATTTATCTCTCTTACCTTTCGACTGCCAGAGACTTTTAAAACCATGCTTCTCGCCCCCGTGAAAGCAGAAGGTTTAGAAACCAAGGGAGGCCATGCACACAGCCATCACCAGAGTAGAGGTCACATCTGCCTGTTCCCACCCGTGACTCCCCTGGTCAGAGCCCAAACAGGTAAAGCACCCCCAGGTACCAAGTATGGCCGGTGCCTCACGCTCCTGTACAGCAGATCACTGCTGGCTGTCCTCAAATTTATAGAGCAGCCTATATACAAGAGGTAGCTCAGCGTGTCTAAACGATCAAGTTCAGTAGGCAGAAAACCCATCTTGCCACTGCTTAACCCCTCACAAGCAATAGTAAAACTAATGTCTTGTATATAAGACCTCCTCATACATTACCTTCAGTGATGGTGGCCATTTCTGTCAGTTATGCCTTGATATAAACTGATATTTTTCTTTTCTTTATGCTTTCCTAAAGCTGTCTTGCCAAGTAACGGTATCCAGATAACAGTCAGGTGCAAGTAACAAGACAAAACAACTATGCCCAGGCTTTTAACAAAGCGGAATTTATACATTTAGTTTTCTTCAGAAGTGCTTATTAGAAACTAATTCTACCACAGCAAGCTACCCTTTAAAAATAACCAGTCTAACGAAAAGCACAGATCTAAATGACTTGCAGACGTAGTCAGTCCTCCAAAGCCCTCAAAAAAAAAAAAACAAAGCTGAACTTCATGCTGACTTCACTCTGTCATCAAATATAGGTTATAATTTAGGAGGTTCAACACTAAACACTAAATTGTTTTTTCCAGTGCTTTCCACAATATGGTGACTAACATTGAAATTACCTCCTTTGTCTAAAACACAGCCCAAATAAGCTTGAAAGCACAGTCATAGCTATTTCAACTGGAAATTCATGACAAACAGTTCCTCAACCTCCAACATATGTTTTTTTATCCTTAAGTACATGCTTGGGGATGAGCATTTATATAATTTTTTTCTCTCTCAAATGAAGAATCTGGCAATTTCGAGAGCCATTAGATTATTATCTTTTACTTATGGGAGTTAAGCACATCTCTCCTCTACAAAGCAGCTCACCCATCCACGGCTTCAAGAAAACCTGAGAGAAATGTAGTGGAAGCACAGTTAACCAAATGGCATGAAAGCTCCTTTTCTGAGGTGTTGGGCAGCTGTCACGCAGAAGAGCCATGTCCTTCACTAGGTCACCAGCACGGGAAGCAGTGTCACCTGCCCGCACCCCAGCAGCACTGCCCAGGCGTCTTTGGCCAAACCCCAGCTGTTTCCTCCCACTTCTTATGGACATACGATGCTACGGGAACAACACGAGCAAACTAAAACCACAGCTACTGAATTTCCACCTGTGCTGTTTGGAGCTGTACTCCGCCTCAACCACACGGACATGCGGAGAGCCTGCCGCAACTGCGCGACTGTCAGGAAAACCGTTCAGCCTGGGGCTGGTCCAGAAAAGCCAGGGATGTGGCAGAACCCGTAAAGATACATGAGGCTAAATATATTAACCAGGATGAACTCTGTTGCTTTTAATAGGCTATGCTATGGTTTTAAATTCTATCCAATTAAGGTCAGGAATACCATTAAGCATTTGTCTGACTCCTGAGCCCAACCCACCACCAAACGAGCAGATCTTCCTTCCCATCCAGGCCCTCAGACACCTCTCTCTGCTCCCTCCTACACCACCCCAGCAGCGAGAGTTAAGCATCCACCCTCGGGGTGCACAAGCCCAGGGCCTGGCTGGCAAACTGCTGCAAGTACTTTGTGCCTTTCCACCACAGGGACACCGCAGCCAGCACGTACCTGCACCCATCTTCACTGCAGCGACCGTGTTCAAGGGGCTGCCCCAGCCCGTCCACAGAGGGGACACCACCACAGGGAGCAGTGGCTGCAGACAGCAGGGCTGAAATGCTATAAACTGCATTACAGAATTATTACAGGACCAATTCAATGAACATGCACTTGCCAGAAGGATTTAAGTTTTCCACCACAGGTCTTCACTTTTTGTTGCCCTTTATCATTTCCGTCTATTGTTTTTGTATTTACGGTCACTGGCTTAGCAGTGTATATTGCAGGTCTCACATGCTGAGAAAAGCTACTTCTGTCTCGACATGGCTGTCTGCTACAGCTTTAGGTATCTAACAGCTTCAGTGTGAAATAAGTCTTATAAGGAAGCCTCCAACTATTGCATCTAGAAGACCTCACGTTAGCCTGGCCAGCAGGTCTTGCCACACCTTCAAGGGAAAGGCAAGTCAAAGAGCAACTGCCAGAGTATGAGCTGTAGCTGGAAATTCTTTTGTTTACAGCAAGAGCTAGGCAAAAAAGATGAAAAAGCCGCAGTGATCTCAACTAGTTAATTCCTGTAGTCAATAAAGCGGACAAGGAACCAGTTATACTGGAAACTCTGACACTGATTAAGTAAAGGTGCATAAAACAGAGTGCTGTAATTCTTTTGTCATTTGCAACAAGTGAAAAAGAACAGAAAAGTTAATAATCCCATCTGACTCCAACTGATCCAGCTAACTAAGGACTTTTCCCTTCCCGCAGTCTCGCTTTAGAAAAAGTAGGTTTTACCATTCTCAGCTAAAAATACTTAGGGGATAACATTCACAGCACGATCACAGCCTACGAAGTAATTAACTGCTTTTGTGGGCAACTAATCACTGATGTAAAACAGATGCAAAACATCTGATGGTCACAAAACCTGTTGAGCTTTTTCACAAAGCTGGAAACATTACTTTGGCTATGAGGCAAGACAAAAGTGAGCGAGCAATGTCTGACAGGCACAATATGTGTTTTTATTACCTCAGGGGGTTTTGTGGTTCTGTGCTAGACATGACTTTCTACTGACAATACCCTGGAATTTTTCAAAGGCAGTAATTTTTCAAAAAAATGTCGGGGAAAAAAGCACCCCCAAAACAGTGCAGCAGTGGACTTTAGCTATTAATAGACACTTGACCCTGCAGCTACCACTTACCTTTCTATTAGGTGGTGTAACAGCTACATATCTAGTTAAACTCACAGTGGTGGCTCTCAACTTGTATTTATCTTTGTTTCAGACCTCAGGAAAATACTGAAAACCTGCCTGCTTTTGCCAGCATTACCAAAAATCCTATCTTTCTCCTGCTGTTACGCTTCATGAGAGTACCACTATCATTCAGGAAGATATTTCTTTTCCAAACAGCCAATCATTAATTTATTCTCATTCCACTCTTTACTAGAGGAAGGTAGGAAGAGCCCTGCTGATGAGTCAGGACAGTGCAATTTAGATTCTCAACAGCTGAGAGATGATCTTGCATGACAGAGGACAGGTTTTATTTAAACATTGTCTCATTTTTTCCTCCGGGCTGATGCTTAGGAACAGTTTATCTAACAACACTGGTCAGTTCAGATATTTATCTTGGGTTTTTTTCTATTCTTTACATCCCACATTCTCAGAGGTGCAAAAGTTACTATCTGAAATGGAGAAACTAAATGGTTACCTGCATAGCTACTGAATACACACTGTTTAGCCAGCTCAAGCTAACTTGAACTATTTTCAGCCTACAAAGGGGCACAGCCCACTTTTAACCCATGTAAGCTTCTTTTAATCCATTTAGAGACAACTGTCCCTTGACAGATCATCACATGCCCTTTCATAATTAAAGAATGTCTGCAAGTTAGCTTCATAAACTGTGCTTGTTGGAGAGATATGTTTTTCAAAGGAAAACAACAGGTGTGGGGCATATTCTGTTTTTGATAAACAAAAGTGTAAATAGAGACAAGTAACATCACTTGTGGCACCCAAACAATGAGATAATGAGTTTTACGAAGATAAAAATGACACAGATTACACAGCAGACTGAGATGGGGTGCACTTGGGTGTCACTGGGCCAGGTAAACTGCCTGTACAGTACCAGATTTGGAGTCACAGGGAACCCATAGTACAGAGAACTCAACTGAAAACTATTCTTTTCCCATCCTAACACTGGGATAACAGGAGCAGATTCAGTCGATTTTCAAAAAGAAGATAAATGCCATTAAGCATGTCATGCAATTCAGATAACATATCACATACAACCCCCCCCCCACTTTCTGAAAAAAGGGGACAAAAGTTTCACTCCCAAATATATTCACATACTATTCAAATTCACAGGTAAGAAGAGTCACATTCTGAGAAATGTTTCCACTTTCCAAAATGCAAGCTTTTCCATCAATGTAGACTTGGCCAGGAGCGCAGGAAGCACCAGTGCTCACGCCTGACTGCCGAGCAACTGCCAAATCCCAAGGCTACTTCAGGTTCTGGGAAGTAAACCAACAGTGCTTTAGAAACTTTTTGATCAGTAAACTTTTGGACATGGGTCAAACGGCTATTATTCAAGCTCGCCGTCTTTCTGGCAGTCTCATGAAACTATTGAATTCAATGGACATTTGACTTCACACTAGCACTGGAGATTCAAAAGCAGCACCAAGAAAGTTTTGGCTAACTTTCGAAGAGTCATCATTTTCTTGACTTTCTCGTATCTTCCTACTAACATAAATATAGAGAAGAAAAACAACATTGCTCTTTGTCTCAAAGCACTACAAACAGTATGGTCATGTCAGCCTCGAGAAGTTTTTAGTCAGGCTGTCTGTAAACTGGCAGCAGAGTCAAAATCAGATCTGTGCTGCTGCGGAATCCTGTAGGAAGTTACAGTGCACACGAAGCACGCCAGACTGCCAGAGTGAAGCCCCTCACGCAGAAGTGCAGGCGTCCCCTGTATTTCCTAGTTTGAGATCTTGACAGCTTTGCTCTCGGTCTCCTTTGTATGACATGAACACTCTGCGGTTGAATCGCAGGCTGCTGAAGGCTTCCTCAAGGGAAACCCAAGACAGACAGCACGATGACAATGCTGATGACAAGACTGGTTTCCATCATGGTGAAAGAATTTTTTCAACTTTATGTTCCAGTCCTCAAATACTCACTGGCACAAAACATGCCTCAGCAACAGGCACAGAATAACATTAGCTGTTGCTACCCATAACTTTCACAGCTACGCGCTGACATGCTAGAAGAGGCTAGAGCACTCCCAGGATTCTTGTCTCCATTTTGCTACTGGCTTGATATGGCATAATGATTAAGTCACATTCAATTTTCTCATCTTTAATCATCCTACGTTTAATGCTTTTAAATTAAAGTAACAAGTGCAAAGCAAATACCTCTGGCTATACAAATAAATGTAAAATGAAGCAATTTGTAGGAAACAAAACCACAAAGAATGTGATCAGTTAACCTGCCTCTACTGTCTCAGTCCTGTGACAAATTTGGTATGCTTTATGCAGTGAATAACACTATGTATTTTCCTAACAAAAGTATGCTACTCAAGACACTAAAAAGGTTCTGGCAATAAAAGCTAATGCCTCTCAACCTTGGGTTCAATCGCTTGGGGAAGAGATCTTAGAGTCTTTCATGTCCTCATACCACGTAAAATCCTGTCCAGCTGCTTGATTAGGTTGCTGGTACGTATGACTTGAAGGGTGTCATTTTTTCAGTGACTCAAATGTGATAACTTTTTCAGACTGCCCATACAGGCCAGGCTCGCTCTAACTCAATGACTATAGCTGGCATAAAAACAGCAGGCATTATTACCCGCTAAGAGGGGAGCAATTCTTCTGAAAAAAGAAGAAAAAAATTTTTCTGTATCTAAACTTATTACCTCTTTTAACAAATGCCTCTCAGAGCCTAGATTACTGACTCCATGGAAAAGGGCCAGAGAGTTGTCCTAACACATGGAGACAGACAGTTTATGCTGACACATCCGAGTGCTCTGCCCTTCAATATACTCGCCTGCTCCCTTGTAAACTGGCTCAACATTTGGCCAGGAATTTTTTCCTCTTTAGAATAAGGAGCAGCCAAACACAGTATACAAAGAACAGCAATCAAGCCAAAATAGAGTATTATGTGTGTCTGTAGCAGCACTGTGTATTTTGCAGATACAGCTAAAGCCTGCGAGGAGTTAGCACTGCAACATAGTAGACACCATACACACAAGCAGTATACAACATTGTTACAGTGATATTTGTTCTCAGACACCAAAGCAAAGATCCTAAGGGCAAGACGCTGTTTGTTTACTGTGTGAGAATGGGGTTGGATTATTTTTTTGAATGTCTGTGAGTCTGCTTATACCTTTCCTTCCCTTGACAGAATATAATCAAGGACTGATTTCCCCAAATGAATGCATCCCAAATGATTCTCTGTATCCTCAGAAAAAGCGTACAGATATACCCTTGAGTAATATTTGGAACAGACAAATACATGTATTGTGGGGCATGGAGGAGTTTTAACAGCTGCATTGTTTTAATGCAGCTGTTCACAATTACTGGCATGTGTTGTGAGGCACTTCTGATTGCTGCATGTTTAATCTATGTACAAATGCATTATTTTGCTGCTCAAAAGTTTGGCATTTAGATGGTATCTGCAAGGCTTTAAAACCATAGTCTATCTGCGATGCCCCAGCTGGCTATTTCAAAGTGTGCCAACAGAATTAAAATGTCACTAAAGATCACACCACTCTCTGAGGTATCTGTGTTATTTTAAGAAGTGAAGATAAACTGCGGCCAACTTCACATTGTTTCCCTAAATCTTCCACTCAATAACTATGGACACTGCTTAAAATAAACGTGCAAGGTCAATGGCACCACAATTTACAGGCTAGCTAACGAGCCCTTGAAATTTCAAAAAGGTATTCAATGGGTTGCAGAGGTCAATCCAGAAATGGGTAGAAAAGTTTCACCCAAAATTGTGAAGGGCAAATTGCCAACAGCCATACAGGAGAATCTACGCTCATTCAAAGGCATTAGCAAGAAAATTTGCTATTTGAGAGAGGAGTTGGGGGGAACATTTATTTACCTGAAATACAAGAGCACTGAATGCACTGTCTCACTGACTGCAGAAAATACTCATTACGAACAGTTGTACGCTAACTCGATCCTCCAAGTTTTTGATATATGGATGCTGTTTTAGTAAAAGATACTGTCCTGGTAAGCCATGGTGAGGGGTGCAGCTCCAAAGTCTACTACTTGAAGGCACTTGTTCAGCAGAAGAAAAGTCACGGGTCTCAGCTGCCTCCTACAACAGTCTTTAGGCATGCATTTGACTCGGAGCTAGGAAATACATGATGGGAAATGTTGGTCTCTGCGCTGCAAACTGCACTTCTTGGGCAATCTCTTTGGACAGAGATGAAAAGCTCAGCTGTCCAGACATCTTTTCTTAATAATGCACTTATGTTAAGCAGACGGGTGACCAATACTATTTTTCTTGGGCCAACTACTATCTCCAAGAGGAAGCATCCACAAACAAAGGAAAAAATACTTCACTGACCTGTGGAAGGCTTAAGATTTCTGCAGTCTCATGCAAAAATGAAAAATCATTTCTTCACAGTACCGAAAAATATTCTGTGTAGTGAAACAAAGCTTGGGTTGGGTACCATGGTTTGGAAGCTAACAAAGTAGTGCTGGCTACCTTCTAGTCTCCACACATGATAACCCATGGTCGTCTTCACTCCAGCAGTATCCAGCTGCAGTAGCCATATGCACAAAGCCTGAATTTTGGCGAGTTCTCACCTGGGGTGATCCTTGCCTACCCAAACCTTCCCTACAGGCTTGGCCAGCTCCAGAGGTGCAGAGAGTTTGAAATGATCGCAACCACAAGAGCTCCCTAATCCCCCGCTGAAACACTTCCACATCTACTGTCACAGAAATCCAATCATCATCTGGGTTCTGCACATTTCTACCAGTTTTTGCTTTTGCCTCCCTGCCTGACCATTAGCAATTCACAGTGATCTAAAGCAGAGAATAATACTAGACCATTAATGGCATATACTGTATCTTCATTTCCACGTTTTTACCCCAATGGGTAGCAGCTAAGTCTGACACATCCTCTTTAGGAAAAGCAATTTAAAAAAAGGCAAAAAAACCCCCAAACAAACAGAAAAACCCACCAAAAAATCCCACCCAGATTGATAGACAGACAAAAAAGGAAGAATGCTGAAAATGTCAAGAGGCAACTTAATGATTTGGTGACTCATCACGAGAGGAGTTTTCCACAGCATTTAAAAAAAGACAAAAAGACACAAAAACAAAGAGCAGGAACATGGTGCATCATGACAAGGATCAGATGAATTCTTAGCATTTTTTAAGAATCAAATCAGTTGGGCACATTATACAATGAATAGCGTACTGAAGAGTAAATATCTAATGTCTGCAATTACTCCTGCTCACCCTCACACTTCCTTTCGGCCTCACCCACACTGCGCAGCTGTTCATGGTATCTCATCTTAACAAGGAGACATTCTAGTGCCAATGCATTGGGGGAAAAAAGGGGAGAACAGAAAAACTCTGCCAAGAAAAATAGCCATGATGAAAACTGAAGGTATAGCTTTAAAATAAAATTTGCCATGAAATTACATCCTCAAGTCATATAGCAATCCACAACCTTCTCCATCTCTCTTTTGCAAAAAAGAAAAGGACAACAAAGGGAATAGTTTCACAGTGTCCTTTATTCAGATCTTGATCAAAGACGCACTGTGTTTGCTAATCACTGGATTATGGCAGAAACAGTTCAGGTCTGGCCCTGCAAGGTATTACGTTTCTCTAGGAAGGCTATTAAATGCCTCAGGCTCCATTATCTTTAACGGCGGATAAAATCCTCATTAAAGAAAGAATCATTTTTTCTCCACATTAAGAGAAATTCAGAATTTTATAACTGTATTTTATTCCAAAATGCACTTGTTATTTCTAGTATAAAAATAAACACATATAAATTAGGAATCTATCCTCCCTACCAAGGTAAATCTACCAGATTATATCACTTTATGAGTATATGAAATGTAGTTCTGATTTCTCCAATCTCCCCCCTCCCCTTAGAAATGAGCAATAACAACGTTGAATTGATACATTACTAATTTTAGCACTGGCATGCTACCCCCACTCACCTCTATGCATTCTGTATAACAGAATCTGTAAGAGGTATTTTTTCTTTATTTGCAACAACTACCTTGTGTGTCACTTAACTTTAACGGCTAATGTAAGTAAGGATTATTTGTTTTTGTTAAAAAGTGATTTTATTCATTAGTTTAAAATACCAGTTCTGAAATTTATCTGGCTCCTAAAAAACACCGATCTTAATAGCTTTTCATACAAGTGGCTAGTAAGTGAAGGAAGCAATTTTCACTTATCTGAAACATCTAATTCTCTTCTCGCCAGCCTCATTTCCTGTCAAAATACCTTCCATATGATAACTGAGATTTAATACTGATTTTTGTCTATTTTTTTTTTTTAATGACAGTATTGTTTACCTGAGTTGTGCTGAAACTTGATTTTGTCCCAACTTCCACCCAAGCCCAAGACAGCCACTCACAGCACTGTAGCCTAGCAGCCCTGCCACAGGAACTTCAGTCTGCCCTCTCTCCAACTCGCTCAAATTGCGCTAGGCGCTTTCTGCTCCAAGAAAGCTCTCTTCAGCCAACTGTAATAGATACGAAAATCCCACAACCGTACTCTCTTTATAATTTAGTTATTCAACATTGCTCCTTTGTAGGCAGCTCCAAGAGATGCAACACAAAAGCTTTAGTCTCAGCATTCACTTCACTATCACACTATTAGGGTGGTCTCTTATGGGTTAAGCAGACTTTGTGGAAAATAACCGACTTGTCGAGGCATCACCTTCCTTCCAAAACCTGAAATGGAGATAACTGGCAACTCTTCTGGCCAAGGGACTCCAAGATCACTATCGACAGCAGGCACACTTAAAATTTCAGTACCTAAGAGGCCTTAAATGGAAAATATTACACATTTTGTACTTGCAAAAACTATTATACATTATACTTAGCACAGAATATTTTAGTGACTCCATGTGTCACTGAAACTTATAGTCTGCTCACGTGGAGTGGCTTTGTATGTAAGGGAAAAATAATCTGTTAGTAATCGAGAAGCATTAGTTATCTCTGAAGTCACTGTGCTCATTAAAACTTTGGCTTCCTAAACTCTGTAACACATTTTAAGAATGTCATCTACATTCCATTTTTTGCATAGAAGCTTAGTAGTTAGAAAGGATACTATATGGTCAATGGACTGACTACCCTGGGTTCAGTCATTTTCCCTCCAAAAGACATTGAGTGTTAAAAGTCCTCTCTGCCAAAGCTCAGGTTACTTCCATAATTCATTCTCTTCTACCAAGATGTTCTCTCTTGTACAGCAGCAATCAGTCATAGCTTAAATGCTAACAATAGACTAGGTAAAAAAGCAAGCCCTCCAAAACAACTGCCACTCAGAAAAACCATTTAATCACCCAGTGAAGACTTCATTCCCACCAGAAGGCAACTTCAAACACCAGCTTCAAAACAGTCTCACCTGCCGAGACAAATTCTCTATGAAGTTTGTGTGTCTCTCAGGCAATGGCTTACAGTCTCTCAAATGTCACCATTTTTATTCTGGAAGATTTCATGCTCAGCCACACCCACACAAAACTACCTTCTAAAACCTCCAGGGGTTTTTTGTTTGCTTTGATTTTCTTAAGTAATATTTTAATTGTATCTTGGTAAGTATTAGAAACATTAGGAAATTAAAGCTTGCCAAAACTGTGGAGAAAAATACTCAACAGTCATTATAAACTTCAAAGTTGTAAGGTGTTAGGATCCCAAAATACGAAAGCATATAAATCTGCTGTGAATTTAAGCATAACAGAGACTGAAATAATTTGCAAATTTCTTTTTAACAGACAGACTCTGCTCAGCTTACACAGTCCATAAGAATTCCGGAAAAAAGGTAAAGCTTAAACTTGCACCAATGCTTTACAAAGTATGCACCAAACAGTTAGCATCATGTTCAATTAAACCTAAACTGAGAAAATAAACAAGAATACGAATCTTTTACTCAGTTTATAAGAGCAGTAGATGTCACTAAGTAAAAAAAAAAAAAAAAAAATATC
>Ga0065711_1040084_pt1 | contig 17260 bp, 8 predicted proteins | sample Hoacrofraction12_FD_59098 | JGI IMG/M metagenome (GOLD analysis project Ga0065711, IMG submission 59098) | Hoatzin crop microbial communities from Cojedes, Venezuela - Epithelial fraction 12 v2 (version 2) | ecosystem: Host-associated > Birds > Digestive system > Esophagus > Crop | place... | reverse complement strand
TGGGGGGGGTGGGGTTTATTCTTACACACATCTGTGGTGGGAGCTCCAACAGCACTGAAACTAAGCTCAGATTTCTGATAGCTCTCTTCCAAATCAAGGAAAACACACTGAGTTTATTTTTATTATTTTCCTAGTTTTGTGTGGGGCTCAATTCAACGACCTTTCACACCACTCTCCCACTCCTATATCTCAGCCTTTTCTCCCTTACAGTCTTCTACCTTGAGACAGGCTCTCTTGAGTTTCATACAGTCTTACTGTTTTACAAACGATGCTCTTGACAGATCACTTTTTTTAACACACAAGCCACAGCAAAACCCTGGTCATCTCAAACCCCAAGAAAATAACAGACGATGAAGCATAAATTGTACACCTATCTTAACAGGCAAGTTAAAACACACACACACGTATCAGGACAGCACATGCACCCCTTAGCACTGTTTCCTCCTACTGCCAAACCTTTACCATCCCATTTGTTTCTGAATGATGTTTTGCCTACAAGCTCAGTGTCAAGCTAGACAAGTGCATCTTCTCCAACTACCTGACTACGAAGCCTGCTGACGAAGTTCCTAACAGAGAAAATACCAATTTAAATTTTTTTTTTTTTAACATGAAGAACAGTGTTCTGCTTTTAACATAGTAATTAATTATAGGAATACATTTCTTCACCACTTGCCAAGTAGGAACTTTACAATACAGACAGCTCTGCCCTAAAAGCAGCTTGTATTTCAGGATGTAATGCTCAAACCACCTTGTCTTCCTACCATCTAAAGTACCGTAAATGAAACTCTGCAGCTATTTTAGTTTAGTTCCATGAATGAAAGAAAGTCCTCAGCAGCCGCAGATGCCACAGTTTTAATTACTTCTGAACTTCTCAGAATTCTTTTCCCCTCCCTTAAAACACATCTTGTATAGCTTTCAAGCAGGAAATCAAAGTGTTTTGAAGCCAAATTATAGAAATTCTCCTGAACAGGATTGGCTTTTTGCTCCTTCTAGAACTGAGAACCCACAACAAAACCACTGGAAATGCTACCTTTAGAGACAACTACATCTCCCTCAGTTCAGGCCTACACCCCACAGTGTTTACCTCTCCAGTGTTTTAGCAACGCTCTTTTCACAGACAAATGTGACAGGTAACTACCTGGCCCTCAGCCTACATTAAGGCTTTCCACAGCTTTTATTTTTTCAGAGCTCTTATCTCCGAATCAATTTCCAGGAATCCCCTCCTTATTCATTCCCAAGCAAGTGGCCTACAGGCCCCAAAACAGAATCCCACTGTACCCCAACTATGAAACATTTTTCTTTTGCCAATAACAGTAATATTTCACAAACATAAATAACAACCTGAAGATTTTTAGTGTTTCCTGAACAATAACTGGATTCTGCCTAAATATTCTAGGAACTCTTTCACTATCTACAAAGTACGCTTACCATTGACTGGATTTTGGCTCTTTACATTTGAGTATAGCCCATCTGAACAGAAGCAGCAGTATTTATTTACTACTAAGCATAGGCGTATTTTTTAATTCACTTCATAGTACCCTCCGCTACAACTGTTCAAGAGTCGCATTATTGTGGGAACTTCATATTCTGTGGTTCTGGAAATGCAAGATGTGTGCCATCAAAACACACACCTCCTCTTTATTTCTCTCTAGTGGTACTGTAAACAACTAATAAATCTTTGTTAGTCAAAAAGAAATGCTGTCGTGACAGCCCATTATGTTAGTTCCCATACCATCAACATATTACAACCTTCAGTCAGCTCAGTGACCAAAATGTCATATAAAAACTGTTGACTATATGAAAATAGCTGTGCATGTTTTAAAGAAGCATCTCATACTGAAACAAGCAAACTGAAAACACAAAACACTTGGCCTTCTATGGTAATGTCATGCTAGCTCACTTGAAGTAGTTTACTCTGTTTAAAGCTTTGTACCTCCTCATCAGATGTCAAGTGTTGAACTGAAGTTTCATTTGGGCTTTGGGATAACTTTATTTCTGGCTGTACAGAGGAGTCCCAGAAGTTGCACTCAGATGCCTGCTTTGTCCAGTCAAGTGCATCCCAAACTATTAACTCACCCACATGAGAACCTGTCACAAAAGTCAAGTCTAGAGGGGGAAAAAAAACACATAGAAATCACACGACATAAAAAAATCATAAAAATCATTTCACACAAAGTTACAACCCTAGAAAGTCAAGAGAGCCCATTTTCAAGTGAAGCTATGTGGAATGTGCAGTACATGACCGACAGGACAAAAACCTCTCCCTCTGAGTAAATGCTCACTTGATTACCTAGCATAGCTCAGATAAGCAAACTGAGACGAGCTCTCTCTTATAAAATTAAAACTAGAATGGAGAACATTCACTGGCCACAGTTCACAGTACCATATTGCAAAGGCAGGGAAGACCACCAGAAATATGTACAAGTATTTGAAGTTTATTTGCTGCCCACATACAAAACCCTTCTAGTCCTTGGACAAGTATGTGTATAAGCACCCTTCAGACACAGCAAAGTATGGCTTTGCCATACACAGAAATAATGATCACAAATTAAATGGATGAGTTAATGGCAAGATTGAAGTAGCTGCTCAGGAATTTGTTAATCACACAGGGAAGGGAACTGCTTCAACAGTACTTAACACAGGTTACATACTGTCTTTTTAATCCAAACATTGCTTCCCCTTCGTAATCAAAAAGGAGAAAACAACGGCAACAGGAAACCCCAGAAAAAAATACCACAGAATCTAAGTTTTCTTCTTTCGAGCTTCTTGCTACCTCTGTACCACAGCCCCTTGGTGCCAACCAGTCTGACACAAATAAGCCCCAGGACAAATACTCACTCTACCACACCAGGAATAACTTGTCCTGGGCTCTGGGGGTGCTCCATAAAAAAAGACAGGGAAGAGAAAAGCAGAAGCAATTGACACTGCTGGTAGCAGAGTAGAGAGAATTTCAGGCAAGACCTCAGTATTGCCCTAATGAGCAGCAGAGATTGCATCATCTTCGAGAGCCTCTAAATAATGCACCTATATGCAGGCCCACATCCACACACCCAGAACTTTCAGTTACCTTGGGACTACAACTGCAAAGGACATGGCATTGTATATTCCATTTTAAGAATCAGAAAGAACAAGAAAAAAAATAGCATTTCAAACCTTCCCAACAGGAAGACGACCCAGAGTTCCATTCCCATCAATGACATTGCTTCTTTTGTGCCTTTTCTACATGGTAACCTGCCTGGTTTCATTTCACTGTTAATCCATAAATAAAGCCATTACATTTTCACATTTCACTACCTTTTCAGCTACACAGAAAGATACATCTACTAGTTATGAAGTTTCACTCCAGTTAAAAGTTTGGTCCCAATAAAAACTCCACAATTGAAATATACCACTGGTAACTAATGAAACTAGTAACATTATAAAACGACCCTTACCATTGATGCTGACTAATGACAAAATGTTATCCTGATGGTCTACAAGGCGTTTTACTTCAAGGACATTCCAGCCTTCAGACCCATCATTAGAAGGAATCAACCTAAAAATTACTTTAAAGATATATAGAGAAATTGTCTAAATAAGCTTTATCATTCAGAATAAAATGTACCTATGCTTAAATACAACACATCATTTTCAGAAAGACACAAACTAAAACATAAGTGTGACAGTTACAGATGTGCAGAGCCACTTATGACCACTCATAACCCCCCAAAAAATGGGCACAAATTATTTCAGTGTTATTACTAATGCCTCTTACTACAGCAACTATAGGATAAAACATTTCAGCCCAGTAACTCTGAAATTCAGAGAACTGGTCAACATCAGAAGTTGCAGAAAGCAGAAGTGAAAAGTATTAGACATCTTTATGGATAAGTAAACTAGAAGTGAAACATCTTTCTTAAGGACTCATCTGACTGCAAATTACTATTCAAAAAGATATTCTTTAGCAAGGTCATCAACATCGCCAGGAATTAAGACTTTATTTTAACCATTCTTGGAATTTCTTTTATTCTATCTGAATGGCACTACAAAAGAACTGTGGGAAGTTCAGATGGAAGTTTACACTGTATACCAATGTATAAACACAAGACAACTATTTTTAATTTGCTCGTGATTCTTTGATCGGAATATCAGATTGCTATTTTTCAGGTAAGTGTTTAAATATATTGAGCAAAGACTGTTGTTTTGCTGATTCACTGCTCTGCTTTTCCTCCTGGATTTTCTTCCATATTTTGAAGTCTCAGTAATTTTATAAAAACACTCTTATTTAAAAAAAACTCTCCACCAACAGCTGGCCAATGATTTACAGTTTGCATACATATAAAACCCTGTCTCCAAGTGAGCAACAGAAACCATCACATTGTCTCATTATAGCTTTGCACATTATAATGAAATCGGCAATATCTCATACTTCGGATTTTGGGATAAGGAGACTCTAGAGAAGCCCAGTATCTGACATCTCAGACAACAAGATCCATACTTTCTCCAGAATGACAAATGTAGATCATCACAATCAGATCTCAAGAGGTGGCAATAACAGTAACAAAGAATACAGAAGAGTTTAGTCATGCAGATCTCAACAAAATTTCTGAATTAGATCATTATTGTTTGCCTTTGTCATATAAGTGAAAAAGGAAGAAGGTTGCTAATCGCACTAATACCATTTACTTTTCCTGTACAATTCCAGCAGTGTACTCTTTACACATATCTCCGATAAGCAGCTGTTATAGAGGAACACGAACATTTAACAGAAATGCACCATACTCACTCAGCTCTTTGCCAACAGCTGCCGCAACACAATTTTTAGGCAATTCAACCAAAGCACTGATACCTTTGAAAAAAAATACAGGAGAAAAGGATATTTGTTGGCCGCAAGAAAACACAACAAAATGTTAACTCTTTTATTACTAAAGTTCTTCAAAATCTTGCTTTCACTTATAAGTTACCATTAAAAAAAAAGCATATTGCCTAAGTGAAAGTTCAATGGCATTGCAAGAGAACCAATTACCTCACATGGAGTTAAGAGTCAGGAGTTTTGGTCCTGAATCCAGCAGAATTCTGAATGTCAAACTTGAGGTGAAGCTGAGAATCAATAATCTTCTTATTTTAAAAACAGTTAATATTGTCCTAATGCTGGGCAATATTAAGGACACTGTGGTAATTACTGAGACTCTAAACATACGCAGTACCAAAGTTATTAGATACTGACACTACCACAGTATTCACGATACTAAAATATGGTGCAGAGCCAGCTGAAGAAGAATAGGGCACAAGATAAAATGTCCAGCCTGCTGTTACTCTGCCTTCATCCTGCACAGAATTCCCCCAGTCTGTGCTGCCACATCATTAAAGGAAAACTCCCCAAGGAATAAGCCATCTGTCTCTTTCTCCATACAGGAAGCAAGACATTAGGAGGGAAAAGAGGCCCCATGCTACACATCCCATTGACCCATTATACAAAAGTTTCAATAGCACCTCACGCTAAGCACTACAGCACCACTTCCAACTGGTATTTGGCATGATATTTCATACTGAACCAAAAGAAGTATTAATATCCTCAAAGATTCAGAAGGTTTTGCCTACCACTACTTCATTCTATGACAAAAAGAAGGAAAATATTAGTTCCAGCTTAGAATTTGATTCACAGCTTCACAGATATCTTTGTAAATTATGGCAATAATATGCCACAATTTCCTTCGCATGGACAGATAATATATAAGCTTACTATCAGAAAAGCATGATTGACATAGACATCTGATTACATTTACTGTATTTCTATCAAAACCTGCATTTTTCTACATCAAAAAACCTCATTCCTAATAAAAAGAAGTCTTTACTGTTCTACTACTACAAAGCTTTACTTAGCAATAATACTCCTACCCATTCACAGAGAAAGCCAGCCAAAGGATCTGGTCTTCATTACAGCAAACATGTATAAATCAGCATCCAAGCTCTAGCCCTTTAAGTCCAAGCTAATGTACAGTTACTGAGATTTGGTATGTTCTAAAATTCACACAGCACAGGAGATTAAAAGCAGTCTTAATTCAGAAACGATTAAGTCTGACATTTAAAAAAGAAGAGTAGCTCTAATACATAATGTTATCATTAGAATTAAAAAGAATTTGCCAAGTTGGTTTTGCATCATTATACAGATCCATTTTACTTGCACTTTTAACAGCTATAATGAGTCATTTACATTTTTACCTGCATCAGTAAGATGACTGGTCTTACACAGGAGATCTAATTTTCGGTTCCAAACACAGAGATCACTCCCTCCAGACAACCATACATCCAGTCTTTGAAGAACTGTCAAACACTGCAGAACAAAAATCAGATATATGTCCCCTGCAAAAGTTCCACCGGGAATTTCTCAGTGAAATGATCATGAGCTTTAGCTAGATAAAGCTGTAAGTACTATGAAATATAGGATTAAGGTGTCACTTTCCTGAGAAATACAAAATTAATTACACACTATATGCTACATTTTTTCCATCGACAATGCAAAAACTGATTTTTCAGTGTTTTTTTTTCTATTATTAACATTCAAGAACTGGTTTGACTGTAGGTTGCCTTTTCCAACACAGTAACAAAACCAAGCCATAAAATGAACTTCGTTCTACATGCTTTCTAAAAGAAAATTGAGGCATTAGCAGTTCCAAAAACCAAGTTAATAATTGTGCCCACTTCTCAGCCACTCACTATGTACCTGTTCTTAAATCAAACACTGCTGTTCATTTTAACAGACCTGTCTATATGGCCCATGAACATACACATTAGATTCTTGTATACAACAAAACAACAGACATACCTATGGTTTCCTGAGCTTACCTTTACAGTAGAATGGAAACATGACACTTTCTGAATCTGTCTACCACTAGTGCAGTCCCAAACCTGACTTTATTCATTAAGGAAACAAAGGTTTTTATATATTGTAAATATAACTGCTGTGTTTGTAACCAAGTGACAGACTGGGAAATAGGTATGCAGAAATTTAGTCTACTAAATCCCTACTGTCTTTTCATTATTTGGCCAAAAAGACATACTAATAAAGGTCTGTTACGGATTTATTTTTGTAGCAAGGATTGCATATACTTGTGAGCAATAACTAGTAAGATCCTAGTTTAATACAATTATGCCTACTGGATATTATCAGCCTATAAACAATCTGCAGCCTGTCTCAATGCTACCTAGCAAAAAGGCTACAGAAATTTGAATCCTCTCCAGATCTAAGGATACAAGAACTGTTTTATCAGCTGATGCTGTTAAAATAAAATGCTTTTTTTCTTCAGAAGCACCTGATGAAGAAAATGGTGCTATAGCTGTAATTTTGTGTGTGTGTCCATGAAGCTCAAAAAGTTTTTCTCCGGTCTGAAAAACAAAAGCAGAGAAAACTAAGGGTTAAATTTGGAAAATGCCTATTGTAGCATATGACATAGGTAGCAAATGACTTTCGAAAGCAAGAATATCTAAGACTCTAAAATATCCCTTTCTAAAGTAATTTATGAATTTACTGCCTACTAACTTCAATACTGTTCAAGATCTTACCCAGAATTAAATAACCTATTAAGTATACGTGTAAAGGAGTATCACATAATAAAAATTACTCTAAAAATAAAATTTAAAAACCTCTAAAAGCCCTTAAGAGCTAAGTTCTGTATTAAACTTGTTTCACTTTAATGCAAATATTGGCCATTTACCCTTTTTAATGGATATTACAGTAATTCAGATTTGTTGACAAACCCTCTCTTGAAAATGTAATTTTTTTTGATTAATGACAGAAAAGCTTGACCTATACTTACAGCAAACACAGTACTGCTAATTTCATGACAATATTTAGTATGTACATTATCTATAGTTTCAGGTTGGTGGTTTAGATAACTGCAGCTACTTCTACTCTATTTAGCTAGACAGCGAAACCCTACAAATGTATATGCAGAAGCATGCTGGCATTTTAAACGTGCAATTAAAATACAGGGTAGTTATAACTGTAAACTTCTTTACCCTTATTTGTTAAGTTTTTAAATTAAAACTATAAAAGGTTTGCTTCAACAAAAATATAATGAAAATTCTACAGCTGGATATCTAAATTAGTTTTACATTTACAAACTTCTCAGAACACTGAGTACATATACTCACATACGTGGCTTTCAATATTCAAAAACAATTACCTCTTCCAAATTATAGAATTATAAACGGCCTTCAACAACAGCAAAGCACTGATACTGCTCAAAAGAGAGAGAGTTTCAAGTTCCTCCTTCTGTATTTTAAAGTTACACCACCATAAACACCACAGAATTTTTTCAGGTTTCTAAAACAGTTTACAGTCTGAGATTTCTTTCTTCCTTAATTTGAATGTTTGATAACTCGTCACAGTTGAGACAGAACAGTATGTCTCCCTTTTAGACTTCCTATTGAACAATCTAACTTTTATACTAGCCCTCCTTAACACAGGTCTAATGCTTATCCCTTTTCTGTAATTTTGTCAATGATATGGGGACATAAAGCAGAAGAGCAGAACAATGGGTATTACACTTACAGAGCACTATTTCTATGATAAATCTAACATATTAGTAAAGTTTTCAAAAGTTATAGGAAGATTTTTATCACAGCAAGCAATTAAGGCCTTGTTTCTGCACTGCATGAAATGTTTAACTTCGGCCAACTTTGGTGTCTTCCCAATACAGTTATGTGTTAGCTCTCCATTTAGTCTAATCAATTATACTACAAACAGATATTGCTAATAGAGCCACTAAAACATACTTAAAACTTAAATATATACATACACAAATCTTGGCAGCATTGGGACCTTGCTGTTGAGTTACCAGTCAACTTTTCGGTGTTTACAGCAAACACCAAACATACTTTAAATGAAGAATTAAAGCCACAAATTCATACACACTTCTGCTTTTCACATCATCATTTCATATCAGATCTCCCTAAAATCACTGTGTCTTCCCAAAACAGTCTAACTTTTAAAACTTACTGTTCTCATGGGTTCACGCAACTTTTACCTTCCTAGCTCTCCTTTATAAACTAAGACAGACTCCCTCCACTTGCACATTTTCAAACAGTAGCTCTGCAGCAATTCTTCTTTATTCTGCTTTTCGCTATTAGACATTTCTAACTCCTCTCCCCAACTTTCACCCTGTCCAGAGCACACAAGCTACCCCCCCAAAAAAAAGAGCTAACCTGAGCATTCCACAGAAATATGATTCCATCATCTCCTGCAGACGCAAACCTGAAATGAAAAAGGGGGGAAAAAAAAAGTGCTGTGAAAAATTCAATACAGCACAGCAGAATGGAAAAGCAGTAGAGAGTTATGTAAGAAAAATATTTGCAAGATATATCAGACTCCAGCTTTAAAGAATAAACATATATTTGTAAATCCCAATTAGAGTTTATAAACTGAAGTCAGTACATTTAAAGAATTCCCACACATACTATCACAAATAGGACTCCGACATTACAGAACCATTTTTCTTACTTAAAAACATGAGATCTTACACACAAAATAACAGTGTGCTCTAAAATTAAATACTGTTATTCAGAGCCAACTGACTGCAAGACATCTAAGAAGTTACAAACCACTCATCCAAGTTCAGCCAAGAAGGGGAGGACCCCAGTATTTACCATGACTTTAAACTGTGGCTTAAAAGAACTCCCAAAGGGAGTCCATTTAAGCTGCTAAATTTGACTTCTGCTAAAAATCCAGCTAGAAGGCATACCATGTGAGGAAAAAACAGGTTCATATTAGCATGTTAATCTCACAGTAACAAAGTCTGACCTAAATTCGACCTTTTTCCCTAGGCTAGAGTGAATACCTAACTATCTGCCTAGGTTTGCACCTTCTCACCACCACAGCTACACTGTAGCTGGAGCACACCTCCCAGCTATGCCAGTCAAGGTGTACCATGAGTTCACAAAGCCTAGAATAGAAGCAAGACCTTCCATAAAAAACTGCATTCAGTTGTTACTTACAAATATACCTACCTCCTCATTTCTCCTTCTGCCTTAAGCCTTCACCGTGTGTTAAACAGATAATATTTACCGAACTAAGACTGATACTATGTGCAAGAAAGTGATGAAGAAGAGAGGTTACATCACTTCTGAATTTTTTTCTGTTACCAGCTCTGAATGGTTTCATTAACCACTTACATGTCCTTTCTTTCAAACACTTTGCCATCACAATGTTTGTGAAACTTGCTAACAGACTAAGTTTTCAGGCATAAAGCAACAGGGTTCCCCCTCTCCTTTCTTCCACACATCCTCCTGTCTTACTCTATTATAGTTGAAAAAAAAAAAAGCATAAGCTGTACTTTCTTTGTATCTTTCATTATTTTATATCCAATTAAGCCCCTCTTTCAAAAAGGTTAGAGCAAAAAACAATCTTCCATGCACACCTCTGATAATATTAATCTTTAGTTCCCTTTTAGCTCTATTACACCTTGTTTTTTCACAATGTCAAGAACTTAATAAGACTTTCACAATTCGGCAATAACCCTTTAAACTTCAACTCCTTTCTTGCGTATTGTTGGAGCTGTGTGCCACTTGAACAAAATATGGGTAAGGCAACTGGTGTTTGAAAGGAGGCATGAGTGTAATTCATCAACACACAAGTTCAATAGGGTGCTGTCGTGTGTATTTTCCTCCTCATCTTCTCACCAGGACTTCTGTTTAAGTATAAAGGTATATTGTAGAGTCAGTTATCCTGCAGTCACATTCTGTTCACCAAGGTGGAGATTCACGGGTCACCTGATTCTTTTTCAGTTATGATCACTCTCATCTATAACCTTGTCTGTTTCCTGAAGGAGCAAGAAATGGTCAAATAAGTAACAAAAAAAGCTATTCTTAAAATGTGTTATGAACTCTGTTTAGTTTAATGTGTCAAATGCTAGAGTATTACATGCAATTTTATCTCAGTCCATTTTTTTCAAAGACTCTTGCTGAGGCTTAGCTTTCTTTAGTGATCTTCCAATCAATATGACCCCTCACTTCATGTTCAAAAAGTACATGAGAAAAGAAGAAAAAAAACAGCTTTCTGTTACGTTTATACAGGATTTATTTAGTATCTTCAGAAACCAATCTGAGAAAATTTTCCACTCACTGGTTTTAGCTGAGCCACTGAGAAAACAAGAAAATCCTTCTGCAAAATTCTCAATAAGATGACATTATCTCAAGACCTGAAGCGTGAAACTTGGCTTACAACAGTTGACAAAAAACACACAATGGAATAGCTGCAGAAACTAAATAAAAACATTTCAGAAGCTGAGTAACAGTACCAATTTTACTGAAATGAATCACGTGAAAAATACTATCAGCTGTTTAACAATCCAGAAACTACTATATTCTTGAAAAATAAAACCTTAGAATTACTGTCCAGTGAAGCGACTCTATTAAACTCCTTAAAATCTCAGAATATTAACCAGCTATATAACTTACTCCTTATCCATATGCTGTTTTATAACCTATCCTCAATGCAGCCATCCAGGCTTCAGTTTTACACTGATTGTCATTAGTTTAGCTTCAACAATTTACCTGCTACCATACAATGAAGGCCCAAATGGTAAAAGATCCCTTTACATCAAAGGGGGGTACAGTCTAAGAATACTCTGGTATTTCTGTAACAACCAATGACATTTATTGAGTATGTGTTTTGGGAAAAATGTGCTTTGAGGAAGCGTTATTAAAATAAACTAGTGTGGAAAAAACCCACAAGATTCTCCTATTTTTATATGAATCTTCTGTTGGATTACTACAACGTAGAAAAATTAATTCTACGGTAATGCATGTAACTTTTCTGATATAAATATATATGACGTTACAAATGAAAACTGACAAGCTAAAATTTCTCCATGAACTCTTCTGTGAATTTTTTCTATACACATTTACAAAATTCTTAGAAAAGAAGATTCTGTGGGCATTCCAAATTTAGAAGAGACCACCTGCTCAATCAATGTGCATAGGGGAAGGAAAGAACCTTCCTTCACAAAACACCTACTGTACACTGCAAGGATATAAACCAAACGCTTACCCATGTTAACTTTGTATATAGTGTATTGATTAATATATTAGAAATCCCCTTCTGTGCCTAATCCATAAAAGACATAAATTACTACAGCTCCTTAACAGAGACTCTTGCCTATTACATTCTTAGTTCTAAAGGTTTTCTATTTAATTCTCCACATCAGCCAGGAGTCACTACACTTCTTATTGACTAAAGGCTTCACAACCCTATTTTTAAGGCAGATAAATATTTCCTGTCATGCAGGATTAAGATAAATTAGAGAACATGCAAGGCTAATTTAGACAAAGCTAGGACAGAAGCCAGGCCGTAACGTAAAACTATCATAATTCATTCTCTCAATCACACTTCCAAAGTGACAAAAGCAAATGTAGGGACTTAATCTCTGCTTCATAGCCAGTTTTCCAGTTCTTAGATCACTCCATCCTCAGAGTTCACAATAAAGTTGGACCTAGCTACAAGGAACTAAGAACAGAATAGATAACAATTGTCAGGGAAATCTACAAAAACAGCGTACAAAGATAAAGACTAGGAGAGAGAAACAAAGGAAATGTTGGGTTTCAAAGAAGTACGGCAATGAAAAAGATCAAACTGGAGGAGACAGGTAATGCAGAGATTAGGCATATATTGAACTCTACTAAGCAGTCATTCTGAACAAAGTGGTGAAAATTCCAAAATCTGGTAAGTTCTGAAAAAAATTGCATTACTTGAAGCTCAAGTGAATTAAGCACTAGAGTTTCAGAAGAAAGTGCTATAAAATACTGGGAAGAAAGGAAGAACAACATTCAATATTGTTGAGACTGTCATGTTCAATTGCTACAGTGTTTCTGTAGGAGTCTATTACATTATTTTGTAGAACCAAAAGGTGAAATAACCACTGTCATCAATGCAAATGCATGAAACACATACATCCACTCAGAACTGAAGCAGACACTACTGCGTATTGTCCTGGGACAAAGTGTGGCATGTACAGAAGGGAATGTACAACCTATGAACAGCCTGAAAAAGAAGGGCTGAACTAGCTAAAGGCATTTCTTTCAAACAAATTAATTTGTACCAAGAAACCTAACTCTATCACCATTATTTTCTCATGAAGTTATAATTTACAAGAGAAGCCAAAAGATACAGTATCATACCAAGAAAAAGGAGTGTTCACCCCTTGCCTTTTTTAACTCTAGGCTTTTCCTGCCCTCCCCCACCAAAAATAAAGAGAGGATTAAAAATATTATTACATTTTCATAAATACTCTCTGAAGTATTGCCAACGATGCTGTGAAACAATTTGAAATGTGATTTCATACCTGCAATCATCTATTTGCACTAGAAATCGTACTATATCTTGATGGCCTTTCAACACAAGGAGCTCCGTATAAGGGTTCTGTATTTGTTCTTCACCAATTGTCTGTACAGATGATTTCTAAAATTCATGAAAAAGGAACGAAATTTATTTTGTACTGAAATAATTATTTTCATCAGGTCTTTGTAATGTCTAACAATCTACATATAGGTACATGTGTGAATGTATAGTTATATTTGAAATTAAATTAAGTTTCTGAAATATCATTTTGCCTTAATAAAAATAATTACAAAAGATCATGTCTTCTTATTTCAAGTAAATAAGATGTTTCTATAGCATGTATTTTAAATTATAATATAGCATCTTCTGTTTAACAAACACATTTTTTATGTCTTTAATCACTGATACACCAAGATGAAAACCCAGTTTAGTCATGAGCTGTCATGTGGAGCCAACTTCAAGACTCAATTCACCCTATACTCAGTTTTGCATAAAATACACCTCTTCTGAAAGGTCTGTGAACCTCTCATATCTTTCATCTCCTGTTCAATTTTTAAATCCTATATAAAGATGACATATTTAAAATAAATAAGAATAAGAATAAATGCTGTTCTGTTACATAATATATAAATCATCCGTTGGGACTCTATTCACAAAATACAAAAGCAAACCACTTACAAAAACACAGAAAAATATTAATCATTTTCTAGAACAGCATCTGCAATTACCTCCAACTAGACTAATAATTGAAAGAACAATCAATCACTCAGAGCAAGCTGATCACCAGGCAGGGTCAATAAAATATTGCATAGGACTGCAGTTTCAAGGCACTACAGTTCTGCTTATCTCAATCATCAGTTTGTGAAAGACCTTAAATACAAAAAAGTTGTCTGCTATTGAAACATTCTGGAACAACTTGCTATTAGACATTATTTAAAAAAAACAAATAAACAACTAAATAGCTCAGTAGTAACTCAGTGACATCACTCCCTTCCTTCTAGATTCATTTTACGTGACAGTCAACATCATCTTACTTCCAGGACTGTCTCTTCTTTGAGGACTTCAGCAAAAGCTGAACTGTAAAACAGAAACTACTGAACACCATACAACATGCAGCATACATGGGAGGTAATCCTACATGAAAGGCAAACATATTCTCCTCAGAAACTTCAATATTTTCTTGCAGGAATAATAAATTATTTTCTATTACCTCTGTATCGGTACTATGATACTATTCTTCAGAAGTTAAGAATGACAAAGTTAATAAAAAGAGAAAGAAATCTGTATTTATTTTTAAAATGAAGAGGTTGTCAAAATGCTAGTTCTTGTGATTTTATCTTAGTTTTGTGCTATCTGATGCATTTCATGAAACAACTGTTCCTCATTTTATGCAATTATGTGTGAATAGCAGTTCCCATTTAAAATGATACAAGTAGATTCTGCATGATTATAAAGAAAAGTTGGACAAATATGGAAACTTGGAGCTCAGCTGTTAATCACAACATTCCTCAAAAAAAATTCAGACTTCTAAAACTCCTTAGCAAATCTCAGCATCACTGGATGACATTAGCAACACTGTAGTCAGAAGACTTCCATTTTTATTTACCAACAGAAGCATGCATTCACAAAACAATGGTAACATTGCTTTGAAGAAGTTAGAGTTTGTAACATTAACAACCCAAGTCTATATTCTGTTGTTGCTTCCTATTCAGTACAAGACTGTACTAATTCCTTTGAGCAACATGACTAATCTTATTTTTTTCTTAATTCTAAGAATGCCTGTGAATATTAAAAGGTACAGTGCTGATGAAGTACTATAGATAACAACAAAATAACAGTTTTTCCCCCAATACTGTCATACAACAAGCTCTGCTCTCTTCAGACCTTCATTAATATTTACCAAAGTGTTGGATTAGATGCACATTCTTTCTCCGAAGAAATCTATTTCTGATGTAAACTATTACTTGAACTCTCTTCTAGCACCATCAAGTTCTTAGAATAGAAAGCTAGATGCTGATGCTAATGGAATCCATTCCCAGCTTGCATGTTTTTATGCAGGACCTGTAAGCATCACTACCCACAACATTCATCTCAGCTTCAGAACTTCCTACAACCCCCGTGATCTGAAGCATTTTCAAGTGGGATTTTTTGAAAGCAATTCACCAAAAATATGGATACTTGAGTATACAGGTACACTTATGTATGCATCATGGAGCATGACGGATTAGCTTATACGGACCATGCTGCTACTGCAGTTAGACTGCTCCCATTACCAGAGCCACCCTGCTTAAGAGGTACGCCACGGCCATCAGCTGAAGAAATTCACGAGCTTAAGTCTACATGATCTTCAGCTCCATAGTAAAAAAAGAAAAGGGTAAGGAGAATTTTCCACCTCATTAATTTAGGACAGCTTTGCCAGAGGCTTTCTTCATTCACCCAGTGCAATGTCACTCTAATACATCTGGCTGGCTGAAGCCACAGCACATGAAACAAACACCATAAGTCCACAGCCCACATGCTGTAACGAGCTTCCTTATCTGTTTAAGGAGAGTACGGAGACAACAAATGGTTATGAAGATGATCTTTAGATGAAAAATATTACACAACACAGTAAAAAAGAAGAACAAAAAGAGTTTGGGGACTAACCCTTATGAATATTTGTTACTCAGCTTTTCCATAGATAAGCAAAATGATGACTGTCATTCAGCAAACTAGTGGCACCAATGTGAACAGAAGTCCTGTGGATCAGGTTTAACCTAGCTACAAATGGCAGAATGGAAGAACTGGACCACAGCTTGACTCATGCTTTACTAAATCACAGTACAACTAAACCATTGCCAGAGCGTAAGCTTTGGAGAGGGACACACACTAACATAGTTTTTCTAACTCTAGTTTCTACAGTTTTTCTAACATCTTAGAAAGCTGTTGTACACTTCCCATCTTTCTTGTAAAAACAAGTGCACGCAAACCGGCTAAATTCGACTGCAGTAAAGCCAACACTCTGCCTGATGCCAAAGGGCAGAGGCATTCTCGGACATCGTCACTGCAAATAGGCTCCGACTCAAACCTCCACCGAAGTAACTATCGGCATTTGAAATCAGCCGTGACACTGTTGTGGCCCGCTCACGGTCAGCAGCTGAAGAACAACTCCTTCCTCATACCTGTCTAGGTTACAGAAGCGCCAAGTGTTGGGAGCCGAGCAATAGTGCCAATTAACTCTTGTTAAGTCCGCGCTGAGAACTTCCGCGGAGCGTTAGGGACAAGGAAGCCCCAACAATCTCCGCCTCGAACCCAGCAGAACTCTTTTCCCCCAGCAAGGCGACGAGGAGGACGCCTGCGGCCGGCGCCCGACGCAGGCCTGCTTCGCTCTGCGGACGACGACACACCGAGGGGGAACGCCAGCAGACCGCCACAAACAACAGCCAGGCCGCACGACTCCCCCGGTGCCGCCTGGCTGTTCGCACTACCGACCGGGGCGCTCCGAGGGCCGGCCTCCAGTCGACCCCGCCAGCCCTCGAGGCTCGCTACGGCCCTCCGCTAGCGTCGCGCTGCGAGAGGCCGGCTGCCCCTCGGGACAGGCCCGGCGGCCCCCGGCCTCGGCCCTACCGCTCCTCCCGGCCCCGCCTCCCGCCGCTCTGCCCCCTTCCCACCCGCCGCCTCACCTCCGCCAGGCCCTGCGGCTCCCGGCCGCCGCCGATCAGCCACCGCAGCATCAGGAGCGGCAGCCGCGACCCCGCTGCGCACTGGGACTCCCCTACCTGCCTGCCCCCCGCCGCCGCTCGGCGGGAAAGGCCCTCTTAATCGAGCTCCTCACGGAGAGCAGCCCTCCAGCGGGCGGGGCCGAGATGGGCCTGAGCAATCGATCGCCGAGCCGGTGCCGCACCGCCGGCGGGAGGCGCTGTGAGGGGGCGGTGGCGGGAGGCCCGGGCGGGCGGGGGCAGTCCG
>Ga0065711_1011301_pt1 | contig 17260 bp, 21 predicted proteins | sample Hoacrofraction12_FD_59098 | JGI IMG/M metagenome (GOLD analysis project Ga0065711, IMG submission 59098) | Hoatzin crop microbial communities from Cojedes, Venezuela - Epithelial fraction 12 v2 (version 2) | ecosystem: Host-associated > Birds > Digestive system > Esophagus > Crop | place... | reverse complement strand
GAACTTCTTCCCTCTGAGGGTGACGGAGCCCTGGAACAGGCTGCCCAGGGAGGTTGTGGAGTCTCCTTCTCTGGAGATATTCAAGATCCGCCTGGACAAGGTCCTGTGCAGCCTGCTGGAGGTGACCCTGCTTCGGCAGGAGGGTTGGACTGGGTGACCCACAGAGGGCCCTTCCAACCCCAACCATTCTGTGATCTGTGAACATTCTGTGAGTTTGATGTGGCTCAGTATTCCTCTTCCTGATGGGTGCGTTGGGTAATAAATCACGGGACGGTTTTTTGCGTGATTCATAGTGGGGCAAGGCTGTTCAATACCACAAATGCACGCTCCCTGTGGGAGCAATTAGGAGTTGTAGGCTGGATTTTGATCGAGGGAGTGCTGATTTCACCCAGTTTCGTGGAGGCCAGGCTTTGGCTTTCCACACGACACCAGTGTGCAAGCACATTGAATAGCCTGCTGTGATTGTTGCTCGGAAATATTCATAATTGTGTGCGCTTCACTTTTGCTCCCTAAGCGGAATATAAATAAATACACCTGCATATTTAGCGAGGGCAGATCAATATATCCTTTGTCCCAGTTTTCCTTTACAAGTGGTAGTGACAGCTTAGAGTGTTTTCCTTGCTATTATACTNCTCTGTTTGACAGGAATAAAATATATTTAACACATTTGCTGGCTGCGCCCTGCCCTAGTCCCAGCAGATTTGCTGAGACCTGGCAAAAGTTGCTCGTACAGGGGCCACGCGCTCCATCCTTACTCTTATAGCTCTTTCACAAGGATTGGTCATTTTAAATGCTGCTCAGTGCAGAAACCAGTCTAGAACATGATTGTAGGGGATTGCCCTTGCTCTTGCAGGTGTCTGTGTTTAGTGGATGCCTTTTGCAGACCCGTGGCTGTGGAGTGGGTAGAATTTCAAATGTCAAAGCTAAAATGTGAGCTCCTGCCTGGATTTTCTCCCTTGGGAAAAACCCAGCCAGGTCAGCGAGAGTTTTGGCTCATGAAGGGCTTCAGCATTGCCTGGGTACTCATAAGCTCTTTGGGAAGTGACGTGTAGCTACCTGCCTTCACGAAATCTGCAGTGGGAGAAGAAAAGATGCCCGTGGCAGCTGAGAGTCGGGGGCGTTTGGGAGTGAAATAGATGGTGAGTGCAGGAAAGCTCCCAAATCAGGGCATCGCTGCTGGGTACGCACCAGGGCCAGCTGATGAGGTGTAACCGAGCGTTGCTCTGGGCACCCAGTGATGCTGGGGGTGGCTGTACGTTGGTCCCAGCGCTGCTCTCCCGTCCTGTCCCTCCCAGCAGCGCTGGTGGGGGAACTCCTCTCTGGTCTGCGGGGAAGACCAGAGTTTGAAGAATTGCTCTCAGGGTTTTGCTTTCAGCTTTTTGCAGGCAAGCATTCACGTATCAGCTTTCACTTTAACGCCAAGGCGTAGCCACCCTCTCCTCTTGTAGGCTTTTTTCATTGCTGTTGTTGTGGGTGTTTGCTAAATACCACTATCCAAACTGACTCTTAAAAATCATGCTAGATCAGTGTTAGAAAGGATTTTGGTGTTTCCCCTGCTGGGCGAAGCAGGACCCCTGCCCCAGGTCGCAGTGGGAGCCCGAGGGGCTCTGCCTCCCCGGTGCTCCTCGGCAGCGCTGGCAAAGACCCGGGAGCTTGTGCCTGGAGTCCTGCCAGTGGGACTGGTTCTGACGAGGAGCTCTGCAAACAGGGCATGCCTGGGTTTAATTTGAGAGAAGACGGGAGAGTTCTTAAATTAAAAAGCAGTGGATGCTGACGTCCCTGACCGTGTTTCGGCAGGAACCCACCGTAGCGTGTCTTTGGTTTATTTTCCGTGCCGCAAAAGGAGAGATGTGCACGTGCCTCTTCTCGTGGGGTGGCGAGACCTCTGCCCCGAGCCGGGCTGGGCTCCCTCGGGTACCTCTCCGGGGACTTGCAGGCATCTCCCCTCCCCGCTGCCTCCCTCCAGTCTCTCCCCCCGTGTCCTCAGCCCCCCCCGGGTCTGCTCTCTCCAGCGCTTCCCCCTCACCGCTGCCAGCCAGACCTCCTCTCGCTCCCTCCCCAGCCACGCTGCAGGAGCAAGGAGGTTTTTGAGTGTCGTTTCCCCCCAAAATGTGGAAATCGTAACACCTGCCCCTCCCTCGCCGGGGAAGGGATGGGTGCGATACGTGGTTTGTGTTTGGGGGTGATGCGATCCTGGCAACCCTCTGAGCACCTGTGAAATCGCCAAGCAGGAGGTGATAAAGACCCTCACTCCTGCTCTCCGCTAGACTTCAGCCCAGTTTGTTTTGTTTTCTTTTGTTTTATTATTTTTGGTTTGGTTTTTGTTTTGTTTTTTTAAATTTGGAGCAGTGAAACAGAGCACAAAATGTATTCCAAACAAAGTCCTCTGCGCAACCACTTCCTGACGGGGCACGAAAAGCTGCCCAGCACAACAAGGGATACAAGGATCTGAAATACCTACTGGTCATGGCTGAAGCCCGTATTTCCCCGTACTCCTAAGGGGCTTGTGCTCAGAATGAGCTGACGTTAAGAGCCGCAGTTTGTCCGTCTCCCAGAGGCCTTTCCCATCGCAGGCACAGCACGAAAGCGTTTGCTGCGGGGACGAGCGGTCGTGATGCAGCTCCAGCAGCACAAAGAGGGTCTTCTGGCTGCTGGCACGTGATGCCCACCAGCCTGGCAGTGCCTCCGAGATGGCTCCTCTGCTCTAAAGCTACCCTGGACCGAGCAGCAGCCTCTGGGCGCAGGTTGCGAAGCCCGGGAGGGGAAGGCAGCGGCTGGAGGCACCGAGGCGGCCGCTGTCTCGCAGCGAAGATGCTGAACCACTTGACGAGGGGCGGAAACTAAGAATGGGCTTCTTGCTGGTATCGTACTTCAGACCCTGACCAAGCACTCCTGCAAAAGATTTGGGCTTTATTGCATTTTACCCAGGCCAAGTCCTTCTGGTAATGTTTTTGCCATGTCTCACCATGGCTTCCCGGTTTGGTTTTTTTTGTTGTTGTTTTTTTTTCCCCCCCCGTTATAATTTTGTTCTTGATTTTCGGTGTGACTTGTTGTACTCTATGACAATAACCTTCTTAGCTCTAATGTCCCTCCTACCCCTCAGCAGTTGACCAAGCTCCACCAGTTGGCTATGCAGCAAACCCCCTTTACTCCCCTTGGACAGACCACCCCCGCTTTCCCTGGTACGTACCCACACGCCCTTTCTAGATATCCTTCTCTTCTTACCTGTAGAGTTTCTCTCTCTTTCTAAACTTGTGCTGTTTAAATAAGCAGGGCAAGTAAAGCTGAAGTTGCAATGTCCACAGGGGAAGGTTAACAGGGAGACAGGATGGACGTTTGGGGGTTACGGTCCTCACGGGCGAGCTCTCGGCCGTTAACCGTGCGCGCCTGGGCTGCTCCTGCGAAGCCACGCTTACCGTGCTCCCAGCTTTGCTGGCTTTCCCAGCAGAAGCGATGGGCGCCAGTCCCATGCTTCCCTGCCCAGAGGTGGTAGCATCCCCGGCCGTGCGCTGATCCGGACCCCGGTGGGACATCCCCGCTTTCCCGGGGGGAACGGCTCGGTGCCGGCCAGGGATGCTGCTCTGGAGTCTGTGGGGAGCGGTGCCGAGCCGGGCAGGACGGCACCCCTGCTCCGGGGAGAGCGATGGGAAGGAGCCGCGGCCGCAGGGAGCTGCGTTGATGGGAGGACAGCCAGACGTGGCGTGGCTCGGCAGCCTTGTCCCCAAGGCTGGCGTTTTCGTGGTGGCCTGGGAGGCAGATAGAGCGCAGGGGATGGAGATACTTACAGTACCTTTGTTTACTCCGTGGTCAAAGTGCCGGTTGGAAATGCCTTTTCTGACAATATGTTCATCATATTTTGAGCTTCCTAGATGAAGTGACATTGCTTATCTCCTCGAAGGCAAAAGCATTAAACCTGTTTCTTCTTTGCTCTTCAGGAGAAAAGCTGCCCTTACATTCCTCCGAAGAAGCTCAAAATCTGATGGGCCAATCATCAGGTAAAACACAAAGCTACAGGGAAATAAGCAGGCTTCTGTTGAAATATATTTCTTAAATAGGACTGTGCCATTGTTGTGCTCCTAGATAGACTGTGGATAGATTTGTGGAGAAGATGGCAGGTTTTCTTGGTGGGCAGGGAGAGACCAGGCAGCGCTGCTCCTGCCATTCTCCTTTGTACAGCATGTCAAGAGAAAAGTGCCTGGAGTTTATTGCCTGGTTTTTGGTATTTGCATGTAACTGCCATCTGTGTAATGGAAAGACATCAGAGTCATCACCCTAATTCTTTCATTTAATTTTGGATAAACTTAGCTCAGAAACAGTAGAAAAAATGGCTGTGGGAACAGAAATGGTATGCGATGTTAGCTATCTCTAAGCCATTCAGGGCGAGCTGCAGTTTTAGTGGGACAGGACCCTGAGGAACCAAAGCATGGCCGTAATCTTGGAGAAGTTGTGATGTCAAATGTCCTGCACATTCATCCATTGTCTACCATTACTTAGAGGAGTTATCCTGAGACCTGGCGGCTCACAGGTGATGTGAGCCAGACCCGGGGCACACGCGTGCTCTGCAGCCAGCCGGGGTACATCGCATGCGTGCCTCGGAAGAGTCTGGGGACGTCACCTAACTCTGAAAGCAAACGTAGCCCAGGTAAATAGACCCTAAAAGACCACAGCAAACATAGATTTCATGATACCAACCTGCGCAGCCTTGTTTTCTGCGTGCCCTGCTTTGCCCTTTGCAATCACCCGCCTTGACCCCACCAGATGACAGCCATGGGGACTGCATGTGCACACCGGAGAGGGAGGAACTGGCATGCTAAAATGAACGATCTCCAGGTAATGGAGAAGGATGTGGCCGTTCCTCGATGGCCACTGTGATGCAGGGGTGGTGCAGTACCATAGTGCTGCGTGCCCCGAGGGCTTTCAGCAGCACCGGTGGCATCTGAGTGAGGGCTGAGGGACCCTGTCTATGAGTCTGAGGAGCCTAGCTTGCATTTCCAAAGACCCCTGCGTGCCTCAGCACTGCTCTGAGCCCAGCCCCAGTGCTCTGCTCCCTTCGGAACACATTTTCTGCCATACCCAGGCTGCTACGGAGCTGAGCCTTGTAACGCATGGCCAAGAGACGGGGACACCTGCACCCTGAGGGAACATGTCTTTGCGTTAGGTGCAGTCCACCTTGCCCCAGGCCATAAGGAGGCTCGGCCTGAAAGATGGTCCAGGGCTGGTGAGATGTCTCTTCCAATGCAGCTTGCGATAAAGTCAGCGTTAAGCATTGCCCGCTGTGTGAAACCTGGGCAGGAGCAGTTTTGTGCTGGCTTTGGCATCGGTACACCTGGCAGGGGCGAAGGAGGGCATAGGGCTGCTGAGTGGAGGATCCCTATCCCTTGCGTTTCCCCTCCTCTGAGCGCTCCCGAGTGAAAAACGTGGCAAGGAGACCTCCTGCAAGCGGGTGCCTCTGTGGCGTGCCCAGGCGTTGCGTCTCTGCGAGGGAGGTGCAGCCGGGAGGCCGCATTCAGGAAAGCGCAGGGATCATGCACGAGCGCACCGAAGATGCCTGATATTGTCCTTGTTAGAGGTGGTGCTGAAACGGGATCGCAACGCAACACTTCCTTTCAGTATTTTAGAAATTTTCCTTTGACAGTGCCGGTACCTAGGCAGACGTCAGTTCAGACCCGCTGGTTTTTAGAACGTGCGCAGCCGTTGCCGGCGAAACTGGACGGGAGCTCCTCTTCCGCGGTGCAGAGGGCCTCGGTGGAGACGCAGACCAGCAAAGCTTGGCCGTTGCTTGCAGTAGCTGCTCGGCACAGTTAAGGCAGCGGCGTATCGCCGTGTGGCGTGAGGAATTCGATGCTGCTGCTCTCCTGGTTTGTAGCAGCCCAGCGCTTCCAGTCTCCTCCTGCTTCTTTGCTCTGCACCTCCTTACTCCCCTCTTTCCTTGGACACAGACCTTGCCGTCTCGTCCTCTCACACATGCTGCTCTTAGAAGCCTTCATCAATAGTTTATATCATACAAATAAGGGGTTTTTTTTGCAGATTTGACATAGGGCATCCCTGCTTCAGCAGTGAGGTGATTTTAATACAGAAACCCGCAGGAGAGGCAGGCTTTGAGCTGGCCTGGGAGCGTTACAGTGGGGTGTCCTTGTGCCTCCGGAGCTGCACACAGAGGATAACCTGCTGGCTCCAGCCTTTCCCACCCTGGAAGGGAGAGGCTGCACGTTGCTGCCTTTGCTCCTTGCCGTGTAGTTTCGCCAGGAAGCAGGCTCCAAACCTCCACACTGCTTGCCTGGCTTTCCCTTGGGAGTCAGAGGGACCGTCGGTCCTGGGTCCAGCTAGCGTGCACGTCTTGGTAGTCTGGCTTAAATTCAGCGTGCAAGTCTGTGGGGCTTTAAATTGCAAAGTACTTTGCAGGCTGCCTGGTCCTAGCACCACCGGATCCCCTGGGGAAACCGGTTTTGGGGTGCCAAGGTGTTGTCGTAGCGGAGGGGTCCGTGCTGCTGTGTCCAGAGAGGGCTGGAGGGTGCGTGGGCAGCCCTCTTGCCTCCAGGGCTGGGTTTGCCAGCCAGTGGGCTGTCTGCTGCTGTGTGGAGGAGGGCTTGGTGGGAAGATGCTTTTCCCACCTCTCCCTGGCGATGCTGCAACCTCGCACCGTGACACACCCTCCTCCGAAGCCATTCCCAGCGGGAGGATGGAGGGTGGGAAGCGAGGCACTCACGAGGCCAGCTCGAGGGATGCAGGGGAAGGTGGCACCAGCACCAGCAGAGTCAGGTAGCAACTGTCTTCCTCCTCCTTGTACCAGAGTGTGTGATCCTCTTCCCCTCCCGGCCCCGGAGCAGGACGCAGCCTTGGCAGTGTTGACTGTTGCGGGAAAGCAGCGGAGCTCCACCGCGCTACCTCTGCAAGCTGTAACCATTTTCCCCTTGCATATGCCCAGGTTTGGATGCCAGTCCCCCGGCCAGTACTCATGAACTCACCATTCCCAATGATGTAAGTAAATTCAAATGCTTCCTCGGCATGTGTGTGTGTACACGTATATATATATGTGTGTGTAAATATATATATAAGCTGCAGGCATATGACTTTGTTAAATACGTTTAGAGATGCCCCTTCACCAGGTTCGCCCATGCCACGCGCAGTCTGTTGGGGATCAGCCTGCAGCATTAATCACCCCTGGTACTTTACCCCATTGGTAGCTTTCCTAGGTACAACCCTTCTTAATGCTCCTTTTCCCTTTCCAAGTGAACTCAGTGCTCATGAAATATGCCCAGTTGACAGCACTGGGAAGGGGAGAGAAATCCCAAACCAGCCCTGATTAAACCTTAAGTGCTTAATCTAGCACTGGCTCAAGTGTAAATACCAGGGGGGTTGGAAAGGAGGTAAGTAAATAGCATATCTAATGCCACAAAGTGTCACACAAGGTTTTGAAGGATGGTGCGTCTCATCTTGGTACCGGTGGCAGTCAGCTTTTGGGTCTTATAGATGGAGGCATTGTGGTAAAGTGGATGTTGGACTGGGATATTCGCTGGGAGGAGGCTGGAGTCACGCTGGGCACTGAGCGGTGGGAGGAGGGTGCTTGGGGATGCTCAGGTGGGAGGAGGTGGGATGGAGAGCCCAGCACAGCTGGCACCTTGATCCAAGGGTCTCATTTTCTTTTGGATTTCTGGTCTTCTCTTTCTCCTGGACACCGGTTTCCATGGGTTGATAACCAATGGGTGCTCAAATCAGGATCAGGGCAAGCTGGGGGATGGCTTCCAGTCTCTGTCCTCATCTCCATCACCTACAAGCATCTTCAGCCCATCTTCATCAGGAGTTTCTGGCTCGGGTCTGGCAGCCATTGCCACTTTTTCCTGCTGTTCACCAATGCACTGCAGTGCAAGGGAAGGGCAGCGAGCCTGGCTGCGGCTGCCGGGCACCTCGTCTCCTCCGGGACACTTGTGAGGCCTCCTTCCACCTGAGAGACGTGGCAGTGAAACCACTTCTGAGCATCTGCCAGCTGAAACCCTCAGAGATGCTTCACCCCGGGCCAATCACCGCAGGAGGGCTCTGTGGAGGAGCCCATGGGAGATGGCGACAGGGCTGATCCCGGGTCTGCTTCTGTTCACCCAGCGAGCAGCCCCCTCTGGGAGGCTGCAGGGAGCTCTGCAGGCGCTTCGAGGTTGCAACAGCCACATCTGTCAAGCGCAGGGGACTGTGGCTCTGGCAGCCATGAGGTCATCCTCAGGAATATCAAGCAACCCTTTGCAAAGGGGCCTTTCCTCCCCTTTAATGTGCTGAGGGATCTACCGTGGGACCTGGGAGCACTCAGAGCATTCACACTAAAAGCCTGTCTCTCATCTGACCTGCACAGTGTTAAATGTCATCAGCTGCACCTTTCTGCTCGCTGAACAGTGCCTCCTTAGCTCTGTCTCCTGTTGCTTTGAAGGCTCTTAGATTCCCACTGCCGCCTTCCTGGGAAGAAGAGGACAGGTTGGGGTTTCTTAAAGCAAAGGGTCTACAGGCATGTTTTAGTGGTGTAGATCAGCTTGTGGTTGCGCTGCAGAGAAAGGAGAGTTGAAGGAAAGCTGATGATGAAATCCATCTTGTCACTCCTCTGACTGTCGGGAGAAACTTGAATGCTGTGCAGAGATGCTTGGACATTGCTGAACATCTTCCCAAACAGGTTTGGCTCCTCAGGTCTCCCCAGCAGGTTCCCAGCTGCAAGGGATATTCATTTGCTGAAGCATCGCTGAGTTATTTCTGCACCATGAAGACCAGGATGGGCGGTTGTTGGGCTGAACATCACACTGCAGCCCCCGAGATAGTGGATACCCTTCCTGTGCTGCATTGGGGTGCATATTCAGGTCNGTATGCNACAAACCACTAAGGTAGCCCTGTGATCTGCAGCAGGACCAGTGAACATTTGGAGGAGTAGTTGTCTCTGCTCCTACAGATGGCAACACAAATCCAGCAGCTGCCGAGAGGAACATGCCACATATAAAATTCCCAGGTGCAACCTTGGAAAGGAGCTCCAATGCTGGTGGCCAAGCAGGGTGTGCAGAAACAGCTCGTGCCTATCTTGGAAAAGTTGGACATCTTGGTATGCATTGCCGACTTGTGGAACCATAGTTTAATGCACAAATGGGCAAGAGCAAAGATGAAGACCACTGAGGAAATTTGAGCCATTGAGGAATCATTGAGGAAATTCAAGCCTCCAGCTGGCTCTAATTTTTTCCCAAGAGGTTGAAAGACCCGTTTTTAAGTAGAATTTTCCTCTTCTGCTGGTAACACAGCCACATGGTGCTCTCCTGTCAACAGCGTGCACACTAGTGCATTGCACCGAAAGAGCTGAAGGGGCTAACGGAGGCAGCAGGCACTGGCTGCAGCGAGGGTGTCCCAGCAGGGTGGAAGAAGGGTGGGATGGGGTGAGATGAGGGGCTGCTTGGGGTTGGGCTGTCCCCGGGGAAGGCGGCGGGCTTGTTTTCTTCTGGTAACGCATTCCATATAACCACCATCAGGTTCTCTGACTGGCAAGGGAATAGTTGTGGAGCACAGCCTGAAACATGACTTATTCCCATCCTTCGACCCTTGCAAAACATGGACCCGTTATTAGACCATGAAAATCGTTATTACCGAAACGAGCCCCATATAGTGCCTCACCCTTCCTGAAGCCCTCTGAGATGCCGGGGATTGTGTGCAGATAATTGACATTTTCCCTGCAAGGAGCAGGGCAGGGCAGGTTGCTGGACATGTCCCGGGAGAACTGTGCTCATGGGCTCACCCCTGGGCTCTTCTTCTCCTGTTTTCATGAGCATTAAGGTCACTCATGCCCCAGGGCAGAGGGAGGAAGGCTTCTGGCCGGCGCCGTGCAGTTGTGCTCGCGTCCCGCTGGTGGCTGCCAGAGCTGCCGCTTCTCAGACGTTGCCTCCGTGCTTATTTTCTAGCTAATAGGCTGCATAATCGGACGCCAAGGGACCAAAATCAATGAAATTCGGCAGATGTCGGGAGCGCAGATCAAAATCGCCAACGCCACGGAAGGGTCATCGGAGCGCCAAATTACCATCACAGGAACCCCTGCAAACATCAGCCTCGCTCAGTACCTCATCAACGCCAGGTGAGACCCCCCCCGCCGACCTCCGCCGCCTCCCACCACGACCGAACCCGTCTTGCCGGCGTAGCGGGAGCAGCACTCGCTCCCGGCACCGCGGGCCAGGAGGGGCTTTCCGAGGCTGGCTGGGACGGATGGTGGCTTGCTGAGACCTCTGAGTGGGGACCAGATGTCACCAGCGGGACCTCCACCCCCATCTGGCGCTTTGGCTGGGGACTGGGAGCTGCTTCGCCGCTGGCGGAGCGGCCGCGGGTTTGCGCCGGTCGCCTTGCCCACCCGCCACCCTCGCTCGAGGATTTTTGCCTGTGGGTGGGCAAAATCGCTACCGTCTTTCCCTGCGAACGGGGCAGGGGACGGGGACGGAGCCGAGCCGGTGGCGGGGTGGCATCACGCGCTGGGATCCCAGCATCGCTTACTGCCGCCTCAGAGCCTCTTCCGCGTGCTTCCAGGCCTCCCCAAGGCTTTCCTCCACCCGGTGAAAATAATCGGTCCAATAAATGCAAGACATGGGAACGGCCTGAGTGCTTCCTTTTCACGGCAAAAAACCTTGGCGCAGCAGGACTGCGCAGGGGCCGAGCGCTCCCGGCGCTGCCTCCGGCCAGGGGGCGATGCTGCCGGTGCCGCGGGGGACCGGGGGTCCGGCAAGGGACTGTGAGGGGAGCACACAGGGGAGGCATGGCTGGGGAGGGGCTGGGGACCGGCTCCGTGCTGGCGGCGAGGTGTGTCCGGGACACACAGACCCGTTTGCCTGCGCCTATGGACTCGTGGACGGGGAGCTTAAGGGGGGACAGGGCTTGTCTTTGACTTCGCGCCCGCCTGGCACAGCCGTGCAAGCCGAGGCCGTCCGCCTGCCCGTGCCCTCTCCGCGGGCAGGGTTGGTGCCAAGTAAGCTGCTGCCAGCCCAGGACACGCGTGGCTGCGGGAGGCTGCCAGCAGCGTCCCGAGGACAGGGGACTGCTGGCTGTGACTCCGACGTTCGTTTGGGTGCGGGCTGGGAGCACCGGTGAGGTCTGTATGTGCTTTCTCCTCCTTGCACCCAACCCACCTCAGCCCTGACCTGCAACAGACCTCCACCATCCCGTCCTGCCCCGCTGCCCCTCTACCCACACCCATGGCACCTCTCCAGCCGCTCAGGAGAGGGACAGGCAGGGCCCAGCGGCTTTCCCCGCAGCTCCTTGCCAATCCTCCCCACCTCTTGAGACAAGAGAGAGAAAGAAAAGACAAACAAGCAGCTCTTCATGACTGGGAAGGGCTGGCTGAGCTGCAGCCTGTGCTGCGGCGGAGGCAGCGATGACCTGGCGGGGGCCAGGACGGGGCACAGCTCAGCCTCTCCCGTAGTTTCGAAAACCAGAGCAAAATGAAGAAGCCGGGGGGAGCTGGGACAGCGGCCCGTCCTCCGTGGTGGAGATGTTGGTAGAAGTGATGCCGTGTGCTGGGACGTCTCCTGCCAGCACCGGCGGTGGGTGACACCTCTGCCATGGCACAGTGCCTGGCAGCAGCGAGGGGGGGAAGGCAGCTGGCCGTTGAGCTGGCTTTACGCTCCGGCCCCCCATGCCCTCCAGAAAGACCCCCCCAAGCCCCATGCCACCCAGGGGTGCTCTGCCCCCAGTCTGAGCAGGGCGTAGGTAAGAGGAGGAGTGCTGCCCCGCAGGGTCTCCGTTTTCTTTTCTGCTCTGGTTATTAAGTGCTTGTTTTTGTCTCCTCCCCGTCCCTCTCTCTGCCCCTGTCTATTCTAGGCTGACGTCTGAGGTCACTGGAATGGGCGCACTCTAATTTCCACCCACCATCCTCCACTCCGCACCACCCGACCCTCTCCAGCCACCGGCACTCCACCCAGCCTGTACTGCCTGTACATTTACCGTCTTCCCTTTGCCTCCACAGATACTCTTTTCTTTACTAACAAATATATATATATATATATAAATACACATGCATATGCACACATCGGAAAGTTTCTTTATGAGCTCCCTACTGTGCTCCTGAGGCTGCTCTCGAACTCTTTGGTTATGGTCCTTGTTTTCAGCGTACGGTGTTATTACTTCATCTGCTTTTTGGGGGGGCGGGGAGGGGGGGTTGGTTTTTTTCCGCTGGCGAGACCTCAGAATATGCTGGGGTCTCTACTGTCAGTCTAGCGTAGCTCCTTACACGTTTGAGTTGACCTTGGCGGTACTTGCTGTAGCCTATGGACGTGTGATGCCACCCAGAGCTGTGCGTGCTTCAGAGTACTTTTCTCACCCTCCTTCCTTTGACGCTCCCTCTTTGTTCGCTTTGCTTGCCCTGGCTCACCTTCGCAATCTCGAATCCCTGCCCTCGGGGCAAGGCGTGTTTTTCACCCCGTGTTGTCTGGGAAGCAGAACGAGCGGGAGCCAAGCCAACGTGCATGCAGGGGTTCACCCGCAGACTGCTCCCTTTGCAACATGGCAGGGTCCAGACAAGCCATTTTTCATGCCAAATGAAGGGAATCTCACACACACACACACACACCCAAACACAAACAGTCCTCTTTTTTAACTAACGAGCAACTGAAAGTGGGAAGAATTCAGCCGTATGGGATTCACACCCCCAGGGGCCTTTGAAAGCACTCTTTTGACAACCCCCACGAGCAAAACCTTTGGACGATAGCTCAGGAAGCTCTGTGAGCCAGCTGTGTTTGTCGTTGTTCGTGTTCAATAAATGTCTGTGCAGCTCTGCTACCGATGGGCTCCGACTATTCTTCTCCTGGGTCGCCCTGTCGTCTCCAGCCCCAGCCTTCCCTCTGCATCCTTCCGCACCTTTTTAGCTGCTTGGAGGGAAGGTGGTCGTTGTATACAAAACATTATTATTATTATTATTATTATCGTTATTATTATTATCATCAATATTATCATCACCATATTTTATTTTATTTAGAGACAGTCCTCAGGAGCGATACACTTCCTGAGTGATGACAGGCTTTCTTAATTGGAAAGGGAGGGTACTTGGCTTGCATAATGCTTTGGTTTTCCCTAAGATTGGTTTACAAGTTACAGTATGACAGCAAACATCTCTGCCTGCCCCCTTGTCTGGGTGGATCTGCCATGTCTGTGCCCCACACCCTTCCGCAAGACCCTCAGTGTCCAGCCCTGCCTTCTGCTTCCAGGCTTTACTTCTCTCTTCTACCTCTCAAACAGGGAAACAAATATATTTTCCATCTTTTAATTTCCTGCTGTACAAAACGTATGGTACACGTTTTTCCCGTATTGCAAATGAGGGGATCATGACTCACCATGTCCCCAGGCAGCTAAAGCAGCTACAGAATGCATTTTTGCACCGTACCGCATGAGAAATACATTATTTTTCCAGGTGAGCCCCAGGACTTCACGGACTTTCCCTCTCTTCCTCCCCTCGTGTCGGCAGGCACCGCTGGCAGCTCCCCTCGCTTCTCCTGCTGGGATGCTGGACCACTTCTCCTCCTGTCACCAGTGCTGACTGCACAGCACTCACACGGGGCTGCGACAGGGACGCGGCGTGATGCCACCGCATCGGTGGAGCCAGGGATGGGCAGGGGGTTACGGGCTCCAGCCCCAGCTCGGGGGCTAGCGCGGCTGCTCGGTGGCTGGCAGGGATGATAGCGTGGCTCAGAGAGGGCGAAGGATGGGAGTTGGCTTGAGCAGGACAGCATGTGCCTGTTCTCTGCGTGTATCGGGCAGCATCTTCACCTCCCCACAGAGGTCCACTCCCCTAGCCCAGGAGCCCACTACTGGCAAAGCTCCGGGAAGGTGAAGGTGGCTGCCAGCCCCTGCTGCGGAGCATCAACTATTTGCTCTGCGTAGATGTTGTAAAGCCCATGCGTGCTCAGCTCTCTGGAGCATTTCAAACCTCTGCCTTTAAAGGTGATTCCAGCTTCTTCATAAGATGCTTTGCTGCCTGTTCCCAGTCCCCTTTCTCTGCTCTCCGGGGCAGTTTGGATTCAGCTGTGCTTTTGAAGTGGTGCAGTAGCTAATGTGCTCAAGAGCATCCCCTTATTCCCCATCCAGGGGAGCGCAGGTGCTTCTGGCAGTGCTATGGAGGCTCAGGTGGAGCTGATAACCACCCCCAGCAGCAGCCCCACCTCTTATTTGTGCTGATGCTGGAGGAGGGAGGGGAGCCCAGGCACCAAATGTTGCCTCTCCCAAGTAGCTGATTGGCCAGAGCAAGCACAGAGGCACCTGCCGCGGTGGTAAGTCAGCCGTGGGCAACCGGCACTACTCATCCCCTTCTATTCCTCACTTTGGTCTAGCCCAAGTATTTTTGCTGTTGGGAGAACAGAATATCTGTGTGTGAGACCCAGCAAATAACCACCCATCAGCGTGCCAGAGCCGCCCCGGCAGCCTGGCTGGTGAGCCAGGGCACGTGCCAGCCAGCAAGAGCTCCACATCCCACTGACACCACCCTTAAAGGAAAGCGGTGGCAGACAGTGGCCTGGGCTGATGTTCCCCTCGGAGAGGGATGGTGCATGGAGGGAGCCAGCCCATCCCACCGTGGCTCAGATCTCCCCTGGGTCTGTAGGACAAGCCAGAGCCTGAGCAGATCTTGCAGGAGGTGGAGGTGCATGGAAAGCAACCAAGATGTGGGTCAGGAGCAGGCTGCCTCTTCTCGCGCTGCTTTCTTCGCGTGCAGGAGCGCTTCAAAGCTCTGGCATGTATGGCATGGTCAGGAATCAGCAGCAGCATCATGTCGACCAAGACTGACAAATCCATCGCAAGCCAACGCGTTTGTGGGGGTCGTACATCTGCCGGGCGCTTGTGCCCTGAGGAAGGCAGGGGACCTTAATAGCGTGCTAATTGCCATGAAGGTGGAAATGGCTTTGCAGGGGACCTGTGGTTTCTGCAGAGCGCGGCTGCCCTGGATTTCTCTGCTCTGTGTGTGCGGTGCTCCCTGCGCTATTCCCCACCTCCGCTGAGACAGCGCTGCCCAAAATAGCAAATGCCAGATTGGGTCTGCCAGATGCAGCCAAGCTCAGAGGCTACTAGAGAGGAGGAGGAGACTGCAGCAGTGCATCTACACCCATCCCCATGCCAGTGAACCTGCAGATAACATCCCCCTCCGGGTACCATCCTCATCCCAGCCTGCTGTGGTATGTCCATCACCCAGGAAGATGGTGCCTGCTGGTAAAGCCACCACAGGAGTTGGTGGTGAGGGAGGGGAGGTCAGATACGAGCGTTGTATCATGGCGGATGTCGGAGCTGTCGTGTCAAGCCACACGCCGCAGCAGGACCTGGGCTGGCGGGAGTGCTCTGGGGAGTGATGCACAGGGCCGTGGGGGGCAAGGGACGGTCCCGGGGTAGCAGCCACCTTGTAGGAGCACCGTGTCCTCGCAGCCTTGGCTCCGCGGGGAGCAGCGGGACAGTCTCACGAATCTTCCAGCACCTAGATAACAAGCAACGCTGCTCGGGACGTGGTTTTTAAGGGTTGTTGCGGAAACGTGCCGTCCTGGAGGTCAGAGCGTGGGGCTGGGTTTCGCTTGCTCCCCGTGGCATTTCAGCGCGCGTTGCGTGAGTGATGTCTGCTGGCTCGCTCATTATTTCTCGAGGTATTTCCGTGGGACTTGAGCAGGCAAAGGAGCCTCGATGTACCAAACCTATCACAGTTCTGCTTTTTGCTCTGGTACGGGATGCTTTTTTGTTTTAGCTGTCTGGAGACCATTTATAATAGAAAAAGCCACTTGAGCAACTCCAGCTGGGAAACACCAGCCCTCCTACAAATGAATCCGGGGTTTTCTCAAACTGGGCATACAGAATATGATATGCTGGGCCCCTAAAATTAAATTGTTATTCATCTCCTATATCCTTTCCTCGGCAGAGGGGTACAACCTGGGCTGCTGTTTCTCTCCTCTGTGCATTTAGGTTTTAGAGGGAGCGAGAAGGTGCTGAGCCCCTCGCTATAGGGCTGGAGAGAGGGGAGCCTGAGGAAAGGATCGGGTGGGATCCTGCAGCGAAGGATGCGGCTGCACTGGCGTGACCGAGGCATCCCTCCTTCTGACATTACCTTTGACTTTGCGACTTCTCTTCGGGGTCACGTTTCCCAGGTTATTTTGCAAATTAAAAAAAAAAAAGAAACTAAACTCCAGTATTATGTGGGAATCTAGCAGCTTATCCATCATCATCTAGGCTGGAGTGAGGCCTGGAAAAAGAGGGGTTTAAAAAATTGCGGCATCTTCTGGTAATATGTTGATGACAACAGTGATAACAACAAAATCACAAGGAAAGTATCAAACGGCTTGGATTTCTTTGGTATCGCTGAAAAGGAGATTTGCTGTTCTGTTTGGACAGAGCCTCAGTGTTTTGCTTTTACTTGTGACATGTCTTGGGTTTGCATTTTATATGAACTTAAAATGTTCCAGTAATGCATTCACAGCCATGCCACTGGGAAAAATATACGCACGTCTCTAATATTGGAGTGAATATTCAGTACTGTTCAATATTTCTCTCTCGAAGCCATGCATTTTATCCAGAATGATTCAACATTTCTGGAAGTAACTGACTCAGTATTACTCAGTCAAACTCTTTGGGAATGCGCTATTTTGTGGGGAATTGTGACTTTGGCAGGCAAGTATTGATCCGATGCCACCCCTGTCCCCGGAGTGCAGTGGCTCTCCATCAAAGAGGAACCAGCTGAGGTCTACACTTGGTCCCTTGGGCTTCAGCTAGAGGTCTCCCCTCCCCCTCATATCCTTCCCAGGTCATGCTCCCAAAATTCAGTGTTTGGAGTATTGTTATGTGCAGGTTTTTTGTAGACTGTGTTTGCAAATCTAGTACATGATAGAGTTGAAAAAAATAGGCTGTTTCCCCTAAGGGAAAGTGACTTCCACCAGGGAGACTCGTGAATTGAACTGAATACTCTCCTTTTGTTGTAGTTCAGGTTTTTTTTATGTATTCATGCTAGTCACTTCTAATTATGCTAATTTCAAGCTTATGGTCCATTAGCAAGGCTAATTTCACCCCTCCAGTGCTGGCAGAGGTAGGATTTCTGGGGGATCGCGCTGTGCTGTGGGAACGATGAATCCTTCATCTGATTTTCTCCTTGGCCACAGCGGTGGAAGGATGGTGTGGGCTCGGCGCAAACCCTTTCTGACACCTTTCTCGCGCTGTTTTCAGAAGATGAGAGCCCAGCAACCCATCTCCCCTAACCGTGCCTGGCTGCAGCCCCCAGCCCCGGGGCGGTACCCCCGTCCTGTGTCCCCCCCCC
>Ga0065711_1006469_pt1 | contig 17260 bp, 12 predicted proteins | sample Hoacrofraction12_FD_59098 | JGI IMG/M metagenome (GOLD analysis project Ga0065711, IMG submission 59098) | Hoatzin crop microbial communities from Cojedes, Venezuela - Epithelial fraction 12 v2 (version 2) | ecosystem: Host-associated > Birds > Digestive system > Esophagus > Crop | place... | reverse complement strand
GGAGCTGGGCTTGTTCAGCCTGAAGAAGAGAAGGCTGCGAGGGGACCTAATAAATGCTTATAAATATCTGAAGGGTGGGTGTCAGGAGGATGGGACCAAGGTCTTTTCAGTGGTGCCCAGTGACAAGACAAGGGGCAATGGGCACAAACGGAGGCACAGGAAGTTCCGTCTGAACCTGAGGAAGAACTTCTTCACTCTGAGGGTGATGGAGCACTGGAACAGGCTGCCCAGGGAGGTTGTAGAGTCTCCTTCTCTGGAGATATTCAAGACCCACCTGGACGCGGTCCTGTGCAGCCTGCTGTAGGTGACCCTGCTTAGGCAGGAGGGTTGGACTAGATGACCCACAGAGGTCCCTTCCAACCCCTACCATTCTGTGATACTAGGCCTGGGAAGCTGGAGAAGATTCACAGATGGTTCCAAAAAAGAACACTCATGACAGACTTGAACATGAGCACCCTGAATTCTACAGCAAAGTTCCCTCTGACTGCCATGGCATGAAAACAAGGACAAACTCACACAAACTGATCTTCTAGAATTTGAAAGAGAGGAGCCAAGAGAAACATTTATAAGCAGATTCTAAAGAGCAAGGCAAGTGCCATGTTTGTATCAGCGTAACTGTACTTGAGGATGGAGGGCAAAACAAGAAGAAAAAACTGCTGTTTCTTTCTTAATGAGAAAACCAACAGATATTCCTAAAGATCAGCTTGCAGTTGTACCTTTCTTTCCCAGCTGGCCGTAGTCACAAGGGTTTTATTGATAGGTAGCAAGAGCACAGAGACCTCATGCCAGCTCTACGCTCCCACTCACTGCATGTGATTAGGGTGGGAGGGGGGAACATACCTGAGCCACAGCCGCCACCAGCTGCCCAGGATTTTTTACATACCCAGAATCACATGGCAAAGCACAGACTTTGTGACTATCTCCTTCTCTGACAACTCTACCAATGGACACAGAAACAGCATGATTTAACTCCAAGCTCTCTATTAATTTCAGCAAAAGAAAGCCAGTCACCAGCATGGAAAAGAGCTTCCCAAGCATGAGACACTGAACAAAAGCAGATCTCTAAGGCTGTGACAAGTTGATTGTAACATTTCTTTTCCTATTTGGGCCCATCAGTTCAAGCAGAATCAGTGAAGACCTTACACGTAATATTTCTCTTCTGTCTGCAACGTGTTTTGTCTTATAACAAGAGAGAATGTTTTATTTTATTTAGAAATTTTAGGCTTTTTTTAAAATATAAAACATTCAGTTTATTCAGTAAATAGCCTATCAGGATAAAGGGTCACTGAGTATGCCAAGGGAAAGTATATCTTTTGATTTAAAGGATCGAAAACTCAGCCAGGCAGAATACTGGTTGCTCTCAAGAACATTATGGGAACTAATGAAAGAACCTGATTTCCTGCCTTATACAATTAAGTAATCAGCTGCCTTTGGTTACCCCTAACAACTTACACAGACAAGGGGATTACTAAGCAAACAGACTGCAGCATTTCAGAATACACAGTTAATGGGAATGCTAAAATGACATGCATTCCCAGGGGAGTCGCTACCTTTTCAATTTTAAGAGAAGGAATCAGGATTATTGAAAATTTAGGACTTGGCAGACCTTTACAGAATTGCTATGGCTGATGTAATGTGTGCTATCAAAGCTAAGTACAAAAATAACCCCTGCCATCTGAAGAATATTTCCCTTACTACCTATTCTCCAAGATAAAGTGAATTCCTGATCTGATTCAAATGAAGGGATGCTTAGATACAATATAAAACTATCTTTCTGAGACCAGAATAGATTCCTATGACCATGCATTCAGCATGAAGCAGTACATTGTGGCATACGGCAGTGAAAAAGAATAACATTAAACAAACACCCGAACTTCAGCTGTGGGTAACTTTTATTTCTGAAAAGTAAGGAAAATATTTCTTAACCTCTGCAGAGTGACTTAGTTTGCACAAGCACAGAATACGCACTGAACAGCCTCCCCCGAACCCTCCATAGGCGCTTGTTGGGGACAAGGTTTTTCAGGATTTCTGTTCTCAGCAGTCACTAGAAGTTTATTAGAGATTTATGACTTCAGCAGAAGTGGTGCTAAGAAGTTTTGGGAATCCGTTCCTAAACCAACACCACGATGAGTGGTGGAATAAACACAGCTTAGTTTTCTCACAGCAGGCAAGTAGTATTTGGGGTTTCTTTCTCTTTGTGTTAATAGACTTCGCTGTCTGCTTTTCAGCTAATTGGTACTGCAGGTAGTGGGACTGGGAGTGTTGTAACAACACCCAGAGGCACTTTCCTGAGCACTCTGCAGCATTCTGGGGAAGGTGAGGGGAACGGCTGTTTTCCCTGAGGTCACTTGAACCTATCAAAAATTTGAAAGTCTGTCAGTGAAAAGAAGTAACAAAGATATTTACAATTTGATGAGAAAGAAAAGACAATGGGAGAAAGAACATGAGCAATAGTCTTGTTCTAGAGTGACTGAATGCCCAAAGTAAAGAAAAATTAAAATGCTACACTGCTCACTTGAATCCGTCCAAGTGCTGGAAGTGCTGAATGGAATAGTGCTTCAGAAATAAGGTAAATATTCACTCTGACTTACTACTATCTGCTGAGGCACTAGAGACATATTAAACAAACAGCTGTGCAGTGTTGAAAATACTTCCAAAAGAGTGAGAGAAAACTGTCAGCATTGCCAAAAGATAGCATAGAAAGAGAGGAAAAAAAATCTTGTAGTTAAGCAACATGCAAACTGAAGTTTAGTGTAAAAGTGCATTGCCTTTGGGTTTTTAACAATGTGAACTCTCTCCTGTACCATCTTGCCCCACTGTCCCCACCACAGGGTGATCTACTTATTGGGGAAACATTTGCTAACAGCACCTGGCTGCTGTTTGATGTTTAACTTTCCCTTCCTGCTCCCACAGCTTCAGGTTCACAAGGCTCAGACATGTCTGCAGAGCTGCTCATGGGAAGAATAGTGATCATATTAGGCCAACTGTTTCAAATCAAATAAATGACTTCAGTATGATTATTCAATTGACAAATTTTGAGCTGCACTAAAATACCATGATTTTCCATCTCATTTATTATCTCCTTCTGGACAGACACATAACTGGCTCCAGTATAGCTGATAATTTGACTTGTGCCCCTTCCCCAAGTGTCCTCAGGTGTCAAGGTTTGGGCACCTTGCAACTGTGTGCTGTTGGGCAGGTGGAATTCGTGAAGAGGATTGGGCAACCTGACATCAGAGATGGGATTAACCACTGAAATACAACCTCAGATATCTTTGGGTTGTGCTGGTGGGTTGAATTTAGTGTCAAAAAGATCCTCTTCCAATTCCACGCAAAGGTACTAAAAATGCCACTAAAAAAAAATCCTTCCTTGCAATGTATCACACAAGATCAGCCACACTTTCTAAACTGAAGAAAACTGGGAGGCCCACCTTCACAAGGCACCACACCACAGCTCAGACCCAAACCCCAAAGCACCTCAGCATTGTGATCAGGCCAGATTCCCATCTGCCAATCAACTCGCCACAGCTACCACCTGCCTGGCTTGGACTACAACAGGCTTGTTGGTACAACAAACCTGTTCCTTGACTTTCATTAAGTGCAATTTGGGATATAACATCACATGGCCCTCCCGTTGCTTTTAGTACACGCTGCTGACTGATATTTTTCTGCACGACATTAGAGCGCCAACACATGGCAGTGCATAGCTCCTTCCCTCCCTAGACACATTTTTGTCCTGTCAGTCAGAATCTTCCTATTCCACACTGCCTCCTCTAGAACCTCCTAAACAATGAGCTTTGGAGCCAGCAGCTGCGATTCACATGATCAGATTTGGACCCCTGGACATAACTTTGAGAGATATTTTCCTCCTATTCAGTTATGAACAGAACAGTTTTTAATTTCAACAGAAAATAAAAAAAGACATCAAATGCTTTTTTGCTTTTCTAGAAAAGTTGCCATACTCAACATTATTCTTCGCTTTCCCAAAACTGTAGGCAGGCTTAGCATAAAGAGGCAGTAAGACCTGGAATAGCAGACTTAGATCACAATCCAGATAGGGGCGAACTCAGCAGAGAGTCAACTCAGTAAACCAAGATGCCTTAAAGCAGGCGAGTGGCTTATTTGTATTGCTCTGCTATTCTCACAGGCGGAGCAACACAGCTCAGGGCAAAGGACAGGGCACTTTGTTACATCATTTCTGCCACAGCAAGCCAGATCTCTGCTAACTTTCCATGCATCTTTTTAACCACTATTATTCAGCAAAGCAGGTCAGCACACACCTGAGACCATGCTTGCTAGAGATGCTGTGCCAGGTCCCAACGAAGACGCATCCCCAATGGTCTTTAAAAAGACACCCTTAACTGTCACAGTGGAGAAGTAGCAAGGACAATTCCCTATTCCAGCCAGGAGGGTTTTAACAAAAAACACACACACCCTCCCCATGAAAAAACCAAATAAATCAAGACACCACAGGAAGTATCAGATCCAAACACAAACTATGAGTTCCAATGGCTACAGGTTGTAAACAAAAATGCAGGAAATGAGCTGTATTCTCCAGCTACACTTTGCAGAAATATAGGAATTGCTGGAAGCTGAGCTCGTTCCCTGGACAGCAAGAGTAACACACCTAGATATTTTCTTGATATCTCTTGCCAGAACTCTGAACACAGAAAACATACGGTAGGTATTTGTATCTGTAATTGCATTAATCTAGGAACAAAGCTAAACTATCAGCTTCCCAAGTAAGAAAAGGGGATTGAGTGCATAGAGATGAAAGAGATTAAAGAGGCAAATCAGACTAACAGTAATAATGGATGCCTTCAGCTTCTTTCTATGCGCTACTTATGCGCCACTGTGTTCACAATTACTTTTCTTACTTTCCCATCTTGAAATGGTTGCTCTTTATATTAGAGAAAAAGCAAATCTAAATTTAAGAAATAATGAGCTCTAAAGGATTAAAATGGGTACTTCATACAGTGTCTTCTGCAATACAAGACCAGGGAGATGTTCAGAGAAGCTAAAAGGCAGCATACCTTTACAGAACTTGTTTAAATACATAATTTATTGCATCCTATGGAAAAATATGTCCTCGGTGTCTAGTCTTTCACGTTTGCAACGCTGGGAGCGGGGGAGATTTTATCGTCTGTCTTGTGTCCCTGTACACCTTTTACACAGATGATCTTGTTCACAAATTCACCATATCTTAGTGGCTCTGAAAATCTACATCTCTACTCCAGATCTCCCTGCTGTTCCAAATTGGATCTTTTTCTATTAATAGGATATCTATGCAGGATACGGATTTAAAGAAAATCACATTTGGTCACATCCAAAACAAATGTATTAAATTCTCTCCCCAGTTTTGTCCTTTTCTCACTGTTGACCATACCACCATCTTCCCCATCATTCATGTCCATTCTATCATCCTAAGCATGGAGACCTCACCAGTATCAAAGACCCACATTAGATTCAGAGCTTCCTCTAGAGTCCCAGTGTCTCATATATACAATTTCCAGAGTTGTGCTGGGCAACACCATGCACTTGAGCCAATTCTTATCTAAGCCATCTCGTATCAGCTCCTGATGCTATTCTTTGGTCACGATTACACACCATAATGTTTTGCTCCTATCTCATCATGGGGGAGAGATCATTTTTTAGCTCTTCTTTTTGACTATATGTTCCATTTCTCAGCTCGTTCACCTTTTCTATTCATCAAATATAAGCTTATCTTCTTTGGCAAGTTCTTTCAAAGCTTATCCCTGACCCTATCTTCTGCATCATCATCCCAATATACCAGTCTGAAACATTTGTTACATTTACAGAAAAACACTTGCATGATTTCAACCACACTATCTTTGTTTTCAGTGGGAGCTCCTTGCAAGCACCTGCAAGACTATCAGCTCATTCATGCCCTCTCCTAACAACCTCACCAAAAATCATGGATGATGCTTCAACAACTCACATTCTGTGACCACTGCTTTTTGTGTTGGTTAATAAAGTCTCATAAAACTCTTCCACCTCTTTCTGTCCATCTCTAATTCTTCTGCCAGGTTGTAAGCTCTTTGAGGCAGCAATTAACTTTTTGTTCTGCGTTTGCTGAATGCAAAGAGGTCCAGCCTCTGGACAAATAATGAGCACCTACAGTATTCATCAACACAAGCTAATATTAGTATAAAAAGCTTTCATAGTTCCAGGCAATAGGACAAATCATGCACGAGCAAATAAACTGGACTCTTTTTTTTTTGTTTTGACTCAGGAAAGCCCATATGTTCCCACTATGGGTTTTATTATATTCCCTCTTGAAGAATCTATTACTGGCCCTTGTCAGGCTACTGACTACGGCAGCAAGAAGGCCTGTCCTTCTATGCAGGCTGATAAATGAGCCAATAAATTCTAAATCCACTACCATGGATTCTTCAATTATTGCTATTATTTATTATCATCTATTATGGGTTAACTATCTCCTTGGGACTGGACCAGTTGGCAGTACTGAGCAGGGTGAAAAGTCTTCTGTAGCATTAAAAAAAGGTAACTGGTCCTGTAGAACTTAACAGGCAGAATGAGAAGAATATTAAAGTAGGAATATTTTCTGTGAGAGCAAGAACTCCCTATAGAAAAGGGAGCCCTTGTATTGTTTGCCCATTGCTTTCATCTGCTGCATTACTGATTAGAAACTTTACTGCAGAATGTTTAGTAAAAGGGAATCTGGATATTTTAGAAGGGATGGTTGGCCAGAAACACAAGGAAAGATCCAAATGGCTGAATGGGAGGGAAAAAAGCAAAGAACATGAGATGTCACAAATAGGAAGACCAAGTCTTACTTACGTCTTGGAATTTGCATCTCTGTATCAGTTAAATACTCAAGTTCATATTTTCCACAAAATATTAAACCACTGCTAAAATGTTTATACTTAAAATACCTGACCCTGTTTGTTGAGGGGAAGGGGACAAAAAAAAAAAAAAAAAACCTCACCACACATCTAGTTGAATTCTGGAATGGGAGAAGATCAAAAGGGATGAGGGAATAACATCAAGTGCATACTACACAATACATAATGTTAATAGAGGATTAAAAACCCTTTAGCCCCTGCAATGAAAACATGCCAGCAAGATCTACATGTGTTTTCTAAACAGGAAATACTGTGATAGTTGAGTATTTATAGTAGGCAATCATATTTATTTTTAGTAGGAGAATTTAGACTTTTTGTAGAATTCAGATATATAAATGTTATATGCAAAATGCACTGAAATCACACTTTCCTGACCAACATTACCACATGTGTCTAGTGTTGATGTGGTGGTAGATTTATAGAACTATGCTGTGTTATTGCTCAGCTCAAAACACATGTCTGGTACAGAAAAAGCTGAAAACGATGGATTAGTTTTATGTGATTCTTTTGACAACCATCAGAAAGTGGAGAGCAGGAGAGAAGAAAAAAAAAACCTTTACCAAAGCCATGCAACCTGAGTTAATGAAATTATATTTAACTAAGGGTGTGTATTTAGACTTGATCTTACCTTGGTGACTTAGCCATTAGGAGGAATTCATTGTTTACCTCCACGATTCTTATCGGTACTTAGGCAGTGTTTGCACGTGATTTTCAACTGATTGCTCAACATGCTCTATGTTAGACTGTTTTGAAATAGATGAAAACACAGCAAGATCACAGAGGGCTAATCTCAATTATCTAATCTGTTTAAAACTGCATGGTTTCTTTTCTTGTTGAGGCCACATTACGGCTTCCTCTATGGGCAGAACCGTACCTGCTGATGCCAAACCAGACATCTGTTTCTTCTTTTGCAAAACTAAAACTTTTCTATCAGTGAAATAGAAATGGTTATTATTCCAAATTATTTTTCTTAGGTCATTTGAGGATCATTCCTCGAGAAGTAATAACACCCTATAATTATTATGGGCTCCTATTGACATCCGTGATAATTGTGGGAGTTTAATTTACATAATAGACACTCTCAGAAAAAAAAACCAAACAAAAAAAAACACACCGCACACACCCCGTACACCACAGATCTCTGAGACTCTCATCATAGAATGGTGAGCATCTCCAAGAAAGCTGGATGGCTCCCAAAGACTGTAATGACACAGGGGAGTGGAAAATAAAATCTGAATATTGTAACTTAAAGTCTACACTTCTGCTGACTCTGGAGCACAGACTCTGTCCAAAAACTCATGAAAAGAACAGAAAATCACAAAAAAGTTCCTGGAAAACCATTAAGCCAATGGGCAACTTACAAAAACAACACATGAAAGAAAAGAATTTGCAAACAGCATTTACAGTTTGTGTTGCACTGACTGGAGAACATAACAGCCAAAAAATCTCTTACCCAGGAGGAATATGCTTTAGCCTTATGCAATCAATGCTAAGATTTCACCTGGAGCACAGCAGAGCTTCACAACCAAACTCCCTGAGTAACTCCAATTTCTAGGTCAACTTCTTCCACAGATATTATAAACAACATTTAAGAAAACAAATAGCTTAGCAGCTAAAGAGTTAATGCAGACATTAAAGAGCTTGCGCATTAGTCTGCCAAGATCTGATGTCTCTGTTGTCATCTTAAAGAATAAGTTTGCCCTTGGGACATGTCTTTCAAGCAGCTGGAGCCCTTGGGGCAATTCATGAGAAAAGGACTTCTAGGAACACTTAAACTCCTGTGCACACTCTCCCTTTTTCTACCCCAGCCATTGTTATGGATCCTGTATTGAGGGCTACAGTAACAGATTACTACCCTTGTACCCCATGGTCCTTGTAACAGGCTCCCAACAGTAACAACTAGGTAAATAAATTGGAAGTATCAAAATATGCTATTTTTAAAAGTGGGAAATGTTCATACCAAAAGATGTCAAGCATCTGTTTTTGAAATACATGGGTAAGCTCAACTGCTCTTTCACACACACACGCATATTTTCATCTTTCCCAACATATTATTTACCATCCAGTATCCGATTGCCTCTGTGATTAGACTCAGCCACTTTTTTTTTTTTTTCAGACTTCATGACTATCCGTTGTTTCTCCAGGACTCTACACAATGTGCTGCACGCACAGGCCACCACCACTAAGGGAATAATCAGCATTCAGTGCAAGGGCTGGGAAGAAGCACATTAGAGCAGCAGAAGTTAGACCAGCACTGGCATTTTCATTACAGTACACACCGGTAAGGAAGGGCCTGGCTCAAGATGGAGCAATTGAATAGCAAAAAAGACGCTGTAGGTTTGCTTAAGACTTCCTGAAGTCTCAGCACTCGCCTGATGACCTTCCTTTTGAGGCAGATCTTTATTACAGCTTTTTAGCCAGGAGTTCAAAAGAGTAGCACTGACAAAATGAGAGATGATTCCCTCCACAACCCAGATCACAGCTTGCCAGAGTGGAAAGGAATTATCTCACAACCTTTTCTTCTTCCATACAACAACATGAATACTCAATCAAGAAGCGGCAATGAACATAAAGGTTCAGAGACAATCCCTGGTTAAGCACTGACGTTTGCGTGCTGTCAGAATTACTTGAACTTCTTGAGTCTGCAAAACGAGGTTGAGCTTTTCCCCAAGAACCACGACTGTCTGATTACATTCCTCATGAGATACGTTCTCAGTTAAAGAAAAAAAAACCCTGAAATATTGATTTTCCCAAAATGCGACAAGATACTAGCAAGAAACCCGCATTCAACTAATAAACAAGGAAAAAGGGGAAGTGCGATTAAAAAGCATGCACATTTTCCTGTATTCTGACAGCAACATATTTGTGACTACCTTCAGTTTCAGCAGAGTTCAGCCTTCAATGACAGAAGTCCACCAAGCCTACAAAACAAATTGCAAGTGGAAAGTCTGGCCACTTTCCTGCCATAATGCTTCATAGAAACCATGGCTTATTTAGTTTAATTTTACACATGTGTGGGTCTAAGAATCAAAGCTCCATGTTTTTACTTCAGTGTTGTGTTCAGAGCTGACCAACAAGTACTGGCAATTTGACCATACACCATTAGAGTAAGACTAATTCATTAACTATCTATTCCCTCGTGGAGCCAACAGGTCACAGATTTTCCTTAGCACTACTGGCAAGTGTATGGCTTACCCTTATACGGCAGATGTGAGCTTTGTTTTTGCCATGACACTAAAGCAGTGAGTGTCCATACCAGACACAAAGCCTTAATTAGTACAGGTCATTAGCAACACATTATATCCAGAGTGGCAACAAAAACATGTGAAAAATGAAATTAAAGTATCCTTGAGATTCCAGGACTAAGGGAAATTAAAAGCATACTTTTCCAGTAGTCATAATGCGAAAATAGCTGAAAAAAGATAAACAGCACAGTTCTGTCTGCTGAAAAGAAGGAAACACAGAAGTAAAGTTTTGCTTTTAAAAAAACCCCACAAATTGAAAAGACTTGATTGTCTGAAAACTACCTTTTTTTTTAAACAGTCACAAAGCAACATTACTGTTTCCAGAACTTCATATTTTATTACGAGTTGTGATAGCCTGATGAAAAATAGCAAGATTTTCATAAGCACCCCAGTTCCTAGAATCTTGTTGTTACTTAAGCATCTATTTTATTTACAAGGAACATATATCCAACCCTCACAATGTGGACAAAGTAATATTTTAAATCCATTTTCATTGTTTTGAATGATCTGGCTCATCAAATAGTAAACATTTGGGGTTGGCCATATGTATTTCACTCTTTTTCTGCCTGAACATAGGCTCCGAAGAACATTTCTCTTTTGCCAGAAATATTTCCTGGCTAATGATTTTTGGAAGTACTTGATCATTATTTTCACAGGGCACTAGGACAGATTTCTTGCATAAGGCCAGCAAAGGAGTCTGTCAGAGTAACAAGAATCTTGACATACCGCCACCCAGAAAGGAAAACCTTTTATATACAGCTTTAGAGATGCCTGTGAAGGGGGATGCTGCCTCTTGCTCCACCTGAAAGCAATAGGTTCCTGCTACCTTTGAAGAGTCAGGCAATATGCAACTTACCTTGGCAAAATCCAAATTTAGTATTGACACGCTGCTCTTTCATTTCCCTTTCGCAATTGAGTGTGTGGCTGTTCACACCCAATTACTGGCAGTTTTTCATTCTTTGGCAACTAGCAAAGTGATTCCTGGGACTATCAAATCAACCAGATGAAGAGCGACTTCCTCTCGCTCAAAATATTATGTGGTACAATTCTTCAGTTATTTCCTTGCAAATGAGTCTGACAAGTGCTGTATAATGTGCAAACAAAGTTATACAAATAAAAGCATGAGAGAGTAAGAACAGAAATAAAATTATACAGAACAAACTTAGAACAGTTTTGCGGCTGCACAGACAGCAATTAGTTGACTGGCAGTATAATAGAAAAGATGAATTTACCATTCAAAAAGAACCCCGAACAGCATGTATAACATGTACTCCACATGAACCAAAGACAATGCTTCCTCAGACAGAGGAGCCGTATTGACACCAGCATGAATATATTCCCCCCCCATGCCAAAAATGTGTTTTCTATGGACCAGTCTCAGGTGGTGATGTGAAGATGCCTGAATTCTATCACCAAGTCATTATGTGACCTTGAGGAAAAAGATTCACTTAAGTGCACAAGGTCTCCATTTACCTATTGTAGAATAGCTATGTAATCATAACAACACTTATCAATAACTCAGAAGGGTTGTGGAGCTTAATTAATTGTTAAGCACTTCAAGGTCCTCAGCTACATAATAGCAATCTTAATTAAGTTCTGTTTATTGGCTAGCACATCCCTCACCTAAATACACCAATCATTATAATAGCTCTAGACGGTTTTTAATTCTTTAAATTTTTTTGCTATGTTGTAGTCCAAAGAGTTATTTTTATGAACATCTAGAACTGACTGATGGGGGAGAAAGGCAATGCTTCCTCAGACAGAAGAGTCGTATTGACACCAGCATGTATATTTCCCCCCATTATATCAAAACTCCACATCTGTTTGCCCATTGTAGCCTTTTTGCTCTGCCAGGAGTACATAGCAGGGCTACCACTTACAAGAGTTTGGCTGACTAAATCCAGCTGGAATCTATGCAGAGAGAATAAACAGACATGGTTGGTTTTGAGAATTAATTTTTTTTCTTCCAATTCATAATCTGCTGTAGAAGCAAATTTTACCATTTCCCCCTCACAAACTACAAATAGGATATAACTAGTCTGCTATAAACATAGCAATTCTTCCCTAAACAATAAGTGTCATCAACATAACGATTGGTGCTGCTTAATGCCCTTTAAAATCAGGTTTTAAAAACAGGCTTTGTAATGCAAAGCTGAAAAACAGTTGTTGTGCGTGACCTGGCCATTGCACCATGGAAGCAATGTAAGAACATACATAACTCCTGCTCATCTCCTTCTGCAAGTTCCCCCATTAACCCACCAGCCATTTCTGGCCCATAGAGCCCCACAAGAACATATCCATCAGCTCCAACTGAGCAAGATTTTACCTGCCAAGTTTAAAAATTAAACAGCACGTACAGCAGTCCCTCTGCATTAAGGATCCTAGCTGCAGAGGACTGTAAAGGAACACAAAGTTTGGTTCCACCTTAAGTGAAAAGGAAATGACAGATTCTGTAGTATTACCTAGGCTGGGAGGGGGAAGGAAATCAATGAATGAAACATATCTGGGGGAAGAAAAAAAAAAAGATGATTTATCTTCCTATTTTTGGATATACACTCAGTTCTTTGGGGGAGCTGGGGGAAAAAAATGCACAAATCACTTTCAATCTGACAGATGTGAGTGATCACAGAAGTAATCTTCAGTATGCAATAAAACTAAAACTCTTGTCAGTAAAAATAAGAGTGAGTATTGTCTTAAGCCGCAACACCTGATCTATTATTAATCCGTACTTCAGAACGGACTTAAAATGTACTGACAGATTAAAGCAGAAAGTGACAATGTACAGGCTCTTTTAAATTCTTAAGGGAAATCCAGAACTATAGGTAAAGCTACCATTAACAGAAAAAAAAAGATAAATCTAAATTCTATTGCTTTACTAGTACCCTAAATTAGTTATCATTAGTTAGCTATTATATGTGCCTGTATAAACAAATTGTTGGGTCATTGATGAACTCAACTTCGTGAAGCATCTGAGAACGTGTGTTTGGAAAGGGATACCACAACCTGGGAGCATTTTGAAGTAACTTACAAATCAGCTATCTCAGTCAAAAGATAACTCACTTGAGAATGTTATAATTACTTTCAGTTTGCTTAAAGCCAAGGAAAAGTTGACACAGTGATTAAAAGGACGGGGGGAGGGCAAGCAAAGGAGAGAAAAAAAGAGTTACTTCATACTGCTTGAAATTGGGCTGTTCTGAGGCCTAGGACCTGAGCTTATTTGAAGAAAGATTATCTTGACAAATTGGATAAACATTTTGTGCATGACAGGACGCTGATGGAGAGTCTGTTCTGCAAGCACACCTGGGGGATAATTTGCTTAGTGTGGGACCAAGGTGTTCAGCTAACCCCGAGTCCTCCCATGGTGCTTTGTTTACCCTGTGACAGGTATAGGCAGATCCGAAGCTGAGGCCTCCATAACAGTTCCCGCAGACTTTGCAGATGCATTTTGCTCCCTCCCCCTTGGGATACAATACCTCTTGGCTAGACTTCTCCACAAAAGGCTCCACCAGACTTCCACAAATGCTTTTGCATTTAAGGAAGCCTGCAGACTGGCATGCCCCAGGCAAGTAAGTGACCAATGCAAATACGGCATTATATCTCCATCCTCATCCTCCTCACCCCTCAGCACTGACTAGAAGGGACCACTCCACCACTCTGATAGACTCCAGTAGTGAAAGAAAAACCCATCTATAAACACCGCCTACTGGTTAGTTCTCAGGGGAATGAGCATTCCCTGTGTAGACTCTTCACTTCCCTACATCAGAAAAATGGGTTGCAAAAATCAGCATGGCCATTTTGTTCTGCCTTCACTTTGACAGAGACTGAGTGACACTAGACCAAGCTGGCTGATGACCACTGTGCAGTTTGTTGGTGAGGTGACACCTGCTAGCATCACCTGAAGGACTCCGTTGTCCAGGCAGGCAGCAAGCAATTTTTTGCCTCTTACAGAAGGTGTTGTAGTGTCAACTTAACCTTTGCAGATCCCAATGATCCACCCTCAGGGCTTTTTTCATGTGTTTGAAGTGAGATGGATAAGGATTCTGTTCTCAAACCCCACAACAATCCCAAAGCTCCATCTAACCCTCCCTATACCTTTCTGGGGTGAGCTGGTTTCCCGCCAGATGAGCTCTGGCCCTACGGTTAGCTGGCTCAAAGACAAGTTCTAATGACAGAGGAAGAGATGGTGGTAAAAGAGAAACAATTTAGAGAAGCTGAAGCTGCTATAGGAACACTCTGTGGGACTACAGAGGTTTACACTAGCAGATAAAATCTCAGGTCAGAACCCACTTTTTCGGACGCCAAAAATTTTGGCCGAAGACCATTCTCATGGAAGTAAAGAAGTAACCAGTTCCCTAGATAAAGTGTCTCCAAAGCTCAGTGTCATCTTGGCTTTTGCCTGCACTTAGTCCATGAGCATGCCCTTGGCCATTTTCCACCTCCAAAGACATGAGCAGAGTCCAGAGAGCAGTAATGGAGAAGACAAACTCTTTGGAGAAAGGAAGGATCAGAGTGGGACTCACCTCACTTTAGCTGCTGCAGGGTGGGACAAGGCAACCTCTAGAGGAGGGCAACCTTGACCACCAGCTGCCAGGGGAGCAAATCCAGCTCCCTGAAACTGGATGGGTGGCTAAACTGAAGGGGTTTGTATGCCATCTCCAGTTACCAGAGTCAAGCAGACCAGTACATGGTCTCAGGGAAACAAGGACACTGAACTGGCAAACTTCATGCCAGATCTATTAAGTGCTCTGCAAAGTTGCTATCAAGCAACTTGGGCAGCAAGAGGTATCTGTTTTACACTCTGGCAGCACATCATCCCAAATCCTAATCGTCTACCTTGCCTTAAAGTACTCTGCTTGGGTACAATTGACTTCCTCTACCTCTTCTTATTCATAACAAATTTTAAGAGGAGAGATTAGAACTAGGCATCTAAAATTGACAGCTTGGATTGACCCTTTGGATATCAGCCACAGATGATAATATGTTTTAGATGGGAATGGCCCATAATGCTTCTACACCTTGTGTCTACTAGACTACGAAGACAACTAAGAGCTGGTGATTTGCACACAGCACAACAATGTTAATATTGCTTACTGGACCAAGGCAGGACTATAGAGATGTTCATGGCATTTATGCCGAGCGCTAAGAAAGGGCCAGTTCCATAAAACAATCAACCATTTCTGTACCACATCAATAAATTATTCTTCCATTCCGACTAGCAGTGACAAGCAAACAAAATGAAGCCAGAGCTGCTCTGCAGCAAGGCTGTATCACCTAACAGAGGTTTGATTTAAAACCTACAGAAGAAACAAGGAAGCACTATCAAATAACTCCGAAATGTTTGAGGGAGAAACTATTTTTAACTTGGGAAGGCTGGGGGGGAGGGGCAGATACCTTCAATGATTTTGTCTTTCAAACCTAATTTTCCAGAATAGCTGCCATCACTGTATTCAAAGAGCAGCAATCAAAGCAGTAAAAGGTGTAATAAAACTGCTTTCCTCCAGAAAGCATTTTTGCCCAGGCAATTTACATTCTCACATCTCTTCAGGCAGTACACCCCAAAGCTAACACATTTCTCTTGCAAGTTATGACAATAACTTAGAATAACTTCAGATAGTTCTCCCCATGTGAGATATAAATAGGTGGATGAAGACAAATCATCTCTGTCCAGCGGGAGTAGTATGAACCTCTGTGGGTAGACTTGGACTCAGACAACAAGTACCATCATTAGAAAGTGATCTGAAAACAAAGAAGTTGAATGATAGGAAATATTTTGCCAGGATGTGACAGCCTAAAGGACACAACCAGAAAGTTAATAAGCTCCTAAAAGTGTCTATGTATCTCTAGCTTGCCCTGAGGTGTATTTAGCTAATGGCAAATGTTCTTGTGATGCAACTCTTGCATCTTGTATTTCATTAGTCGAGTGGGTAGTCAATATCGTTACAGGAGGGATTTTCTTTTCAGGTTGACTGAAACAGCATTAGGACACTATTTCATTCCAATTCATACAGTTATTAATAAAAAGCAATTTTTCCTTATTTGCCTGTGATACTATACTGCACACACAAAGAGAACAATGGTTGTCAAAACCAGAGGTGGCCAAGCAGGAATGTTCTGGCTTTTAATGTACGTGATGATGTGAACTATTGTCTCCCATTACATGGCCATGGCTGAATGAGCGCTCTGCAGTCAGCGCATCTCTGTTTACAGGAAGGAATCCAAGCTACAGAGGAAACAATGACTTTGCAGTTTCAGAGAAATCCTCAGGCACAGATAAGGCAAAGAATGCACCAAAAACTTAGCACAAGAGAGCATATTTAGGGATCGAACATCAGACATCAAACCTCAATGCAAGCTGGCCCGATGTCAGTCAGGAGTCTCAGCCATAAGTGTTCCTTTTGAAAGAACATGCACAGAATGCCCTTATTATTAAAGCCTTTTCTCAAACAGTAAAAGATACTACTTTCCCTCCCAATTTTATTCTCTTGTTTTCTCTCCTGAGATTTAACTTTATTCAGTTTCACTGAAATTTTCATTTTCAGATGGAAAACATGCAAAACAAAGTTATTTTTCTCTGCAAAATTAATCTTTGCACACAAATTCCTCACAAACTCCCTTTCTGCAAAACTCCAAGTGTCTCGACAAAACTTCCAAAAGTAATTTAAATAAAGCAAGCCAAATACACCTTTGCATTCAGAATAGTTTGCATTTCCCCTCCAAATGATCCCCATGTTTCTGAAGCTCACATATGTGTACTCCAGAGGTGGAAGTCAGACAGCAGTAATACGTGACACTGAGCAGTGAGCAGATGGGTATGTTTACAACAGAACTTTCCATCAGCACAATCTATCAGGCTCCAGCAATACAGAATTAGATTTTCAGAAGTAGGTTTTCTTTTTAAAAATAGGACTTGCTTGCATGATTTCTAAAAATGGGGCAGAGAACTGTGCCAGCAGGATGTCTGCAAACAAGCTTCCTCTGTACATTCCAAGTACAAAGAGCAATGAAGCTGCAGCATCCCTGCTTATTCTCAAAGTTTTAAAACTACAGGTTTAAAGACCACCTGGGACCACTGATTCCGGTTAGGTGGTCAACACACTTTTGTGGAGAAAAAAAAAAAAAAAAAAAAAA
>Ga0065711_1007018_pt1 | contig 17261 bp, 7 predicted proteins | sample Hoacrofraction12_FD_59098 | JGI IMG/M metagenome (GOLD analysis project Ga0065711, IMG submission 59098) | Hoatzin crop microbial communities from Cojedes, Venezuela - Epithelial fraction 12 v2 (version 2) | ecosystem: Host-associated > Birds > Digestive system > Esophagus > Crop | place... | reverse complement strand
GAGGGGTAATGGTTTTAAACTAAAACAGGGTAGGTTTAGGCTAGATATAAGGAAGAAATTCTTTACAATGAGGGTTGTGAAACACTGGAACGGGTTGCCCAGAGAGGCAGTGGAGGCCCCATGCCTGGAAACATTCAAGACCAGGTTGGACAGGGCTCTGAGCAACCTGATCTAGTTAGTGGTGTCCCTGCTCGCTGCGGGGGGGTTGGACTAGATGACTTCTAGGGGTCCCTTCCAACCCAAAACTTTCTATGATTCTATGATTCTATGGTGCAGTATCACCCCAGGTTTGTCTATGTTAGTATTCTCTTTCCAGCAGGAATGATATGAACACACCAAAGAGCTAGAGCTGGTCAACTATTTATGCTTCTTCCCTAGCTAGGTACTCTCCAGTCTCTGACTGTTTTCAGCTCAGATGAATTTCTGAGCCTGAAGTAGAATTATATTTAATAACTCTTATTGAATTGCTCTTCCAAATACTTGTCCAGCATCCGTTTGTTTAACTATCTGTTGTCTGAAGAAGTATTTCCATTTGAGTCCTGATACCTTCACTTTATGCTTGCTATTGCTTCTATAGAGAGAAGCAGCAAAAAATGGTCAATTCCTATTCATTATTTCTGTATTGTTGTTTTAGAGACTTCCACTATTTTACCCTCCTCCATTTCTTTATACAGAATTCTGGTCCATTTTGTCGTGTTCCTGTACAGAATCTGTTCCATGTCTTTCATCATCTCAGCTACTGCTCTGTAAACTGTCTTCAGTTCCACTATATCCTTTCTAAAATGTGGCATAGTATTCAGGAAGTAGGAATGTCAAGCATTTAAAGAGGGAATGGCAATGTTTTTGTTTTCTATTCTTTCCCTAATAATTCTTGATGTTACTGTGTGTTTTTGACTGCTATAATATTGTTTTCATAGAGTTATCCTTTATGATTTCAAAATTCTTCTCTGCATAGCTTTTCCCATGCATTACAGAATGCATTGATCTGCATTATCCTCAACCTCCTGCAGACTATCCTATTCTTCCTATATGTGCACATCCCTTTATGCAGTAAAACTGGCTGGATGCCGAAACTCATTACTGCACAAATGAAAAATAAGAGAAAAAAATGTTAATCACAGTATGAACTTTACAAATTCCATGTGACCTGGGAACTCTGAGATATTGTTTCAAGCAAACTGAAGTAAGAAAAAAAAAAAATTATTAAGATTCCTGAAATGCTGAGGAAACCAGCATTCCTTCTTATATAAGCCTTGGTGCAAAGATGGGCAACAAGAAACTCATGGAGAATCAGCTTAAGCCAGACGTACAGAATTTCAGAGATACATGCTCCAGGGCCACTAGGCCCCTCACTCTGCAGCAGGCAGAAGGATGGTCTTCGATATTGTCTCTAAACAGGGGTTGACACTTTCTGAGCTTCCCACTTTACTGGAAGCCCTGATAAATTTGTCTTATTGCCAAGGATTTTGTGAGAATAATAATAATGTCTTGTAAAATTCCTGACCAGTCTTATTATTCAGCCCACTAAGCATAAAATCAAATCTAGGAGGTGGCCATTAACTCTCAGGGAAGCCTGGCTTTATTTTGTTAAAAATAGCAAAAAGCAGTGGATATTTACATATGGACTGTAGCTGCTTCTGCAGCAAATGCCAGTATGGAAGTGTGGCCAGTAGTCATTTCAAAGTATAGAAAGCTTCATGACTGACTGCAAGATGGTAATATAATTTGATGCTTAAAAATCATATCTCATTATAAAATCATAAGAATTGTCAATAGCAGCACAATGACTCACCGAGGCAGGTAACTCATTATCATGACCTAAATACAAAGGAGGTAGGAATGGCTTTGTTAAAGAGGAAAGATTAAGGCATTCTGAAGGAGGAGAACTACCAGCAGTTTAAGTTTGAGGAGGTGTATATAGAAACATCCATATTTTGAAATGCTAAGTTATTTTTTCATGCACTAATAAAGCCTAACCACAGGAAAGGCATGAATTTTGGACTGCCTTGAGTATAGAGAATCCTGGGAAACATGCCTGCTCACACAGTGTTACTAATAATAACGTAAATTATTAAAGCTGACAGAATTTTTATAGCTAATTCATGTGCTCTTTACACTGTGCACTTTCTTCACTTGGACAATGAATGAACACCAATCAGGTTTTGTTTCTGCAGTTCGTGTGCACCAACAAAATGCTGCTATTTGTGATCATAGCACTGCAGGAAAATGTTAAAATATAAAGAAGAAGAGTTGAAAAATGGGCAAATAATCTCTTGGGTTTAAATCAATTTTTCTTTTGACAGCACGTTCTTCTGATATTCCTTAATGGAAAGTATAAATATGTAAATAATGCAAAATTTTAATATGTGTCCAACGGCTTTGATAATCTCATTATTAAGAGTGGTGTCACTCTTCATGATCTTTCCAATAAACAAAAAATAATTTTTGTTTGTATGTAGGAAAAAGATACCTTTTTAAACTGCGATCTTAAGCTCTAGAGAGATTTATGAAAACAAGTGATTAAAAAAAGGTTTGCCTGTGTCCAAGCTCAAAAGATACGAAGATAATTTTGTCAGTCATTTCTATATCTTACTAAATTTTTGAATGCTTAAATCCTATTTATATGCTTCATCAATAAAACACAACTCAAATAAATGCTGATCATGCTATGTTCAAGCACTTGAGCTTGCATTCTAGGGTTTAACTTTCTTTAGAACAATTAATAGAATAGCTTTTGGGAGCTGGGCATTGATTTTAATGAATTCAGATGGTTAAGGTAAATGTAAATTTGTAAAAATGCAAGGTAACTTAGAAAATATAGACCTGGACTTCAACAGCCGTGGTCTAGAGAATTTTGTTACAGTTTCCTACAATTCTTGTGTGTCGTATTTTGCTGAATATTTCTGGTTCTATTTAAAGGATATTGCTGGTACAAATTGAGTTGCAGTGTATTCACATGTGCTTTATCTATATGTATATACATACTTATTTTTAAATTTGGTGCAGAAGGAAATGCTGTGGATTTGTTTTTGGACTACAGTCAAGGGAGTTGTAATTGCTTCTGTACGCCGAAAGGTTTTCCTCAACAACTTTAGAACATGCCTTGTCCTCTGATTACTCTGTTTGCAAAAGATGGCCATGCTCAGAGTTTCTCTGACTGCTTTATTCCTTGTTACTCTCTGTCCGCTTTTGTGGTATGAATACCTGTCAGTACGTGATTTTTCTCTCATATCCTGCCAAGGGAGGTCTCTACTGTGCACAGCAATGTGTCGATGATTTAAAAGAATCCTTCACTGCAGGAAGCAATAACACTAGAAATGATTAGAACAAAACCTAAAATGTCACCTTAGACTAATGAAATTCCATCATCAAGCAATGCAGAGTTGACATTTCTATGAGACCCTTTAAAACTCATATTAAGAAGAGAAAATTAAACTTGGAATGAGAGGAAATAAAACCAGCTCTCTTCTCCCTGGCAAGAGTTGGGTACAGTGTGTTGATTATTGTCAGGTAGGCTGATCTCACAGACAGTGACCCTAATTCAGCATAAAGAACAGCTAACAACATGGTTTTAAATGGCTGGTCAGGGTGTCTGTTGCTTGAGTGAAAAAAAATGCAGATATTGACGTGAAAGAGAGAGAAGAATGGTAGATTGATTTCAATTTCAACTACCTGAGGAGCTTCACCTTTCAGACTGTAATGAACTAATGTGTTCATCATCTTGAGCAATGAAAAATTCATCTGTCTTGGAGCTGGCTGATCTGTAGTTTCATTCATATGTCCCCTCATACACAGGGAGACAGTTGAGGAACCGCCTTACTACCTCAACCTAGGGTTTATTCTCATCCGTTTCCCCATGCCTGAGAGTGGGCAGGACAGAGTGCTTCAGTGGGAAGTATAGGATTCCTGCACAGATGGCAGTTATAACCTGTGCATGAAGGAGTTTTCTTTTAAATTAATCGAATTATATATATCAATGCCTGCTTGGAAATGCAGGATTTTGTACCTTTTTATTTCACTTGGGTAAACTTGTGGTTTTAAGGCACTTCAGATGGTCACAATACTGACAAACACCCCCTGACCGTCACAGTTAAATCCGGGTAAGCCTCTACCCCTGTTGGTACCTCTTAGTGGTGAGTAGCAGAGACTAGCTGCTTTGTTGGTGGGGGGGTCAGTGCTTAGAGAGGTTCCTTGGTTTTTAGTGAAGCACAGATATGGGAGCACAGCGCTGGGGAACAGTTTCTGTGAGCTGCAGCTTTCCTGAAGGAGTTTTAAGTCTCCTACAGGGGCACTCCTGCATCACTTACCGACACTACATTTGGCTGCAGCAGACTACAAAAAATATACATTTATAACATTTAGGCTGAATACCGACGTTGGGATCTTCAGCTGCTTTTAGGACCAGTTAGAAATGAGAAGTCAGATAGTCTGTGCATACTCCAGCATTTCCCTCTCAGCTGCTCATCTGCGTGTGAGAGTTTAGATGTGATTTTGCCTTGGGCACAGAGCCAGTCCCTGCAACGCTGAGAGAAGTGATAGTTCATGGCTGCTCTTTTACTTCTTTTCATCACTGCTGAGTGTTGTTTTACTTTCCTCATTTCAGAAAGAAACCGATCATCCAGTCTGTGGGCTGTCAGCAGCTCCCTTGCTCTCTCATTTTTTTCTGCGGTACAGCCCAGCCCTCTGCCATCTTGCTGCACGCCGGCTGCTCTGCCCCCGGCTCCCGGCCCCCTTTGCCTGCAGCATGCACCCATAAATTCCCCCGGGCAGACACTGCATGCAGTGTGATTGCTGAGGCAGCAGCTGCAGTTTGATAGGGAGACCTCGCAGCCCGCGGCCTGCGAGGAGAAGTTTTACCACACTGGATCAGGTCACACAACCATGAAGTTCAGTATTTTGCTTTAAGGAATGAGCAATACTTGATCTTTCAAATGAAGCTGAAAGCACCTAACAATGTAAGTGGAGAGTTGTGTGAGGCAGAAGAAAAGAGTTTATTTTACTGGCTCTGCGTGCTTATGGAACAAAAGCACAGTTACTTCTGTTACAGACCACAGAGCCATGAGTCCCTTCTGTGTCCGGAGCTGGACTTAGGAACATTTCAGTAATAATGATGGACTATCTTTAATTGGTCTGGGAAAAAAAAAAACATGGTGAGAGCCAGGGAGGACACGTGCAACTCAGACTTGGTGAAAAATGTCGTTTCTATCTTTTTATCTGAATTTACAGACAGGTTGGAACTGCCCCAGCCAAACTAACAAAACTCATTGAATTACACACTGCTCAAGCTAGCACACTGTGCTGTTAACATTGTTTCATTATATTTTATCACCAGTTGCAGGGCCACTGGTATGGAACACTGTGTGTTCAGATAAAGCTCCTCTGAAGCACCAATTTGCTGAAATAGTGGAACCCTGATAAGGATGTACAAATTAAGATACCTTTAATGGGTTATAAAAGCACTGTCTGTCTACAGCTGTTCTTCGAAGCTGATAGTGATTTCCACGTTCTAGTGATCATGTAATTTTAAAAACAGATTTTTAAAATTCTTTGCTGATTTTTATTGACTGTGAAAATTTTGATTTAATTGCATAATGCCCATGGTGGTAATAAGACTAAGATGTTCTGTGTTTAATGTCATTTGATTTTCAAGGTTTCAGAAGCACCAAACCCATGGGTGTGAGATTTTTAGATGAGCTCTTTGATGATGCATTTTCGGGAGGTCATCTTAGTGCATGCTGAATCTCAGCCCAGTAAGATGTACGTCTTTGTTATGCTGCTGGAGATCATTTCAAATGAAACACTAAATCCAGAACCTATAGTATTTTGTGGACATAAGGATGTCAAATATGGCATAAGACTTATATTTTAAAAAGAAACAGATCTTCAACAAAGAAAGATTTTCCAAGTGATTCAATCTTAGAAAAGGCAGGATGAATTTTAGATAGGCTGTACAGATCTTTGTTCCTTTGCTGGTAGACTTGTTTCCCAATGTTGTTCAGTCCAGCAGATGAACTAGAACTCAAAACTTTCTTCAGCCACTGTAATTAAAGCATGGAGCTAGCAACTTCTTTTTTTTTAAATATGTGATCTTTTTCAGTCACATATGAACATGTATTTGGCAGTTCTACACGACACATTTGAATCAGATTTTGATTGATCCTGGGGACTGAAATGGAATTCTGTCGTATTTGTCTGGCCCAATACAGACACCACTAATTAGGAGAGTGCTCTTTTGTTTCACTGTGTAGAGATTAGCTTCATTTCAGTGAAGGCAAGATCTTGGGTCCCGGTTTGAAAATAGGTTTTGCAGACATTCCACAGAGGAAAGCTCTTTGAAATGTCTCCTTGGGTACATGCAGTTCCCTGCATTTGTACTTAGCAGTAGAGTGTAATTAGATTTCAAATTAATGGAACATGTGTCTGCCCTCAAACAAGGCTAGGCTAGGGTGCGTCAGTAGGCAAGTCAGTTAATTTCCTCTTTTGAGACCTTAATTCTAGTCCCTACATCTTTTTAAAGCATTTGCGTCTGCAAAATATGTATGCTTTTATGTTTATGCATATATGCATTCATCTCTCAGCTAACAACAGAACAGATAGCCAGTTGGGCTAACATCCTTGGCAGGATGAAATAGCATTGGTAAATGTCATTATTTGTCTGGACCCCCACACTGCAAATAAGTATCTGAGGAAATGGTCTTAGCAGCTTTAAGGCATGATTACTCTATGAAATAGAAAATGGTAACAAAGACACTCATCTTCTCATTTCATTACCTCTCCCCAGAAGCAATTCTGTTTCATTTGCATGGCACAATATTCGAGTGGGTGAATCCTAGTCTCTCAGGACTGTCTCAGAGGACTGGTAATGGTTTCAGACCCTCTGCATAAACATCCATGGCACACTATAATTCTGCACTGTCTCAGCTCCATCATTTTTCTTATTTCTGTCTGGAGTGCAGCACTAGTAAGAACTTAAAAAGGGATGAGACTAAATTAGGGATAGAGGACATCACAACATGGTTCTCCTTCTAACTTAGAAATAGGTGATCTATATATTACTCAAGTGAACCCAATATAAGACGACTTTAAAAACTCCAGGAAAATTACAGTAAACAATGCAATAACAAGCCACGAAGAGTAGCTCTGGCTCAGATCTGCAAAAGTAGGTAGATACCTTATTCCTACTTCAGGAATTACAGATTTGGTTATTGTGAAGTATGCTGGTGTCAATCTTTTAAGTCTCCAAGTTTCTATGCTTGTCTGTAACTGACCCTTAAGAAAATACGTATGGGTGAGAGACGTATGTAGCTTTTAACAGGGATGAAGATAATAGAGATCTTGTAAAAATTTAACAGGACTGCATTTCTGTTCTTCTAAAAACATGTGGAGTATAATGAACCTCTTGTGGAAAGAAAGTGTTTTTCTAATGATTTTACTGGGGCCAGCGTTTCCTCCTCAGAACCTAATTAAAAATGATTTCTTTTAGATAGTGGTTTGGGGTTATCTTGTAGGATGGATAAAACTCTCTTGTAAGGTTTGCAGAAATTAAATTCTTTAGATTTTTATCCCCAGGCTCTGCAAAATGCATTTCCAGGCTTCTGAATTGTTTATTATCATCAAAACCACTGGATGTATTTCAGTGTATTGCATAACAGGCTATTGTTCAGTACATTCTATTGGCAGTGGCTTTGCAATGGGGGAGGAGATGATGAAAAAATAAAAAAGAGTAAAATGAAGTCAACCTACAAAGAAAATAGGTCTTCTATTTAAATTAATTTATTTTTTTTGCAAGCTCTGTTTTTTTTGCATTGTGTATTTATTTACCTCTTAAGCTATAAATATGTCAGATGGTCAAAAGACTAATTAACCGTAAATCAATTAATCTATTTCATTCATGAGTACAAAAGAGCATTTTTCATATTTAGTTTGCTCGATTGCAGCCTTTTCTGTTGTTTTTTCACACCACGTGAGTCAATGGCACTAATGAGCCAGATATGGCTGTAGTAATTAACTGAGATGAGCTCTTTGTGGTTTTTTTCCCCCTTTTTTTTAATCTGACCCTTTATAGAGGAAGACTGTATAACTCTATGATCTTGAGTCAGGAAGCTACTCTGCTGAGTTTCAAGATCAAATCAGCTTCAGCTCAGACTGAGTGATGACCTCCCCCCCCAGCATCTTTCAGCAGCAGTGTGTGAATTTGTAATCTTCAGTATTGCAGCACCAAAGTTCTGCTACTTGTATTACAGGAATAACTCCATTATCTGTGGGGCAGGACTATTTTCTTCACCTATGAGCTGCAGCTAATGGCAACTGTCACACACATCACTCAGCTTTGCTGTGAGTGAACAAGTGATAGGGTAAATAATCCCTAAACTGCTTACAAAGGCCAAGTTTTAGCCCTGTTTTTCCATAACATGTTTAAGTTTAAATTGTGAAGACTGATCTTTGGTGTTGCTCAGGTACAACAGGTGTGTCTGATACTACATATAGGCAAGTATAGGGAAAAAAAAATCCTCAGAGTGGCTTATTTGGGCAAAAGCCATTTTCATGTCTAGAAAACCTAGAGGCATACCCTGTTAAGTGTGTATGAATAATTTTTTTCCTACTTTGACATTTTGAGTTATACTGTGAACTGTATAAAAATTTCACATTTAGATGCATTTTGAAAATAAACTTCAGGTCTTCAATCAGCTATAGAATAATTTTTGAAGTGCAATCTCTTGGCAAAACCTTTTTGCAGTTTCCAGATTTTTCAACGAGCTGCTTTGAGTAACAAGAAAAATTCTATTACTTCACTCCTGTCTTTGAGTAAGAAGGGAATCAAACATCAAAGATTGTGGGTACTGTTTTCTAATACAGTCCTGATAGTTTCACACACTTTTTCTAACTCAGTTGAAGTGGTGCCAGACCTCATTAAGATCAAATATTCAAGATAATGGAAAGCTGTGATCTTCTCCAATATACATGATTAACTTGTGCTTAAGATGGATCTGTAACTTTAAACAGAAAGGTGAGATTTCTGCATATTGTGTAAGAGAATGTGGTATTGGTAAGGGTATGGCATTTGCTTGAAGGGGCAAGTTGCGAACAGCAACGGAACAGAAACACATAGAAGCAATATTTCCAATTTCCCTTTTGAAATCCTCTGAATCACTTCATTGGTCAATGACACATGAGTTATCTTCGAGTGAGCTGACTGGGCAAATAGGAGAGATAAAGTGATTAGTTAGACTTCTACAGTTTGAAACAACTGATCATTTGGTGCCTGATCATGAAAGTAAACATAAGGCGGATTTAATACTATTGAGAGGACAAGATAAGTTAGACAAAAAAAAAAAAGAAAGCTTGAGCTTGGGACCTTTGAGTACTGATCCTGAATTTGTTAGTTACAGTGTAGCTTTGGAAAGTCATAATGCATTAGGAGAGGAGTGAAAAATGGAGTTTAAATACTTATACTCTGCACCCTTTAATGTCTGCATTCCAGAGAGAAGACTCACATGCATATCAAATACTGAATTCCGCATAACCATCATCCACACCTTTTAGAAACCTCCCTTTGTTTCTTTCTTGTGACAGAAATCCAATAGTCATTGTAAAGGACAGAGACATAAAAAACCGTAGGGGAATTTTTTGACCCTGATGTTGATTAAGTTAAAACATTTTTGAGAAATAATGCATTAAACATAATTTTCATAAGAATATAATGAACTAAGTACCAGACATTAAAAAACTCATCTCCATTCTTGAGAATTAGCAAGGAACAAAGGTGGTATCCTTTTTTGTCGTTGTTTTTCACAAGTGTAAGACCATTCACCCTCAGTTGTCTGTCTCCAGCACTTGGATAAAAATGTAGGATCAGGGATTTGAGAAACTGTCTAAATGGATGCAGTGAGCCAGATCCTGTGGCAGTGAAGTTACACTGATTTATACAAGCTGTGGATCTGGCCTGTGAATTTTATATTTGACAGGAAATACTATTACAGCACAGTCAGGACTTTCTACAGGCATTCTTCATGCTATAGGGCACTGGCTCAGCATCCATAACTAATTTTGTGTTGAATGACCTCATCGTTGTGCATTGAATTGAAATGGGAAACTGTCCTTTAAAAGAAAATGCCCAGATAACAAAATTCAGCAGGTGTTCAGAAAAGAGAACTTCTTTCTCAGGGGGACGAAGAGTCAGGTCACTTTAGTTGAAGTATAAAGTCTGAATCTTTGAATTTTGTTCGTGTTATTGATGATTGCGCCACCATGTAATGGGCAGAATGGCATGGCCAACAACCTTTGTGAGGTACAACGTCTTTGCAAGGCCGCTCCCTGGGATAGATTTTCCAGTTCTAGTAGTAGCCCTGTACCAGCTTTCAGGTGTACTGTCTGCTGTGTCTTCATTGTCTATTCAGCAATCACTAATGAAATTATTCCTCTCACTCCCTAGTATGTTCTTACTTTGAATTTCAGTAAAATTTCGGAGATAAAGAATAGCAGTGAAGAGCAATCGAATATGATCTAGTAAGTGCCTTTCTCCCTCTTAAGTACTGCTTGTTAAATTTCATTTTGAAAAATGAAGTCATATTTAGTATAAATGTGAATGATCCTGGTGAGAAGAAAAGCACCTCAAACCATTAAAAGAAAAAATCTGTTCTTTTTGCTGCTGTGTAATTTTGAAATGACTTAGCAATTTGTGCTACAATTAAGGAAAAAATAAATGCTGACAACTTGGATACCGTACTGCAGGTAAATGAAATTTTAAAAGGAGGATTTTATGTTCTTTAAGAAGGACAAATGAAGTTTGTAAGTTCCTGGCAGACCCTTAATTACATTGAAAGGTGTCTTGCTGTGCTACTTTTATACATTAAGGAGAAACTATTACGGCTGTTGTGCTGACTGCAGTATACTGCAGTCTTGCAGGTTATACTGCTGGGCTGCTCTGTGGAGGAGCAGAAGACTTCCCCCCATTAAGAGCTGTAAAGAAATATAGTAAGATTTTAGTACAAATTTTCTCTCCTATAGAAAGGATTTTAAATCCAGGAATTTGCCATGGAGCATGAATTTGTTACCTGTTTTAAGTAAGAAAAGAAGCAGCAGTTGCTGAAGGCAGTCTAAGCAGCAGATACTGGATGTTTATAGATCCCACCAAATGATGGCTACTTTCTTGCAGTATTTGTCTTTACTTTTCAGAAGAGGAAAGATGATTCATGGCTAACTCTTTCCCGACTAATCAGTCGTGCTCTGGCTCACTCAAGACAAATGTCAGAGAGACTGTCTAGCACATGCTTCTGCAAATACTGAAAGACAGATTATCATTATGCATATGCTACTGTTGACTCAAGGATGTGGACTGCTAGTCTGCTCATATTGGATACCATGATTTCTGTCTGTCCTGAAGAAAGATCGGTTGTATCTGCTGAACAAGACACAGAGTTGTAAGAAGCTATTTTTGCAATTCCATAAAAGCAGATTATTCTTCCAAGCTAATCCTACAGCAGTGCTCTAGTGCTATTCTGACACAAATACTGTTCTCTAACATGATACAAGTGAATGAGAAATCCACCCCACTTGGAGTCAAGCCTTTTTTCCAAAATGTACTTTCCAAAACATTAGGGAAGTTTACCCTAATGTTGAACCTCAAATTTGAGCATAGATATGTACCCCACATTTCTAAAGTTTACCTTCGGTTTCAGTTGAAGATAGCAGTCTTCAGTATTTCTTGTTGTAACATTGTAAACTATAAGAAAACTGCTATGTTTCTCTCTAGAAATAGCTAGATTTCAGTGAATGAGGTAATTCTGATATACATATGGTCTTTGTGAATGTAGGATTTAGAGCTCACAGAGAAACTTCTAAAGAAAAGTCAGTAAATAACTGTAAGCTACTACCATCTATTGGTCAATGTAAAACCTCCTAAATCCTATGTACGCCAGACGTAACACTTTAGAGTGGTTGGAGATAAGGAGCTCTCTTCATTCATAGTGAGATATGTCTGCTGATTTTATTTCATAGCTACCACTGCAACCCTGTATTTTGTGGTACTAAGGAAGAAAAAAAACATGGGTGATATTGTTTGAAAAAGGAAAGTTTATTTTTTTTAAGAACTAAAACTAAAGCCATTCTTAATGTACAATTACCATTCTTTCAGCATTTCAGCAATCAGAAGAGAGATCTTCTTTATTACACAGTTAAAAATAAAAGCATTCATCTTATCTTTACACTCTGAAGCCTGTTTTATAAAAGCTCCATTTTCATATCATTTGGCTATCTGAACCTCCTGGTATTCCTCAAAAGTGGATCAGTCTAGAGGGTAACAAGGGTCACAAACTTCAGCTAGAATAAAAATCATTCTGGTTTCATTGACTTGAATGGAGCAATGCCAATTTATCTTATTGGAGAACCAGACTGAAGTTGGCCAATTTCTGTAAAATTACAGAAAAGAATATTGTTTTCACACTTCTGTAATGGAAAGGATTATAAAGAACAGAAGCCGCAAGAATGTGCTATGTATCTAATTTTTTTTTTCTCCTCAGAGCCAGAGAGGAGCTCACCTATAAAAAAATTTGTTTTTTCCATCATCCCCTGCCTGGTAATATAGCTTAAGTTTAGATCTATGGCTGTAGTATTAAAGGAAGTTTTGAAATCTGTGCGTGCTCTTTATCTCTGATCCCCAGCAACTCTCCTGTCTTCCATGAAATCCTACTGAGATATAGATCCCAATCCTAGTAAAGAAGATCTCTGTGCTTCTGTGTGAAGAATGTGAGACATAACCTCCTGTAGTCTTTGCTGCTTGTAGCTGCTGTTATTACATCTTGTCACCTCCTGAGCTTTCTTAGGTATTGAACATATGGAGAGCAATATGAGTAAAGAAATGAAGGTGTTGTTCCGAAGATGCTTGAACCCAGGTTTTAAAATCATTCTTGCAAATCAAGGTCAAATGTTGACAGCCAATTACTTGCTAATAGCCACCATTAGGCATGCTTGCACCCGTGGATATAGCTAGAAGTATCAGGCAAATAACAAAATATACTCCACATCTACAATCAATTATGTAAGCTTCCAGACCAAACAGTTCACCGTGAGATGTAGGTGAATAAGGCAGAACAGTGCTGGGATATATATGCTATACAGCATGGGTATTTAAATGCAAAGTTAGCACTTATATTTATCATCATTCCTAGCAGCCCCCAGCCATGTGGAACTGGCATGGAATACTGTGGTAAGAGAGTGCCTGATGATGCCAAAAGTCTTCACCAGTATACTCCATGGGAGGGCTGCCTTATCAATGTATTTGTCCACTTCAAGGGCTTACATGGCCCTCTGCTAATGACTTCCTGAAAATGCTTAATGTACTTATCCTCATGCATCATTCTGGAGTTAGAGAGTACAAATAAAAATCCAGGAAATAGTTCTCAGCCAGAGAGATCTGGACACATTAGGCTTTTGCCATTCCACTATATTTTTGATGTGCTCAGGCTGGAACAATAGTTAGAATTTAAAACTTCAGAAAATATTTTCCTGATAGGAAACAAATAGACTTTTATTAGAAATAGTGTTCAACTGTATTTTACAAAGTGTTATAGGTAGACCTATGCATGCATAAATATGTGTATTTGAACACAAGCTTCATTGGCTGCTTTGTGTTTTAATACTATCTTTAACTATATGGCCAAATCTTATTTTTCCCATAGTAACTTTGTATCTTTCAATGTACAGAATGAAAAAAACAACCTGAATTCAGTACTTGGGTTTTTATCAGTAACGTTCTCCTTTTTTTTGTAACTACTTTTTACCATGAGGTATGATAGCCGCTATAAATCTGCGTTGAATATGTCTATACAACTTTCAGTGACTATACCATAGGTATATCCCTAGCAAACAACATTTAATCTGTAAATGGTTAAAATTTTGCAAAGCTGTAAGAAACTGAAAACAGCTTTTCACAATGGCAGATGTTGGACATCTTTAATAGTAGGTGGTATCACTGCTGTCTACGACAAATATATTTGTATTGCTATACAAATCAGCATAGTAATAGGAAGCTTTACTGCAAACAGGCATATTTATAGCCTTGAATATCATCAGCTATCAAATTTATTCTGCTTTGGACACATAATTTTCAAATTTGTTTTGAACCTTGGATTCACTCTCTTGCTGTACATATTTAAAGTAGCAGAGTAATTTCTTGGAATCTTTTAAGAATTGACAGTGTCAATTAAATGAAAATTAAATTTCCATCTTCCTGAAAACTATCCTAAAAGAATGACATCAAAGCCCTAGTGCTTACATCAGCAATAATCTACCGTTGGCTCTGTATAGCAAATTTTTAGTGACATGTGAGGCAGAGTCCTGACTCCACTGAAATCAAAGACAGAAGTCCCATTGGTTTCTGCAGGAGTCATTTTTTACCCATGATTTTCTCTCATGGATCTAGTTAAAAATGAAAGTCTGTGGTGGGCTCATGAACAGAGAATACCGTATCAGCACTTCAGAGTCTGAAGAGCTGAACAAGCAGGCAGTGCTGCTGATACTGGACATTGTGTCCTGTTGGTTAACTTGAAGTAGATAAACAGCACTTCAGTAAAAATGTTTATTTGTTAAAGAAGTATATGCCAGGTTTCCTGGATCTTGTATGATTTTCATATTGATGTAATAATACTTTGAATTTGGCCGGTGATTTCAATAAGCTGGCTATAAGCAACCTACATAAGCAGATAATGCATTGTGTAAATGTATATTCATCAATTTAAACGCCATGTATACACGAAAATATGAAGTAGTCTATTATTTATCTCTCTAAGACTTATCACAGTGTAAAGTTTCAGAGAATTAACCTCTTCTCTATCATGTATGATTCTTGGATTTATAGATGAGCTGGAAAGAAAGAAAATAAGTCATATAATTTGCCACTGTTTCTCACAAGCTCCTTTAAAGCCTTTGATTTTCACCAAGATGCATTCAAACATTTCTTTGTTAATGCTAACTTTTTGAGGCAGATCTACATCATCAGTTCTTGAATCAGACCATGTATTCTGTGAATATATGCTCTATGTTTTGGATACCCCAGGAAAACACATTGGGAGGGATGATAGGGGACAGTGCTGGTGCCTCATTTCACCACATATGGAAACAGAATGCTCCACTATTAACAAGTTACTTCAGAATTAATTTAACATTTGAATAAAATTAAAACAGGTTAAAGTAAAAGTACATAACCATTTTTGTTTGCAAAGTTCAAAGTAGACAACACAATTATACGATTTGACTTAGTTATGTCTCTCTGGTTTTGCTTCCAGTGCTTGACTAGCTGTAAAGGGAAAGGATGTTTTTTACCTGTTAAGGTCAGTGTGGAAATCACAGTATGAAGCATTTCTGTAATTCAAATATAGTCTTATATATGCATGTGTGACCCTATGACTATGCTTTATGCAAATATATTCAGGTGGTTAATTCCCTTATTATTGGAATTTAGTAATTAAATCATTCGTTATTAGTCACTTTAGAGTGAAATTGGTTTTGCAACATGCTATCTTTCAAAAGTACTGTGGTCCATGAAGCATCATCAGTCCTTTACTGGGTCAGAAATAGATGTTTGTGCAGAAGGACTGACACTTGAGAGGATATGGTTATTGCAAATGGGAAAGGTGGAGTTCATGTTGTCCTGGACTGATGCTGTGCTGCCAGAAGATACCTTGCCTAGTTGCATGTGAAACAGTTATGAACCTCTTAACTACTACCGTCTTCCCTTTCCTTCTTCAGCTAGTGAGGGAAGCTATCGCTCCCTGAATGTGAACTGTTGTTCTTTTTCAAGGGATTTACATCTTCTTAGCTGGATACCCCAAAGGGTAATGAATTTGAAACGTCACTTTTTGCCACTTGTACAGTTCTATGGCAGGATTTTTCTTTCAGGTTGTTTTAAACATTTATATTTAAAAGTCAGTTCAGGGCTTTCCAAGACCCTGTCTGACATGAGGTTTATATGAAAGCTTTCCTGTGGCCAAGGATAAGATCATAGCACATATACTGGAGAGCTTGTCAAGAGGAAGTTCTGAGAACAGTTCACAGGGAAAAGGTGACAGTAGGTCCCCAGGAGTCCCTGCCCACTCCCATTGTAGGAAGGATTGGACTGGGTCCCAGGTGATCCATACTAGTGTCTGTGACTTGTTCTCTGGGTAGAAGAGAGGAACACTTCTCATGAGACTTCCAGTGAATTTCAAGAAGGAATAGCATAGCAAACATCTTCAATTGTAAGTACAAACTCAGAATGTATTTCTTTAAACTTGCCATTTGTAGTATCAACAGCTTGCAGCAGACGCTTAATAACATCTGCCAAAACAGAACACCGTCTGAATACAGTCCTGTAGGAGAAGGAATGAGAGAAAGAATACACAGATGAAATTACAAACTTAGCATATTTAATGTGTTTCTCTAAGGTGTACAAATACTATGATAAGAAGACTAATACAGGACTCTGTAGAATAGGACAGAACATTTTCTAATATTTAATCAAATTTAGTTTTAAATGTCATGGCGTGTTGGTCTTCTAAAACTTGATCATCTATGAACATAAAGTCTACATTCTGGTGGAAATGTGATTCAGGATCTCTGGGTACCTGTCCTGCCTCTGCTGCTGGCACATTTAATTACAGCTCATCCACCTGGACTCCTGTGGATGGCTGTGAGCAAGATTCATCCATACTCTGCTCAGGTGCACACTCAGTCTCTGTGGTCTCAGGGCCAGGCTGGAGCAGTGCTGTGAAACACATTAGCCTGGGGTCAGCAACAGGCTAACGGCTGCGACATGGCTATCATTTGGAACGACATGCGTTGCATCTAGTCAGCATGGAGAGTGAAACTCATGTCTGCAAAGTATCATGTAGACACATGCTAAATTTTGCTGACTGATTTAATCCATTATTGCCTCAATTTCTTTAGCTATTAACTAGAATGATACTACCTATCTCCTTTTGCAGAGGCCTTGCTAGGATGTGCTTGTGTTTGATGTCTCATTAAGGTGATCCAATCAAGGATGGGTTGTTGCCAAAACTCCCATTGTATGCAGAGAGCCCTGGGGCCACGGTGTTCATGCAACTCCCAACAATATCAGGTCAAAGTTTGTTGTTCAAGTCCAGGAAAATACTACTAAGCAGTTGTTGTACACCACACCCCCACCCCCCCCCACCCCGAATCATCACAGTTTCACTCTTACTTTTATTTCACTAGCTGACTCCTGAATTGAACTGAAACATTTTCCCACTTGTAATATTTTTATATAT
>Ga0065711_1040083_pt1 | contig 17262 bp, 7 predicted proteins | sample Hoacrofraction12_FD_59098 | JGI IMG/M metagenome (GOLD analysis project Ga0065711, IMG submission 59098) | Hoatzin crop microbial communities from Cojedes, Venezuela - Epithelial fraction 12 v2 (version 2) | ecosystem: Host-associated > Birds > Digestive system > Esophagus > Crop | place... | reverse complement strand
GGGGGGGGGGGGGGGGGGAAGGGAGAAGGCTATAGAAGTTTCTTTCAGTCCACTAGTGAAGCTATTCCACTTTGTAAAAATTGTACCTTCTTCCCAGGTAAATGCCCCAATCTGTTTTTTTTTTAAGCTACAAAGGATTTAATCTGTCAATGTGCTGCTTTGCTTCATGTTCTTAAGTTACTCTAATATCCCTCTGGACTCCTGTGGCTTTGACTAATCTAAATAATTCTCTATTATCTACAGCATTTTAAATGACTCATGACTGACTTCCTTTTTCAGTTTGCTGATGAAACAACACTGGCCCAAGGTTGGGTCGATTGTTAGCATTTTGCCACGTTGAAAATTAATGCAGCCCATACCATCCTGCAAATTAACTTTTATTATAGTAGCCAGTGTCCAGCACCTGGTATCATGTGTCACAGCACAAATTTCTACTGCAGAGGGAAGCAGTGATTACAATCGGTTGGGTTCGTCTTGTCTTGCATAGGCAAACAGCCACTGAAACTCATGACCGGTGATTTGCATGGGACAGTCATACCTGCTACTGAACAGTGGTTGCCAAAATCAACAGAGTTGACTACACTCCATTCCAAATAGCATCACTGGTCTTTAACTTTCAATTGCAACCCATGATTCAAGTTCTTTTCTTAGTGATATCTTGCAAAGAACTATATCAAAGACTCCATAAAAATGAAAATCTGTGCTGATTCTTCATTCCTAGTCTGTGGCAACACTCAGGGAATTGCTTTGTGAAGCATTTCAAGAGTAGGAGAGTGGCTTCATCTTTATATTTCAGTGGATTCTTATGTGTCAATAAGAGAAAATGAAAAAATCCATATGGAAACTCATAATCTTTTTTATTGGTAAGCTAAATGATGGCAAGCAAAATTTCACTACTGCTCATTTTAACAGTGACTAGCCCCAACAAATTCCTTTCTCACAATTCCATACTTTCGGAGCAAAGTGATGATGAGTTCAGCTTGTGTCCCTGGAGTCAGATTTCTGACTGTCAGAAGTGTCCCTATTCCTCTATCACTTCTTGTCAGCTGAGGAGGTGGAAAACATGGAATATCTATTTGAAAAAAGAAAGATTTTTTATTAGACACAATGGGCCACATCATTGAAAAAAAAAAAGACATCACTGAACTTGTGTCTCAGATGAAGACTCTGTCCCTAAGCTCGAAGTCAGCTGTACTGCTGAGAGCAGCTGTGCTGAATCCAGGCAGGGACAAGAAATCAGTGCTACGAGATGAATGCAGTCCAGCCATGGTTATGCAAATCTTGAAGAACCACGTTGCGGATGTGCCAGAATTATTATGCATTTACATTAGTGTTATTGAAAGCAAAATCTGCCTCATTATCTTTCTAGAAAGCTTTTTATTATTATGCATAACTATCACTGGTGATAATTAGCACAGAGGTACACCCACAGAGGTCCCTTCCAACCCCTACCATTCTGTGATTCTGTGCTTCTGTTGAAGTGAGCCTAATTTTTCAGTGTATGGTGGTCCTGTACAGTAATGTCTGTCATCTGATAAATTACTTAATTGCTGAGAAAGGGTGTTATCATAGTACATAAAGCCTAAAGAACAGCAATGATATTAAAAAAAAACCCTATGTAAACAAGATGCATAAAAGCATGCTGTTTGACATATTAGCAACTGATGTGATCGTGAGCTGTGATTTCCAAATAAATGCCAGAGAAATGAGCATTCCCAGCTCGTGCCTGAACGGTGCATAGAAGAGAGATAGTTCAAGCAAGTTAAAGACAAATTTATTTTTCTATTACGTGGGAATAAAGCAAACTCCTTTAATGAAGGTTCCCTTCGTACTGGGAGTGCTGACCATAATTTCAGATGAATATGGACAAAATGGATGCTCTTCCAGACACATCTGGTTAGGTGGCTAACTGCTTGTGTGTGAAGGGTTTAAAATGCAATTTGAACTCAAAGTACATCACGTTCTCTCACTTGGTGGGGCCGAACTTACAACTGGTGAGCATACAGGAATATTAAGCCTTATGTTTTCTCATGCTAGATCCTCGTTAAAGGCCTTAATGTATTAACTACAGGTTAAATTCTTGCACATATCTGCTAGACGAATTACACTATTTTTGCTCTGTAAGTTATGTTGAAGATTTGCTACTCACTCTGCAAGTGTGCAGCATCTTTTCTGAGAGGGTAATGCATGATTAAAATTTTTAAACCTTAGTATGAAATGCAGTAATAAAACTCATAGTAACTACTAAATGCATATGAACAGTTCTCTATGGGGTATTTTTCTGTATGTGTGGGAAGCAAGATAAAGAGGATAGATTACACTAATAGCAGCTATTTAAAGAGTCAAGAGAGTAAGGGGTGAAAAATATACCTCATTATCAAACTATAAAAAAACCTTCCATCATTGCAGTAGTTTTCAACCAGGAGAAATCGTTAGTTTTACTGATGTTAAAAAAGAATACATTATAAAAATTCCTCCAATAGAAAGTAGTGAGACTAGCAAGATGGTTTTACCTTTTTTCTCTCTAAAAGTGGGAGGGAGGTCTGATGAGAAAAGCAGTGATGACAAATGATATTTACTGCTCTCTCATGGCTCCAGGCTGCTGCACCGGAGCATGAGGAGCCTGTACCGTTCCCGCTCTGCCAGCCAGAGGGACTCTACTGTGATTTGAACAAGACCTGACGCCAGTCCAGAGGCTTCAAAAAGCTTCTTTAAGTTCAGAAACGTGATCTTGCACAGAGCAGCGCTCTCCTGCAGCGGTACCTATGTCTGTTTCACCTGAGCTCTTCTTTGTCAATGTTCATCAGCGGGTACAAGCAAATAAACAAAGGCTAAGCAAAAAAAAAATCTGACCTTTATTTCAACGCCCACAGAGTTGCTGGATGTATGATGTGAATTACGTTCTCTGGTGGGGCAATAGGTTCCTTTAGGTGGGAAAGGAAACTAACTTGTTGCTTGAATCCAATATGTGTTCAAATGGGATTAGGACCAAAACTGCTATGAAGCCTGTTGTATAAAACACTGGAAAATATCTGTTTTAATATTAAAAGCATTTCCTTGATTAGGTTTTATCAGGATTTTCTCCTTCCTATTTCTTCAAGATTCTTCTTTAAAAATCTAAAGCAAAATTCAGAAACGTAGAGATTGGTTTATGCTGAAGGAGGAATTTTTAAATCGCCTTAGTTTGGTTTAAGGTCATCAGATAGCTTCGATATTCTTCCTTCTGATATATTGTATGCTAGTAGACACCTACTCTTAAGTGCCACTTTTGTACTGGCAATTGAACTGGGTTCCTTAACTGATCTCAGAATAGCAACTTTGCATCCTTCCAGAGTAAATTAATCTAAGCAGTACTACAATAAAACTGTACAGTGTCAGTCACAGTAGTTGTAATTCTCATAAAACTTTTTAAAGCTACAAACACCTGAAAAAAGTAAATGTGTCACTGAAGTAGAGCTCATCTCATTTTGTTTTTCGATTTTGTATTTTCTTTTTAAAACTGAGACAGAAAAAAGATTACAGACTGTACTCTGCAGTTATGCTGATGGAAAGCTGCTCTTGATCTCCAGGTATACAATAAACAAGCTCTTTCCAAACCTGTTGCAATGGAGCTGACAAAGAAACATCCAACTCTTTCTTGCCTCATTTTTTAACAGACACCTGTAGTTAATATTTCTGTCCCCAAGGGACAGAATTATGCCTTTGAGTGTGATAGTGAGCACTCAGTAGCATTTAGGATTGGAGTTTTCTTCTTTAAAAAGCTTGTTTTACTTTCTTTTTCCTCAGTTTATCACTGAAACATCCTGAAGGCTTTCTCATTTCAGCCTGAAAGGCGTAGGGAGGATCGTGCTGAGCGTTGGCTGCAGAGGGTGAGGCTCCAGCCCTCAGAGCCGCAAAACGCCCTTGAACTATTTATTACTGAAACCCTTGGCTCTGTGAAGAAACCACTGAGAAACAGCTCAGGTGGCTATGTGGAGAGAAAAGAGGTAGGACACATCTTCAGCACTTGAGAAAGCTAAAGCAGGGGGAAAAATAGTCACAACTCTTGCAGGCTTCCTCCTGGTCACAAGAGACATTTTTTGACAAGTTCTGCAGCGATGTTCTGTCCCTGGCTAGGGAAGCCTAGGCTGGAAAGAGGAGTGGAAAGCCTCCTCTGACTCACTGCACGTCCTCCTGCTCTGCCTCTGTCCGCACCGTGTTCATGCAACAGCCGTGAAGTGCCGGACCTGACCTTTCTCTTGGTGCTTATTAGCTGGGGCTGGACCAGATGACCTCCGAGCTCCTTTCAGCCCAAATTTTCCAATGAGTATGAATGACTGTCTTAAGCGAAGAGTAACGTAATGTTGGAAATGCAAATAAGTTTTCTGAGGACATCACAGAAAAACTAAGGATCTGAATGAGTCCATCTTCCTGGGCACCCAGGGCACTTCCCATTGCCATTACCTGGGAAAATCCCTGTTCCCAGTGCAAGTCACAGCCCGTGCTGGGAGCTTCACTGTGATTTAGGGAGGACGTCTGTTCCTGTACTGTGCAGAGCTATGGGCAGCTCAGTGCTGGGGACACAGGCTGAGAGTTACAGAGCAAGAGGAGCAGGGCATGGTGGGGGGACACAGCACTGGGTGCATCACTCTGGGTGGGAATGAGGAGGTGGCTACGGGGCAAGGGAGAGCAGGACTGAGCAGGGGCCTCCCACCATGCGACCTGGCCTGCCGGGGTGCTGAGGCTGAAAATGGAGTCCTGCTTGCCTGCCCCTTCTAGCAAATCCACCCCACTGCCTTTCCTATGCTCTATGGTCAAAGCAACAGATTTTATTCTAAGGAACAATATTGGTTTACACCCTTTGAGCAGTATGCAATAAACATGTTGGCTGCATGTCATATTACAGCACTGCCATATACCAGCTAATGTACAAAAAGCAAAAGGAAGAAAAAATTCAGCTATCTGGCCTCTCAGGTGGAGCATACAGTAGCAACAGGGCTTTGAAATGCATCACTGTACTCAGCAAAAGCCTACAAGTAATATTTTTTCCTTCAGACATCCAAAGACATGAAATAACGACTGTTTCATTTTCCAGCTGACACAATAAATCTCAGCAACATTGGAGTGAATGCTCCATAAAGCACACCAAAACATGGATTTGAGATTTTTGCAAATGCTGCATGACTGTGACAGCTCTTTCTCTATTTTGTTGCATTAAAACTAAGCAGATATGAAGGTAAATTGTGATACATAACTAAATACATACCTAGCAATGGCATGCATTATTGGTAGCATGCATTCACCATTGTTAAACCTATTCTCTTAAAGACACGTGTCTAGTCACGCTCTGAAACATGATTAGGACTCAATCTTTCTGTGCGTTTTGTCTGCTAATTTCCATTGAAGAGTCATTCAACATTCAAGAAAAATGTTTATTTTCCTAATCAACAGGTATGGGAACTCTGTCTTGTCTCAGAGAGACCTTATTGGATATGTTTGGTCTGTACTAGTAATGCAGATTTTGCAGTCTATACTTTGGTTTCTGTTGTTTCCTCAGCTTTAGTAACGAAGGAGAACCAAAGGAGGTTGCTGGGGAAGGAACGGCACATCTTCTGTCTGTACAGAGAGTGTTTGTACAGCTGAAGGTGAAAACAGAAGGGATCAGGAAACAAAGAGCACATTTATAAAGATGTTTGGTTTGTGGGATTTTAAGAAGTGTCTAGCTGCTTACCTTCTATTGATGAATGGGAATTCCCCAGGCACTTTTTAAAAGTATCTAGGGCATGTTATCTCTGTTCTTGGACATGTATCTCCATCTTTATTTACTGAGGTAAATATCTTTGACAATCTGGCTTCACCTCTCATTTTCAAAATGACTGAAGACCAGATGGTTCATGGTTCGTGCAAATTGTCTTGCTCAGAATCGCACACTTTGACATTGCCTAATGTTGAGACTCTTTCCCTTCTTGTGTGCCAGGTGCCAGGATCCCACCATACAGTGCTCAGTGGTAATCAAGAAAAGGACGTGCAGAATTTGGTTCATTAGGTGGGCAGCTGTCTCGAACAGGAAAACTGAAGAACAGGAAAACAAATGAAGAGGCACGTGCACATATGAATGCCTGACTTGGTGCAGCTGCTGAATTGGCCAGAAACGAGTGTCTCCCTCTGTGCAGAACCCAGGGCTAGATCCCAGTCCATGCTGCCTTCTGCCTTTGTGTCAATAAATTTGAGCCAGTGCATTTTGTGATGTTAGGAGTTGCCCAAAATTTAATTAATTTGAATAAAGACAAAAAAATAGTAGAATTTCCATAAATGCTGCAGTATGAGAAGATATCAAGATGTGAACCACCCCTGGTTTCAGTTTTGCAAACCAGAAACCTGTCTGGCATTTTGCGCAATTAAAACCACACCCTTTTCCATTCAGCTCTGATTTATTAGCTAGAAAGCTCTTGTATCGTTCATTCCCTCTTTCCACGGTTGCTGGTACTATCTACAGTTTCAGATAACATAAAAGAAATCTTGCTGTGCCAAAGATGGCAGTGATTATCATTTTCATTTTTTAACACAGTTATCATTTTCACATTTCTACTTCCAGTGTTTTTCAGTTCTGAAATGAATCATGCATATAAAAAATAAAAACCTTCACATTAAATTGGTCTCAGAACATTAAGAAAAAACATCCACCGCACCCTGTGATTAATTCATTAATCCATCTTCCAAAACAAGTAATCTAATTAGCTTGCAAACAAGAACATGACGCACACGTGGCTCTTCAAATAGTGTTGACATACTGAATAGTTCAGATTCCTGTGACACCCAGCCTTTCACTTGCTGCTTCCAGTTCCAGTAAGACCCAAGACCAGAATGTTTTTGCTCTCAAAGGTTACTTGGTGTACGGTATGGAACGAACTTGTGGTCCAAGTTTGGGATGGAAAGCACAGATCTCTTTGAAGAAAGTCAAAATTTCGAGTGCCTCTAACTGACAACCCTAAGCACAGTTGATTAAAAAATATGCAGATTTTAAAAGACCTGAGAGCTTTCATCTGGGATCTTTATGAGCACTAAAATTCAATCAAAAGTTCAATAGCTCATATATATGTATATCTATACATGAAAGAGAAGGAGAATTGAGGGAAGTAGACTGCCTGGTGAAGAATGCAAGGAGAGACAGGGCTGTCAAGCCAGTTAAGCGAGCTACACCATGTCAAGAGGCCACAAAGCGGTGTAAAGTAAGGGTGATAGCTTTGAGGGGAGCGGGGGGGAATGAAGCTGGATTTTGTATATGCCTACCATCCAACTGAAGGCCAATCCAGAAAAAGTACTCAATAAAAATGTTACCATTCTATTAATAAAGAGACAATTAGATTTAAAGATTTCAGAAAGATCAGCCAGGATAAACAGGCTGGGTTTAATCTGTTATTGTAATATATTTTTGTCCTTAGGTGGCTTTTATTCCCTTTTTATATCAGACTCTGCAGTCATGTCACAAAATCTCAGAAATGAGACAGGTGAGCGTTTGGTAACCATCAACATCTCTGTTATTGTACCCATATTCTCAGTCCCTTCAGCTAATGGAAGCGCTGCTGCTCTGAATTAATCCTTGTCATCATCCAATAGGGAGGACTGTATTTTCTGGTATTGACTTCTTGGCTTTTTGCTAACATTTTTTTGCACAGACTACGATATAACTGGAAATTATTTCTCATTTTTTTTTCGAAGTTCAACCCAAAAGAGAATTTAGGTGCTAACTATGTTGTTCATTACCCTATTTATCTTGGAAATCTGTAGGGAACACAACCAGTTTCTGAGAATTAAATTATACTACTGACTGCTGAAAAAAAGAGGAAAGATACAAATGCTACAGCCAAGACAAGGAAGCTGATCTATTGGATTTACCCATGTCTGACAAGATGTCTTCTGTCACACCTAATACTCAGTTAGTGGCTGAGATGGGTGTAGATTAGCATGGGAAGAAAACGTACACCTCATGTGTTGTGTAATGGTTCTTGCATTGGTTCCCTGCACATGAGCTGAATCAGAAAGCTCTTATGGGATGGCCTTGTAGCAGATTATGGGAAAGGCCAGACACTGGGGTTCAGATGGATCCAGTCATGCTAATAAAACAGCAGGGAGGTTCATGAGTGCATTGGTGGTTGAAAATGACAAACACAAGAGTAAATAACCGACTGATGGAATTTGTCCTATAGAAGCTGCCCAGTAAGGAACTTCCTGAACTTCCGAGAACATGGTCTGGAAGCAATCAGAGCACTCAGTATATGTGAAATGCAGGCCTGGTAAGCAGTGCGGCTTGTCAAAAACCAAAATTCCTGTCCTTTGGGTAATCCTGAAGTTCCAAATATTTTATTCCACTGCTGGGCTGGAACAAAAAAAAAGAACAAGTAAAAATACCAGGTTTTTAATGAAAGACTAGTTTTGTATGATTGACTTGCATTTCACATGTATAATTTTTATTAAAAGAAGTACAAGAGTAACCAAGTCCAGTCAAAATGTATTGAAAGTAAGGAAGTAAAATGCTTTGGTTTTTTCTCACCTATGAAGTGCAGGGAGAAGTATGTTCTCACTAAACAGTCTCACTCAGACTGACATTTCTCAACAAAAAGGTTGTTCCTTCTGTAATGGTGTGACAAAGCCTTGTCAGAGATTCTATGTATACCTTGTTTGTATATAATTCTCATGTCAATGAGAAAAATTGGAAGCCTAACAGATGAAAATTCACTACAAACATTTCACTGAGGATACCATGAAGAATTATGGGCAATACCCCATGTTACATCATTTGAAGATCTGCAAGGACTAGGAGTCTTTTCAGGTTGCTTGTATGTCCACCATTAGTGCAGTTATTAGGGATGTTTAATCTACAGACAGGTTGCCTTTATCTGGGGCATAACTGAGGTTGAGTGGGTAAGTGAATATAAAGTGTTTCAGCTTCTGCAGGCACACAAATTCCTGCAGAGCCAGCTCATTGGACTCTGCATTGTGTCCCCAGGGCTTTCACCCTAGAGTCAGCAGTTACCAACCCAGTCTCAGCCTTGCATGAAAGCACCAAGGCTGCTGCTGGCCTGAACTGACTTTGAAAATGTAGTAAAGCTGCATTTGCTTGACATTGTACATGAGCTAAGAAATCCTATCAAAAGGAAAACTGGAGTCATGTCTATACCCAGCACATGGCTAAGACGCAAGACGATGTGTTGTTGGTTCTACTTATGCTCCCCTATGGATAAGGGAGGTCCTTTCACGATCATTTTGCAGAGCAGGAAAGATGAGCCATCTCCTGAACAACAGTTAGACATGTAGCTTTCACAATGTTAATGAAAATTATTTACAAGTTAGATCATAGAAGAGCTAATTGATTTGCCTAAAACGGCACAGAAAGGCTGTGGTAGAAAACAAACTTCACTTTGGATATTTCTGGTATCCAATGCCTAGAAAAGTAGCCTCTCAAATAGCTCTTGGTCATAGCAGTAATACAGTCAGGTCCAGCCAGATCACAGCACAAACAAGACAAAGTCCATCTGTCTGCAAAAAGCAAGATGGACATACTCTTAGTTTATTTAGCCAAGTGTTTTCTATTTCCAGCTTCTGTGTTAATGCAATTTTATTTTATAGTCTTCTTCCATAGTTTTTTTCTGCTCTACACTGAATATACGGATTATTTTCCATTAAACACATAGGTTTGGAATCTGGTATAATGGAAAGAGCAGGTACTGCAGCAATATTTGACATAGGGAGACACAGGTGGGAGTCTTCTCACATATCTTTGACCCATTTCCATACCTCAAAAATGTTTCAAAAGATACAATCCCAGCAATTTTTACAAGCTGCAGAAATAGCCATATGATTTTTCCAAAGTTAAATCTGCTCAGCAGTTTCTCTTTTCGCACAAGACTATCCTTTTTACTTAGATTAATAACTTCTTTGATGTTTTGCAAAATACCTGACCCTAAAGTTTTGTCATCTGAAAGACAGATGTATAGAACACAAATTATATGGAGAAATGTGTAAGTATAGTCAGCTCACTTGGATTCCTTTTTCTAATCATAAAAGTGGGCCCGGAAAACTAGAAGTGAGAAACAGGCTATTCCTGTAAAGTCTTAGGAGCAAGCATTTATTTTTTCAAACTAAGGTTATTCATACACTGAAGCGTGAAAGCGACTGTTGTCTCCCACTTAGTTTACTACATGAAATACTGGCTAGTTACAAGTATTTGGAAGAAACATAGACGGTTCCTTCACTTCCTAAGTCACATTTTCCCCTAAAGTTAAAATAGAAAGATTGGTTTATTGAGTGATTGCAGTTTGTTTTTATTACGCACTCCTGTTTTATAGCCCGTTATTTTATGATGTTTCATAAAACTAACCCAGAAGCATGCCACCATGTTCTTGTTACCCAAAAGCCTAACCCTCCAGCCTTTCTCCAAGCAATACTCCTGGTGAAATTCTTGGGAATCATACTGAAAGTCTTGGGAAGTTAGAAATGAGAAATTCTTGGGAATTTCAGTTGAGTAAAGACGAACTTCATACAATAGAATTTAGCTTTAAAATCTTCTTAGCTAATTTGACTTTTCCATTTGCTTCAGCAGTTTTAATTTCAGTCATGCCCTACTGCAACCGAACATGATGACAACATCTTTCGGAAAATCATGCTAGCTTTCTTCCGTTAGTTTGGTTCCTCTAAACTCTTGCTTTGCACTGTTGTACCCCATGTAACTCAGCTTGTACTTTACTGGGTTTTACTGTCAATAGACACCACTTAACAACTCTTCCCACACGTTTGGTAAAAAATGAAAACCAGTTAATAATGCCAACCAAATCAGGAAATGTTCTTAAAAAAATAACAACCAGGAAAAATGCTAAAATAGCTCTTTTGATATTGTAACAAGGTTTTCTTTGCAAGTTCAAAAAATCCCTTGAATTGTCCTGAGGACTGTCCATTTTCTATTTTTCTTTAAATTGTTGTGACTCAAAAAGATGTAATGTACAGTCTCCAAAATACAACTTTTCCTTCTGTAAAATCATTCTTTTTTGTTAATGTTTTTGAGAAACAATTTTTACAGCTCAGAAGGTGGATAAATTCACTTTGAGAAAGAGATCTCCATCAGGTTTCCCAGGTCCTGCTGTCACAGTGCTGTGAAGCTCAACCTTTGTGGTACTGTTTTTGTTCTGCTGGGGTTTAGTAGCAGACTGTGCTGAGGAAGCAATCACCTTATGTGTTGTTAGAAACAAGGTTTGGATCATGCTGGATTTGGACAGGCCAGTCACATGGCACTGCGGGACAACCACACAATCTGTATTTCCGCTATGGAGCAGACCTTACCCAGTCCCTGATATAATTCCTCCTTTTTTTCCATTCTGGTTCCAATGCCACACAAAGCTGACATATTCCATGATGAAATGAGATACCATTTCACTAATTAGTGGAAAACAGAATGTGAAATTATGTTCAATAAGCTTGACTGAGACGTTTCTAAAAATACAAAACTGAGCCCCCCAAAAAATCATTAAAAAAGCAAATTTATTTCATTGCTTATTATAATCAGAGATTAATCTCAATAAATGCTGAACAACTGCAGAGCATAAATTCCCTCATCTTCCAGGAAAGCCAGCTTTCTGTGAGACCCAATCTGCACATTGTATTAGAGCAAGAATCTCAGACGTATTTAGCTGTGCAGTTCCCCATGATATACACACCGCTTCTTGTGTTGTGCCTCCCTATCAGTGTGCAGGGACTTGGAAACCTTCCAGAATTGCTGTGCTGGGCTGGTTATTTCTTCTCCAGAGCACGAACTCCGTGAGACTCTCTGCCTCCCAAACAAGCATGGGGAGCACTGGCCCCAGCTGCTGCAGTGTTGCCCCTTGTCCCCATCCACTCCAAAATCTGAGGAGAAGACGCCTTCCCTGCATGCTCCGCAGGCTCCCTCCTTGCACACAGGTGTGTGTGCCGCACGACTGAGGCCCACATTTGGTGGGCCTTGAGGCACAGCAGCTTGAAAAAGGGCTTTGAAAAGACAAGATTCAAATTATACCAAGGCAGATTTTTTTTTTCCTTCTCTCCTTCCAGCCTGTTAGAAATACCAGGGAGTCTATCTTCAGAGCTCCCAGAGCCTTTGAGGTTATTTTTGTACAGACAAATGAAATCCCTCTTTTCATTGGAGGGATACCTGGCTCATATGCAGGTAATCTGAAGAAATGAATATTTCATATCCATGAAAACTTATGACAAGCCTTGATCATGACCTGTTAATGCCATTTAGTGAGGGACTAATTTCACCTACCGTTTATCAAGGTAGAGCACTGTTAGGCTGTAATGAATGCACCCAACAAGGCTTAGTTGCTTAACAATCACAGCGAAGTCTTTGTGACATCTCACATTGACTGCTATCATGCTATTGCTGTGAAAAGATCCTTACCTGCTACAAATTGGCCCTTGTCAACCGGACGGGTCAGCTGAAGACCTGTACCATATCCTTAGTGAAACAGTAGTACCGATCTATCTTTCAGCAAATTTTCTGAGTTCATTGCTGTCTTTTACACAGGAGCTGCTTTCCTGCTGACAAGGAAATTAGTGACTCCATGGCTTAATAATGCAAGAAACTGTTTAATAAGGCAAAGAACTGTTTTTAAATCATTTTGATGTCTTCTGAATTGGATGGCTTAAATATTTGGAATGCTACTTGATCTTCTGTCTGGGTCTTTTGGCGGTTGTAAGCTACATTTTCTTTGTTTCATGAACTGTAGTTTTTCTGAGTAACTGCATCTAGTGTCTCAAGAAATACCCCAAGGATGGACAGGTAACAGGGTGTTCACTTGCTCACCCTTCACTTCAACTTCTTGGACGGTCATTTCATATGAATTACAAGGAAAGGGAGGGAAACCCTTCAGTAAGGTAAGCTAAAATTGTTCTTTTATCTAATTTTAACTGTAAATAGACCACCTGAAGAAATTCTGCTGAGGATACACCTGTACAATGAAAAGCCTCTGCCTAGCTGCAGAGTCCCTAAGAGCAAGAATGAGAGGACAGAGAGAATATTAGGTTAGAAAGGAACAGTGAATAATTGGGAAGACATGACATTGGGAAGACAAGTCCTATGAACACGGCGTTTACTTAGGGGTATTAGCTGCACCTCTGTGCATGTTCGTTCAGCCTCCTTTTTATCTGTAGCATTCAGCCCCAGATCTCTCTGTTGTACTGAACACATAAATCAACATTTAAAAGTATGATCTACCTGAACTGGTAGAAGACATTTCAAGCTGCGAAAAGCCCACATAAAGCCTTAATACAAACAAGAAAGAAGTATTTCTGGCTGAAGAGTCCTGTGGCAGGCTGACATACAGCATCCCGTGGGAGGCTTCCCTTTCAAAGCCGCTGTCAGATTTTTGCTCTCTAGGCAAAAGAATTTAGGAACATTTGGAGTCTGATTTAGATAGTTTCTAGAGAGACGACACAAACACGTAACAACCACTGGCCAAGCAAGTGATGGAGCGCTCTGAAAGTTGCCGTTGGGGGAGTCTGCATGTCCCAGCCTCCTGAATGCGGGGGCAGATGCCACAATGTGTGCTTGTCTGGGTGCCAGCAGAAGCTTTGAAGTGTACTGGAAAGATTCAGCTCTGTTAAAAATCCTGACTGTTAGTTAAAAGATGATTCACCAAACAAAAGAAAAAATAAATTCAAGTGTACTTATTCAGCCTCATCACAGCCCAGATGTAGAAACCCATAACCTCCAATGACATTCTTAAGGCCCCTAAATTGTACATAGGGAAGGTTAACTGCAAGCAAATAGGATCTACCATTCCAGTTAGGCGTCCCCACCCTGAACCCTTGCTTGGAGGGAAGCCTGTACTAAATAATATTGCTCCTACTGTTCCATCCATCAGCTCAATAGTTACAGCCCGTACTCAGATGTGAAGATCCACAGTCAGTTCCTTTCTCCGATAAGAGCTGACGAATCCACACATTCCTCATAAAGACTCTAGCCTTACAATGTAGCCTATTTGTAGCTGAGCTTCTCCCAGTCTCTCTGGTTTGAATTACTCCATAATTCAGTATTCATTGAAAGAGAAATATGTTATTAAACATAATTATATTCAAATGGAATGTACAAAAAAGAGAGACCTGGATTCCAGAAACCTGCTTCAGGGAACATTTCCTATGAAAAACTTAGGTATCTGCCATCCGAATCTCTGCCTCTCCAGAAAAAGCAGCTTTACAGTCAGATTCTAGCATCTAGTTCATATCCCATGGTCTCTGTGTGTGCAAGGCCTTTCTCACACATGTGCTCTAAGAATGTCAATGTCTAGGTGATTATGAGACACGGAATACTGACAACTTGGTAAATGTCACCAGGGTGGTTATGAGGGAGATGGTGGTTTACTTCTGACCATGGTTGAATGATCTTTACTCAGTTGTGGTATTTGGCGAAAAAAATGTGGGTATCTGCAGAATCTAGGATCTCCAATGTTAGCTGGAAATCTGAGGACCTAAATTTTGAACGCAGACAGCTATAAAGAAGCCACTGACAAATACACAAAGTTTTTTGTATGCGTGCTTTAATCTTGACCTTAATAACAATTTCCTGGGCTGGTTCTCCACTCTACTACTCCTCTGAGGCCAGTGCTGTTATACCAGCATACTCTGCTGTTACACTGCTTGCACGTTTCAGATGTACTTCTGCAGTGAATGCCTTCAGCACCAGCCTCTTTTCAGCACCAGCATCTTTTCAACATTTTCAGGTTTTATTCTATATTGCTAATCAGATAAAATAATCCCTAAAAGTGCCCATGAAACAAAGTGCAGTTACAGATCAGTGGCTAAATAACAGGGATGAAATGTTCCCCATGCCAGATGGATTACTTCACCCTAAATATTTCATGTGTATTTCTAAGTAACTGCATGTTCCCTTCGGAGAGTATTATCTGACTGACTTCAGTTTTCAAATGCAATAAATCCTCTAGGTTAAAGAATTGCAGCTGCTGAGCAATCTTGTTTTATCTGTTCTAATTAAACATTGCACAATGCAGAGAAGTAGCCAGCGAAGTTGTTCAGCTAATCATTTCCCAGTGGTAAGGACACCTAGGCTAACTTGAGGACTCCTCATCAGGCTTTAAAGACCATTTTTTTGTGCCAAGATGTCCACACCAATTGCTGGACCGATTTCCTGTCCCATGGAAAGTAAAGCATCATCTTTGTGTTGTGACTTCAATTACCTTAAGCTGTGACAGCAAAGTCCCCCTTAGGCTGAGCCTCTGCCTGCTGTGAGAAGTGGAGGAGGTTTAAATGGATCGGTTTAGAAGACGGTAAGGTTAGAGGAGTGTGGATCCCTATACAGAGGTACTTAATTTAACTGTTGAACACAATATCTTTGTGAAAAAATTCTTGGTTTTGGAGAGCATGTAAAATGCTGCTTTCTCAATGATTTCTTAACAAATACTTCAGTTCCAGCTGTATTCCCTGGACAAATCATCTTTGAGCTAGACAGAGAAATTATAAAATACCTAAGAAAAGAATTCTGGCAAACAAAATACTGCCATGATGAGTTCATTCCTGAATATGTACATAAAAATAGCACACATCATGTTCTGGTTAAATTTTCTCTCAGGTGAATTTTTAAATAAAGCTTAGTGGGGTAATGAATGCATTTATTGCTACAGAAATAAGGTCATGAATGAAATGTTGTTCCTACTGAAATCAGTGGATGGATATAATATACTCAGTGTGGGTCTAGGGTTTCACTTTACTTCTTCAGGCTTCTAGGAAAGCTGACCGTCTCACCTGCCCAAGCAGGCTCTAGATATCTACTAAACTAGATCAATTATCATGTTGAAATGATTAACTGAACACAACATGAATAAAATTCCCAGTGATGACTGATCTACATTAAAGTACTGATTGATTCCTACATTTAGTCTCAAAAGCAGATGAACATGAATGTATGTAAAATGGTTGTGATTTCAATAGACAAAAGGTGGTTCAGTGCTTATCTCAGAAGCTGAGGAGTGTCAGAAAATGAAATGTCTTGCTAATCACAGGCATAGTGACTTTTTGCGCCTCCAAATACTGCTCTGTTTTGCTCTGTAACTTAAGTACCACAAGTCTTACTAATACCCTGCCACTGCTGTGTACATTATTATGGCCTACCCTAGAGAGGAAAAGGGAATAATCTTCTCTACCTTTTCCTTCTTGTTTTGTACAGATTTATGCTGTTATGTTTTTATTCCAGCTGAGACATCTGTCAAAGATTCAGGAGAAAGAAATGGAAGAGGAAATGGCTTGCTAACTCTACATTTGTGTCTACCAACAGAATAGTCTTAAACATCTAGTGAGAATTACCACGTGGATGCAAAACTTTTGTGAAGTTTGCTCCTTGAAGAAAACTTGTACTCAGCCACTAATCGGCTTGTGCATATCGAAAACCTTTCTCAACTTTTTCACAGGAAAAATCTGAGTAGAGTAGGGCATGTTCACTTATACAAGCAGTTAAAAAAACAAGGGTAAAAAAAGGCTAAGAAAGATGCTGTTTCTACTGAAAACTTCCTCTAACTCTAAACAGAGAGGAACTTCTCTGTTTTGCTGGACAAGAAAGCCCTTAGCATTCACTTCTAGTTCTGGGTCTCAAAGAAATAGATGGCAATCCACACCAAACCAGACCAAGCTGCTTAAATACTTGGCATTTTACCTCTCCTGAAACAACTAATATCATCTGCCAAATATAAGTGGCATTCATTTCCCACTGTTATTACTGCTGGGTAGGTAGGAAAACACAGCCTCCAACAGTCGTAGCTGCTAGGCAGAGTATCACATTTGTCCCGTAAGCAGACTGGTCTCATGATGGCAAAGTCCACATGTAAGCAGAGTTATTTTTTATCATCACTCTTATTGTCACTCGGTGCTGCTCCTGGGGTGGACCTGCTGGAGAGCAGCTGTGCGGACAGGGACCTGGGTGTCCTGGTGGACAACAGGTTGACCATAAGCCAGCAGTGTGCCCTGGCTGCCAAGAAGGCCAGTGGCATACTGGGATGCATTAGGAAGAGTGTGGCCAGCAGGATGAGGGAGGTTCTCCTTCCCCTCTACACTGCCCTAGTGAGGCCTCATCTGGAGTACTGTGTCCAGTTCTGGGCTCCCCACTTCAAGAAATATGCAGAGCTACTGGAGAGAGTCCAGCGGAGGGCTACAAGGATGATGAGGGGACTGGAACATCTCTCCTACGAGGAGAGGCTGAGGGAGCTGGGCTTGTTCAGCCTGAAGAAGAGAAGGCTGCGAGGGGACCTA
>Ga0065711_1040082_pt1 | contig 17262 bp, 9 predicted proteins | sample Hoacrofraction12_FD_59098 | JGI IMG/M metagenome (GOLD analysis project Ga0065711, IMG submission 59098) | Hoatzin crop microbial communities from Cojedes, Venezuela - Epithelial fraction 12 v2 (version 2) | ecosystem: Host-associated > Birds > Digestive system > Esophagus > Crop | place... | reverse complement strand
CCAACCTGACCAAACAGAGCCGGGTATTCCATACCATGTGCTGTCATGCTGGGTTCCAGTGGGGGGGGGGGTGGCGCAGGGGGAACTCACTCGTGGCTCGGGAGCACGCGGTGCCGGTTCTGTCTGGGAGAGAGGGTCTGTTGTACGAGTTTGTGTCGTATTTTCTCCTTATCTGTATCGCTGCTCTTACTGTTCCCTTTGTTTGCTGTTCTGTTAAACCCACCAGTTTCTGCCTGTTTTTTTTTTTTCCATTTTCCTCCGCACCGCGGTGGGAGGAGGGGCGGCAGCATGGTGCTTTGTTTGCTGGCGCAGCCGAAACCAAAACACATATCTATAGAAGGCTTTCTTGTTCCCTTTGACTTCCCTGGCCAGATTTAATTCTGTCAGGGCTTTAGCTTTCCTTACTTGCTCCCTGGCTACTAAGATGATTTCTCTGTATTTCTCCCAAAATGCTTGTCCTTGCTTCCATCCTCTGTAGGCCTCATTTTTCTGCTTGAGTTTGGCCAGGAGTTCCTTGTTCATCCATGTAGGCCTCCTGGAGTTCCTGCCTGACTTAGTCTTGTTTGGGAGGCATTGCTTCTGAGCTTGGAGGAGGTGATCCTTGAATACTGACCAGCTTTCTTGGGCCCCTCTTCCCTCCAGGGCTTTGTTCCATGGTATTTTACCAAGCAGATCCCTGAGGAGGCCAAAGTATGCTCTCCTGAAGCCCACGACACAGAGCTTGCTGCTTACCCTCCTCGCTGCCCTAAGGATCTTAAACTCCACCATTTCATGGTCACTGCAGCCAAGGCTGCCCTTGACTTTCACATTCCTCACCAGCCCCTCCTTATTGGTGAGAACAAGGTCCAGCATTGCACATCTCCCCATGGGCTCCTCTATCACTTGAAGGAGGAAGTTGTCATCAATGCGTTCCAGGAACCTCCTGGATTGCTTGTGTCCTGCTGTGTTGTCCCTCCAACAGATGTCAGGCTGTTTGAAGTCTCCCATCAAGACCAGGGCTTCTGAACTTTTTTGAAGTTGCTGGAAAACAGTATGGTTTAGGACAATTAATGAAGGACTGCTTTCCTTGCTTACTGACATGTCAGATTACCCTAAGTGTTCAGCAAAGCAATGGCGGTTTTGGGTTCTCAGACTGGAGACTGATCCTTTCTGGATATATACCACCAACAAATTATGAATAAAAGGTCAGAGTTGAAAAAAACTATTGGCCAAAGTAAGCTTGTTTTTATTTAAGTAAAAACCAGTAGTAGTCTTTGTCTTTATGTCTAGGAAAGTTAGGCACTAGCCAAGATTTTCTTGAAGTAAGTGCTGCCCAAGCAGTAGGAGGTCTCTGCCTTGAAGAGCTTGCTGTTGGAGTTTTGTGCAAAGCACAATAGTGTATGTCTTCCTAAAAGCTATGTTCTAGATTAAATGAGATTAATCAGATTGATACTTGAGGTGTTAACTGAAATTATTCAACCTATGACAGCAGGTCAGATTACCCTAATTTGTGTAAAGGCTGTGGCAATAACATATATTTTTTCATACAGTAAAATAGTCACCTTATGTTTTGTCTATTCTTATCCTCAATCTGTTTCAACATTTGAACAAGATGAGCTTCTCATTTATTAGGAAAAAAAAATTAAATTACTATTTTTCACATTCTTATTTATGACCTCATATGAAGGAAAAGCACATTTTTACCTGGGGAAACATGCCATTTTTAGAAGGTTTGTTTGTCAGATTGTGGAAGGTGTTGAAAGAGGAAGTAATTGTTAAGGTTCTGCAAGGGGAATCGGGGAAAATAATTTATATATTCTTTGTCTAATCTTGCTTTAAAAAAATATACAGATTTGCTAAAGCCAATCTATTAGTTGTGTTCCATTTTGAAAAGAGCAAGACAATCCTGGGTTAGCTTTTTAAAAGGCTATAACAAGATGGTGTTTGATATATTGAAATTATATTTGAAAGAGGAAAAAATGCTTACAGACAAAGGAGAAAATTGCAAGGTTTAACAGGATTTTATTGTAAAGAGATTGATGGACATTTGTGGGCATATGTAAATTGGTTTAGTCAGTGCTTCAGTGAGAACAACATTGGAGATAAGCAAAAATGCCATCTTCCTGCTGTTGTACAGTGCAAGACACATGAAGGCTGGTTGGATTTTCTGTCTCTTCATAAACCTGATAAAGGCAAGAAATTATTCCAAGCAGACAATATGTAAATGCTAACCATTTATTGTAAATGGATTATTATGTTTAAACTGGTTTGGGAGTTTGAGTGGAAAAATGTGCAGTATATAGAATGCAGGGTTTATTTTAGATGTGATGGAGAATGCTCTGGAGATTTATGACCTGACTGACTACTGGAAAAACAGCTCAAAGATCAGATGGTGGGTCAGATGATAGACTCATTTAGAGGCTGTGGAAGTGAAGGGTGGAAGTGAATTCTCTTGTCTGTGGATCTGTGATCAGTTATTATGACTAACCAAGTGTAGATGCCAACTTTACAATGAACTGAGTTACTCTCCAGATTGTGTTGACTAGATCTCTAGCAACTGTAATGTGAACACACGTACCTAGCCGACATACATGTCTCTAGCTGTAAATATCTGTGTATAAGGTCCTTAACTGCAGCTTTTCTAAGCCACAGAAATCAAAGAGCCCAGATGACAGATTTCCAAATAACCCTGTTTACAGCCCATGTAGGGTAGAATGAACCAAGAATTGCCAGAAGCTCAGAGAGATGCAGAAATATTAACACAGGGATGCTGTAGGACAAACCAACCTTCGATTTTGCTACTAGGTTCTGCACTGGTGAATGCTAGTGCCTTAACAGCAGGGAATTTCATATTCCACTTAGCAAAAAGTGACCATTATTCACCCAGAAGGCAGGTGATGTGATGTCGAGATCTATGCTGAGGAGAGGAAAGAGCCAGATGAGGTTTCTAACACACATAGCTCATCAGGAATAGAGTCAGAAATAGAACTAAAATCTCTTGCCTCGAAGCCAGAGACTTCTTTACAAAAATTCCCTGGTTTCTATTCTTCCTGAAGCAGTCCTTTAATTTTGCCCTTTGTTTTGTATCCTCCTTCTGGATTTTCTCCCTTTAACTATTGCTATTTATCAAGAAGTTTTATTGCAGTCCTTCTTTAAAGCTATATATAAAATAAAAATTCTCCTTCACACACTGCTAATGCTACAAAGATAGTATGATTATTTTTAAGGACAAAGTACATCACATATGACTTCCCAGCCTTGCCCTGAAGAAGAAATAGAAGATAATGTTTAATGAGTCTGTTGACAATACAAGAAAGGATCTAGTCCGCCTCAAGCTTTACAAATATACTTTAGCTGGAAAGCTTAGTTGTGTAGGATATGACAAACTTAAGCTCTATGATCTTAGCTAAGAAGAAATCTCTGTGGAAGCTGTTTATCTGTCATGGGGCTGATACCAAAAGTGTTCAGAGATTACGGAAAAGCTTTGTGAAAACAATATGCGTATGGGAGGGGGTAATTCACCCACAGGATTTTTAATTTTTAATAGTTGAGTATGAGATGATAAGACTAAGCATGAGAGACAATAGGATATTTCACAGAATCAGGACTCCTCTAAATATTGCTTTGTGTATTTCATCCTCTTAATGAAGCTTGGGAAAGCTGTAGAATGATACATATTGACCTGGAGGAATTAAGAATCCTATGTATTTTCAGTAATATTGTCCTTGGCCTTTTTTATGCGTTCCTGAATGTTAATTATCTGTGGGTCATTTATTCTATTTGTATCTTGGAGGTTTGAGTAAGCTAAATGGTAAAGAGCTTATGTGAAACTTTCTTATTTCAACGGTTTTAGACTGGCTTTTGCTACATAAGTCATACTGAGAAAAGTATTCTGAAGGAGGATTTGTGTACAGATGTATGTTGATCTTTTGGAATGAAGAGATGAGAGGGAACTACTCCTTGGGATATCATCTAGTCCATTATTTGCCCAAAACAGGTTCATTTTTTATCAATAATATTCTTAACAGACACTTTGCTGGCACGCTTTTGAAAATTGACATGACAGAGGTTCTACCAACGTATTTAGTATTCTTTTCTAGTGCCTCTCTGTCCTTATGATTAGGAAAGTTACAGATATTTTCCATTTTGCAAGAGAGATACATGCTGAAGTTTAGCACTGACAGTAAGCAGTAAATGTCCTCTATGGAAGCATTCTCAAACCAAGAAAAATTTTTAAAGCTTACTGTAGGTGATGAGCGACTAGCATCCTGCTTCTTCCAGAAGACTCACATCTAATTATGGGATAAATATGAAAGGTGGCAAAGATTTTACTCGGTCCTTTCCTTGTAGTGATTTCACCAGAGAAAATAAAGACTGGCCACTATCACCCAAAAAGCTGTATTTATTAGGCCATAAACTAGAATATTTAAAACTGCCAGTGAACAGAAAACACAGAATAAAAATTAAAAAGTTGTTATAGAGAAATCTTCCCTTGCGCAGTGTGTCCAAGGATTTTTCCTTCTACCAGGTTTTGCTCTATTCAAAACAGTGGCTTCAGTGTTGCAGCCAGTTCTACACGGTGTCTTCTGATGGCTGGGACATTTCTTTTCCTGTCTCTTCTGAGACCTGTCTATATGATTGCCCCCTAGTCTTCTGGCAAGCTGTAGACTTGCAGGTTCTGGAGGAGACTTTCTACTTTTCTTTGCTTCGCTGCCATGACTTTATATCTGGAAGTTTCTGTCCAGAGCAGATTTGGTTCCTGCACCTTCAACTGACACCTCACACCAGGAAAGAACAAAGTCCTTCTGCAACCCAGAAATTCCACTCAAATTCTTTCACCCTTATAAAAGAAATAAGTGAATTCTGACAAAAAGAAAGCAGTGGTGGACTAAATCAATGTATACTGTTTGTCACAGACCCCATCTTGAAATGACCATGCCTGTTATGAGCATGGTTACTCAATAGCAGTTACCAACATTTTATAAACATTGGATAAGAATATGCAATACATCAGACATACACTGATTCTGATAGGGATGGTCTCAGAGCCACATTAATGTACCAGTCTTCATTTCAAAATAACGAACAATTTGACATACTTTCGGAAGGAAACCAAGACTGAAGTGACAAAGGTGGGAATAAGTCTCACTTAAAGAGATTCACAGTCATGTGAATGTTTCCTCCAACAAAATGCTAGACAGACTTTGTGTCTGCTGAAGCAGTTGCTTGTAGCTCTTCACTTTAAATAATTTCCAAATTAACAATAAAGCTTTCAATAAATAAAGGGGAACTTCTGCTTGCTTTCCGACTTCTGGAAATAAATATATATGGAAAAGGAAATTATGCTAAAATAATAGAAATATGCTTTTATAGTTATTGTGTCCTTTGGCATATTCTTTGGTGAAGTTGTCTTTGGTCATATATCTTCTGGGCTATCTTCTGGATTTCTATATTCAAAAGTTTGTTCCCAGATCAAAAAGAAGATTTCGTATTACTTTCAGAAGAATGGAGTGATTTCCTTTGGCCCTTATTTCGCTATGTGATTTTTTAGACCTCAGGAACAACCTTGATACCAAATATGGAAGAAAGACAAAACATTTTTTGACTGTCAACTCATTCAGTGTTTCATCAAAGTTTTGTTCTTCCATAGACTTCCTATGTGGCCTCCAGCAACTTGAAGGCAATCAGTTCCATGAGTAACCATGAGTTAGAAGCTTCAACAACTTTGTGGATTTGGTAATTACCCTCCCTCTCTCAACGTTCTCTTGTATTATATATTCTGTGAGAGATTTTTGACCTACACAGACTTGCGCTTAAGACAAAAGAGCAAGTGTTAAGTTTGATAGAAAACCATTCAGTGGTGTCTCTATTATGCGTAGTCATTCTACCCCATATATCAAAGTGGATGTACATATAAGCACATGTGTAATAAGCTCTTTGTACTGTTAGCTAATTCATATATGCAATAACATCCAGATGACCTGATTAGCATCTGCTGTGTTGGATACTGAGCAGAAGGAGGCATTATCCCTGCCCAGCTAAGGACAGAAGCCAGCTAATCCAAGAAGATGAACAGCAAAACTGTGGGAAAGAATATGACAATCAATTTCTTCTATATAAATGGTTAAATGCTGGTTTTTTAAGCTTTTTAAGAAATCATATAAATATATAAACTTTCCTTGTTATTTACTTTGACCATTAAAACCAGATGAATTTTTACTAGTGTCATGCCAAAGGGAGATTTTACAGGACTAGAAGATAACAGTGATGGCACTCACCGATCCCTGAACTATAATTGACACTGGTTTGTGGAGTGTAATAGCCAAAACAGTATTGAGACAAGTCTAAAAAAAAATCATGAACAGTAACAAGGCAGTTCCCAGGGACTGTTTTCTGGGTTAGACATAGCCCAAGTATGCAGGTAAGGACTGGAGGATAACTGACAGTAAATACCCTTAACACACATTTATGAAAGTGTACATGAAAGACAGAAGGTTAAACTTACATATGAACTGAAATGTGCTCTTGAACATTACAGATAAATGTGCCAGTATAAATGGAAAGTAAGAGACAGATCATCCCCTAGTCTAAAGCGGAGACTTTTGATGTGTGTTTAGTGTTGTGCCCAAGAGCCGCTGGTACTGTAAAGCCTACTGGATCATCAGGTAGGGTGGCTGAAAGCAACACTTGGTGATCACTGTGTGATGAGTAACTCCCAGATTCAGACAGGACAGAGCAGTTGTGTTCAGAAGACTCATCTTGTACATTCACTGTATGTCTGCTGGCGTGATTAAAAGTGTTAAGTAAAATGGACATCAAAGACAGCATATGTTGTCTACAGTCATCAAATACTTTCTACAGCATAGATTTCCGAAGTATCCAATGGTAGCTATGTGCAAAATTGCCACTGAAGGTCACTGGGAGACATATGACTGAAGGTCTTTTGGATCTTTGGAAGTCTGTTTTTCTTGTTGTTTGTCTCAGTTACAATGATTGTTCTGAAGTTGTGGTTATGCCCTAGTGTTCTTCAAATCATTAGTTTTACCACTGCATTTATTAGGAGCAGAATGAGGAACTCGAGGAAGAATATTGGACAAGGTGTATTACTGTTTTTTTTCTGAGTCCTTTGCATAAGTAAGTAGCCTTTATTTTCTTCACTCTATCATCCACTTGCATTTTCTTCTCTTTTTCTAACTGACATTTACAGATACTGGAGAGTGAAGGCGTGAAGTTTTTCATTTTAAAAAGGTATTTAAAAGAAATATTGGAAATGTCTGCATTTCCTCTGCTGTTTTATTGCCTACAGATTAATTAATCCAAATGCACTTTTATTTTGAAAAACATTTTTAAAATGATTTCTAGCAGCCAACAGAACATTTGTGGGAGATCATTTTATGCACGGTCTCATTGCAGAAGTCAAATTACTATTCAGCAATAAATTTGTGGCAATAGGTATAATGAAAACACTGTTATTATTTGGGATACAGCTGTACGACTGGAGGTATTTCAATTACTTACGGAAAAGTACATTTTTTTAGACTTTATGAGACATGTTATTACTATACACTTTTTTTTAATATATTTTTGGGCAGGCTGGTTCCATACGAGAAGTCTTCTGTGTTGGGGAGTATACAAACATGGAACAAGCCAAAATGAGATAGTGGATTGTAATCCCATAATGGACACTGGAAAATGAAATCAGACATTCCATAATTTAAAGATATCTGCATGACAGACATGAAAAATATTGTGAAGGGGATAAGGCCTAAGTGATCAGTGCAAGGGTTTTTTTTTCAGTTTACTGTTCCTTAGGGTAGGATTTTGTTTGTACTATGCTACTTAACTTTTTGTCTCTTGTCACTTACCAACTAGGTCATTCTGCAAAGTTCTGTGCCAAGAATTTTGCGAAAATATATTTCCCTCTGAGGATTTATAACATAATTCTGTCTCATTAAGCCTGGTATTTTTCTCCTCATATTACAATATCCTCAAAGAGGAAGGAAATCAAACAGCTTGTCTGCTTGACAGGAAGGCACAAACTGGAAAAATTAGTTGCAGCAATTAGACAATATGATGATGCCAACTCATGTGCACTTCTAAAATGAGCCTAGAACAAAAGGGAACCACTTAAAGGGTCTGAAGATCCCTGTGAGGTGAAAAAGAAAAGGATAATAATTACAAATTCTAAGATATTCCAGCAACAATAAAGCAGTGAACTTTCATGATAAAAGCAGGTTCTCTGTGTCTTATTTCTGCCTGGTAGCATTGGCCTATAACAGTGTGACTTCTAAAGTAAAGGCAGGTGTTTTCTGAGCTAATGTGCAGTACAAATTAAAATATTTATCCATTTTTACTAGAGTGGGAAAAAATCCTGGAATATGATTTAATTCTCTTTGTGGATTCCTTCAACAGATATTTTAACTTAAATTTAAAATGTACAAAGCTGTAGTCTATTTTGTGGACATTAAACCAGCTATATAACAAATCTGAACTCCATGCATATGAAAACTCACAGCTAAATGAAGAAAGTTTCAATTGCCACAGATTAATGTGGGAATAAGAGAGTTTTAAAATAAATATTGGATTAATTTGATTTGGTGGTTTATTATTTAACAGAGGTAAACAGAAAACTGTAAAAGAGATGCTCATGATAGGAGTTTAGAGAGTTTTTTAAAAATCCCATATTTGGTTTTCTGAGGTACAAATTATTCAAATCCAGGAACTACAGAGGAGTTTCACATGCAGGGATGGGGAAAAGATAGAACAGAAAGAGACAGAAACTCGTAATATCCTTCCTTCCTTCATCCATTGTTCTATGATTGACTTTCTTTCTCCCTTTCCTCCTGCACTACTGTGTATTGTCTTAGTCTCAACTAATTCTTTATATGCATAATCCCTGGGACTGTGTATCTCTGCCCTAGAAATAGAATGGTGTAACATTCACCAGGGCAGCTCTCTCGAGCCAGCGTTCATTAATATGTAAGTCCGTGACTGCAGAGAAATGCATGGGAGGGCTGTGCAGCAAAAGGAAGGCTTTCACACAAATAAGCATATTCTAATCTCAGTTGAATCTTCTAGCAAAATCTCCTTTAGTAGGCTAAAGTAACTTTGCTGTCAGTAGGCGATAGTCAGCAGTCTTCTGGTTACAACACTATTTTGCTTGGCAGGGCGGATTCAGCAGCAAGGGCAGAGATCTCTAAACAGATTATATCTTTTTACTTTTCAAGCCTTTTTGTGTGTTCTGACCAATGAAATGGCAATATTGCATCTCAGCATTTCCCTTTACATAGAGAAATTAAAAGGAAAATAACAGCCTGCCAGTTAGGGCTTTTTTAAAGCAAATTCTCGGTATTTGTAAAAATACTCCTGTATACTAAAATTGTTCACTTGATAATTCCAGAACACTATACCTTCCCCGTAGCTTCCAGTTATCCCTGATCTTTAAAGTGGGATTGAAAAGATGAGAAGGAACAATCGTGACCTCCAGAGGATTTGGCAGAGCAAATAGTCCACTTTAGCTCCTAGAGAACATCTGTTCCCATCACTAGGAAAGGGCAGTTTCAAGCCCTGCTTCACAGAAGTTTCCCCGAAAGTTCAACCTGTGGTTAAACTACCACCAGCTCAAAGAAAGAAGGGCTTTTTTTTTTTCTCTCCCTGTCCTCGATCAGGCTTCTGCTCTGCGATACATGCACTATGCTTTAAGTTAGAGTGTAATCTAGTGCCACGTTTGTGATTTATAGGTCTGTTTGTCTCGTCCCTGTTTCCTATCTGTCATTCCTTAAAAAAAAAAAACACCTGAAAATTATGTCAAAGGTCAGTCTTTGCTGTCATGCTGGATAAATACTGACACATCTCCCACCTCTGACATAGCTGGTGGAAGTTTGCTCCTCACTGAGATTTATCCCATGCTCACCAGGTTTTGGGGAAGCTGTTCCTGCGGGCCAGCAGGACACACATCTGGTCCAGCTTCCTACTTGAAGGAGGAGCTCACAGGATGATCCAGGTCCAGTTCAGGCAACTTATCACAGCTTACTTGTGCTGTGTGCCCAGGAACATGAGGGAACTACAGGCCCCTAGCAAACCTCTGTTCCACCAGGCTAGGACATATTTGGAAAAGCTGGGGTGACTTGTGGATGGGGATGGTTTACTGGAAAGGATACCAGACACCAGGCCTGTGTGAGGGAGAAGAAAAGAGATAAGGACCCACAGGAAGAAGAAAGTCTGTGACTCAGTAGAGATATGCAAATACAAGGTCTTCTTTCTTCCCTGCAGTGAGCTCTGATATGCTGAGCATAGGCTTTAGATAAAGACATAAAGAAGATTGTCAGTGTGCATGATGCACATTTATAGAGCAAATCCAGAGGGCAATGGACATGAAGACAGAGCATACCTTGCTCTGTACATGCAAATGATGAGAAAGAGCTGAGTGACTCATTCAAGTCGAGATCTCAAGGGTGAATTGTCATAACGTATCTGAGGCACTCGCAAAACTATGCAGCGTATCACAGATGCACACTGTATCATTACATACAGGCACTGATGAGAGATCCTGGGTTTGAAGCAGACCCCTCCATTTACACAGTAAGATTTCCACTAACACAGCACTGATACTTACATACCACACCCCCATCTTTTCTCACATTATGTTTACTATCATCTGCTTCAACAATATATGCCATCCTTCTGTTTGCCTTGTAGGCAAATTATGCTCTTATGACCATCACAGTAAAAAATTAAAATTCTAAAGCAGGATAAACTAATAAGTGGACTAGTGGAAGGGGCACCTTGGCGTTCACTTTAGCCACACAAAAGAAATGGGGCTTGGTAAAAGATTACCTTTGGGCTGGAATATCTTCAAAGGTACCACAGCCTCCCTTTGTCTCCTAGCACAGGTAATGTGTAATTTCTTGCCATAACAACTTTCTGTCTTTCCTGCTTCCCCAGCTCTTTTCAGCCTGATCTCTCCCTTAAGCATATAAAAAGAAAAGTATTAAACAATTGTTTTAATCTGTTCTCTTCCCTGAAATATGTCAGTGAAATACTGCCGCTTTTGTTTCTCTGTGTTCTAAATTTTAGACATTGCCTTAACAGTGATCCTTGTTTAAACAGAACAATTGACACCTGAGGTTAGCTGCTTTCGTTGTTCTGTTAGGATCTGATTCCATTGTCATCCAGCATCTCTGACTTACCCTTCTTAAAACTGAACTGATTTTTGTTGCTTATGTTCAAAATCCCAATGTGTTCAGCACAGACAATAGGAAGACCTACACAGCTTCAGACAGAAGTTCTCCTGTTGTCTACAGAGCAAAACAGTTCTTTAAAGGATTGTGTTGAGTGGATAATGTTGAGGAGATTTCTGTCACTTAAATCTGGCTGGAGTCCCTGGACTAAGCCTGTGTGATCTCTATCAATCAGCTCAAGGATCACCTTCAGTATCCCAGCCAATGTCTTATCTCTTAACTGATTCTGAGCAGAGCAAACAGACACTGTTGTGTGCAGTGTTTCTTGGTGAATTGGTATCAACTGACATAGTAGAGGTGACCTGAAGCTTCTCTGATATTGTTAAATGTTTTGCTGATGTCCTTTAAAGACCCTTTTGTAGGAGTGCCAGTGCAGGCTTTCAGGCAAGTGTTTGGCTCTAATTGGGGAAACTTGGCTTAGGTTTACAGAAGAAAATAAACCCCAAACCAGCTTCTACAAAACTAAATATAAAACATGAAAGTGGTTGGTACCTACCACATGGGTGCAAACATTTTGGGCCCTGCACTTGAGATGATCGTGTTCTCTGGACAGGGCCTGAGTTAGTCAGGGAGTTGAACAATTTCAGGCATTTTGATCTTGTTTCTTCCCCTTTGGATTGGACATTTGACCTATGTCTTTTGCTGGGTGCTCCATATCATCTTGTACTTGATGAATCTTTTATAGTCAGTGAATCATTTTATAAGCATTTCTAAGTCATTTAAGTAATATTTCCAAATAGATACAATTTCAGTTTCAAAGAAAAGAGAATTCAACTTCTGACAGATTGCAGACTTACATGCGCATGAGACTTTGCATTGGATGGGCACCTCTGGCATAAATCTTCTGGATGAAACGTGGACTGGACTGGCTTGTGTAAAGTTTATTGCTCTCTCATTTTATTCTTCAGTGCTGTGAATAGAAACTTTTCTTTCAATAGATAACAAAGATGCAGGGTAAGCATTTTTCTATGCATTTATATAAACCAAAAAATGTTTATCCTAGAACTGAATGCAGGAAAAAAGTGTCTAAAATATTAGCTTAAGTGGACCCATACACATGTGATTGTGAAATAAAGGAGACATTCATTACTAAGGAAATATATTTAACTTCATCGTCCTGCAACAACTTCCGAGGATTAATTAATGTCTTGCTGCATTTTGAAATCACTAGTTGGGCAGCACTATAGAAATGCAATCTGTTTTTTGTTATAAACACCTTCAGTTTGTGGATAAGCATCAGCTCAGAGGGTTGTGAAATAAAGATATAGTCAGGTGTTTGGATAAAGAAATGAGGCAGGTGTTTTGTATGGATTTTGTATTGTTCTGGTCCCACATCAAGAGGAGGCCAGTGCCTCATATTCACAGGGTTCAATATACTTCACTTAAAATACTTCAATTTCAAAAGATTGTTTAAAAGAGCACATACATTTAAAATAAATAAACGTATTTTGACTTAGGAGTTTTCAGGCCTAAAGATTTTTTATGGTATCTGTTTTCAAGGTTTCTTCATTCTTAGCTGTGCCGTAAAATACACAAACACGCAAACATAATACCTGTATAATTGTTCGTAGAAATATTCACAAATTTGAAGACACAAGTTGAATCCTGACTGTAGGAGCAGGAGGTTCATGGAGGATCTTCCTGAGAAGAGGGGTCTGGGTGTGTGGATTGAAAAATTCATAATGATCAGGTTAGGACTGTGCCACTTGCTGTTTAGGAGAAGAAAGACTGCATTTGATATCCATGAAATGTACAAACCCTAGTGGATAAGAAGAAATACTCTAGTCTCCAGGGCAGAGTACTGATTTCTTACTTCCCCATTGTTCCGAAAGAAAGTGGCGTAAAACAGAGGTGATAAAAGCAGTAGTAATGGAAGGACAGTGAGAGACAGAATAGGTTATTAAGGTGATTATTTGTGACTATTCAAAAACTAACATCACGAAATCCTTCTCCATCTTTTGGTCAGGTCAGCTACCTTGTGCTGAAGGGATACTGTGAATTTTCAAGGAATGCAAAATACTGTGTTAATTAGATCTATTAGAAAATGTAGACTTTGACATATTAAATTGTCTCCTTAATTATGGTAATCAATTGTTATGATTGTTTGACTAATGGCCTTTGTCATTAACAAAGCTAGGGCATGGCTGTTAGAGAAATACAGTGAGAATTAAAGTGTGTGATAGAGTCCAGAAAATGCACATATTCCAAACTCTCTTTCTCTTCCATTAAATATTGTTCAGATAGAAAGATAATTACCCCATTAGTCCCCTCCACATTAAAGAAAACCCTGAAATGATCCAGTAGGCCCAACACAGCATTCCCCAAACCATTGGTTATTATTATTTTCCTGTAGGTTAACATGCCTCTGCCCCATGATTTTACTTAAGCGTAAGTTATGGAGTGAAGCATTGCAGTGGAAAGTTTATTCCAGATACTTGTCCTTAATAATTTCCTTGCCTCTGATCCCATAAATCTAACTTTCTTTTCCCCACTGCTTTTGTCTAGAGCTGTTTACTCAGAATTTGACAGGGCTATGAGACCACGATAACCTGATTTTGTAGGATATTTTTTTACTTATTTTCAGGGACTAATACTTTTGAGGAAAGATAGGTGTTGAGAGACAAATGTCACATCTGAAAGTGTTCTCACAAGAAAAAAAGAACAGCCTGATTATATCACATTAGCTGGTGGGTAATTGTTTAAATGAAAGAACTTTCTTTTGGTGTACACCCCACACGGATATATGAATGATTCTTCTCTTCTGTTTGTCATTGTACTGCTTCTGATTATATTAGAAAAAAGGGAGACACAATACTTTATTTACTTTTTCTATACCAGTTATGATCCCCATTCATGGCACTGATTTTGGCTGGGAAGATCTCCCATGGTCTGTCCACATTGTGCGAAATGGAGCTCCAATTTTTTTTAGCATGCTGGATCTCCAGGCATTGCCAGCTGTATAGAGAGACATAATGAGTGACAGTGAGTACATGTAAACTTAGACAACACAAACATGCAGCATAGGTACTGGAGGAGTTATTTGATATTGGTACATATTTTAGTTTATTAAGAAAACAGAAAAGGTCCTTTCACTAAAGTCATTGGAAATGGCATAGGCTTTGAACTGAAGGCTATGTGTGACGATGCAGAGTCTGGAAGAGAATGCTCCTGACCATTAAATTAAATACAAAAACTCTGTTTGACTTCAGGGAATCAGGATTTGACCCTGGCTGACTATGGTAATAAATGAATCACTCTGTGTCAGCCTGTAATATGTATTATGTTAACATCCTTACTAGCCGTACATACGTGAGACTTGAATGACCAGCACTTGTTCATTGCTCAGATTGGAAGATGTTTTCATTTTTTACTTAGTTCTTGGTTTTTGGCTTTTGTAAATACTTCATTGTAAATCCCCAAGCTCCTAGAATCTTTTGATAATTGAGTTAATCTACAACAGATTTGTTTTGGGAGTGTTTCTGGTTCAACATTTGCTAGCAACAGAAGTTTTCCAAGGGCACTGCTGCATGGAGTTTAGGTCATTAATAGACTGAGGCACTGCATGATCTGTGGGAAGGCACCACCAATGTAACAGTTGCCAAGTCTGGCTTGTATTGTATAAACATGATAGTTTCTTTTCCAAGAACAGTTGGAGAAAGCTGAATTCAAATGGTTTTGTATCTATGGCAGATTCTTTCCCTAAGGCAATTAAAATATGGAAACAAAACATGCACTGCTCATACTTTTCTCAGGAGAGACAAAAGAGCATGAACATATGACAAATGTGAAAGTATCTAATGCACTGGTGGATAGTGGCTTTGAACTATGGTAGATAGCCCTGTATGAGAATCTAGCTATGAAAAAATAGCTGTAAGCTTAATAGCTAGTCCCACTATAATCTACTTCTACTTCCTTTCACGTGTAGGTGATTTGTAACACCATGCATGCTATAAATCTCCCTCCTGTGTTTTGTTGCACTGACAACAGAGTATTGCATTCTCTAACCATGAGTTTAGCTTTCATATATAATTATGGAACAATGAACACAGACAATGAGCTAAGAGTTTGGCATCTTGTTTGGTGATTATCTGTAATATTTACAAATGAGTTATGAAGAGAAGAGGAGAAACAAAAGAAGATGCTTCTGTGCTCGCCCACTGAAATCAAGGCCCAGACTAATCTTTAACATCATGGTATTGTAACAGCTCAAAATGGTCTCAATACCCACTGCTACACTCAAGGAAATCGTTTCTATTTCAGGTTCCTACAGCATAGCATGTCTTGTTTCTTCAGCAAAAGTTCCATCTTCACTCTGTCTGCTCCAGTACTAAGTACCAAATACAAGCAAATGTTGATTATCAACAGGGAAAAGCATCCACAACTCTAAGTCACTCCCATGGTGCAAACATTTCTTTTCAAAGGCACATTTAATTTCCAAATCCTAGATGTCAGCCTTTCCTTCTGGTATTGAGTGATTGTAAAAGAACTTCATGGAATACTGTATGATGTCCTTAACTGGCTATAGAGCCATTTCTCTTCTTTGCTCAGAACTGGGAAACCATGCCAAAACTCCAACAAGTATTCGATAATCAAGCCCAGAGTCTCTGAATGCTCTAAGCAGCCCTGAATTTAGCCTAGATTTTCTGCAGCACTACAAAATGAGGATGGCTTACAGCTCAGGTTGTTGGTTAAGCAACAGGAAATTAAGATTTATCCTTAGTTAATTTTCAGTAAGATTTACATGAATATGAGCATGCTATTTTTTGTGCAGCAGTTTGTTGTCTGTGAAACCAAAAGTGAATTCTTTCCTTACAGATGTGTTTTAAATACATACTTGGAGATGCTCAGATGTTGAATTAACTATTCCAGGAGTGAAGACTTTGCTAACTGCATTTTAATGTGGTATACAGTGAAAAATATATAAACATACTTTTAAGGAATCAACATTATTGTGGATAACAAGGTATGAAAAGATGGAGAAAAGATAGAATTTGCAAAGGAGACTGGAAAAAAATGACTTTTGTCATTGAAATTTTGATATGTTGAAGTACGTTCATTATAGACTGATGAATTTCAGTCACAGTTTGAAACAAATGCTGTGAACAGGTTGGATCACTGCAGAATCCTTCCTCTGGGCTCTAAAATCTGGGATGTACCCTAGAGACACACCAGTCACTCCAACCACCAGGACAAGTACTGCTGAAACTTTTAGCTTTCCCACAGCCTAGCAGGACGGCCACTGCTCCTCTTCCCCAGACAGATGTGGGCTTTCCATCAAACTCACAGTATGAACGGGAAAAAGAAATGTTGACAAGACCCTTTCTGGGAAATAATAAATAAACTAATTAGACTATATGACCTGTTCTCAAATATACTTCATTTTTTTCCTCCCTGGATTTCCATGATTTATTATTTTGGGATATTTTTATAGAAAAACTTAGAGTTAGATAGAAATAGCAGGACTTCTAACATCTATCTCTCGGAGCCGTCCACTTGAGTTAGAAATATTGCAGTCTGAGAAGTTCTGAGGACACAAGCTGGTAAACTTCTCCACTGAGAGTCTGTGGCTCTCTTTCAATGGATCACAAATAATTTATTTTCAAATGAGCAGAATGGGATGGTTTAAAAATTTTTTTTTGATATCACTTTTCCTTTCCACAGGAAAAAAACAAATCTGTTTCAAGTTGGGAAGAAAACAAATTTCAAAACTTCTGAATCACAGAACCACACAATGGTAGGGGTTGGAAGGGACCTCTGTGGGTCATCTAGTCCAACCCTCCTGCCGAAGCAGGGTCACCTACAGTAGGTTGTAGAGGACTTTGTCCAGGCAGGTCTTGAATATCTCCAGAGAAGGAGACTCCACAACCTCCCTGGGCAGCCTGTTCCAGGGCTCCGTCATCCTCAGAGTGAAGAAATTCTTCCTCATATTCAGACGGAACTTCCCGTGCTTCAGTTTGTGCCCATTGCCCCTTGTCCTGTCGCTGGACACCACTGAAAAGAGCTTGGCCCCATCCTCTTGACACCCATCCTTCAGGTATTTTTA
>Ga0065711_1040081_pt1 | contig 17262 bp, 4 predicted proteins | sample Hoacrofraction12_FD_59098 | JGI IMG/M metagenome (GOLD analysis project Ga0065711, IMG submission 59098) | Hoatzin crop microbial communities from Cojedes, Venezuela - Epithelial fraction 12 v2 (version 2) | ecosystem: Host-associated > Birds > Digestive system > Esophagus > Crop | place... | reverse complement strand
CCTGCAATCACTGACCTTTGGGGCGGGGCGGGGGGGGGTAGGAATTGGAGCTGTGGTCTAAGTGTGATTCATCCTGAGTAAAAGATGAAGAGTAACCTTGGAAAAATAAACTTTTAGAACTAAAGTTTTATATATTTAGACTTGGATGGACTTGGTGGTTGGTTTTTTTTTTAGTTTAGAATAACCACAATGAACCCATCAAAAGGCACCGAACATGCTGCCAAGTATTAAAAATGATGGAACAAAAATGCAGTACAACTAGCTCATCTCTCGCATCCTGGGGTGCCAAACGCTGCATTTGCCCCCTGCAGAACACCCCAGGGAAACCTTCTGCTACCATCGCTCTGTCGGAGTCTGGTCTTAGGCTGTGCGGAGCTCAACAGAGGCAAGTGACATTTGTGGCTGTTCTAGCGAAACCAGATCACAAAAGGCAGGCGAACACCCTTGGTTTCCAAAACTAAGCTAGTTTCTACTCTCTCACATGGTGTATTAATGCTCCAAGCAATTAATGTCACCTCTATTTTGTTTGTATTGATCCTCAGCTTGCTCATTCTCTCATGCCTAGTTCTGTGCCAAGTCGTGGGCTAGCCTTTCTTCGTCTTGACTCGATCAAAAAGGAGACGGAATGTTTACTGGAGTAAATCACAGTAATTTGGATAATGGAGAGTGAGTTGTAGTGGTAAACTACTGTCTTGTAGTATGCCCCTCTTGTCCCCATCATTGCTCCTTGGGGCAATAAACCTGCTGGTAGATACCTGTCCTAATTCATGTTACGAAGAAATCTGATCATTATGAACATCAAATCACTCTTTAAGGACTGGAGTTTGTCAGTCAGGACGATCAAGGCAGTCTGTGTGTCAAAGTCTACTCAGTTTGTGAGACACGGGGAAACCAGGAGTGTTGTCCCATCAAAACTTGCAACCATACGCAAAGGAGAAGGCCTGACTTTTGGCCTATAGTTCATAGTGGGACATTATTTCTCATGAAATGAGTACACATAGATCTCCATTACTGTCCATAAACACCAAAGTTATTGCTTCTGTCTGCCTTCCACTGCCGGGGAAGGCATCAACAGCCAGCAGTAACTTTTTCCAGTAAGTGAAGTTTTTAAGATTTTACACTCTGATAGTCAACAGAGTCCTTTGCTGATATCTCAAATGCTGGTAGTTTGACCCAGAAACCAAAAAAGCCACCATGATTCCTCCTGAAAGAGCAGGTTTTAACACAACAATTAAAAGGTTTTGTTTTTTCTTGGCGCAACCAGGTTTACAGACCTCCATGCACACAACTGACCATATTTTTTTTTAATTTCTGTATAATTATAACGTTACATGAGAATTTTTTGATGCAATTTTTCAGTTTCAGGAACTATCTTCTAAGATTAAATGGCTCTATACTGTTAGTGTTCCAACAAACGTCTGATTTTTATAGGGAACCACTTGCAAAAATCAACCTCAAAATTGAGTGATTTTTAACAGTTCCCTAAATACAGTATTCCTATCTCATATTGTATATATGGCTGCAGCGTTCAAGAAAGCACAAAATGGTAAAATAGCATAGTAGGATAGCAGCCATTTTGCCTAGAGTTATCTGGCAGCACAGGATGGTCTCTTACAGTTTGCGTCACCCGTACTGGTGGAAAGCAGTCAGCTCTACTGTCTAAATTAATTAGTTTTGGTGCTCTCATAACTATTGTTTTAGCGATGCTGCTTTCATAGCTCTACTGCATTTTAGAGTTCCGCTCCTGCAATCTGTAGCCTCGGGTGTGACATAAAAACTCATGACTGTAATGAGTTTGGGGTTTTTCCCATGCTTCTAAGAGTGATACAGTTCTGAAAGGACAAAAAGTGAAGAGCAAAGGCAGCAATCCTGCAGATGATGACTTGTGTTGGTAAGGCAATACAGCCTGACTGCCCCCCCCCGCCATCCTTTCCAAGAGACTTTGGTCACCTTGTACCCCTGGAAATGAATACATATTTTTAGGGAGCAATGTTTTTTTGCTGTTGCTTTTGAGGCAATCTGGTGTTTGCAGTATACCTTTGTGCTGTGTGTAGGTGTGCACAGTATATTTCTATATGTGACCTCTGATGTTTGTTTATCCTGATTTATGAGATCCCATGCATACTATAGGGAAGAAAAATAAATATGCAAAGTGCCAGTAGACTTTTAATAGAGTTGCCCAGTATTTCTTCACAGAAGCTGACCTTGAAATTGCTTTTCATGCACAAGTCAAAGTATGTAAATTAAGATCTCAAAGTGACAGTTCAGAACATGTATATAGTTTGTAAAGTTCTTGCCAAAGCCATGGAAATTTCATGTTCTAGAAAGGCTATTCATCAGTCTCTGAAACTGTGGGTAGCAAAGTGTAGAAAAATGGCCTTGCTCAAACACTCAGAGTGAAATTTGGTCAAAGCACTAGATTTCACTTGGTGGGTGAAACGCCTGCCAAAATTTACTCATGAAATCTGTGAACATACTGCTAGTTCACTGTAGAGATTCCAGCTCCCTAACAACAGCAAAAACCAAGCTGGTATCTAAAATTGACTGATATATGCCTAATTTTCTTTAATGACATTTGCTTTGCTACTGTTCAGAGTGTTGGAGATGGCAAAATCAGCAGGGCAACCAACTCTTCCAAAGTGAAATGAGAAACCTGTGGGGCTTCCAGCCTCTCTTTCCTAAACAGTACTAATAATATAAAACCCTTTCAAATATTTCTGTTGGCTGTATTTGCGTGTCAAATGCTCCCAGAAACATTTTCATCTCATATTTTGGCTCTTGATTTCCCTGTACTCCCATTCTCCAAGCATTGCTTCTAATGGTTTCCAGTCCCAGATCAAAACCTTTCCATAATATAGAGGATAGTAAGTATTTTCCTCTCTACCCTCTGCTGTTGTTTGCAACATAAAAAACTAGTACAATGAATTTCAGTTACGTTTATGACTAGTCCCCACCTACAGCAACCACCACATTTAGCGCAGAAATGTATTCTAGAAGCATCCTTGCAGACAGATAAACACGCAGATATACTGGGCTGGTGAACAGATGAGTGGGAAATAGCCAGGTTCCCAGTGATGAATCTATTGTGGAGGTGAAGAGAAAATTCAGGCAAAAGATTTGGTTGTGTGGTAGTGCAGAGGATTAGGCACACATTATAATTAATGCCACTAGCACTAAGAAAACATCAGGGTTGTAGTGTGTGTTGATTATTTCTTCTCTCTGTTTATAGTAGTTTCCGCTCCTTTGCAGCTGTATGGCTATGCCAACGAAAGCCCCTGAGACCGAGCTTTAGCCGCTGCTCCTCTATAACTGCATCATTACCTCACTCCAAACAAAGTCCTTTTTTGTCAATAGAGGATGAAAACATTATTGGATTCAGGAGCTCGTAGTAGTCTTGTATGCAGCTGGGGATGAGGAGGATAGATTTATGAAATGGACCATTTCAAATGGCATTATCTTCCTGCAGTGAGGTACACCTTTCATAAATCATGGGAGAGCACTTGGAAAATAAAGCATTTGTTATTCGTGCCATATATTGTATTTGCATCCTCCTCAATGGGATCTTGGGATTGAGACGGGGAGCGTGTGTGTGTGCGTAGAAGAATCCTCTGTTTGCAGTTGTTCTTCCCTATTAATTAGGGCTTTTTGTTGTATAATTACAGGAAAACTCAGAGCAAAATTTCAGGGAAAGCTTTACAGTATGAAATTGTTGACTTGCCTTTGTTTAGCTGAAGACACATGCTGAGCCTCAGTTTTCTGATTTGGGTATGAAGCCAACTATTTCTTTCGTACTTCCAATATTGCAGGGCATTCTCTGCCTCATGTAGCAGGAGGTCAATTGGGAAGACGAGTTCAAGTGTAGACAAAAAACTTTTTATTTTTGAAGGCTGGTGGATTAGTGCTATTTTATGGGTATTTTCACTTCTTAAACTAAAAGACCCTATTTTTGTTGCATTAACAAAGCTGTCTGATGCCTTTTGAACTCAACAACATCTATATATTGTACTGGGTGGGAAGAGGGTTCTTTCTGTGTTGTCAGTATTTTTTCTGTTTTTTCACAACCCAGTATTGCAATAATTTTACCAGTGAGTCTGATGCCACTTGGGATAAATGCAGGTCTCTATTAAACCTGTAACTAGCCTGATGTGAAAAGTCAACATTTATTACACAGTAGTGTGTTTGTGGATACTTTAAAATCATCCGTTTGCTCTGGAGAGGAAACTTTTGAGAATGCTATGAGATAGCAACTTGTCATTACCTTTAATAAGCCAGGGAGAAAAGCCTTGATTTTGGGAAACGTGTTTTGACCAGAATTGATAGAAAGATAAAGGTGATGGCAGTAGAGCAAAATTGCCTGTGTTTAAGAATAGAACAAAAGAAAACTTCAATGGAATATTGAAGTGTGCATTAAATTCAGAACTTTATACAGAAATTTAATAAAATAGTATTATATTAAATAATTTCTAATTTGGAATCCCCAGTACTCAAAAGTTGGGAAAGTTCAGACTTCACACTTGCCTGTACTAGCTTAGTTCTGCCTCCTTGTGTATCTGTGTTAAAATTAATTTTTTATATGACACCCTTCCATGTGTTTATACCCCACTGCAAGCATGTCACATTCAAAACAAAGAGTAGATTGTAGCAGGGCAAAGGGTGAAATTTCTTAAACTTCAGATGCTTCACTTGGCTGCCTGGCATTTTTTTTTTTTTTGACATATGAATGGGGTAAGGAGCTAGTGTCTTGGTGGTTTTAATATTAATTTTATTTTATGGAGTCGTTGTTAAAATGACAAAAGAGTAGTAGCATTTATGTACAAGTTCATAAAACTTGTAATTCATTGAAGACTGAATAAAATGTATTTATTTCCTTATAGACTTTACAATTATTTTTTTCTCTTGGATGTGCTTACGAAAGCCTTTATTAAGCCCAGAGCATAGATGAGGGAAGGCTGTTGCTGCCAACGTGAATCTCAGAGCTTCCTCTGCAGTGGAAACTGAGAGATCAAGTCAGGGTCAAACTCACTATTTATTCCTGAAATTTCTGCAGACACTGTTATTTAGATGTAATGAGCCTTGCTTGTATCCGGTTTGGAAAGATACGAAAGCTTTGAACTTCTGAGTTCGGAGGCTCCAGTTACATACATGGGTATCTGGACCCTGAATCTGAAGGCTTGGCATTTGAGATGTTGACTTTCCACAGGCTTTAAGAGAACTTGTTCCTGTGATAGCGAAAATGTATTTCGCTGAGGGCTAAGAAACTATTACCAAGAGTGTAAGCTTACCTAAGCACGGGCACTGCTCCACTGGGACTTGGGGTACTGCTCCTGCGCTCACTGAGCACATAGACATGCTAGGAGGGAGAGAAAATGCATTTTATCAGCCCCACAAAAGATATGTATTAAAGCTGTAAGTGGCATACACTTCAGCAATATGCCACGTTGTATTTTTTTCAGAGTAAACAGGAGATCATTGTGGCTGAAAAAACGCACGCTCTGTCCCGTAATGTGTGGGAAGCCTGTATAGGAGCTTGTTGAATACAGATAGCAGCAGCTTCTTGCGGGAAATAATGGAATCTTATTTCTGTAAATTTCTTAAAAGGCTTCATATATAATAATATTGGTTATGTCATTAGGGCAGAAGAATTGCTTTTCTCGCTGAGCTGAGGTATTGAACGGTAGTGTATATAATGGATAAAAATGGTTCTCTTGGATAAGGAGAGACAAGCATTGTCACCCCTGTTTTGAGGTGTATGTATAGTATATTTGTCTTTTTTTTTTTTAACATCCATTCTGAGGGCACCACGTGTGAAATTTGTCTCCATGCTAGTGTCAGGCGTTGAAGACCTCTGCACTGTAGATGAGACCAGAAATTCCCCACGTATTGTTCTGCTTCAGCACCTAGTCAATGAATGGCAGAGAACGATTTTACCTGTGTTAGTGTATGGGTATCACCGTTTTATTTTAATGCTTCAGTGTTTAAAGCTGTTAAATAAAGCTAGGATTCATCAAGAACTCTTTTAATAGAATTGTCAGGTAACTACAGTGGCTCTGATTTAAATGAGTAAGCAACACCTATGGGCAAATGATCTTTCTGCACACAGAAATTAATTACAATTCAAGACTGATGAACTTTTATGAGCTAGTTAATTTTTAAAAGATGCTGTGTATGGTTTATTGAAATTAAAAGAAAGTGACAGCTTTCTGCTCCTACCCTCATAAAATCCTGTCCTGCATATAATATTGACCTAATTTAGTTCAAAGACACTGGATCTCTTCTCTAACACTTCATTGTGTAAAGGCCAGTTGAAGGTTTCAGTACACATCAGGTGACAGAAAAGCTTCTTGCTGGTCATCCATGTTATGTTGGCTTATATCAGTAGAGAAGCACTAAACTCCTACTCTGTCCTTTGTCCTTGATTACCCTCAAAACTATTTTTTAAACAAAGTGCAGTTTAAATTCAGCATCAGGTTACAAAATGCCCATTTATAGGGTGTTATGAATGAATATTGATTATAAAACAGTACACCATAAACCACAGGATTGCAGATATTTTTATGGTGTAGATCTTCTCGTGGTGAAAAGGTTTAATGGGCCACTACCCTCCCTAATTATGACCGCAGAACACAGCTCACTTCCCATTCAAGATCGGACCACCATTCTTGTGGGGAAAGTGAAGTAGCAACTTATGGGTAAAGGTAATATTATGAAGGCATTTAGGCTGATACTGTCCCAAGAATCTGGCTTTGGGTTACTTCTATTTATGTCAATTGTAAAAAGCAAGCCACTTCAAGCAATGTCAAGCAGTGCTCAGAAATACCATCTTGAATTTACTTCTTTTGTTACTACTGTTATGAGTCTTCCTTCCCTCCAATGACCTTCACAAACCCACAGACCATAACTTTTCAAACCTCTGTTTTATGGTCAAAATTTTGCAGGAAACTCTTTTTTGGTCCTGAAGTTGCATTTCTTTCCTGTGATACTTGCCTTCCTTGATGAATATCAGGGGATTTTGTGGAAATTCATGCCATGTCTGTGAAACCTGACATACCAAAGCTGCGTCATCTAATTGCTGTTGGACTATGCTGGCGCTACACTTTAACCAGTGTGGATCTGGAAAAAGGAGTCTTTCTGGGGTTCAAAGCCTCAGTAACGTCTGATCATTTTTTAAAATTAATCTTTCCAATAGACAGGACAATAAATTAGCCTTTTGTTTAAAAATTTAAACTATCTAGAAAAGAAGTGAAAAAACTCCAGTGAAATGAGAGAAATCAGGATGCCACTTTTCACAGCCAGCAAATGAGTTTGGTAAATATTTTAGTTTCTCAAGCCACTTACATTTTTACTTCTTGTCTGTGCCTGAAGCAACGAAGACAGAAACATTGTCATTAGCTTCACAACTCAAAAACTCTCCTGCATTTATGTCTTACCCTATAGCTAAATTTCTGCATCTGTTATAAGACCGGTGAATTGAAGATTTTTAGTATAAGCTCAGAGGAGAGTGAAAAGGTGTTCCCTTTTCTTTAGGAAGGTTCTGTTGAGAAAACATTGAGCACAGCTGCTCCAACTGGACATTTGCATGAGGAATGTTAATTTTCATGCTTCAATACAGAAATCTCAAGTTTCCTGGGTGAATTAGCTGTTAAGGGATTTCTAAAATGTACCACCAGTGGCATGGGAGAATGTAGTCTGTGCTGAGGCCAGAAAACACAGGCTGTAATCAGATAACCTGTTATTATAATAAAGCCAGCGGATAATACTTTGCATTGCTCAGTATAGTAATTGGTCTGCCCCATATCCTACAGTCTTTGGCACTATAAAGAATGATGTTTCACCTATCAACTATTTATAATAGTTTTTACTTCCTATGTATTCTAAGTTGAAAACCTAATTTCAGATCTATAAAAGTGAAGTATATAGAAAGTGTCCCAAAGTAATGTTAGGCTGCTTCCGCAGTCATTTCAGGGCATTGTTCTCTGGCACAGTTCAGGTCGATTTACCTTGCAGTGGATATATAATCATGTCATTGACAAAACACTAGCAATTAAATCTTTTTTTTTCTTAGATTACAGTTTTGTGACCAAGGACAGGCTGCAGGGAGTCAAAGAAAGGAACAGTCTGCTGTTTTTCAGAACATGGCAGGGGAAATGTGTAGTCATTTGGAGACTCTGATCTTGTGGGATTTCATTAGGTTGTTTCACTTTTTTTTTAAAAAAAGTTATTCTCTAGGTCAGTAAGTTATTGTCTTCCTGTTTGTCTGTGGTCACTATATATCCATTGCATTTTTCTGGGATAGACAGTGTATTATGAGTTTAAATGTGCACCCATGTCTACACATACATGTGCTTTTTCTCTATAGCTACACTGCAAATGCTTAATTAGATGAATGATGCAATGCTCGTGTGCACTACTTCACTGTATTTGCAGCCTGGAACCTGCTGCTGTGGTGCTATTTTCATCTCTGCTCTTACTACAAAACTGGTTTTGCATTTTTGTGCCTCTTATTTAGTTTGGCTACATGTTTGTCAGTCAGTGCCTCCCATCAACTTTTGAACTCAAGCTGGTTTCAACCAAATAGGTCTGAAGTCTCAAGATAGCTGAGTTGCTCCCAAATTGCAGATAAGCAGGAGACGCAGGCCCAAATTAGTACTCTTGCTGCAGGAGAGGTAGGAAAAATTCAGCTTTTACATCTGCTGAATAGCTGCTGGCTGCCAGTTGGCATGCGTGCCCTGGCCAGCCGGACAGCAGAGGCACAGCTCCAGGCTGGCCGCAGCAAGCACTACGTCCTGCCCGGCAGTCAGGACTACATATAGGTAAAGCTATGGCGGAGCTAAGGGCGCCTGGGGAGGTGATTCTATAGGGACTCCAAGGAGAGTTATAATGGTTAGAAGGTATAGGAGGGGCTGGAGGCACTGGGAGGCACCGGAGGCAGATGGGATTGAGGACATGGGGAGGGTAATGAGGTGCTTTGGGATGGGTAGGCGACCAATTTTGTTCTGAGGAGTGAGTGCGATGGACACAAAACACACATTTGTTCTGATTATGAGTGTATTCGAATTTTAGCTTAGCCTAATTACTGCTTTTGACTCAGCTCAACACATAATGTTGCATGTCATGCTGTCCTACTTTTAATTTCACAGCTGAACACATTTCTATTGTTCTAATCCCCCTTTCCAAGCCCTGGTTTACTCCAGCTGGAGGACATGCAAGGTGTTTGACTCTGACCTTCAGTACTAGCAGTACCTTCGGATGACCCTTTGGGGAATATCAGTAGAAATGTACAGACCTAGTATTTCCCCCTCAGGTGCTGACTATCCGTTTTCTATAAAAAGTGTGGCGGCTGTTCCTGAATGTCAGGTATCATTCACTGAGATGATGAGATAGGCCAGTTGGACCTGGTAAAGGCATTAGTAACAACAGTTGCAGCCAAGAATGTGAGGAACAGATGAAAGTGTGATAACTAATTTTGCAAGGGGAGAAACAGTTTAAATAACCTAGTGTTGACTCAGATGGCTTCTTCCTGAAAGTATCTGTCCAGTTTGAGATAATCCCCTCTTTTGCTTGAAAATGTGGTTTTTGCAAGTTTTACGTAATGCTCAGTTGGATTTTCTAGGCATAAGGAAAATCCAGTTTAGTGCCAACCCTGCAAAATTCTTTAGTTTTTTCCTCAGTCTGTTTATTTAGCTTGTGATTACTAATGGTCTGACCTGAAGACACGTTTCAAGGTATATGAATGTCTGTGGCATATGGTGACCTAACGAAATACTTCAATCTAGTGCAGCTTTTTTCTTAACCTCAAAGTAAGGTGAACTTATTCTCCAAGAAAAGTATCATTGTTTTCTGAATCATATTTCAACTTTTTTCACTTGATTATGCTGATGACAGTACTTCACCTCTCATTGTCAATTGTCACTTGGGAGATAGATTTTGGTGTTTAAAAAGTGGTTTACCTTAAAGCGTAGATAGGTATAACGAAGTTTGTGTGTGTGCTCTGCCATTGATAGCTGTACATCAAAATTTTAATTGGGGCATGGTAATGCTTCTGAGCTGGACATGCGCTCATTAACGAAGGAGTCTCTTAAATGTGCCCCAGAGACCTGGGCTGTGACTGCTGGGATGCTCAGTAAAACCAAGGATGCCCTTGCTGAAAGTTTTGCTCTGTCTTTAGAATTGCCTGATGTCATCTGTAGTGCATGATCTAGGAGCTGGAGCAACTGACCCTGGTGGATGTGGAATTGGTAGATAGAAGTGCTGTGCAGTTTTTTTACTTTACTGCATTTAATTATATCTGTTCCTTGGTGAAGCAGTCCAAAAGACCATAGTAATAATTTGGTTACTTAATTGATTTTTTGATGTGTACTCGTTGTCCAAGAAAGAATGGCAAACTTAAGAATTTAATATGAAAGTTATGTTGTGCCTTTAAAGAAACATGAAAAGATATGCAGCATTTTCATATTTAATTGTTATGTCTGGCCTCAGTGATTGAAGAAAACTGTGTTTTAACTTTCTATAATTTTTTTTAATTAATGTGTTCAGTTTTAATACTGCCAAAATTATTTCACTGTTTCGATAAAAACTGTGGGAAATTCACCAAAGGCTTTTGTTTCTCATGTCACCAAAAATTATCCCACTCTAAAATTCTAAATTATACATCAGTAACAGTTGAAGAAGAGAGACTGGAATCACAATATTGATTATGGCTTGTATTCCAGCTACATTTGAGGAGTGTTATGCCCAGTGATTTTAATGGAAACCCCTTCCCAAAAACTTTATCACAGTGATGGGAATAAAAATTTTATGCTATTTACTTCATTAAGTATGAGAAAATACACAAGCGCAAATATCATCTGCATAATCTATTCCATACATGCAGGTCTGTTTTAAAGTATATGACTGGTTTTACTGAATGGGACTGCTACCATTTAAATTTACTCTTTAGCTTTTTGAGAAACATGGCATGAAATGTTTGAATTTAGAACGAACATAAGAGAACAAATCCCTGACAACAAATAACTAGAAACAGTGGTGGGCCGTGGTTTTCAAGGGCTGTGACAGAATGTCTTTATATATAATTGTTGTTATGTAGTAGTTGTAAGATTTATGATGTCCTTAAGAATTCATGCCCTAAGAGTTTGTGATTTATAAATTATATGCCAGCGTGTCAAAGAATACCTGTTCTGTTTTTTTTAACCACCAGTGCCTTTTTTTGTGGATATACTGTAATTAAAGTGAATACAATATAGCAGTATCCATTGAAGTCATTATTTGCAAATAATTATCTTAAAGTAGTATTTAAAGCCCTATGAATATTTTGTCTCAATAGCACAGCTGGTGACCCTTGGCAATTTTTGATTGACGCCTTTCCGTTGGCAGTATGGGGGCAGCTTTTTATATTTGTGGTTCTCATCTCTCGAATTTATTACTCCAAATTCTCTTGAATGAGTTGTTCTTATGGATGCCCCTGCAAACCTGCGAATCTGTAAAGGCTTTTTTTTCGAGAAGTGTTTTGAAGGTTTTCCTGGCTTATAAATATTCCTTGAACTTTTTGTTTTGGAGCTTATTGTGGTTTCAGTTGTATTCTTAGTAAGTGCTATAGAAATTGGGAGGTGTCTGCTGGTGTCCTGGCCGATGGCCTGCACTTGTGCCACTTGCTGATGGACACTTGTCTGCAGTCAGCCTCCCTGCCGTCAGCTGGTTACTCCTCGTGTGCGGTCAGTGGGATTGGCTTTATCTGTTCTAAAATAGGGATTATGAAGAAAGTGAAAATTTAGGCTTATGAATATCTATAGTGGGAAGAAAAGTCTGTGAAATATATTTACTTTGTAGCAGGGTACAACTATAACTGGGCTTTGGCAGTGCGACCTTGGAGCAGACAGGGGGTCACTGGTGTCCGTTTAAGTGTGTGCACGTGCGTTAACTGTACAATTTATAAAGCGCAAAGATGCCTCTTTGAGGTCACAAAGAAAAGCAGCTTTGCCACGAACGACTCTGGTCGTGAGCCTGGTCTGCAGTAGCATACCTGTCTGCCCTGAACCTGTCATTTTGCAGAGACCATGAATTTCTGTGTGGAGAATAGGGATGTCACAGCTCCTGGTGAATGAAGGTGGTATTTTGTCTGAGAGAAGGATGGGGCCCAAATGCTGCATACCTGTAATCTTGTATCTTTTTCTGTGAAGCCTCTGTAATTCATAACGCAGTCACGTTATTCAGGAACATTTCCTGAGACAGATTCTATCTCCAAGAGCTTAAGTCAAGGGATTTTCAAACAGTTGCTTGATTTATGTAGGTGAATGTATTGCTCGTAAGAGGAGTTTATTTTACAACAACTTTGGTGCTATGCACCAAATAACTGCCAGTAATTATAAGTCGCTTAATGTTGTTTTTCTTCTGTTCTGTATTCTTCCGTCATCTATAAGTGGCTTTCTCATCATTGTAGCAATTTGGTAAATTTGCCTGGTGAGGAAGGTGACTGATGCTTCCATCTTCGATTTCGTTCTGGGGGTTTATTGCACCAGGAGATATGATTTCAGTTCTCAAACCTCTAGCTTCAGTTTCACTGGCTACGTATTTGTATGTTTGTTGCTATGTGAATAGATTCAAATTATGCCTGCATAAAAACACAAGCCATAAAGCATTATTTTTTCATAGTTTGAAGACTTACCTTTTTTAAAGTCAAATGTCATCTGAACTTATTTTTGAGGCCATCACTAATCTTTAGATGAGTGAAATATTGTGTTGTCTTTTTAAGACTGGGACTAGCTGACTGGATGTTCAACCACAGTTGCTTTTTGAGGTCTTGATTCCTATTGAAATGGTCCTTTTAATGTCATCTTTAATTTAATCAGATAATGTCGTCAAAATAACATTTACTTTATTACTGAAGATTCACTGCATTATTAGCTAGTGTAACTAGACAAAGAAGATAGTATGAACCCCCATGGAAATATATGCTTCCAGTAAAAATGGATACAGTTCATAGAAGCTCTATATTTAATTTGCAGTTTCAAAGCACTCTCTATGGAAAGATTTTATGATTGTGAAATAATTTAAAAACACATTTTGATGGATCCTGTAGCACCCACCAACTTACTCTGATTTTGGAAGTTATCATTCCTTTGCACAGTTTTAAGTTGAACAAGACGTTTACCACAGTCACAGAAAGAATCTTTTAAGTCTACCACCCTTTAAATGAGTGGGACTAGGGTAATATTTGTATCCACAAATTGGAAGTCAATTGACTTCAGTTTCTAGAACACGTTGCGTTATAATTTGATGTCGTTTTATTTTTTGTCTTAGAGGGAACGTTACACAAAGCTTACTGGATTGTAACATATTGAAGATGTATAGATACAGATATTTGACAGTCCCTGTTTGTGACCTCCGCTGACAGCCTGATCTTCCATCATTGCCAGTATTCTGTCTTCTAGCTCATTCTCATCAAAATTGTGGGATTTTTTTTGCTGTTTAAAATAATATGAAATATGCCTTGTAAAATGCTCCGTTACAGATTCAGAAATGTTTTATATCTGTGCTTTCTGTCATTCCTGACCAGAAATAGTCTCTGATATCTCAAAAGAATTCCTGAAATGAGATTCAACTCTGCTGAATTTATGGGTGATTAGCAAAACTGAGGAACACAGAAGGGAACAGTGAGCAGTGGTAATCGCTGTTGCTTAGGAAGGGAAAATTGTTTTGCATTTAGTAGAAACACACTTTTTAAAAGTACATGTTCAGTTGGTGGTGTTGAAAAGGCTTCTTCAAATTATTACATGTTGATGCAATTTTGCTGCTTAGTTTGCACCAGAATAGTGCTAGAAATGAGAAAATAAAACAACAATAAAGCTTTTATTTATTTTAATCCTGCCTGGAAGAGACGATTATCAAAATCTACTAAAATCACATCATAGAAGACTTCTGTCCCATTGCTTAGTGTTTGAGAGGTTTAACAGAATATCTGAATGTTTGGCTTTGTGTTAGAACTTCACAATACTTACCAGTATTTTTCCTTTATTTTTTCTGATTCTATTTGTCTCCATAAATTAGTCAACTTTGGTATTTTAATTCAAGATTTCCTCTCATCTCTTGAAATACTAAATCCTGAAAATAAACTCATCATCTTTTATGGTCTACAACCCCTTAGCAAGCAATTCAATGTCATGGGGATGTCTTTGTGATGGTCCACAGTAGTCACCTCTTGATGGCTCTACAGATGCTTTTAATCTTCTCATCATCAGCTCAGAGGAAGCATGGATTTAGATTTGGGTTTAAGTGTCCCTGAAAAATAAGACATGGTATCAGGGAAGGAAGAGTTTCTGCAATGAGAATAACCTTACTCCAGTCATGCAAACATAGGTGTTATCAGCCTAAGCGATCAATAGTCTCAATTTGCACCTTTGAACACACAAAGAAGAATTCTGTAATAAACACCACAGAAAATACAATAAAACATTTCTCTTTTCAAAACCAACACTTGGAATTACACCAGGAAGCAAATTAGCGAATTCTCTGAGGTCCAGCTACTCAGATGTGCTGTATCGGAAATGCCACTTAACAATAACGCAACAGACATTGCCGACATTTCCGTGTGGTTTCTTAAGATAACTTGATGTAAAGCATGTCATGGCAGCAACACATTATTGAGGTGAGCGAGCATCATCTTAAAGAAAGTAGAAAAAAAAGTAGCAACTTTCTCCCTCCCCCCCAAAAAAAAAACCCAAACAAACAAAAAACAAACCTGCAAACTATTGCAGTTAAAGTGCTCAGGCTGAGCATAAAAATCCTGTCATGTCATAAAATTGTTTGATCAGAGAACAACAGTGTACATAGACTCTACCACATTTTCTTTGGACACTGCATTCTCTCCACCTTAAAAGTTATGCACAAATTTGAGGATATAAAATAGAGAGAAAATTCTGCTGCTCAGAAAGTGGAATTTTCTAATAGTCTATGAAGTCCTGTCACTTTTGCTGTCAAGTACGAGGGGCTTTCCTGCAAAAAGAAATTGAAGATCATGTATGCACAGTTAGATGAACCTAATCACAATGGCAAATCGGTATAGAATGAGTGTTATACATCAAGGAAAAGAATAGATGTCTCTGGTTTGGTGGCTAGTTAGTTCTGGGTTCCTCAGCAGTGCGAAACTTATTTTTACCTCATCATCTTCAAATCAATATAGATTTAGTCAATTTTCTGCACATTATGACATTTTGACCAAGTATACCCTTTAAATGTGCTTAATTATGAAAAAGAGGAAAAAATCTTACTGTGCCTCGGTAAAATTCACTTTTTGAATTTGGTAGTCCAGATTAACACACAAGTAACTAGCGTGTAGTTTTTGCCCTCTCTCTTCCTCACTCTTTTTTTAACATATTTTTGCGTTATGAGTGGAATCTGTGTTTGATTTCTCTGCGCAGTGGTCAGCTTCACCCTCTTACACGTGTGTTACTGAACCAGACAATCACATAAATTCAGATTCAGCTTGACCATAGTACTGTTAGCTTCAAGTAGTCAGTTGAACCTGACATACCCTTCAAGTTGTGCAGATACCTGGTCAATTTTTTTATTTTGGATTTATGGGGCTGAACTTCTTTATGTGTCCTTTTTTACATTGTAGCCTGGTGTTCGTACAGTTTCTCAGAAGCGTATTGATTGATTATTTTATTCTCTTGTGGGTGAGAAAAATATGGTTTGTTTTAGGTGTCTTTTAGGAAAAGTTGTTCTAATTTGCTCCATCTTTGCAGCAAATAAATGCTAAAGAGTACAAGCATTACATTTCTTTGATCCATTTTCTGAGTCTAAATAGAAGAAAAAGATATACCGCATACTTAGTATTTGGGTGTTTCATCAAGTACAAATATACTTTTCTGGCATATTTAATAACTTAAAATTATATGATACGATGTAATGAAACCCATATTGCATCATGTCTGAAACCCGTAACGTAATTCTCTTCATCTTTTCAACTCTAATGTTTTAGTTTGTCAGAAAGGAAATGGGGGAACACTGGGAGCTCATAATAAGCAGCATTTCCCTATTACTGCATTAGTACAAATATACCAGAAATTTTTTGAAGAAACTGATGCAAAGGGAAAAAAGAAAAAAAAAAAATCCCTTAGTGTGCAGAGAGAATCCAAGCCATTTTACTGTCCTTGCTTGGGTAAGAGAAGTCACTTCTTTATTTAACTATTATTTCTCTTTTCCAAATAAATATGAGCAGCTTCTAAATAGGATGATGATAGCAGGTGGTCTCTCAAGCAGAAATTATTTTCAAGCTGACAAGTATACTGAGCACAGTATAACTACATGTATTTCAGGAAAACATCATGCACGTCTGTTTAAGGATTCATTAACATGGTATGGATTAAACCCATTGAAGATGGCACAGATTGTTTCATTTTATTACATTCAATTGGATTGGATGCGTGCCATTTGCAAAGAGCAATATTACCACAAAAAAAGAAGTCTGGCACATTTGTCACATAATATTCCCCTATTGAGAATGAACTGTTTCCCAACATCAAAAGGTAAAAATCTGTTTTCCCCTCACCCTCTGCCTTATTAACTGCAAGAAAATATGACTGCACGTGTCTTGTTATAAAGTATTTGAGTAGCACATTTTCCGTGCCTGAAGTCGTCTCGTGTAGTCTGATAGGGAGACCTTTGTATTCTTCATGATGCCAGGATTCAAGTTCATCAGCCTGCTGACAAGCTGCTTCTCCTGGATCCCACAGCTCGTCCAACTCGCGCTGTCACATGCGAGTCATCTAGGGTCCTCCAGAGCCCTCCCTGGGATCAGGGATCGGACACGGGAGGAGAGGGGTGGCCGCGTCCCCGGAAAGGGGAAACTGGGCGAGCCGCACAGGCAGCCCCTCTCGCTGATGGAGGGAGACAACCGCTGTGGAAGAGAGGATGGTCAGACAAAGAACAAGATTTAAATTCATATAATGTTGCTGTTTATAACGTGAATACTTCATACATCTGTTTAAAGCCTGGTGTTCTAAATGAATGGGAGCCTTCCCAAGATGGGGCTTATAAAGCTTTATCTGGTACATGAGTACTGCAGCCCGTAAACATATGTCTTAATCAGCTATCGCTTGTGTCTTAAGATTTGAGTCAGTAACAAAATTCAAAAAAAAAGAAAATACATGGGAAATTGTGACATAGCCAATGAAAAAATGGGGGGATTAAAGGAGAACTGTGTGTATATATTCCAAATGTATTATAGATATTACTTTTCACTCTATACCCTTAAAAAGTCCTTGCAGT
>Ga0065711_1006468_pt1 | contig 17262 bp, 11 predicted proteins | sample Hoacrofraction12_FD_59098 | JGI IMG/M metagenome (GOLD analysis project Ga0065711, IMG submission 59098) | Hoatzin crop microbial communities from Cojedes, Venezuela - Epithelial fraction 12 v2 (version 2) | ecosystem: Host-associated > Birds > Digestive system > Esophagus > Crop | place... | reverse complement strand
CAGGCATGATTTCCCCTTGGTGAATCCATGCTGACTACTCCTGATAACCTTCTTTTCTTCCACTTGCTTCATGATGGCCTCCAGGATAAGCTGCTCCATCACCTTTCCCGGGATGGAGGTGAGGCTGACGCACTGTATAAAGTCATACTGTTTCGCGCTGTATAAGGTCATACTGAATTAATCTGTCAAAAAGTCTTAAAGGTAGATATTCTTGTCTGTTTTTACCTGTAAAATAAACGTAATATTATAATGATACTATTTAGTGACTGCTCTTCAGACAAAAAAGAACCACCACTTTCATCCCCCCAATGGCAATTTTTAGCATTTATTTTCACCTTTTGATCTCAGAATGTTTTATGAAGGAAATTAGAACAGTGAGCACCTAGCCCCAAAATCATTGCGACACAAGACCAAGAGCAATGTCCTGCATGTGGGCCGGGGCAATCCCAAACACAAGTACAACTTCGACAAAGAGTGATTCAAGTACAACTCTGAGGAGAAGGACTTGCGGGTACTGATGAATGAGAAGCTCACTTTGAGCCAGCAATGTGCGCTTGCAGCCCAGAAAGCCAACCATATCCTGGGCTGCATCAAGAGAAGCGTGGCCCGCAGGTGGAGGGAGGTGATTCTGCCCCTTTACTCCGCTCTTGTGAGACCCCACCTGGAGTACTGCATCCAGCTCTGGAGTCCCCAACATAAGAAGGACATTGATGTGTTGGAGCGGGTCCAGAGGAGGGCCACGAAGATGATCCGAGGGCTGGAGTACCTCTCCTATGAGGACAGGCTAAGAGAATCAGGGCTATTCAGCCTGGAGAAGAGAAGGCTCCGGAGTGACCTTCTAGCAGCCTTCCAGTACCTGAAGGAGGCCTACAGGAAGGATGGAGAGGGACTTTTCACAAGGGTGTGTAGTGATAGGGCAAGGGGGAATGGCTTTAAACTAAAAGAGGGCAGATTTAGATTAGATATTAGGAAGAAATTCTTCACCATGAGGGTGGTGAAACATTGGAACAGGTTGCCCAGAGAAGCAGTGGATGCCCCTTCCCTGGCAGTGTTCAAGGCCGGATTAGACGGAGCTCTGAGCAATCTGGTCTAGTGGAAGGTGTCCTTGCTCATGGTAGAGAGGTTGGATCCAGATGATCTTCAAGGTCCCTTCCAACCCTTACCATTCTATGATTCTATGATTCTATGATCATCTTTGGGGGCTTCCTGTTCATATGCCCTCTTCACAGGTGGATCATGCTGCAGCACACAGGTGCAGATGCCAAGATATTCATCTGATGATCGTGGGTCCACTGTGAAAGTGGTCCAAGGAGAAATCATTGTAAGGTTTGGAGGACATTGCAGCCAAGTATATGGGGTGGCAGTTACAAGACAGGACCTCCCCAGGCCACAGAGACAGCTCATGGCTAAAGGTTTGTGAGCCCCAGACCTGGTAGCCAGGTACCCTGGTACCTGGGATCCTCAATACTTCATGGTTTCTGAATAGAACCCCACACATGGGCTTCTGCCTTAGTCATATTAGGAGCATGGCCACTCCTTCGTACACAGCCTGAGCCACTGCTGTTAGCCATTGCCTGATGTATTCTTCTATATATCATGGGTAGAAAGACAATCCTTCATCTTGTGAAAGGTGGATAAGAGAGGGGATGAGAGTAGGGGGAACTCATTCTCACCCTACGCACCTGATGTGTTAACTTGCCTTTCATATGGAAAAAATCATGTTAGACACAAGGCTGACGCCATGGCTTTACAGATGGAGGGGTGTGAGGTGATGAACTACTGCCAAACTCAGCGGGAAAGTTGGAGGACTCTGTGATTCAGCAAAAAGGTGTCCAGCAGGCTTGGCATTGTGGAGGTACAGGACACTTCTCTCAAGTCACTTAGCTGGCACAATGGAAACAACAGAATCCAATGCAGCATGTCCGGGAGTTGGTGTTCTGGGCCAGGTGACATGTTGTGATCACACTGTGGTTCTGCTGAACCTACATGGAGATTTAGGGAAACTGCCCAGAGAAGCAAAAGTTGTCTAGTTTAACCTCAGTTTAATATAATTTAACCCCGGTTTAATATAATTCACATCAATTCTGCAGCAACATTTGCTTCTGGCCCCTGTGTTAACAGAATTTTTAGATGGAAGTGGAAAGTTAAGCTCACTGCAGCCCCTCAGCTATTTTTCAAGTGACTTGCCAAGTATCTGATCTCATCACAGGCATTTGTATAAGGTACACCCTGAAACTGAGATTGCATCCAGGGCCTCCAGCCAGAGTCTTGCGGGCTTTCAGACTTTCAAGAGAATCTGGACCCATCACGCAAGCAGAGGTATGAAGATGAGACAGGCTACAGGAGACCAAAGAAACTATTTATATTTCAAGCTTAGTTTTTCTGGTCAAGGTGAATTGCTTTTTCTTACTGCTCGTACTGTTCTGACAGAAATTGGCTAGCCACAGCCCATCAACCCTTATAGTTTCTTTTTGTTTAAGCCATGGTCATGTATTAAGAAACATGTGTTTTCATGGATGCGTCCCCTGTCATTATGCAGAATACCTTTCCATATGTTTGCAATCTCAAATCATTGCAGCGGCAGCAAAGGCATGGGAACAGCTGCCTTTCAAAACCCACAAAGTCCCATCATTATTGTGCATTTAGTCTTGGCTAAAGAACTTGTCTGATGGTGTTACAGGTTAACTCCAAGGGCAAAGCTTTTCACCATCTGTGGCAAATGAAAAAAAAATGTTGTTTTCTCTTTTTGTCTTACTTGGCTGCTACCTCTTCAATTTCCGTTTCTTGTCATTTCTGCTGCCCCATATGACTGCTCATTTTGCCTGCGGAATTAGAGTAGTGCAACCATATGGTTCAGTCCTCTAGGGAGACAGCTCCTTTACACCACCATCCTTGCAGTGACTTGTGTCTTTGTATCAGCAAAGATGACTGTCTTGCCCGGAAGCAAGATTAGATTGACTAATGGCAAAGATATTAATGACCTGTCAATGAATTCATTGTAAAAGATATGTTACTATTCTTAAGTGTAATGGTAAGGGCAGTTCACAAAGACATAAAATATTTCTTTTGAAAAAGTTATTGTTTGAAAAATATTTTTATAGCTGTTTATTGGAGAATTTATTAAATTTCTCTTTTTTCTTTTCTTTTTTTTTTCTCTTTTCTATAGCGTTTTCTTTTGCAACTTCACTTTTAACAATTTATGAATGCTCATTAGCCTTGATCTGCATTAACTTGTCTAGAGTTTTCCTGAGTGTATGGAAACCTTGCCATCTGCTACATCTTGCCGAACAACATCCACAGATTGACTACATGTGGTGTGCAGAAAAAATACTTTTTATTTCTTCTCAGTCTCCTTCCCTTCAGTTTAATTAAATGTCCATAGTTCTTTTACTGAAAGAGATTGTAAATAATCTATCCTATCAAACCTTTCCGTGCCAATAACAATTTTTACAGACCTCAGCTGTATCTCCCCTTCTTTTTCCTCACCCTGCAGGTATCTTGTCTCTTGTCCAGACTGAAGATTTCCATTTAGGCACTCCTGGTACCAAAGGAGTTTCTCACTTTGTTTGCACCTGAGATGCTTCTCCAAATCTTTTCCAGCCTAATATAACCCTTGCAAGATGGGAATACCAGAACTGTACATGGTATTTGAAGCGTGGGCAAAATATGGATTTACACAGTAACATAGCAATACTCTTTCCTTCATTCTCTATCCTTTTTCTAATAATTATTAACATTTCACTTGCTTGCTTGACAGCTGAAGTGCACCAAGCTGATGCTTTCACCGTACTGTCACAACCCCAAGCTTTCACACCTGAATGGTAACGGTCAGCTCAGAGTCTGTCGTATTACACGCACAAATTGGATTGATTTCTATCTATCGCATGTGTCACTTTATATTTAGCTGCACTGAGCTTCACCTGTCAGTTACCAAGTTCTGTGAGAGCTACACAGGGCACATAGCACAGGACTTCTGCTTTACTACACCAAAGATCTTAGTAGTGTCAGTAATTTTGTTAGTTCACTGCCTTTCCCAAATTGTAAGAATGTCTAATATGGGTAGAGGAGAGCAGTCCTCTCATGATGGCCTTGAAGTTCTCAATCCTGTATTTCTTTTCAAGGCAAAAATATAATGATTGCCTGAGACTCTCAGACATTAGCAAATTGACTCCAGCGACAACTGATCTCAAAGGCAATGCGTAATTCTGGCCATACATATGTTCAGGCACAAGGAGGGAGAAGAGGAAAACGCAAAGAGTTAAGCCTTTTCCACCTGCCGGAAGAGGCTGTCCACTTTCAGTGGTGTCCAGTGGTTTTCCAGCATTATCCAAGCAGAGCCACCCAACACACCCGTATATGGTTTTTCTCAGAGAAAGACCTATTTATGGTATTTTCACATCTAAGTGGGATTTTTGCAAGTAGTTTGGAGCAAGTTTAACTGCTGAGGCTTCCTTCCCTCAAATATACAGATGACCAGACCAGTTTTTCCCTACAGCATTCTCCTAATGCCTTCACCTCCCTACATGCCCACTATGTGAGGAAGTGCTGCCAAGCCAATTTACAGACAGATGCTGAGACAGGAGACGTTCTGGGCCAAGGTCAGCATTCAGGCCAGGGATGGAAGAGGTGCTGGCATAAATGTCTCCAAAATCCTTAACTACTGATCAAGAATTAGGCCATTTTCCCTCTCTGATAATGACTTCCCTCCACTAATTTTGTGGATATTCTGAAAGAAATCAGTGTCCAGGGTCAATGATTCAGTATCTTTCTCTGACACTCAACAAACAGGAGAGAAACTGACCTTCAGACACTTTGTCTGGATTAAAGAACACGGAGTCCAAGATGAGAGAGGAGCTTAAAGCTTCTGAGCCAGTCCCACCTCAAACCTGTTCTTCTTTCACTTCAGTTCCCACACCTGACCCTTCACTCAGTGTCCTGACAAACCTATAGCCTTGTTACTCTGTTAAAACTCAATTTTTGCTGCTAAATATAACTGTAGGAATAGTACCACATAAGCTATATGCCAAAAAGATACACATTTGATTAGAGGTCTGTATTCAGTATCATTTTGGGAGTGGGACCAGAGACTTGTTCTAAAAGTCCTTACTCACCCCGATCATGACAGGGACCATAATGGGACGATTAAGCTTATTATAGTAGCCCGTATATAACAAATTTGACAACTTGCTTAGCACCAGGATTAGTGTGATTTTTACTCTGCTTCTTCAAAGTAGTCTCCTAGGGTTGAATTAGGGCTGTTGAGATACCTAAACCACAAAATTCTGCTTCTAAACTGTGTTTATTTTAGGTTTAATTATGGCTCTGCATTCCCTTCATTTTCAATACTTGTTTACTAGGTAATTGCAATTCTCCCAGAATATCTGCAGTTATTAAAGTGTACTCAAAATTTAATTCCAATTTAATGTCATTTTAAATGTAGAGACTTCTTTTATTTATAATGTTTAAACCTTTATACATGAGCAATCTAAAAAGACATTTTAGAAAAAGAAACCGCAACATGAATTTGCCTTTAGGTGCCACAATACAAAGAAACATCACCATACATATTACCCAAAGATTCAAAGGTATAGAGTACTGTCTTTGCACCTGTGTGAGTTTAAGCTTAACTTTGGAGACTTTGGATTTGTGGATACGCTCAGGCTGAGTCACTGCATTTTGGAAAAGCTGATGCAGATCTGTTTTCCCCTTAAAACTAGTTTCTATTATTTTTCCCTGACTCCTACCAAACAGGGAACTTGTCAAAACACCAGACACACAGAGAGACTCCTCTCTTTTCCATTCCCTGCCTCATGCTGACCTTTCTATCCCTCTCTTCTCAGCCTCTTCCTCCTTCCCTCCTTGTTCCTTTTGTCTTTTCAGCACCTCTGGAGATTCTTCTTTCTTGGCTTCTTTCCTGAATAGACTTGTTAAGAAAGAGATTTGGTGAGAAATGTGTTTTGTTTTTCTAATGGGATTAATGGTCAGTTTTCGATGTTTTTGTCTGCATTTGAACATTTCTTCCCTAGCAGTGGCTGGCAATTTACTTTCTCTTGCAGAATACCCTCTTGTAAGTGATGTTTGTTCAAAATGCCAGTCTATTCTGCTCCCACAGGGAGTCAGACGACCTCTGCCCTTAGCAAAGATGTCCTTTGCCAAAAATGCTGCTGGCTTTCCTCTGCAGAGGAAACATTATATGACTGAATAAACTGTTGTCATAATCATTGTGTCTTTTCTTATTATACGTATTCTGAAAGAGAATGAATTTCCTGGGAAGTTTAGTTTTCATTTTCTAAAAGATTTTTTTCGAACATGAAATGGCAGAGCCAATAGTTATTTCTTTAAGAAGATTACCTCTGTATATACATATTTGTATGTATCTTCATGTATTTCAAAAAACTGTATAAATCAGTTCACTGAAGTCTCTAGCTCAGTTGGTCGACAGCTGCATGGAGATCCACTCTCTTCTTTTCTTTTACTCTGTCCTTGTGTACGTCCCTGTAGAAATTACTTCTTTTTTCCAGTCCCAGGTAGGTTTTGTTTATTGTTTGTTTTTCTTTTTTCGAGGGGTGTCCTGTTTAGGAAAGGGAGCCGTGGTAATGCTCACATTTCTATGCTCTTAGAGACCTTTGTGTGAAGTGTTGTGAAAGCTTCGAACTTTTCTGGGACAAGTGACCCATTTAAGAATGTTATTATAGCTTATTAAAGGAAAGTGGGATCTTTGTGTATTTGCAGAGACTTCCATTTGATCTGGTACAGCTTGTATGAGTTTGTTTCCTTATGGGCAGCTGGAAGGCAGTGTTCAGACTTTCAAAGCCTTTTCAGCTAATAGGACTATGGTGAGACAGACAAAAGCAAATCCTGTTTTTCAAGATATTTAACAGGCAGTCCAACACAGACTATACATTCCCTCCCTCTCTCAGACACTGCTTTGTTCGGATTTCAGGTTAAATTCCATCCTGCTGAACTATATTACTGAATCCAGCATGGATAGCCAAGAATTTTTCTTTTGCTCTATCTAGTCCATGAGTCTCTAGAGGCATAGACATTTATGGAAGCAAAGAATTTCCTTGGACTGCTGCATCTTGATATATGGATCGTGACATTTGTGCAAGCCTGTTGCAAATCGTCACTTTTCCTTCCACATGGGTTATTAGTTTTAACCCTAACTCCTGGGGAATCCACAGAAAATTTTATCGTAACTTCTCTCAAGGAGATCTTGGACATAAGCAAAAGCCAGATATTTCTGCTGTCACAATGGCACTGCAATTCAAGAAGGAGAAATGTAACTGTCTCACGTCATGGACTGTAGGAATCCGTGCAACATTGCACTCTGGAATCCAGTGTGGCAACATCTCAACATCTTCTCCATGGCCTAGCATAAAATTTAGGTTGACTGTTTTTCAGCGGAGGCATAAATGTTGTCCTGCTTGTTATCTGTCTCCTGGTAAACTAAGGTGGGATTTCTGTTGCCTAATTTTATCTGTCTAAAAGCAAATTTTTTAATTTAGATTAATATAATCTTGTCCAGACTCACTTTGGAGTCAACAGGAAATAAGACTGGTTGAAAGCACAGTTCACCACACCTCAAGGTTGATGTCAGATATGAAGGTAATTGTTCCTCTCTCTGGTCTTGACTTTCCTCTTTCCTCTTCGGCATTAACGATGGAGGGATCCTAAACAAATAACCCACACAAGGCTTTGTGTGTCCTTCCATGAATCTTTGTGACAGTAGTAATACAAAAAAGCTTGCAGGGCACTGCACAAAATAAAGACAATTTTCAAAAATACTCATATTTTAATATATCTTTAATATATCTTTATGCCTGTTAAGTATTTTGAATTTTCTGCTCTCCTTCTTTTCCCAGGAGAATTTGTTCTAAAACCATTCTGCAAAGCAGAATGTGCTTAGATTTACACACCAGATTCCTGAGTCACTCTGGACGAGTAGCACAGAGCAAAAATGACCCTTCTCTTTCTTTCCTGCAGTCCAGAGAAATCAATAAGATTACTCAGATGCATAGACTTTAAGTGCTTGAAGAAGTATTCCGCAAGACTGGGTATAAACAAAGAAATAAAATCAAAGTGCAGGTCCCAATGAGACAAGCACAAGGCATGAGAGCGCTAAATCAGGAGAAACAGCTATTGACTTTTGCTCTGTCCCTTGGCATTTTGAGGTATCATAGGACAGCCCACCTGAGAGCTGCTGCTCTGGATGGGTGCTAGTCACTCATATATCCTGTGTCACATCTGTGAGCACCATGAAGTTGTCTCAGAAATCTGAGACATTTTTTTCAGAGGCACTAAATGCTAAAGCAACTCTACATGTCCTCTGTGCTGTGGTTTAGAGTTTTTGAAGAATTATGAAGCTACCATGCTGACATACCTGGTTGTCCAAAAATGGTGGATCAGACGGTTGCGTTTGAGGAATTGAAGAGAGAAATGATTCTCTAGAGAGATCTGGAAGGCTAGGCAATAAGTCCTCTAGTAAGAAACCGGAGGGACAGCCAGCCCCGGAGGTGGATCTGTTCCTCCCTTTCTGTCGCTTTCCACCCATTGCTGCCTGAGACTTCTGCTGGATAAAAAACCACAAAACTCAGGAAAGGAAAGGTTGGATCTCAAGGCTGTCCATGTGAGGCTAAGCTATCTTCCAGCTGTAAACACACTGCATGCATGATTTTGATTCATTCCAGGCTGTGTCTCTGATGCTGAGTAGACATCCCCTGGGGTAGGCAGGGCAGCAACAAGGTGCCTCGTTTTGGGAGAAGAAGGTTTAGCTCTTTGGGCAAGAGCTGTGTTGTGCCCCTTAGCCACAGAGCCATAAATCAGGGTATGGCTCGTATTCATGAGTGCAGACACTCTGTTTCCAAATGGGGTGTGTGTGGGGTTTGAGACCTCTGTGTGTGTGGATGTTTGACTCAGGACAACAAAGAAACCTGACTTGTGCAGCCTGAAAATAGATTTCTCTGATAAGACAGTCTATTACCCATCCAAGCAAATAGGCTTTTGAAGGAAAACGAAGATTTGTGCACACAGATACAATGTGATACTCTGCTCAGTCAGCTACAAATATCATAGAGGAACTAATAATNNTTTTTTATTCTTCTTAGTAATCTCTTTCCATGTCTTAATTTGTTAAATCTCAGTGATTGCTGCTGCTGCTAGCTAACTTAAGACCCTGAGAGACACTGTATCAGAATCAAAAACAAAGAAGTTCCATTATCCCCACCATCCTGCTTCCAGCAGCTGCTTACTGTCGATATCTGTAGAGAATGTAAGGAAAGGTCATAGGAGCATGACAAAAATAGTGTCTCTCCCAGAATACTCTCCCAACCTCCACTTGCCCTAGTGAGAATTAACAGAGATCAGGATTTCAGTAAAAGCTCTAGCAGTTGAGACATGGTGCATTAGACTAAATCTTGACAGAAGTATGTTAAAAATAACTAAGTTAAAAATAACTAAGTAGAAAGTCTTCATTTTCAGGTTTTAAAAGTAATAAATTACAGAAGTTGCATTTAGGTTTTTTTGCCTTTCACTGATATTTTACTTTGTCACTTTGACATCTCAACTGCATTGGTCATTATTGATTCAGAAACTGACATTTCATTAGAGTCTGAGTAGCAAGCATGAAACAGTAGAGATATCTCATATTTTTGTTGCTTAAAATATGTTTATTGCCATGTAATATATTTAAAATAACATTTTAAAAATAATATAGACCTAGTTAAAAATTAAAATAAATATTAAATTTAAGCTTAATAGATTGACTTAAGGAGTTTTTAAATTAAATATTAAATTTTAGAGAAGTGTAACACATTGTTTTCATGAAAGAAAAAAAAAAAAAGTTGACTTTTACCACAGAGAAGAAGCAAAGCCTTTCTCCTCACATTAAAATAAAGTGGTCACATTTAACAAACAATTCAAATTGAAAGGTTGCTTTTATTTTTGCAGAAAATAGTTTGAAATTAAACATTTGGAGCTTGGTTTGACCTGAAAGGGGCTGAAATTAGAGCTCTTCCTTCTTTCCATTTTTATGCAAATTGAAAAAATCCTGAGCCACCACAACAGTGAGAGCACAGCGGTAATTGACCGTAATTCATATAAAAATATATAACTTCATTCTGAATCATGTGAATTGACATACAGAATAATTTTGAATGAACTCATGAAAGAATCACAACTTTCTGACTATTACATAATCTTTTGGTAAATTAGTTTCTCTAGATGATTTTTTTTATCCAAGCAGCTTTTTAAAGACCATTTTGTAGGCAGACCCAGATGCAAGCAAGTAATTTATCTTGTTGAACTCATTGTCTTCAGATGCCCAATACAAGAAAACAGACCATAAAAATTATTTTCTTTTCTTGGTATTTCTAGCTGGCATTTAACATGTCACTGAACCTGATGGTTCACTCTGAAGTGCTTTGCTGCTCTTATGTATGCTATTGTTTATGAATACTTAGCATTTTTTCAGAAAAAAAAAATCTGTATCTCCCCAGAATGTGGCTCTGTGAGCTCGTCTATAGAAGTGTTGTTGTGGCAATGGCTACAGGTAATTGGAACCAGAATGTCTTGGGCCTGTGAGTGATGCAGATTTTATGGTTTGCCTTCTGTGTTGTTACAGGCTTTGGGCTTATGAACTTGCTTGCTTTTTATCCAGCAGTAGAATTCCAGTGACTGAAATCACAACATCCACAGTTTGGGGATGAGGAGGACATTAATACTGCAATAATTAAACTAGTGAAGGAAATCGAAATCAAGAACAGAGGCACACAGAAAATAGATAAGTTTGGGGATATTGTGTACTTTCAATATTCGTGTCCAGATGAGGATGATATGGTTCAAGAGGATGAATGTAGTACAATGTGTTTATATAGGTAGAGTGAAAAGAAAATTCACAGGCTGGTACTTCAGTAGCATTCTTCTTACAATAAAGAAATAAGTAATAAGTAATATACTCATTTCAGAGGGCAGGTTGTCTTGTCTGCTATATTATGGTTTTGTAATTGTGTCTGAATTTAGCTGCTCCTTAGCCATTGGAAACAGATCACTCTGCCCTGCAATTACAAATATTGATTTACAATGACATTTGCCTCTTGTAAAGTGTTTCACTAACATCTGCAAAAACAGATGATGTAAAAGCATTAATCTCTCCATCTTTCTGATTTAAAGAATAAATGGTTTTGCCTCGTAATGGCATGAAGGAACATAACTGTGATGAGTTGTTCAAAGAAAGGAATATATTTTAAAAATTCCTATGCAGTGGCTGTAGGCATACAGATAAAGATTATGGGACACTGGAAACACAACAGCATCCTATTTTGACATGTTAAGCAGACAGAAATAATAACACACAAACTGTACATCCCATTATTTGATTCAAAATGTACCCCAAAGTATCATTGAAGTAAAACTAGTGGAGGCTACAAATGAGAGTGGTTTTGATACACTACAGAAACTGAATGAGATTCATTAGCAAAATTATCAGTGCTCCTGGCCTGAAATCAAGTCTGCAGCCAAAACTGAAAACAGCAGTATTTCACATTCTTTCTTCTTTTGTTGGGAATGTCTCGCATACTTTCCTCTTTTTTTTCCTATACAAAACACTTCATCAAATGGCTTCAAAATGGCATCCAAAAATAAAAGATCTGCCTTCCAAAACACTACTCAAAGAATCATTATATAGCTATCTAAAACTGATAAACCAGGAAAAGAATGGATTTTAAGACCTTATCACCTTGTAACTAATTATTCAACATCTCTCTTTGCTGAGGGTGAAATGTCCCCCACTACATTTCATAATTTTTTACTTCTTTTGAAAGCAATTGACATGCTCTTTTTAATGTATTTCCAAACCCAGAAGAGAATCTCAGTGATACAACAATAAATAATAATAAGTACAAAGAACAGCGTAGGAGAAAAAGCCACTATGCAAAATTACCATGTAATAGCTAGGATTCTTCCTACATTGTTGCTTTAACTGCCTTGTAGATTTAGACATAAAGTGACAAATATTAACTACTTCTATCCTACTGACCTTTTCAAAAAGGAAGGATATTAATCATACTCCAGAAATTCCTCTTCTCCATTTGGGATCCCCTAAGTGTCTGAGATATCCACAAAGGGGTGACAGATGATATACAGGACTATTTGTGAAGTGTGCTTTTCTGAAGATGGAGCTCAGCAAGAAGACTTAGAGCATATCACAAGGTCTTGGGTGCTAATACATAGGACATGATTCTGCTCATCACTCATAGACATCTGAATCTATCCTCATCTGGATGGACTAAATCTCCATTGACTGTGCCGGTAATGCAAGCTTAGACACCCAAGTAAACATTAAAATTTATATTTCTTAATCTGGAGCCAACTCTCACTCTTACACTTGGCTGTACAAATGCCATCTTGAATTACTAACTTCTACACCGTGGCTCAAGCCTACTAGGTGGGCTGCACATGTGCTTAATACCACCTGTAAAGTGCAGATAGTGTCAAATCTCTGTGTTCTTATGAGGTGCTGTGAAAATAAATATATTTAATCTTGTGAGGTTTAACGGTAATGGAGCATTTAAACTTAAGTATTTATTAACTACAGTTTTAGAAAGCACAAAATCTGTATAAAGCACTTTTCTTTCTGTACAGCAAAGCCCTCAGTAACCACAGAACTGGGCAGCTCTGCCATTTAGAAGCTAAAATTTTTCCTGCCCAGTCTCTGAATATTCCTGCTCCTTTATGGTCTTGAGATAGACATACGTATCAAGTGGGAAAACTCATATATCGGTAATTTTTACAATCTTATTTGCCTTGTTCTCTTTTTTCCCTTCCTCCATGTATTATGTGCTACCTGAGCTTGTCAGCTCTGTGTGATAGAAATCATGTTCATTCTTCTCTGCTTTTTCAGAGCCCAGCATGAAGCACGGCCTGCAATAGAAACCTGTATTACCGCTGCATTTAAAATACCTGCAATCAAATTAATATTGTGGTGGACATATGCAGCTATCTAGCAGCTTTTGAAATCAAGCATAAAAACACATTTAAGAGCAATAACCACAGGAGAGTGAGAGATGCTGTGGCTTCAAATAATATATTTACTTTTGTGCTCAGGTTGGTACATCCCAACCTCTGAAAACACAAGATCAACTGCTGGCAGCTGTCCTACCAAAAAAAGCCACCCATCTGGGCTGGAAAGTTGTTTGACATTGGTCTTGGTTGAGATAGCCAGCTCCCTGCTTTCACTGTGGCTGCTGTGATCAAATTTGCCGAGACTTCCGTTGCATTTATAACATCGATAAATGGGACTGATGAATGCCAAAGTAATCTCTGTCTCTGTGGCAGCTTATCTAATTAAACATTTAGACAGAGAAAGGTATAATTGCATAACAATCTCTCTGCTTTTATTGTGTGCTTTCTCTTAAGACACTCCTGCCCTTCTGACGGAGCAGATAAACTTTGACAGATGTTTACTTTCCAAGTAAAAATGATAGTGGAGTTCTATTAACTCAGACTGTATTCAATAGCAAAGCTATTTTTTCACTCCACTCCATGCCAGCATTCTTTGTAGAACAAAGATTTTGGTACTGAGTAAAATTTGATTTGCATGCCTGAGGGAATAATAAAAGAAACCTATTATGGAATGAAATGGACTGTAATCACATTGAGAGGATAGAGATCGTTCCTTGAGTGGGGAGTGAGGGAAGGCTACTGCCTGGTAAATGGCCTACTGAAGAAGAAAAGGCAGCGCTATCCAAGACACAACAGATGCCAAAGTTTGAGGAACGACATGCGTAATCGCTTCACAACACAGACTTCCTTTGCCTTCAGCAGGAGTCGGTACGCACCGAGTGTTTTGCATAGGGCCACAGGGAGGGAGATGTTGCTGGGCACTGAACACTGGAAGAGAGAAAAAAAGCCGTCCTGCCATTCTCATTGGATTATGCCTTAGCTAATGTTGACTCAAATGCCATACGGTAGGTCAACAGCTAATAAGTTTTGTGGCTGTTCTCCCCACAGTTTACAGCACTTGTGGAGCAGGGCTCCACTTCTGAGCCCCTGGCCAGGAGCCAGTCATCTGCTGTTGGACTCAGCACAAGCCAGGCAGAGAATGATTTCAATTAATGAAGGAGCAGCTGCTGCTCCAGAAGACGTCAGTGAAGCCAATCCCTACTCCAAGAGCTACTTGAACTGAGCAAAGAGCTGGCCTGCAGGCCCAAGGCACAGCTGTATGGTGTTATTTTGCTTTTCAAGTACAGGACACTCATTGAAGAAAGGTCAGCATCAGCTTCCCACGTATGCACTTAGTTGGGCAGAGACTGATCTCCACCACATTCCCCATCTGTGTCTACCAGCATTCTTTCCAGTAAATGACATTGTGCTGAAAATCCTGGATGCTTGCTGCAGATTTAAGAATATACACTACCATGTGCTTTGTAAGCTCACAGTCACACAAGCTGTCCCCGTTCATGGCATTTCTGCGTGGGTTTATAGACAGAAATGCTGAACTTTTAAGGGCTTTATGATTCTCCTTTTTGTTACTTCTAGTGACAATTCTGATGTCTGTCCTTCTACAAGTTTATTCTGCTGTGATATTACAAGGAATTTTCCCCCATGATTGTGCGCTATATAAGTGTATTTCTAACTATATATAATTATCCTGGTTGTATAACAATATAATATATTTCACGGCAGATGACCAAAGTTACAGGGGACATCAAAAAAGCTAGTTATAAAAAATGTTCAGTGCTAAACACTGGAGAAGATAAAAAGAATACAGAAGCAGATGCTTTGTGATTTGAAGATTTGAATTGTCCTTGTTTCCAGAACGCCGCAGAAGGGATTGCAGTTGACAGCCACACTACTTGCAACAGGCATAATGCCATTCATTGCTTTTGTACTTGAACCACTTGGATACTGCAGAGTCTGTCAAGCCTAAATCTATTTAAGTCATGACAATTTATGTTACACTACAGTACATTACTTGTTTTGATCATAAGACTAAAATCATTCTTGCATGAAATAAACTGAAACTTCAAAAAACCCAAGCTGCTACTGAAATTTTCCTAACTGTGAGATTGACCATCAAACTACAAATCTAGAGGAGTAATGCAGAAGACCAAACCTGCCTCCATCCATATCCGGAAGTGTTCAGAAGAGCGTGATCAAGGCCCAGAAGCATTAGTCAAATCCTGCACGCTAGCTAATATCCTCTGGTGCAAGACTGGATCTGCAGACAGTAGGTTACCTTTGAAGCAATGTTTGGTTTATTGCCTTTTGTCTGAATACGGTGATCACATTATTTGGTTTTCTATTTCTAAAGGTAGGAAATAACTGAAAGATGCGTACAGCAAACATCTGGGCTATTTCTGTGTCTTGCCAGCTGTGGAAGAAACAGAGGTCATGGAAAGGAAATAGTAGAAAGGAGTTTGCCATAACAGCAAAACTTCACCTTAAATTCCATCCACAGTCATACAATCAAATCTCAGCAGGACTAACTCAACAGTTCATTCGCCAAAGGCAGAAATATCTGTAATACAGATTCTCTTACAATGGCTCTTAAAAATCAAAACAGAACCTCTTCACCCCACCACAGGTTCTTCCTGCCCTGCTTGGACAATGACACTGTCCTTTCCATGAGACTAGGTGCATGTCCCCGTGGGCTCAGCCATGACACTCTTGTCCTTGTTGTTACACATTTTGCTGGTTTAGCACATTTTGCAAACATATTAATTAATGTGGTAACATTTTTTACCGTGTTTGAGGAACATTCCTGCATTTGTATCCTATCACCCTTACTCTCTTTAGTCCCCTTCTGTTATACATTATTCCAGGAAGAAAGAATTTCTTGGAAAATCTGGTTATATGCTTGGTTTACAATAAAAATTAAAAGGCATAGATTGGAAATACAAGGCTTTAATCAGGGTTTGCAATAATAGGATTAATTTGGGGTAACTAATATAACCATGAAATTTCATTGTTTATATATAAACCCAGATACCTTGGCATGCCAGTGAGTTCAGCAGCAAATCCTATTAGCAAGTCAGTGGGAAAAGAGGGGCTATGCCATGCGACTGCTTTAAACAACTGCAATGAGATGGAAGCACGAGCAAACATCTGCAAACTGATGAAAATTTGCAAGTAGTGCTGTATGGAGCAGTGTTGTGAATACCCAGGAAGTCAGCAAATTAAGAGGGACACACCCAAAAAAGGTCAGTATGAAGTCTCAAAAAAAAAAAAAAGGGGGAAAACAAAAGGGGATGCAGTTCTAAAATGTCTATGTCTGTCCATAAAATATTAAATGGGACTACTTAATAAGAGAGCAAAATTTGACAATGCAACCCTCTGTACAGGGATTTCGGTGAGATTTAGAGAGCAGTGAGTTCAACAAGAGTTTATAACATGACACCTTGCTAACTATAAAAGTAAAGAAGCCTGTATTTCTTCTTCCCTACAGGGATCTTTTAACTTAAGGATATTGTTATCTGTTGATCTATCTATGTATTTTCTGTTGGAAGAAGAAAAAATCCTTTTCTGTTCAATACTACAGTGAAAGCATGTGCTGTCTGCTTTTCTCATTATTGGAAAATGTACTGAAAAATTACGGTGAGTGGACAACAAAGTGCTGACAGTGATTAAAGATGGGGAGGAGTGACTTACGAGAATGCTTACGCACTCCTAAGGGTGCCCTACACAACCTTGGGTTTTCTTTGATGGTGAAGCTGCTGAAGACATTCATGTCGTCCTCAGAGCCCCGACTGTTCATTTTCTTTCTGCATGCAGCAGGTTCCTGCTCCCTCAGGCCTCTCAGTGCAGCTGTTCATAAGGCTGTGCTGGAAACCAGATGACTGAAAACCTGAATTTAGAAAAAAATTGCAGCCTCCTTTTTATTAATAGGCAGAAAGTCTTTTTACCCCGCTCTGTTTTCTTGTCCAAGAGTCCAGGATTGGCCTCACAAGTGATTGTACTAGCGCATGCAAAGGAAGACATTTCTGGGACCATATTCTGGGACTGTGGTCAAGACCAGAAGGTAAACAGATTCTTCCGAGAAAGATTTTGCTGCTCAGGGAAATCTAGGTTGCTTTTTTAGGTGTAGTGGCCTCCTAACTGATGGCCCGTACATGAAATTCTCATGAAAATCTCCCTACTGGAGTGAGTCCAGCGGAGGGCTACGAGGATGGTGAGGGGACTGGAGCATCTCTCCTACGAGGAGAGGCTGAGGGAGCTGGGCTTGTTCAGCCTGAAGAAGAGAAGGCTGAGAGGGGACCTAATAAA
>Ga0065711_1007951_pt1 | contig 17263 bp, 13 predicted proteins | sample Hoacrofraction12_FD_59098 | JGI IMG/M metagenome (GOLD analysis project Ga0065711, IMG submission 59098) | Hoatzin crop microbial communities from Cojedes, Venezuela - Epithelial fraction 12 v2 (version 2) | ecosystem: Host-associated > Birds > Digestive system > Esophagus > Crop | place... | reverse complement strand
ACGATCCGAGGGCTGGAACCCCTCTGCTGGGAGGAAAGGCTGGGAGAGCTGGGGCTGGGCAGCCTGGGGAAGGGAAGGGTCTGGGGAGACCTTAGAGCAGCTGCCAGTGCCTGGAGTGGCTGCGAGAGAGCTGGAGAAGGACTTTTGACATGGGCCTGGAGCAATAGGACAAGGGGTAATAGCTTTAAACTGAAAGACGGGAAATTTAGGCTAGGGCCAGAAGAAATTCTTCACACTGAGGGTGGTGAGGCCCTGGCCCAGATTGCCCAGAGAAGCTGTGGCTGTCCCCTCCCTGGCAGTGTTCAAGGCCAGGTTGGACAGCGCTTGTAGCACCCTGGACTGGTGGAAGGGGTCCCTGCCCGTTGCAGGGAGGTTGGAAGGAGATGATCTCTAAGGTCCCTTCCAACCCAAACCATTCTATAACCCTATGAATTTATCATTTCTTATTGATTAGTTTGTCAGAAACCTACACTGGAGAAGTTTCCACCAAATGTCCCTTTCAATTCCTTAGAAACAGACACTAGAGGCTGTGACTTGCTTCTTGCTCTACTGCCTGTTAATACGTGCATCACCCCAGACGCAGGGGTGCAGAAGGGAGCCCTGTCCTTGGAAATACCCAAAACTTGAGGGACCAAGGCCCTGAGCAACCTGCACCAACGTCAAGCTTAGCCCCAGCAGCAGCACGGGGAGTCAGCAAGATGGACGTTCCTGCTGTGACAGGGCAGAGGCAGATGGCCAGCCCCAGCCTGATGGGAGGTGAACAGCAAAACAGCTTTGCGTGGCAGACAGTGGAAGGCGAGAAGCTGGTCAATCTGCAGCTAGTGCTACAGTAGTAACACCTTTATATGGAAATCTACTGCACGCCGTAGATAGCAGAAGGAGCATACAAAAACAAACAAATAAAACCTTGCAAGTCTGCTTGGGCTTATTTGCTTCTTGATGCTATGCTGCATGTGACTTGTCAGAGAAAATGGATAATCTGATCATTTGACAAAGGAAAGTATTTTGGAGTTAGGGTGTTTAAAAGTGGATGCTTTGGTTAAAATATTTTAACTTGGAAGACTAATTAATATTTAGAGAGTGGAAGCTTTATTTTTTTAAAGGTTCAGTGCTCAGCTGCTCAATAAGCACAAAATTGCATCTTTGGTAATTGCTTGTAAAAGCTGAGAAAAATGGTAAACATTTCTGTAGTACAAGCAAGAGTACACTTGCAAAGCAAGACACGGGACTATCTCGTTCTACAAAGGAAACAAAAGCCAATAACAGAGTGAGCAACTCAGCATTTTCGAACTCTTCCACGGTAGCACTGGAACAGGCTGCCCAGGGAGGTTGTGGAGTCTCCTCCTCTGGAGATACTCAAGACCCGCCTGGACAAGGTCCTCGACAGCCTGCTGTAGGTAACCCTGCTTTGGCAGAGGGTTGGACTAGATGACCCACAGAGGTCCCTTCCAACCCCTACCATTCTGTGATTCTGTGGTTGAGTATAATCTGATCTCTTTGTAGACTTCCTAGCTGGGGGATGCAGCACCGCACACACAAATGAGGTCCAACAGCTGTGAGTTCACTGTACCATTGAGACTAGGAGGAAAGGGACCCCACTCTCTCTCCACACCATGTTCAACCATTCTACGTCAGAAAAGGACCTTTCCTGCCACCCAGATAACACCTGGCACCGTGCAACCCCATTGACTTCTGCCTGCAAGTTCCCCTGGTAGATGCCAGGCGAGCTGGAAGGGCGTTCCCAGGAGTGGGATCCCTTCAGAGGCACGGCACCGTGAAGCAGCCTGCCCAGCGCCCCAGGCAGAAGCCCCACGCCCACAGTTCTCACAAAGCTCCACCTGCAAAGAGCCAAGAAGGATTTCCGAGACAGCGGAGAGACAGAATTCAAACAAGGCATGTTTTTGATACAGCCAGACAACATATTTCACAGGCAATCAATCTCCAAGCAGGTGCTTATACGTATAAAACAGTCTACATTGTCTTATAAGCTATTTTGAAAAAAATACTAATTCCTGCTTAACTATGAAAATTCTGTTCCAGAGGGATTTTTCTGCTATGAAAACAAAGTGACCTCTCATATTAACATTGATTCAAAATGATATTGGTTTTCATTTTGAAATGTCATTTTGTTTCTTTTTTTAAACAAGTGACATTTTAACTTTAAATTCACTGAAAATAACTGTTTGTATTTAAATGCCAAACCAAAACAAAAAAAAAAACTTCTCGTTATTTCTTTCCAGAACTTTAGAAGCATTTGTTTCTTACCTCAACTAAAAAATGTTGCCTAAGACTTTAATTTCAAAATTTATATCAGAAAATACTGTTTTTTCCAAGCATCAGTTGCTTTTATTGTAATTTAAATGTATGGATCAGAAGGACAGTAAGAACATTATTACCACTGCTGCCTGTAATGTTCAATCCCCAGTCTTTTTCACCTGCACTGCAATCCACTAGAAAAATCCCAGAACAACTCCTCCACCATCCCACCTCACCTTGAATTTGAAGAGAAAGGAGAAATTCTAAAAATTTCTTCTGCATTTTTAGAAGTTAAAATTTTATTTATTTTGCTGTCAAACTGATAAACCTATTAATGTTTATCTCTCACATGAAATACCACTTTCTTTTATGCCTTTTTTCTTATGTTCAGTAGAAAAATAGCCAATAAATCAGAGTGTAATAGCGAAGATACATCTGTAATGGTATTCCTTTTAAATATTCATCTTGCCTGTTCTTTGTATTTCATTTTCCAGGAATATTTTTCTTTTCTCAACTACTTGCTCACACAGGAAAGATAATCCAGTGCATACATGTATATGTAATGTAATTGATACCAAAATCGAAGAACATTTTAGGATTTCAAAAAGTATCCTCATAATGGGGGAATCCCTAATGACGGGACACCTTCACAGTGTTTTGCCGTCAGGCTAGGATTAATATCAAAATTTTTAGACTTTTGAATCCCTTTATCTTCAAGAACGCACCAAGCATCCTCTAGTTTGAGAAGGGTCCAAAGTCTCTACCTTACACTTGAGGCATTGAACATCTGAGAGCATAAAGCCAAATGATGGAATTTGTAAATGCCACAACTTTCGAGTCTGAGAACAGCAGTCTTGCCTCTTACGGCTTTGGGCAAAGGCTGAAGTGTGACCGGTTTAACGGAAACTGGTTATTTTCAAAATTATTTGTAAGTGTCCATAACACACAAACTGGACTACTGCTTCACTCTGGCTCATATTGCCCTCCCCTAAGAACGGGCCACAAGCATTTTTAATGTTTTTGGGAAAATAAAAAGCTCAGTAAAACAGGGGTTGCTCTCTCTATGTGTATGTTGATATTATTCTGTGATGCAACAAAGAGAGGATTATGATTTTTATTTTGTGGAAAAAACAAGGAAAGAAAATGGATCATAGGAGCTGGGGAGGGAAGCAGGAAAAAACCCCACCCAACCACTCCCGGAGAGCAAGCTCTTTTCTAACAAAATGCAGTGGAGTTTGACAGGCCCAAAGTACAAGCCAATTGGGGAAAAAATAGGAATTATCATAAAAGTATCCTAATACATATGTGGGAATCAGCTACAGGAACAGGCTGTTCCTCATGGCGAGAGCCCGCATCGCTGCTGTCTCACACCACTTCACAGCCCTGCTGCCGCCCCACGCTGCAGGATTCGGAGACATTCATGCTGTAGGTCCTTCCAGCTCAGTAACACTGCAGCTCATCGAAATGATAACAAACACCACCTAACTGAGAACTGCTCATGTTCACCAGGGATGCTCTGGTCCATTCTGAGCCATTATCACATCTTTTGCAGCCCCCTTTTGTTTAGCTCTAACAGGACTGTGATCATAAACGGTCTTAGCTCTTCATCTCCTCATTATTTCTCCGGGATTAAAGCAAATGCTCCTCACTCAATATCCCTTTTTTCCAAGCTTTTAATTATTCCTTTAAAATTATTAGTATTTTCTTTTATTAGGAAGCATTTCTATGAAGGTTAGTCTTTGGAAATAATAGAAATTTTAATTTCATGATTCTTTATGTAAAATATGTCAGTCTTTTTAAGATAGGATTTCCAATATATTTAGTTCTAAAAGTACAAGTCCTCCTGGAATGCATTCCTTCTTACTGGTTTATGAAGCTGTCCGTCCACTTGGTACATGAAGATTCTTCTTCTTAAAAAGGTTGAAAGTGCAAGCCTCATCCTGACTGAATGATCTAAACCCAAGATTCTTTTCATAACTATGACCTGTAACTTTGTTCTCGCTGGTAAAAGCCTAAGACCCAAAACTGCAGGTAGCTGGGAAATTTTTGGCTCACATAAAGATCAGACAACAAGCATTTTGCATCTGCATTTTACTTCTGGCCTTATCCTAGAGAAACTGGGCTGCCACCAGCTTTTTGAGATGAAGGAATCATATTTTTTTTCCTGTGTAATAAAGGAAGCAAGAAAGTACTAAACACCTGAGCTTCACATGCTGTAGTTTGACAAAGACTCACCTACACCTTCACATCACTCATACTTAAAATTCACTTGCTTGTAAACACATGAAAATCCCCTCATCATAGGGTTCTTTCCTTTTCCCTGTTATTAAAACAGCAAATTGTTGATGAATAATGAGAGGGAAGCACTTCAGAATCAGACCAGCGAGCAACGCTGATGAGGACACTGACACGGGAGAACTGGTGCAAGCCCTTGCTTGAACCATCCTGCAACCTCCACGATGGTGCTGGACACTCGGCTACAAGCAGGCCTGCCTCGGTACATCCTGCTGGAAGCAGCTCTTGCTGTGTGGACACAGCAGTGTTCACAGGGGAGGAACATGACCCTGGCTTTAACCAGAGAATTTACCAGACTCTCCTGCTGACACCACACGTATTCACCGTAGAGAATTACGTTGCAGGGGCTGAACCCAAGGACATCTCCTGCTCGGCATCCTGCCTCCTGACACGCATCACTACGTCCCCCAGTACACACAGACAGGGCAAAACCAAGCCTCGTATCCCACTTCTGGGCTGCACTTGCCCCCTGCCAAGGTACTTCAGTGCTTGCCTAGTGACAGCAAAATCACAGTGATTGTATGCTGCAGGACAGAATTTCTTACGATCTTAACTCTGGTCCAGTTGAACATCCCTTAAGTTACCAGTAAGTTTAATAGCGCGTCCCTACGAAAACAGTTACTTTTTAGAAAATGGAATTCCTGAAAATGTTCTTTCATAAACCAATTTCAGTTGGAGTTGCATCAATCCTGATGTTTTAAAATATTGGTTATTAAATACAAAGATTAGCTAATGCTAAAACTCTTTTTAATCCTGCCCCTTGAGTCTTTGTAATTTAAAGCTGATTTATTTCAAATTTGAAAAATACCCAGTTTAAGACTGTAAACACAAAAATCATTAATTGTTTCATGTAGCGGAAGGGTAAACATATCTATCTAAACAAGCATCTGGAAAAACAGGTGCTTCCTCATTCAATATCCTATTAATAATTCCACTTATTTCTCTTTCTTGTTGATGCCAAACGATTTGTGAGGGATTTAAATCACAGTGGTGTAAAGTGTCACCTGCTGATATCAACTTATACATCTGAAATATCCTAAGCATTTGAGTTTATCCTGTGTCTTGAGCTGAAGTTCTGGCAAATGTCGTGAGCTAACTTCCATCTATGCTGGAGAGACTTCAAATCAACACCCGAGTAATGCAGAGGCATATCGGCCATTTCGCAGGCGACACTTTGTCATTTCAAACACAAAGTCTAGTCGCCAAGTTTCACACAGGTTGGTTCGGTTTGGGAGTTTTCGGCTGGGTTTTTGCTTGATTGTTTGTTTTCGCAAGGCAGAAAACAGGATCACAACTCTTGGGTCTGCCAAAAAGTTTCCCCAGCTCATTTTGTTAGGAGGAGAGTGTGATTTGACCCAAGTATCCCGGCCAAATACCAGCTGCCATAACTACATTCTCGGCTCCCCACATTCCAAATGAACCTTCAGCTGGGCATGCTGATCATCCGAGGGCACACGGCAGAGCAGTTGCCATTTCTTATTCCAAAGGTGCGCTGTCAAGTGACCCCGGTATGTTTCCATACTTCACACAAGCATTATATCATGAAACTTAGTCAGTTACTTGTTTTTAATGGAGATCACTGGATGAATGGTGGCATAGGAATACTAACAACAAGGATGGATACCTATCACTAGATGAGGTTTCTACAGTTACTGGAAGGAGAGTGAATACGAACTGTCACAAAGGTACTCCAGGCAGTAGAAGAGACATGCTTTCCTTGAGTACTTATTCTGTATGAGAAGAAAGGTAACAAAGACTTTGTTTTGTTGAACTACAATGCAAGAAAATCTTGTTTGGAAGAGCAAAAATATTGCTTTACCTTAAGTGCAGTCAATCTGAACCTTCACCCAAATTCAGTAATTCTAGATGAAGAGTTGCTCTACAGGCTATTTCAAAGCAGAAAATATAAATCCTATCCCTGCTTCTGCTACGAGGAAAGGCAGTGATATTTTGGATACAACAGACATCCTTAAAAAGGCAAAACAAAACAGAAAAGAACTGACAGCAAGGAAGGCGGGCTAGTGAGTACCTGCATACTCATCTGAGTCTTCTGCTTGCTCATCCCCAGGACTTATGCATATTAGACCACAGACACATCTGTAAACAGACTGACCACAGGCAGTTATGTTTACTATCTAGCTATAAAACCAACTGACTTCTGTAGTATTCCTCAGATAACAGCAAAGCTCTTACGTTTTAGTGTTTTTCCAAGTGCATAAAAATAATTCCCTAAAACTTCAAGTCAGCCACAGAGCCTAACTTTAAGCAGGAGATCATCTTGCCAGAGTTACTAAATTTTGGGAAAGGGAGATGCCATGTTTTTCATTTGCAGTGCATCCACTTATTGGATGGGGCCGAGTCCTTTATCGACTCCAGAGAGCATAGTTCAGACTAGTATGATTGATGGCAACTGTTTATTACAAGTCAGGCCCACAGACTGTACTTCGATATGAATCACAGAATCATGGAATAATTCAAACAGGAGGGACTTCAGGAGGTCCTCCCTATACACAACAGAATGCAGCTTGTACCACAGATTGCTCTACCAGTTACGACACTAGAATTCATTTGTGGTTTTTGAATAAATTATCTGATCGGAATAGGAAGTGGGCATAAAAACAGAGTTCAGCAACTCAAGCCATCACACACATTCACTGAAAAAAAAAAAGAAACCTTTTCTCCTAGACTGCCAAATTAAAAAGAAATAGAACTGGTTATCACCAGTAAACAAAAGATGAAAAAGCTGGACCCTCCAACTTACACAGCTAAAATGACTGGGTCTCGCTTAGGGTCAGCATTCAATTTTTCTTTTTCTGAATGCATGAAAAAAGTTTCTATAGATCCAGAAAATCCAAAAATGCATTTTGACATCAAGCATTGTGTCTATTAATCCCCTCCACGTATTTCAATTGCAGTGCTTTCAATTTAGTAGTAATGCGCCACTTAGTGCAAATATTTGCACTGTGAGAGAACCACTGTCATCTTCTGAACTCTTCTCCAATTCAGAATCAATTTGCTAATGCATTGAAGTGCTGGTACATAATTTTCAGGGGGTTGTTTTGTTTTGGTTTCATTGTTTGGTTTTGTGGGGTTTTTTTAAAGCTGAAATGAGTTTGCACCCTCTGCACTTCAATGTTTTACACTGAAATAGGAGGGCGTGTATTCAGCAGGGGATAATTCACCTCTAAGCCCAACGCCCTTTGAAGTCACACATTTAAGCATTGCTCCCTTCCTGGAGAACTGCACATATGGTTCCTAGCTGTTATACCTGGGCTTCTGTGATCCCCGACGGCCACGTAAGATACTGAAGCTCAGCACTCCATTTATAAACACAGAACAGACAAAAGGAAGAGATGCATACTACTTCAGGATCTGATCTACAATATATTCCTTCATGTTGTTTTTAAGGACTTGAAGCAGTAGCTTCCTCCCCTCCTCAATTTTAACAAGTCATCAGGAGGGGAAAAAAGAAAAAAGAAATTGTTATAACCACAGAACAAACACATCCAAGTAATTCAAAGAGTCAGAAGGTGTAAGAATTTTTGTCCAAACTCAATTAAATAGAGAGCGGAGCACTAGTAGTTATCTGAATAGCTCAAACCGACCAAAGCACATCTGCTGGGCAGCTCTGTGCTGTGTAAGAAACTATCCTTCATTTGCCTTACAGCAGAGGAATTCAAATAACAACGAAGGCCACACACCCGAAGGCAGTTTTGTAGATGTCTTGTGTGCACACCAGTTTGTCCTACTCCCATACATTATTCTCTTATGTCAGGTAAGTCAAATAGTTGGATCACTAGTATTTGTATTAAAGCGAATACATTCTTTTTTTATTTTTTCACTAATGACTTTAGAATTGAAAAGCTAAATTAGAAAAGGGAGCTTGAGTATCAAAACGACAACAAGCACCATGCTTAAATCTGAAAAGATGGACAAATAAACCTCGGTGACTTGTATAGCAATCTATTACTACTTTTCTTTCAAAGGTAGACAGAAAATTCCTTTGTCAGCCAGCTTCTGGATCCACAGAGCAAGAGGAGCAGTAAAATTGTAGATCCTGATGTACCTGCACTGTTTCCACACTCGCACAATCCAGTAGTAGTATTTGTTGCTGAACCAGGACTAAGTGCAATAACAGTGTTCTACATGAGGACATTATGTTTATTACCTCAAACACAGGGTGCAAGACATAATCAGATAGACTGTGCCTTCAAACTCATCCTAAATATAAATAACATACTTTTTATTACAAAAATAAAGTTGGATATAAGGACCACTGAAGTAGAAACACAGCATGCTCCTCAAAAGAGGAAGGACAGGACATTGCTGAAAAATCCCCGCAATATGTTCTTTAAATGGCAAAACGTAGTGGAGTTAGTAAGGGATCTCTTGAACATTTTCCTTTTCCGCTGTAAATTCATTACTATATTTGGCTTGCTAGGGCAACATGCTCAATTTTGACAGCACTAATGATGCCAAAAACCCCACAGAATGAATAGAAGCACAAAAGGATAAAAAAAGGTAGATCCTGGAACTCCTAGATTTCACGTACCACATGCTGCTTGTGACTGTCTGAAATACTGACTGCAGAAAGGTTTACAGCATCGTTCATGAAGTTGCAGAGTAAATTCAGAAAGCAGAGGAGACAGGACCAAAGGAATGAAAAGAATTAAAGTGTTGCTGAAAAGAAGATGGAACTGTTAAATGCAGTTACCGAAAATAAAAACCAGCTGAATGTGTTAGATTACAGAGAACTACGTTTTATAATACAAGTTCAATAATCAGATGTTCTTACCAGAAGGAGTGCTGTATTTGATGTACTCTGATGGGAACCAGCTAAGTTTTCTCCTGAAAGAACATAAAATGAAAAGCATGTCAGGAGAAGGCAGCTCAAAAATTTCCTGTCAAAACAAAAATTATTTAGATTATTTATGCAGCATTAGTATGGATTCATTGAGGAATAAGTATTCTTAGTTATAACAATATAAAATTCTTTTTAATACCAGTCTTACTCTGGAACTGTATTTTTTCCACCAAGTTCATGTTAAGACAGACATTTTCACGAGTGCAGAGCAGCTATTATGCCTGCTTATTTACTACTTCCACTAAGCAGAGTCTTGGATTCCAGCTGTGGGCACGGAGTACTTCGTGCTAATACCATACAGACATAAGAAGGTATAAATGTTTGTTAAAAATTAATACATGTTCTTTACATTAGAGAGTTTAGGTGCAGAACTAAGTGGGACGGGGAGCAGAAAGCACTAGGCATGAACTGCTCTGAGAAGAATTTATATTGCTATGCTAAAGCTGAACAGCTAGTTCAAAACACTTAATTCAGGTAAGAGTTTGCGTTCCTGGTTATAGTATGTGGCTAAGCAATTAAAAAACCCTCACTTAACATTTTTTTCTATCACCCTGCAATTAGAAAATGTTACAGAATGGTCAAAAGTTTGGCAAGACACATTGGTGGGTCTGAGCACACTCTCGTGGATTAGTCTACCAGAATTTTCACATATTTTGCCCAGTAGTTGCTTAACCAGGAGGTTCAGGCACGAGGCTGTTTCACACGCATCAGAAATTGACCTTTTGTCATGGTGTCCATCACACAGTAGCAGCTTTCATCATGGGATGGCACATTTATTCTGTCATGCCAACAGGTTTAACGAAGCAGTCACATGTACTAATGGAGCATTACAGCAGGGTTCAAACGCTACCCTCACTAACACTGAGGCAGTTCTGCTGCTCCGTAAGGTAAGTCAGAAACAAGACCTTTATGTCCATATTTCCCTTCTGCAGTAGCAGGCAATCCCTCTCATGCCACAGCCTTTTCTTGTTTGAATGGCTGCACTAACCCGACCAGGACACGTGTCTCGGGTCAGACAGTCCTGTGACAAGCCACACGTGAAAGCCTCTGCTTCACGGCAAGTACTAACTCTCTTCCACACACTAAAAGCAGAACAACTTTTATTTGTTTTTTGCAGAGAAAGGACTAACAGATGTCAGTTACATTTTCCCCTCAGTAACTGGGGATTCCTAAAGCCCATCTTCTATGACCAATCTTACCCCCACTCGTCAATACGTTCTGCGCTTCTTTACGCAAGCCACTTGGACAGGTTCCAGGACTAACAGTCTCTTACCCCAACCTTCCGTTAAGCTTCCACTTTGTGTTTCTACTAATTCTCTTTCCTGAGCTCTTCTCCAGAGCTACATTACACTGCACAGAAACAGTGACAGATCTACCACTTCACCATCGTTTTTATTTTCCTACACGACACTATTAAGCAATAAGCTGCACTACACATTAGACAGTGACAACAGGCAAGGTGTACGTTTTGAAGGAAACAGAGTGTCCTTTAAGTTTAGCTGATGGCGGTTAGCTTTTGTTATCACTGCAGAAAACAAGACCCTGTAGTACAGAACTTACAGCACAAACCATTAAGTGAAATTCAAAGTGGAAAAGGTTCCTGATGTTGAAAAAATGTTTCTGAGCCCTTAAGGTTCAAAGTTCCCTATTACGTTCATACTAGTGACACACACTCCATCCATACTCCGAAACGCAAACTGAAACACTCAAGAACCTCTGGTTTTACATGTTAGATGTGTCACTCTGCAGCAGCCTACATTTTATCATCCAGTACACAATCTTTTTCATGTACCTGGTTCTGGGAAAAGGGCAAAACCATGAAAGCTTCCAGATATTATATCTATTTGCAAACATTATTCACACGAAGCCTTTGTAGCCTCAACGAATCTTCACTTTACAAATTAAGGAATATAAAGCCCTGGTTAAAGCTACATTGAAAATACAACCTCAGTACACAGAGAGCACAACATACAATAATTACAAAGTAGATGTTATTTGATGTATCATTCACATCTCAGTTTTCAGGTAAGAGCTCTCCAGGAAAGATTAGATGAGAAAATCTATTCTCTAGTTACAAACAAATCCAGAAGAATTTTTCATGATCTAACTATAAATGCAAAGAATTTATTTGAATTAATAAAGGAGAAGATACCAAATCAGCCAGAAACTAATACATATATGCTTCAATCATTAGCATTCCTAAATTTCCATCATCAATGAGTTCAACAACATTAGAATAAGGGTAGTATTTCTTTCACTAAAAGAATACTCTAACTGCAGAAAAGAAATGCAGTCTCTAAAAATATGCTTTTTGTTCTGTCAAGCTCTTCAGGACACCTCAAACATTTGGGTATGTGGGGAAAATACAAAAGATCAGTATTTCTTTTGACACACTGCTTAGTAGAGGCTTTTTGTTAATAGATTATTTTATTCAAGTACAGTATAATTATTTTTTTAATCTGTTGAAGCAGAGAAATTACTATTGTTTGCATTAGAGTTAAAAATGACAGGAAAGCCTGCTTTTGTGCAGCTTCAGTGGGGTGGAATGCACTAAAAGAATTAAGAAACTCTGAAATACTCCGTAGCTTCAGATTTCTAACAGCTGCATGTATACTGTAATTAGAATCTAAACTACAAGTGATATACACATGAAAATACAGCACGACTTGCACCAAAAATTAAAATTGTAATAAGATGTGCTTTAAGGTCATTAACAAGTTTTCTAACAAACTAGTGCTAACAGACACACCTTCTCTTCTGAATGTCTCGCTAGCTTGCTTATGTAAGTAATTTCAAAATACAACACACCATTCACAGAATCCTTGCAAAACCGACTACTTCCCAGACCAGCACAACAGAAAGGTGACAACTTTCCCTCTTCCCTTGGAGACACGCCAGAGAAATGGGGATGGTACTCCAAGACCATTTTCGCTAGGCAGATGCGAGGACAAAGCAGCAGGAACGCACGCGTGCTCGGCTGGAGCCAGCTGCCCCGCCACGGTCCTCCAGCCCAGCACGGCTCGCCGAGCTGCGCTGTGCCGCCATACCGCGTCAGCTGCCGTACCGGCTTTCCGCTAGCACACGCCGAATGCAGAAATTCGCCGTTCCCTTCAGAAGGGTGCTGTGAATTGCCAAGCACCTTCAGAGAGGTTTTGAGGCAGCGCGTAGCCTGCTGGCTGGATCTCAGGCTGAGCAGAGTCCGCCCTGCTCTTTGCTTTATCTGCACAGAACGGAAAGCCGGGTTCTCTGTGAGCGTGCTTAGGAGACTTCATTTCACAAAAGCAATGCAATCTGCCTGGACGTCTTGGAAGACTGCTTTTCCAGGCAGTACCACGCTACCTGAGGAAGCTTTCCCAAAAGACACGTGGGCTACACCACTGCTGATCCCTTCGGACCATGCACTTGTCCCCCAGCCTGACAAGAGGAAGCAACTTTACCCTATCGTATTGCAAGCCATTGGAGATTACTATGGACTCTCACACTGTCGGTTCCAGGTCATATGACAAGGGCTAAGATAACCACACACTCCACAAGGCCAAGCAAGTAGGACAGTAGAATCAGACTGATTTAGATTTGAGAGGATCTCCAGAGATCATCTAGCCAACCTCAAGGTTAGACCCAACCTCTTGCTGGCAACCGGCTCCAGGGGCTGACTACTATGGCTTTGAACCAGTGACACACACCACACAAACCTGCAGCAGGAACTAGAAAAGCAGAGGGCAAGTCTGAGCTGTCATCTGCTTGTGTCTGAATGAGCACTAAGTCCTACTCCGAGCGGAAGGTAGTGCATGTGAATGTATCACCAACTGCAGATGCCACTCAGCTTTCTTCCCAGCTGCTCATCACAGAGTGCCTAACTATTCACAGTTGCACATGTTCATTTTTCCTGACTCCTCACACGTGTCACAGCAATATTTTCCCTGCTTCCTTACTTTTCGCTGCTTTTGCCTTCCTATCCTCCCTCAGCTGAAGCTTGCACAAATCGATGGGTTAAGACAGCTTTGGCATTAGACAGAGATTTTTCAAGACAAAAAATGAAAGTATTCTTTGTTTTCTCTGAAGCCATCTTCTCTAACCCTCTCTTTCAGTGAATTCAAAATTCTCATCAGCTTTGGTTTCCTGTGTGGTTCCCTGTCTAGGTACAGGCAGTTCTAGAAGTTCTGCATCCCGTGCACCTGCAACAACCTCTCAGAAGCGGAGGGAACCGGTGTGGACAGTGAGGCCATGGAAGCAATGGCAGGGTAGGATCAGACAGGATGAGTGTCGTAATACAGCTCTACTTTAGGCGGTCAGGCCTGGAGAAAGGTTCTCAAACCAGTGAACGGTCTTTTGACAGAACTGGGACCTGACTATGTCTAAAGCAGGTCACCTCACAAAGCCGTACCGCACACACTAAAGCCCAGCACACACTCATGCCTAGAGAACAATTAAGAGGCTGTTGTTTTCTTTGTGGAGTTTTTTTTAGGCACGAGAACTTTTTCTCTTCCTAATTCCAAATAAGATCGCGACTAAGGGAAGCTTACTACTGCCCTCAGGCAGACAGCATTAGAGATCTTTTGAATCGTGGTCTCAGTGAAGTCACTTCCCCAGAGCAAACAAGGTAACGTATTTTGTATTTGGACGAACGCTAGGGAAGACAGCTTTCTAAGATTTGAACATCAACTGACAACGCACCAGGAGCAAGCACTCTAAGCAGAAGCCAATAATAAAAACAACCTTACCAGCTGATTTGGTTGCCTTTTAGAAAGCACCTGCACTCTCTGCAGGTAGGAGAAGGAAGCATAACCGCTGCCAGCCCTGGAACAGCAATGCAGGTGTCACTAACGGATCATTGACTCCAGATCACGACAACTCCTTCGGAAAATTCCACCCAATTTCTGGGCCCTACATGCCCTGAGATTCACAGAAAAGAACTTGGAAATGATTTTACAAACTAGCAGTTGAGTTCTGGCAAAGCTAAGAAGATACTAGTGTAAGCATTCAGCAGATGATTTACAAAAAAATGAAACCCGAACAATACCTATTTTCAAAGGACTCATTTTCATAGAGTACGGATCACAACATGTTCTCTGGAGTCCTGCTTCTGCTCCTAACACTACAATGGTACACATAGTATTTCTATAGAATTAGTTTATTCTCATATCTGCCTTCAGATCAGATTTCCGGCATGAAAATATAGGCAGACACAGAGAGAAATACTTTCCAGTGACAGACTGTCAGCAGATCAAAGCTAAGACATTGAAAGAGAGTAAAGCTGTACTGAACACAATTCAAAAGTACCCACAAGTATTCAGCCCTCTCTTGTCCTGAAAAAAATAATCTAGAAGCTTTTAATACTCTTCTAAAAAAATAATTACCTTAAACATATACAGTAATCTTAAGAATTAAGAAAATAGTACTACAAAAATTAAAGTGAATATATTATTTGATCTAAGGAATATACTTCAAAGTTACTAGTCTTGCCTCAGGTACTGTAAATATTTGATACTTCTAGGCTTAATAAAGCCACATCTGCTATTGCTGGTCTAGTCTTGACAAGTCTTAGAAAATTCCAGAAAAGATTTACGTATTGTGAAGACTCAATGCTTAAAGTGTTAAATATGTTACACTGAGTTCTCATCATCCTGATTTGAGATGGTCCTTTCACAAAATCAAAACATTTATGCATTCAGTGCTTCAACACATAAAAAGATGATTTTTTTAGATAAAAGTTGGTTCTTCAAAGAAGATATGAAGCTAGTAACATAGTGAAAAATATTTTAGCCTCTTTTTAGCTATGAAGACTAATAATGATAAAAATCAAACTTGAAATGTCAACACTTCAGTCTACACCAAAAGCCAACAGTTCTAATTGCTTTGGTGTCATTGAGCCAGACTAACAGGACAAGTGTATGCGCATTTACTGTGTGCCGCTGTATGTTTGTTGGGGACTAATCATAGTAAAATAAATCCAATATAGCAATGGAAAAGGTTGTGTTATGACTTAAATATTTATAAACCAGAAAAACAGTGAAGTTTGGTTTGATGTTCAGGAAAAAAAGAATTATTTTTCATGAATCCAATTCTTTAAGAGCTTCAGTGTGCAACATTTTTAATCTTTATATAAATGACCTTGATAAAATGAATAAATTGAGCAAGACTATCACCTAGTGGTCAAAGGGAGCAATATTTTATTTCTTCTTGTGAGCTCTTCTGTTTGCTGGGAAGGTGTTTTGAGACTTTTTCTCCCCCTCCACAGAACTCTGTCAAACACTAAATCCACACAGCGACACTGCATAAACATCAAACAAGTATGTTAAGAAACCCTATTGTGCCATTACTTGTAATTTATTTTTATCTCCAGCAGCTTTTTAAAAAAAATCTCAAATCTTGAAACAGTTTTACTAAATCCTTGATTTCACTTAGGTTTTTTTTCCTGAAGAAAATCTAAATGTCTACCTTAAAAGCCTCTTCAGAGATCAGACAACACTTCTTTGACCATGAGCAGTGAAATGGAAAACTGAGAAGATACTTCAAGTAGATAGAAACTACTCAATTTTGCTTTCCCCCTTCAGCTTAGGTTTCCTAAAATAAGCAGAGTACAACAGGAAATTATCAAGATCAATTCCGCAGTGAAAACTAAGTTGAGATATATGGGGTTTCTTAATTTGAAAAAAACCCGAACAAACCAAACCCCAAGCCGCGCGCACACGCCTGAACCCCGGCAATGCTGTAGGATTGGTATTCCAAAGCCCACAGGAGCTCCTGCCACAGCCCAGTGCACTACAGACTAACACAGCACAAGGGCTGGTGCGTGCCGTAAGGAGCTTACTCTTCCCACCTCCACACTGGTGCTACGCCATGGCGACCGTACCAGAGTCCACAGGATTACATTACCAAGACAGAGAAGCTAGAGCTCCTGGGCTTTAACCAGACAATGGGCACACGAATTATTTGTCACGCTGGAACAGGAAACAGTTTCCCATCTTAGTTGTTTACTGCTTGTTTTCAGACAGTTTTCTGTCTCAACTGAGACCAAAATGACAAGTCAAAGGATGTAGTTTTTTCAGGAAGTATTGGTGCTAGGTCTTCTCAAAACATTTTGAAGAGTTATTCTAAACAGACTTCAGTATTTTTTAAACAAAAGTAGGTTTTGAAATGGTAACAAAAGCCAGCTTGAAGTTTGAGAAGAAAAAGCAGTTGCTCCCTGTAGTCCAGGAGACCACCATGAAAAGACGGGGCGCATTCGCACAGACACAGCACCTCGTCAGCACCGCTTCGCGGCTGTGCTCCGGCCTCAGCTTGCACCCACCAGCTCTCAGCACGGGCAGGGGGCTGTGCACCCCATCCTGACTGACCGGAAAGCCTGGTTTGGAAGTGCCTTTCACAGCACCTGATGACAGTGCAGCTCTTGCGTTTTGCTGTCTTTTCTTCTCACTCTAGGTTATTTTAGTCGGGAAGAGCACATACACAGCCTGTTGAAGCTGAACTACCAGCCCACCCCTACAGTGGACTAGGCCAAGGGTGAAAGACCAGTTACTTCAAGGTATCATTCCTTGGTTATGAAGCACCAGTAACATGGACACAGCAGGGCCAGAGAAAGCTAGCAAGCAAGGAAATTCTTTGCTGCTGTTACAATTTGTTAGGCCTCATAACTGCACTCAAAGGAATAGGATTTGACTCCCACCCACCACCAAAAAAAGACAGTGCAAGTAAGTGATGTTTTAAAAAAAAAAAGTCTCCTTATTACCACCTACCAGATAAATTAATCCTAATGACATAAGGCCTTATGAATCCCGGAAGAGAAAGACACTAGTATCTCAATCTGGAACTCAAATAACAGACATCTACTTTAATTGTTGGGGGGGG
>Ga0065711_1040080_pt1 | contig 17264 bp, 8 predicted proteins | sample Hoacrofraction12_FD_59098 | JGI IMG/M metagenome (GOLD analysis project Ga0065711, IMG submission 59098) | Hoatzin crop microbial communities from Cojedes, Venezuela - Epithelial fraction 12 v2 (version 2) | ecosystem: Host-associated > Birds > Digestive system > Esophagus > Crop | place... | reverse complement strand
GGCTGCAGAGGACCTTGTCCAGGTGGGTCTTGAATATCTCCAGAGAAGGAGACTCCACAACCTCCCTGGGCAACCTGTTCCAGTGCTCTGTCACCCTCAGAGGGAAGAAGTTCTTCCTCATGTTCAGACGGAACTTCCTGTGCCTCAGTTCGTGCCCATTGCCCCTTGTCCTGTCACTGGGCACCACTGAAAAGACCTTGGCCCCATCTTCCTGACACCCACCCTTAAGATATTTGTAAGTATATATTAGGTCCCCCCGCACACTTCTCTCTATTATACGAGTACAACTTCATGACCTCAAGCTGATTATTTTCTACTGGCAAAAATAAGTTGGAGGTAAGTAAGTGACATTGACTGGCCTTTTCAACAGTTATTTGTCCTTGCTGGACATCTGTCTGGTACTCTGCTTCTACATATTACTGTAAGAGGAAATGTACTTTTTAAAATCAGAAGCAATATACAAGGACAAATGTCTGTATTATCAGGGTTTCATAGGTGACAAAACAAGAGAATAAGTAGCTCAGCCAATTGTTCCACTTAGAACTGGATGGCAATGAGATATCTGAAATTTACTGTGGACATAAACCCAGCAACGTGATGGTGGGCTGGAGGAAACGAGCAGCTGAAGATGATGAATTTCTTAGAGGCTTTTACTAGAGGAAATCCCTATGATTAATTGCAAAAGCTTTAACTACAAACAAGCACTCGCTATTAGGTGATAGTAGAAAAGCAGAATATTTTTTCACATCCAGACATGTCCAAGAGTGGTTTCTTTTGGTTGTGAACTTGTCAGTCAGTGTGATACACTCTATCAGCAGATTTCAAAAGCCACGTTGGGCCCAAATAAGATCTAGGGGTTCAGAAGGAAGCAGTTTATTATTCTGTGCCTCTCGAACAGAGCACCTTTGAGAGCAGAGAGTGTATTGATGCAACATGGCACTGGAGTGCTCAGTTTTGCCTGTCAAGAACCTCAAGAATCCTTTGGACACAAACCTGTATAAAAGGTGGCTTTTCTTACTGGTACTGCAGCATTTCATGGAGGTGTTTGAACTGGACTCCTGTCATGTACAAAACCAAAAATCTGTGAGCAAGTTCCTCTCAACAGAAATTTTTGGACTCTTCAGTTTTCTCTGCCTACAGACCTGATGACCTCCTGAGAGCCACAAATGGTCTGAGGCTCCGTAAGGGGAAAAACAGAAGATACGTTTCTAGTGGTTGGTAAAATATCCTCATTTGAAAACTTTTGTTATGTGTAGTGTCTTCCTGAGCATTTAGTGTTTCTGGAATGTCTGTCAGTAAGAAATAAAATGAATTGTGAAGGCATGATTCACTGTCATTTCTGTGAAGAAACTTTTGGGAGAGCTTTTCTGTGTAGAGAAATAGAAATAAATAAAATTATTGCACATGCTACTTGCAGCCTCATATTGGATTTACCACGGAATAATTTTGCACTGGAGTGACAGAGTAAATACTGGGACATTTCAAACTGAATGCATAATTACCCATGTTGTGCTCACAGTTGCCTGTACTGCAAATAAAAATACGTAGCTTGGACAAAAGGACACGAAGACACTCAGACTTTATTTTGTGATTATCATACAATATAAATGTATTAATAATCAGTAAATATAAAAAATGTTTAAGGCTTTGAACATGGAAATTTTTATAAAGCAACATAAACAGTTACCTGAATGACTCAAAGCCCTAAACACAATCCAGCAGCGGTGGGGAAAACAGAAATGAGATTCTTCTGCATCAAAACAGGGGAACCCGCTTTCCTGTGCACCGGGTGTTCCCTGCGTTGCTGTCTGTGTGACAGCCAGTAACACTGCTGGGTATCTAGAATATTTTATGAGCTTTAGGGATGTGTGGAACTTGATATTGACCGCTCTGCCAAGTGATAAGGATAGCATTGCCAAGGAAGAATCTACATATAATGGCAGCTTTTCATTTGGAATAAGCAGAACAAAGGGAGGGGCTGCAAAGCCTTAGAGCTGATAAGTGCAGAAGCTGCGAAAAAATGAAAAGTATGAGATATTTAACAGAAAAGGAAGGGAAGTCAGTAGCTGTCTTTGAGTCTTAATAAAAAAAAACTAACGTGCAAGCTAAAAAAAAAAACAAGAAGAGCAGAGAAGAGCGGAGGAACTGGTGGTTCTGGTTGATTTTGATAGTAGTGGTCCATTGGTCAGAAGGGGAATGTTTTAAGGTACATAAAGTGCTCTGAGGTCTCCAGGGGACTGAGTATAGTGACGGTGGTGTATTTTGTTTCTGTCTTTGTGCCTCCATGTGGGAAACTGAACTATGAAGAGGCATGAGATAATAGGATACTTATAGTGCTAAAATGTGCAAAAGCTGGGCCAGATCTCAAACACTAAATGAAACAAATCAGTTTCTGTGGCTCAGACTGATTGCTGAACAGGAGTGAAATGGTACCCTGAAGGGAAAAATGGAGCAGTTCAATAACTTACTATTTCAGTCTGAAGCTTACAGAAGATAAACAACATCCTGACATTGAGGTCATAGCAGGGAACAAAAAATGCTACAAGAAATCAAGCTTGCTATAGCAAGGTATGTTAAATCAGAATTCACAAACCAGCAAGGAGCTGTGTAGGCTGCGGTCTGCAACACAAGTCAAAACAATGTCAACATTTAGAAAAGAGGTTGCACTGTCTCACCTTGTAAGTTTGCAATGCCATCCTGAAAGTCTTGTCAGGAAGGAACCTCTCTTGGGGAAGTCTCAGATCAAAACAGTTCTAAGAAGGTTTGACATCTTCTAAGGAAGCAGGATGACCCTGCCAGAAGCCAGGGCAGTCAGAGAAGCAATGGCCTCCTGGATTTACACACCTTGAATGTTGAGGTTGAAAATAAATGAGCAGCTGGGTAGGCCAGGTGGTTTGGAGTTCAGAGTAATAAGCAGAAGAACTACCCAGAGTCTTTGATCAGTTTGATAAAGAGGCTTAGCCCTATGCTTATCTTCAGGTTCATTCTGTTCTCCAGAATTAGGATCCTACTTGACCTAAACCAATGATTTTTTAGTTTCAAGGAGCGAAGTAGGCATTCTGAAGGATGTAGCTGCGCTTCTGTAGTTTTCCTAAAGAGAGCAGATGCTTTTTATTTCAGTGAAGACTTCCTCACTTTCTTGTGTCTTTACCACCTAAGAACGTGGTAAAATACTAAGTATAGCATCTAGTAAGTATAACATCTAGCCATAAATGGGCTTTACCATGCTACAATGATGAATGGAAATATGTGCACAACGTTTACTGAGCTAAGCCCAGCAGCAGTACAGACTGATTGATTAAGAAGATAGGTTAATTGATAGATTAAAAAGAATTGTTTATTTGGTGACTTGTGTCATGGGCTTAATGGAAAAATACCTGTTGTTGCATTATTTCTATAGCTCTTGTCATTGATAATTTAATTTTCACCTATGAATGAAAAAATACCTTAATATAACTATTTGTGTTGTCAGCCCTGTATTTAAGTTTGTGTAGAAAACTCATATGTTGCACTAAGTACTTGCTAAAGAAAGCCTTTCGTGAGATGTAATAAGTATATAAAAGATAAACCATTTGCAGCATAATTTTTACTATATTAGCAAGAAATGGCTAGTTGCACTTTTCTAGTCCTTTATAGTTGCTTTGTTTAATTTACTTGTAAGTCAGAGCTGGTATAAAATATAGTAAGATAGCACACTGAAGCTTTTAGTTTTTAATTAATAATCTTATAAAATATGAATTAGCATGGTTAGCAACTCTCAAAATCTAATTAACTTGCCTTAGCTATCTTGTTAGACACCTGCAATACTAAAATATTTTTTACAAGGGTAACATATTAATAAGATTGTGATTATGCATTTCTGCTGATTTAATTATATTGCAAAACTTAGTTTGTCGTTAGATGAGCATTAAACATCAATTCAACGAGCTGTCCTTTAGCAAATCATTTAATTGCTGACATACAAAATCTGATTTAATTCCAAATTCATTATTAAGTACTTTTAGACTTAATGTTCATTTCATATTTTACTGTCACAGTGTATAAAGACTCTTAAATAACTTTTAGATGTTTTTAAAGAGGAAGGCAAACCATTGATTGAGGAAGAAAGGACATTTGGTTAGCTTTTTTGTCTTGGGGTGAAAACTAAGAAATTTGCTGTTCTAGGTGCACATTTTGTAACAACCAGGTCTTCAGCTACCGGTGGAGTGAATCTCTCATTATTAAGGGTAAGCTGGGAGTACTAATCTCTTGCTCCAATAAAGCACAAGCCATCGTAGTGTTTCTTGTTCCTGGAAATCTTTTCCTGTAGACTTTGTGAGAACCACTGAGCGTAATTGTTCTGTGCTTATCAGGCAGTTGAAATGCTTTTTTAAGACATGAAACACATTCTTGTGTGAAGACCTGAGCTCTTCGTAGAGACACATGACTCTGAAATAGTGAAGGATTGTATGTGTGATCTTCATCAAGCAATCATCTTAACGAGCTAGATCAAATGAGCAAGCATTATACTGAGGTGATGGCTACCTCATCTTTGTCCCCCTGTGAGACTGATTACAAGTAGTACTGTGCTGTCTCACTGAAACTTAACAGGTTTTATGTAGCTCCAAGATTAGAACTGTTAGACCTCATAGATCAAAATTTTACCTTTCCTTGGAATTCCAACAGTAGAGGAATTCTTACAGTAGAGGCAGAGGTACTTCTCAGTTGTTGTAATTAGTTGTTTCAGGGACATCCTGAACATTACTATAGATAAAAATGTGGTCTAAAACTTTTATTTCATAGTCATTAACTGTGTTCAATCAACAAGAAGAGAAACCTAGAAGAACTTATCTCTATGAATTAATGAAGCTGTGCTTAGTTTTCCTCAAGAAATGAGAAGATCCTTTTAGTGAGTACTATAACCAGCTATTATTTTGTAATAGATGAACCTGCTCCTCTGACTTACATGTTTTCTTTGATTTCAGTGGAGCTATGCCAATTTGTATCATGGATCATTCATAACTAATTTTTCAAATCTCTGTTCCCTATGATGATTTTGCCTCCAATCACACCTGTAAGATTTATGTGTGTGGGTACATGCTTAAAAATATATCCCCAGCAAGTGTTAACTTCTAATATGACTATGTATATGAACAAGAACTAAATGAATGAACAGGAAAGCTATTTCATAAATTTATTTTTTCATGCTTACTTTTAGGTTTTCACTAACAAACCGTGTTAAGATTTTTCTAGTTTAATGGAGGATGTTACTATTTAAATGGTCCCAAAGTAACTATTTAATAAAAACAATCATTTAAAGCTGAATGGATTTTCCATTAGAAAGGATGTATTTTCTGAAATTCCTCATAATGGTTATTTTCTGTTTTCAGAATCAATCTCAATCATTGCTATATCTTGAAGAAAAAACATATAAACACATGAAGAATTACAGTATTCTCAAATTTTAATATAAGAGCTTGCAAAATTTAAGTGCACAGAAAATTACTGGAGTTTTGTGTGCTTTTATATATGCAACTGCGAGTTGTGAGGAACAAGATAAAAGTAAGCTCATTAACTATAAATCTTCAATATTACTGCATAGTAAAATTGCTATACATAATTCTTGTGCAGTTTATCTGGAAAACCTGATTAAGATATACTGTAAAATGAAATGGATGATGCCTAAAAATTTTAGGGATGATATGGGGACACATTGCCTAAATTCCCCTGTAACACCAGTTTCCACACGGAAAGAAATGGTTGCTGGTTGAGTGTGTCATTGCCATAGTTCTGTAAAGACAAGTCCCATGACTGTATGTTGCAGTTAGTATCTGTGCTTGCAGTCATGCATTAGGTACAGGTACGGGTACTAATTTCACTAGGAGAAACTCTTGACCTTTTGGTAAGGAGATTTAGCCATAAAGCAACTAAATTTTAATTGAAGCCATAGAAGAATATCTGTATGATAACCATAGCTGATGACTGGCACTTCTCTATCATCCAAACCCAATGGTGTGGCAATTCAAAACAGAAATGACATGCTGATCATATTGATGATCCTAGGGATATCGTTTTAGTAGAGACAGATCTTTTCTCCTACACAGATGAAGACTGTGAACTCTAAGTATTTCTCATTCTGCATTTCAGAACAGAGGAACTGAAAGGACACATCCCCCAGTAAGTAGATCGTGCTCAGGAGTCACACACAACCAGCATGAGTGTCCGTGTTTTCCTTCCACAGTGGTAAATAACTGTCATAATGAAGATGGCTGGGTAAGTAAAAAGTGGAGACAAGCAGCCCAAAATGTGGGAAATCTTAGTCCAAGACAATCTTAATTCGGTCCCAAAAGTGCAGTTTACTTCACATAATCAACGCTGTATTTACAGAAGTGTCTCTATTTCAACATGTTTTGCATCTGAAAAGGGAGGGCTACGCATATCAAGCAGAGGAAGGCATGGAGTGGAGGTGGCTCAAAGTACAGGAGGACATATGGATGCTGCAGGAGGGAATCAAGCTGGGATACTGAAATTACCCCATGGATTCGATGAGCCAAAATGTGGCTTAGATTTCTGTTCAGATCAGGAAAATATCATTTCCTCTGGCTTCATTTCATTTACGAATGTGTTGCCAGTTGATATTTCACTTTGTACTATAGATAAGCACATTTGACTCTATGTATTACAGGCTTAATCTGTACTCCGAGCTGTATTTTTGTGTTTCATTGCAATTCCTGTAAGATACGACAATTAAATGAATTAGTCATTCATTTAGTTTTTCTTAGGTAGGCCTAAGAAATTTGGCCCTCATTATGTGGAAAGAATGGACATGTACATCCTAGAGAGTAATCGGTGACTGTAGCCTCTGAGCATAATTTTTCCAGTGATGATATAAAGGACATTTCATTGTCTGTTCCGTAATTAAGAGGAGCTAACATTTAAAAGTGATATGAAATTTAACTTTCCCATCTGTCTTTAGTCATCCTTTCATGTTTGTCTCATGGGACATGTCACGTCTTTCGTTCTTTGGTTTCTTCTTTTTTTAAGTCCACAGATTAAAATAGACATATTTATTTTAGTATTTTCTGGAGATTATCATGTGATCGGAGTACTACAGACTGCAGCAAGTGCTTACATTTATGATAAAAAGATTTTCAGGACTATTTTTAGAAAGGGAAAGGAAGAAAGTAATAATAATATGTGGCCTCTCTACCAATCAAAATCCCATCTGATTAAAGAAGGGACAGTGCAGTTGCTTTGTGAATAGCCTTTATATGTTCCCCTTTTGTTCCAAACTGTGTGCTGTTTTTGGAGTGCGCTCTAAAATTAAATTTGTCAAAAAGGAAAACAGAAAGTACATAACCCTAAAACCAAGAGAAAGTAAATTATTAATTAGGAAGTAAACTGTCCTCCACTTGTTCAAGAAAGTTATTCTTTACAAGTGGTCCTACCTAAGGGTAAATTATAAAGTACACAACCTGTTTGGTATGAGTGAAGGGATAAAAACCTTGTCTTCAAGATATTGTGGGCTCACATATATTTTCAGTATGTCATATATTTCCTTCCTATGCTGATGGGTAGTATTTGTACAAGAACCCTACTAAATTTTTTTAGGGCTGGTAGTGAAAGTAATTGGTCACAGTTAGGCACATGATAGCATATATGACAGCACACACGGCCTGCATGTCTCTCTGGAACTCATCTCCAAGTTTTAAATTTTGCACACTCTCAAAATTTCTACACTTGCCAATTACAACTGTCAAAATCAATGAGTTAGAAATTACATGAAAGCTATGCATAGGTATCGGTCCTTTTAGGTAAGCAGTCATCTTTATAATTATGTATTAAGTAATTGCTGTACAGACCTCTCATCTGAAAAGAGATTCAATGCTAAAAGAAAAAAAAAAAACAACTTTAAAGAAGGTTAGTACTAGAAAAAAGGCATATAAGCATAACATGTCCCAGCACAGGGGAAGACTTAGAAACCCAGTAGGAGTTCAGCTTGTTTCAGCTGCAAGTTCTTCACTGACCTCAGCACAACATGGGAGCAAAGAGTAGAAATTAGGTCACATTGTTGAGAGGATTGTAAAGGAATATTTCAAGCTGATAGAGACAAAATCAGAAAGGTCAAATTCAAAAACAGATGCATTTAGCGAGCTACATCAGGACTAACAAGGACGGTTTGAGAAGTGTATTAATAGTGGGAAGCAAGAAATCTGAAGAAAGTATTGGCCTACTCCCTCTGTGAAACACGGAAGCTAATTGCAGGTGATACTGAGAAGAACAAAATGTCACAGTCTTTTTTGAGACAATCTTCCCTAAAAAGGTCAATTTATGACTAGAGGATTAGTGCACCTGATAGGAGAGGAAAATGAGCAAGGTCTTTAAGTAGAACAGGAAAGACAAAATTTAGAGATTATCAGGATGGTGAAGGGTTTGTCAGATCTCTGAGCACAACCCCTTTCCCCCCAGGAGAAGGACTTGGGGCTGCCCGTGGCTGCCCCCCAGCCTGCCCTGCTCCCCACTGCAGAACCACTGGGGTATGTGAACTTCTGGAGGAAATACAAAGAACTTTAAAAAAAAAAATCCCAACAAAAAAACAGCTCCATAGTTTCATTCAGAGAGGAAAACAGAGGAGCGTGGGAATTACAGATTAGTCGTGTTTTAACTCAATTCCCAGCAAAAATCTGAAGCAAATAACTGAACTATCTGTAAGCCTGGAAAACAGCGAAGAGGTAAATAACAACTAGGATGAATTTGTCTTGAGTAGTCATATAAAAAAATAATTTTTTTTTCTTTGTCATATTAATAGATCTTGCTGATGGGAAAAAAGCAGGAGATTTCCTGGGGTTTCCCGGCATCAGTAAGGCTTTGATACCATATCAACAAGCTAGGAAAAGAGCTTTTAAAAAGCCTTTGAAATTTGTGCAACACAAGTTAGACAATCATGTGCAAGAAGTAATTTTCTATCAATTCTCTATGAAAATAAAAGGAAGTAATCAGACAGGGCTCTGTCTGCATCCACTTCTATTCAATACTTTCACTAATGAAATGCATGATGTAACAGAAAACAGTCTTGGTAAATTTCAATACAACATGAAGTTGGAACTGTAAATGTATTGGAGGACAAGATTAGAATGCAAAAGGACAATTCTTGATAAATTCAAGAAATAGGCTGAAAATATGTCCTGAAAATCAATAAGGAAGTGTGCAATGAAAATCAATTGCACAATAAAGGACATGGGAACAACCAGTTAGGGATTATTTCTGAAAATTATCTAGATTTAGAGGACAGCACAAGCTGAATCAAGCAGGTATTGCTCTTATAAAAAAAAAAAAATTATCTACAAGAAACCTGGACAAATCTTACCTTTTAATTTTGCTTTGTGAAGGCTTCAGGTAGATGGGCATAAAATTTGGGGCATTACACTTCCAAAAAGATGTTCACTAGTTAAGACAAGCCCACCAGAGACCAATAAGAATGTTCTGATATCAAAAAATATGATCCCTTGGATAATTTATTTGAAAGGTGCTAAGAATGAAGAACAGAAATTATAATACTTTTGCAAGTGTATAAAGGGCTATTACAAAGGAGAAGACAACATCTGTTTTCAACAACCCTTGTGAACAGAACAAGAGATAATGGTTTTAAACTGCAACATACAAGACAAAGCCAGACAGTAGGAAACATCACTGAGCAACTTCAGGAGTTTCATTGCTGAAGTTCTTTGAGAACTGGGTAGAAAAATATTGGTAAGGAATGACCCAAATACTGGCTATCCTGCCAGCAGATGGATTCTTTGGTGTCTTGAGCATGATTCCCGGTTCTCTGTGATTTCACCATAGCCAAATGTTTAAGAATATTCCATATTTCACATCGACTTCTGCTGGTACAAGGTATGAGGGAAACTGGAGCTTCATCTGGACTCAGAGCAGTGTTAGCTATAAACCAGAGACTTGTTCTTAGATGTTTGCCTAAAAATGTCTATCTTAAGTAAAGTTTGTCTCAGTGAGGACAGTGAAACCACCTAGGACTTTTAACATCAGGTGACCAAGACATTTAATCTCCTTACACTGTACGAACAGTAGGTATTGTCCAAGACAGTGTGTGTGTGTGTATATACATAGATAGATACATGTACATGTGTATACACAGCCTATATATACAATAATATACATTATGTATGTGTAAATATATATATATCATATAGATATGTGTTATATATAGCAAGGCAGGCATACGTATGTGTACAGTCAATACATATGTATTATCCAAAACTCAATTCAGAGTACTTAAATTGTCTTTTTCTTGGGTGATTATAAAGGGTACATAAAGAGCATCACTTTTAACCTAGGCAACTATATTTTACAGTGCAACTATCCCTTCCTCCCTAAAATTATCTGCAAGCAGACAAAATATGAATATACATTAGGCGATGACAAGTTTCTAATTCAAAATATCATTTGAATATTCTTTATTAATAGTAGAATAAACCTATTCAACACTCATTAATGTTTTTGAGACAGATGTGGTAATTCTTTACCATATAGTAAGCAAATTCAGTGGGAAATCACAGGTCCCTGGGCCACATGTGAATGAATCACAGCAAAATTCAAAGCCAGTTGGCTCTGAAGTTTGTCACAATTGCTAGGGACAATAGTTCTTTTATGTCTTCAAAAGAGGAATACTACTTTCCCATTAATATTATTTTTTACCACTTACCACATACTTTGGCAGATTAATTATTGTTGTAGCAGGTAAAGCCTCTTTTGTTTCCATGTTCAATACACAGAACCACTCATATTTTGGGAGACTGGTTCATCTGTCTTTGTAATCACTATGCGAATGTCTGTCAATAGCAACTTTCCAATGACTTCAAATTTTCTGAATTTCCTTTTCTGGTCATACACATTCAGGAAGATTGACTCACTGATCTACCAGTCACTGAAGAACTTTTACTCTCTACATATTTAACAGGTACAGAGTAAACTGAACTCCTCTATTTTTTTAGAAAACTATATTGTCCAAAAAAATCACCATTTCTGGCAGTCATATATATTAGAAAAGGAGGCTGGTATGTTAATTGAGCATGCTACAAAACCAAGGAAACGATGATTAGCCTGGGGAACAAGAAGGAATGTGCAATCTTTTGTGTAGCCTAGGAAAATTCCCCATTGTGTCCGTGTGGTTTATGTGTAACCACATCCAAAAGACAACTCAGTTGCAATTCACAATTTTTGCCAAAAGAAATAATGACTGCTAAAACATTTATTTTCCACATTATTGAATGTTTTCTCAGACAGAATAAATCAGAAAAAGATATATTTGGAAATGTTGTAAAGTTTAATTTCAGGTCGACTAAAGATCATCCTGAGCTGTCATTGTGTTTCCTAGGAAATGTAATTTGGTGTTACAGATTCAGCCATACCCTCTAACCACCATAAACAAACTCTTAAACCAGAGGGGAAGCCACATTTTTGCATGGAAGATTTAGTCCATCAAAAGCTGGTTGTAGAAGGGAAAGAGGACTTAATGCAACACAGCAGTTTACATGGCTAAACACCAAATTAAGAGTAACTAAAAATTAAATTTAGCTTTACAAATAAAAAGTTAAAGTCTTCAAATATCATTGAAGTCTACATTTCTTTTGAAAAATTTCCAGACATAAATTTATTAGCCAGATTTCTGGGAAAAAAAGTTAATTTCATAGTGATTGAATTATATTTCAAGAAAAAATGAATTCTAACCAGTTGTTCAATAATCTTGAAGGAAAAAATAATGACAGCAGGATCTAAGATTAACCTAAAATTGTCTTCACAATAGATGATAAATGAAATGGACTCTGAAATCTAAAATCCATGGTTAAAAACAACTAGAATTCAACCCTAAGAACTGGCCAAAGTGAAGGTTCTTTAAAATTATCAAGGAACTGGGATTCAGCTTTGACATTTTTGTAACAGTGGAAAATAGTAAACCAGCTGAACTGCAGAGCAGAGTCACTGGTAACAACAGAGTCACTCCAGATTCACTCTGTTAAAAATGAGAGAGGGAGGAAATGCTTTTTGCCAAACAAATCATGTTGCTGTAGAGAAACTGTGAAGAGTATTACTCCTGTATTTTGTCTAAATGCATCACTGAAGGGTCTCCTCAGGTGTAGCTGGGAAGTGCCCTACTATGCCATCTGAGAACCCACCTACACCATAAATGGTCACCTGCTTGGTAGTATCAACATTTGCATGCCTAGATAAAGGCTCAACACAGGAAATGAAGCTGACCCAGGAATTTAGCTAATACAAAGATAATCTGGGGCATCCTGATGTTCTTTAGTTCTAGTGTTTTGTGGTGTGACATGGAAAGCAATCACATTCTTTGTAACCTAGGCCACTGCTTCGAGTGGGCATTGTTTGGGCAACATTTATATCTGCTTTTAGATAAAAATAAAGCTTCAAATGACGATTTTACAAGCTGAGTATTGCAGGTGAAATGATCAAACTTGTAGGGTTATATTGAAATAATTTAATAAATCAGAATAGTTAACTTAAAAATGACACAGCAAACTTCCTCCTTTGAAAGAAATTGATTCTGATTGGAAAATACATTAAAAATGAATCAATCAAAATTTTTTTTAAAAGGCTGAAGAGAATTCTGTTGCCTTTATCTCATACATTTTGATGTTTTGCTTTGTGAATGTGAAAAGACTATCATCACTGAACAAGCAGTAAACCCATATCTTGACCATTTCTGAGAAAGTCAATCTTTATTTCCCTTCACAAACCATGGAAGGCAAAAAGAAAAGACTTATTTTGTGTTTATTTTTCACTGTGAGTCATCAGATATACTAAACTTTGAAAGAGTAAACTGAAAAAAAAGCAGGAGGGAAGATGCAGAGTGGTGTTTCAGGCAGCCTTAAAGCGGACAAGTAACGTGTGTGTGCACCCGCCTGTCTGGGTGTCTGTTCGTGTAAATGCGAGAGGAACTTTAAATGTTTAAGGGTAGACAAACTGTCTGACAAGGTACATCAGCCATTTGCACACAAGGACCTGCGTAACCCCTTGTGGAAAACTAACTGCAACTCACAAGTGTGGAGTTCGTTTTGGCCCAAAAGCAATGCTAAGCTGATATATTTACTGCATAGAATGGCTTTTAATTTCCAGCTCCGAAGCTGAATCCTCCTGTGTTTAAAAACAAACAGCTGTGATTGATAAGTTTATATAGTAACATTACTACATCATAATGAAGATTGGAAAGTGGAAAATACATTTATCAGTAGAACTGGAGAGTGTTAGAGGCAGACATTATTAGCTAAGTTGGAATTTGACTAGGACATAAGGATCTAAAAGGTATCATTTCTTTAACTACACTAAACAGCTAAAATGTACTTCTCATTTAAAAGCTTCCATTTCTAGAAAAGCTACAGTCCCAAAAGCATGGTAAAGAATTTATTTCTTATTCTACCAGAGAGACAAGTGCTATATACCCAATCAGCAAAAGTAAATCCTGAAAGATAGCTCTGTCACCAAACTGAACCGGCCTTGAGGCAGCTTGCCTTTCGAATCTAGTGGAAAGGTTTCATCACACAGGGAGACTTATTCCCATCTCTTATTTTGTTTTTGGATCCTTTATTTTGTGGCTGCAGATGGGGTTATTCAGGTGCCTTCTGTAAGCAAGGAAGCTATGGGTCAGAAGTCTATAGTCCGAACTTTAATTATGCAGGGAAATTGCTGCAATTTTTTAAGAATGGACCTTTTCATCTTTTCTAAACTTCAGTATGGTGTGAAATAAACAGAGAATATGAAATTATTCCTCTCTACTGTGATATTCCTTTTTATGAAAGTGTTATGTTGTGCTGTTTTCCAAGTTATTATGTTTCATAGGCAGGAAGAGACTACTAGCAGCTGATTCTTGGTATAGGTCAAGGCTGACTGTGTTATCCCTAAAATCTTTCAGGGGCTAGTAAGGCAAATGTCTTCACAACTTGTGAGAAATGTCAGGAAAGTTGAATGAACTAGGCTAGAATAGTAAGAGATAAAGTGGGCATGAGATCTAGTAAAACAAATCATTAAATACTGACAAGCTTTGATCTATGAGACATTTGTAGGTTCATAATTTTATGTTTTCAAGCTCTCTCCAAACACTGAAGACTGAAATTTTCTCACCTTTCACAGAATCACAGAACCACAGAACAGGTGAGGTTGGCAAGGACCTCTGGAGTTTGTCTAGTTCAAGACCTCCTCCACTCCAGGTAAGTCGTCTTCACTCCATACTTTCCCCTGGTGGCAAGGGCCTGCAATTGCTGAAGGCCAGTCCTAGTGGTAAAGAATAAGGCAAAGAAGACATAAAGTATCTCAGCCTTTTCCATGCCCATTGTGACTAGGGCCTCTATGCCATTCAGCAGCAGGCCCAGATTGTCCCTTGTCTTCCTTCTGCTGTTGATGCAGAAGCCCTTCTAGTTTCCCTTCATGTTCTTCACCAGACTCAGCTCCAGCTGGACTTTGGGTTTCCTGAACCCATCACTGGGTGTGTGAAAGCAAATTTCCTTGTTCAGCCTACTGACTCCAGGATCTGAGACCTTATGAAATCAGCTAAAACACTATCATCCAGCTGTCGGATCCAGCTAGGTACAGATAAAATTGAACTTTGTTACACAACACAGGCTTGAACATAGATTGTTAAGGAATAAAGGTGAAAAGAGAACCCATGGAAACTATCAGAAAATGAAATTTACTGCCTGGGCTGCTGCTACCAGAGGAACAGGAGGGATACACAGCAGATACCCTTGATGGACCCCCTCTGGTAATGGTGGTCTACTCAATTCCTCCATCAGTACTAGGGATGGAACAGTAGCCAGTGAGACTACCCAAGGTTTTGGCATAGTTAAATAAAGTTACTTTTCTGTTTCTGACAGTCTAGTGCTCTGGGTAACTCTAATTTACAGACAGGCAATGCCAGCTACAAACAGGGACAGGCAACCAGCTATGGAGACGAAACAAGTGCTTGTGCAGGGAGGATTTAAATGCTCATAACACAAAACCTTAAAATTTTGATATCATCAGTGTCTTCTTATATCTACAAACAATGTGAGCATGCTCCTGTCCTCTGCTACAGTGGGGAATCTCACATTGGGCAAAGGACTGCCAAAGAGAGAAGGCAAAAACTTGGGATTCACATTGCCTTTGAAGAAAGTGAATCTTTCACCCACCTGGGTGGGGAGGGTTTCTTTCCAACAGAGGGGAATGCTGCTGCTCTTGCAGATGGCACAAGCTCATTGTCTCACCCTTTCCTGCAAAGGCAGACAGACACAGAGATATGCATTTAGTTATGTTCTGATCTGCTTGATGCATGTACTGGCATAGGGTTTTTTATATAACCTGTGGAACCAGACACCATAAGATTTCAAGCCTGAATTTATATTGAAGACTTAGGTTTTCACACTGCAAACTAAAGCCAAAGACATTAAGTTGTTTTTCATTTCTCTGAAACAGTAAAGTGCACGATTTGGGAAAAAAACATAAAATGCAGTCACATCTCAAAAGAGCTAATTTAATTTCTGGTTTTATTGCCCAAGCTGGTAGTTTGCTGCAGAAACTCAGTTCTTGATTAATATGCATCATTAATCATTTGAATAGAAATGGACTCAATTTCAAAGAGTAATGCCACTTGACTGCTAACTCAGCATCATAATTAGAAGTCTTCAGACATGCTAGTTGACATGAATAAACCTTGCTCTCAGGGTCATCCAATCATGAATATTACTGAGTTCTTTTTATCTTGTGTGATGTATACATATGTGTATACACCGAAATTCAGGTAAAGGTAATCTTAGAGTAAGACAAGTGAATAGTGGTTGTAGTAATTAGGGACTGAAGAATGTGAGACATTGGAAAAGCAGCAAGACAACATGTCAGTGCATGCCTGAGTCTTCTGCTCATCATGGACATTTTCACTCCAGATATTTCTCACTCAGATACGTTATTCAAAAAGAGTGCCTTTAAGTTCTGTTCAGTCCTTATTCAGCTACGTCACTGGGCAGTGTCACCAGATCTGAACAATGCAAAAAGAGACGGAAAAGTACAGAAGGATGAAGATTCTGAGCTATTTGAACATGTACTTACCTAAAGCGACACATCTGCTGTAGGAGCACATTTCTCCATGTTCAAATCACTTATATTCCATTTCATCCTTAGCTTATAATTGTGCTGGATATTGTGCACCACAAGAGCTTAGCTATGATGTAAGTCCAAAATTGAGAGGGCTAGATCAGTGAATTGATTATGCGTTCCCTACTGCATACAGATGACTCTAAAATGAATATAAACAGTTGAAAACATTAAGGACAGGAAAGTTAGGACAGAACTTCTGGGCTAAATGGAGATTGTTAGGTTCAGATTGTGTTTTGAATGAGAATCCTTAAAGTTAAATGGATTACTCATCAAGCTCAATACGTTGTAATTAGAAATCACCAAAAGTCCCTGACCTTATACAAAATCAAGATATATTTATGGAATAGCTTTTAGTAATACATCAAGTGCCAAAATTTATACTGAGGTCACTTGTAACTATGCCTGTACCATTTCTACGCTTTTTTCAGTCACTCCCTGAATTGGTCATAAAATGCTGCTCTGTTCTCATCTGTAGCTCTGGTAATTGGGATATAAATCTGGAGAGTAGTGAGAGTAGACTAAAACGTAACAAAATGATGTGTTCACTTATTTGTGAAGGTCGGAGGTAGACTTGGCTGCAGTGACCATGAAATGGTCGAGTTCAGGATCCTGCGTGGAGGAAGCAGGGCGATAAGCGGGATCAAAACCTTGGACCTCAGGAGGGCTGACTTTGCCCTCTTCAAGGAGCTACTGGGAGGAATCCCGTGGGCCAGGGCTCTCGAAGGCAGGGGGTCCATGAGTGCTGGTCACTCTTCAAACCTCACTTCCTCCATGCTCAGGAGCAGTGCATCCCCTTGAGAAAGAAATCGAGCAAAGGAGGCAGGAGACCTGCATGGTGAAACAAGGAGCTTCTAGCGGAGATCAGGTGGAAGAGAAAGGTCCATGGAATGTGGAAAGAGGGTGAGGCCACTTGGGAAGAGTACAGGAATGTGGTCAGAGCGTGCAGGGATGCGACAAGGAAGGCCAAAGCCCACCTGGAATTGAAGCTGGCAAGGGACGTCAAAAACAAGAAGGGCTGCTTCTACTACATCAGCAGCAAAAGGAAGGCTAGGGACAATGTGGGGCCGCTGCTGAATGAGGCGGGTGTCCTGGTGACGGAGGATGCAGAGAAGGCAGAGCTACTGAAT